>Ga0351846_1097_pt1 | contig 31746 bp, 29 predicted proteins | sample TotcelHFGM3001M4_FD_206882 | JGI IMG/M metagenome (GOLD analysis project Ga0351846, IMG submission 206882) | Enriched cells from coal bed in the Powder River Basin, Montana, United States - Total cells FGM rep1 HSBNCT.FGM.300.1.M4 ... | reverse complement strand
GTCGATATCTCCCCTCAGATAACGGGCAAGCAACAAGGCCTGAGTATGAAACAGCAGCCCGACCGTGACTTTCTCATCAAGAAAAGGATGGACAATCTCTTCCTGTTTCCTTTCCTGATACGCCACGAGAACCCTCTTTCTCGTTTCATCATTCATTACAACGGCCCCGGAGTCCGACTGATCAAAACCCTTCGCCTGAACCTGACGAAGATTGATCAATGAAAGGACGAGCCTGTCTGCAAGGAAGGGACGGAACTCTTCCATAAGATCGAGGGCCAGGCTTGGCCGTCCCGGGCGGTCACGATGCAGAAAGCCGACCGCCGGATCCAATCCGACCGATTCAAGCGCCGAACGAATGTCATGAACAAGAAGGGTATACAGAAATGACAGCAGACAATTGACGTTGTCCAGAGGAGGACGGCGGTTTCTTTCATGGAAGGAGAAGGCCTCCTTCTGGGCGACAATCAGGTGGTCGAAAACGCTGAAATAGAGGTGAGCGGCGTCCCCCTCGTAACCACGAAGCATGTCGAGCGGCTGCTCGGCGTTTAGCAGATCAAGGTAATTCCCCAGTCGCTTCACGGCGAAGGACACCTCGTCCGCCGCCATCTTGTCCGCATGATCCCGGAGCGCCCGCTGGAGGACTGTCCGGCTGTTGGCGATTTTCCCGGTGAGGATCGCCCGGGCGACGTCAGAGGAGGTCTGCAGATCATCGGCGCGGCGGTACTGTTCCCTTCGCAGCAAAACATTGCCCGATACAGGCCCCTGCACCCGCGCCAGGAAACGGCCCCTTTCAGACAGAAAACTGATCCCGACGCCTTGTTCCGCGCAGAACCCCATCAGAAAAGGACTGCATGAAACGTTTCCGAAACAGACGATGCCGCCGATGGTATGAACGGGGATGCGAAGACGGATTTCCTTCTCCACCTTGACGACCACGGTTTCCCCCTCCTTGGCGAGGTAAGCGCCCTGCGTGGTGACAAACAGCGTATTGAGATGTTTCTTCATGGTTCTCCCGGAACTCCTGTCAGGTGACTCTCAACCCGTTTTCTATTACGATTTCAGCCGTTTCCTGCTCTCCGGTTCGGTCAGGTAATTCACCGGGGAGACGACCCGCTTCCCTGTTTTCTTTTCCAGGTCTTTTCTTGCCGTTCCGGCGACCTCCCCGCCTTTCCGTGCAGCCGTTTTGCTTTCATCAAATCCCTGGGCATCATCAACCCTTGTGATTTCCGTGGTCGCCGCCTCGCCGAGCATCGAGAAGATCTGTTCCAGGTCGGTCATGTGATCCCGCAGGTTTTCCCGTTTGAGCCCTTTCAGCCGCTTGTGCTCACCGGGCGTGACGCCGAAGGCCGCCTTGGCAATCTCCGCTGCGAGGATCGCGTACTCCTGCTCCTGCTTCACATTCCGTTTTTTCCACTCGTCCGTAAGCTCTTCCCTGATGGCGATGCCGCGCATCCGCTTTTCGATCCAATCGTCGGAATAGCCTTTCGCCTTGTAGAGCGCCCGTGTCCGCTTTGTTCCCAATTCCGGGTCTTCGATCTCCTGCACCCGCTCATAGCCAACCTTGGCCAGCCAACGCTTGAAGGGTTCTGCTTTGGGGGAAGGGATGGACTGGATGATCCGGAACATTGTTTCAGTATTGGCGCAGTCGGTAGGCCGCATCTTTCCGTCAGGCGCTGCCATTTTCAACTGTCCGATTTTATCGGACACTTCAATATATCCTTCTGATGTCAATCTTTTCTTGAGATCGCTCCAATATTTTCGCGGCCTATCGCTTCCTGTTAGGACTTCGATTACATCAATGATGGAAAACCACCATTCGTTCTTATGAATCGTTTTGCGTACTTCCTTTCCTCTGAATACGGCGATATTCGTTTCCACACTGGCCCCCTTCTTCAGATTATTTTTCATGGTTCCTCCAATATCCGTGTCAGGTAACCCTTCACCGAGCGCCGCTTCTGGATTGTCTTCGGCAGACATTCGGCAACAAGCGAACAGCTCTCGCACCGCTTCGCGTAGACGGGACTGGGCGTCTGCCCCGATTCGATCAATGCGTGGACCCGCTTTGCCGTTTCTTCTGTTTCCCGCCTGAGAGCATCATCAAGCGCAACGTCGAGGCGGCGACGGGTGCGCCCGTAGAATATGGCGCCGCTGGTGATATGCACATCCAGCATCTCCTCCAAACACATGGCCTGGGCGCAAAGCTGAATCATATCAGAAAGATCGGGCTTAGGCTTCCCCCGCTTGTACTCCACCGGAAAAGGCCGCCATGATCCGTCTGGCTCCCGATGAAACTCTACCACGTCCGCTTTGCCGATCAGCCCTACGCGAAGCGAGCGGAGCGATACGCCATAGTCTATCCGGACATCACCCCGGGATTCCCGGCTTTCGTCATGCACCCGCTCGTGCATGATTCGCCCCTCAGCAGTAAAACGGTTCTCTACCCAAGCCTGTTCAATGTGTATCAGGGCGCATCGCCGCGGGCAATATGAATAATGACTTAGTGCAGATATGGCGATCAATCCGTCATCCATATTCTCATAAATCCCCTATCATCTAAACAACGAAATTATTAGGATCATTGGTCATTTTCATAATGCCGGCCATATAGCCGATGAAATCATCGTAACTGTAGATCCACTTATATATCCCCGGATGTCCTGACACTTCGGGAACACGAAGATACTCAAGGCGATAACCCCATATTTGCACGGATGAGTCTTGGATATCACGCCAGTCAACGGGGTGGTGATTCTCCATTTTTGAGACCATATTTTCATCAATGACCACGATACGTGTATCATTTGCGATCACTCGAAATTTTTCTTCTATCTGCGGAAATCTCATGCCTGTTTCCCATTTCAGCAGATCATTTGTAAAAGTACCGGCAAGACGAATTTCACGTTTAAGGGCATCTGTACAACGATCAGGAGCTATTGCGTTTTCTTCCCTGAGGAGTTTTAGAAGAACCTTCGATGAATCGTGCATCCCGGGGTTCTTTTTTAGGAGTTCTGATTCCTTTAACACCACAGTCCAGACGGTAGCTGCCTTAATTTTGCCATGACGATTTACCCTACCGGCGGTTTGAAGCAGGGAAACCAGTGAGGCGGCTTCGCGCACTCCTGTTTGAAAAGACAAATCAACACCAGCTTCAACACAGGAGGTGGCGATAAGCGACCATTCCGTGTTATTCCTGTCTTCCAGCCGGGATTTGATTTTGTCCAATGTTTTGCCACGATCGTGTGGCATGAGTGCGGTTGACAGGTGCTCAATATTTTGTCTTCCATATCGGTCAGCATACTCCTTTGCCACAACAGCAGCACTTTGGACCGTATTCAAAATGACAATTCGCGGTCCGGGAAGGGTTGCTACCCATTTCACAAGTTCTCTTGCCGAGAGGGGCGGCTCATTGAATTGGTAGGTTATCCGTCCCATTTCGTATTGCGCCAATCGCTTGCGCAATGTCTCCGGTATGATTTCCGGCACATCTGGCCTTTCCTCATCAAACTCCTCAATTTTCCAAAAACGGTTGAGCGATCCTGATGCCAGAACCCAATAGCATGACCATTCTCGTGCAAATCCCTTGATCCAACGCCATGCCAATGGCAACAGCTTGGCAGGCAGCGCCGCATGGGATTCGTCGATGAAAACTGCGCTGCCTGGCAGATTGTGTAACCTCCGCAATGTAGCAGGCGTGTTGGATGCCAATGTTTCGAAAAAGTTGACTGCCGTGGTCACGACAATTGGGGCTTTCCATAGAGCGGTAAACTGACGACTATGTATATCCTGAAACTCCGCGCGATGATGTAATTCTGCAACAACAAGCTTCGGATCTTCGCCGGGCAGGACGAGCGCATCACGATATACTTTCACTGACTGTGTAATGATGTTGGTAAACGGCAAAACAACGATAATCCGCCTAAGTTTTCGTTTCTGTGCCTGCGCCAGCAGATGCGCCATTACAGCCGTTGTTTTGCCAGTGCCGACAGGGCTGTCGCAGGAGACGATATTCCCCGGTATGTCAACATCCCGGCAGGCTGCATAGACTTCTGAGCGGAGGCGTGACCGATCATTGTCCTGTTTCAGGGATTCGACGTACCGATCCAAGGCCGCCAAGCGGTCGGCCGGTCGCACGGCGATAAACGGTTCGTCGGCAGTTTGATTTTGATAGTGGATCGCCGTGTCAGCATGATCCCCGTCAGCAAGACAGGAAAGAGCTATACGGAAGAAAAGAGAAGCATCTCCTATCACTTCATGAAGCTTCGGTCTTAAATCCTCAGATGACAACCGTGTTTCTTTATGTATCCGAACCAATTCGGAGAGTGATCTATTTACCCTTTCTAAGACATTGACATCCCTGAGGACATTCCTCTTTTCACGGTTTTGCTCTTCAATGAAATCAGGCAGGCCGATATGATGTGAACGAATCAGAGCCGCACCAACTGCAACTTCAAGCTTATCCAACAGATAGGCAGTCCCGGCATCGGTGTGTTGAACCGGTAGATGTCGCTCCTTTCGTTTCCCGGACAGCACATCCTGATTTTCTGCGTCCAGCTTCCCCAAATCGTGAAACTCGGCGGCCAGCGAAACAATCGTCCGTAGAAGTTCCCCATCGGTCGATGCATACTGGGCGGCAGCATCAATTGCCTGACTGGCAAGTTTGACTACGCCGCCGATATGGGCGGCATAGTCCTGTGATGGAATGCCACGCTTTGAGTCGCTGCTGTGAGCAAATAACATCAGACAGTCTCCATCAAGTCGGAAAACGAGACTTTCCCTTTCAGATCGTCCGGAAGATTAACCGATACGATATAGTCGCTCCACGAAGTCGAAGGCTGCATCGGATCACTCCCCTTGCGCTTCGGGATCAGGGCGTCAATTAACTTCCAATCGGCGCAACTTCCAAGCGAGTTCTGGTGTTCCATATACCAGGCATGTCGGATGCGTACATCTGGGCGGATAGCCGAACGGGTGTGATCGTAGGCATAAGGAATCAGCGCTTTCATCAAATCGACATCCTTCTGTGTGCATCCGGATTTGTGGGCATGACTTGGATTGACGTAGAATGGCATGTAATACACACCATGCTCAACCACCCGGTATGCCAAAGGTGCCATCCCTTGTGTCTTGCCTTCCTCTACCCCTGCTTTGTTCGTATTGGTGTGGCGTTGAATCAGGATGGGAGCTACCGAGAGCCCCATCGTGAACTGAGCTACCCCTGTCTTTATATACCCTTTGCTGCCTCCTTCTTCGAGAAAGGTATTTCCAAAAAGACGACCGTCCCAATACTTCGTGACAAATAGACTCTTCATGAATTCTTCTTGGTCGAAATTCTTTATGTCCTTACCCATTTCAGATGTAATTGTTTTCCTATCGCGACCTCGTGCTTCGAGAATCTTGTAGTTATCCTTTTTCTTATTCAAACCCAACTTTTCGCATACAGCAGGAAAGACCGTTCCTTCAGCATCTTCAACCAAGTCTCGGAGTTTACGCTTGAAGGATACCGGTGAGATTTCACCGAGACCGTTGGGACGCTGACGAGGATCGCTCTCGCGATCGGGGTCGCCGTTCGGGTTGGAATTCACTACTTCGATGATTAAGAGGCCGGTAGCACGTTTGATATTGTCGTTCATAATCTCTCCTTTCATGAGTTTTTAGCGGGTTCGTCAATTTGAGTGTTGCCGGATATGTAGCCGAGAAGAAGCTGAGCTCTCGCGGAATCATTGAGGCGATCAGGGAAAACCGCGTCGCGCAACTTGATTTCGATAAGTCCGAATTCCTTGAGAACATACCGTGAGAGTCCGGCTGACTCCGTGGCATTGGTCCGCGCCCATCCCAAGTAAGGGGTGATTCGCAGAGCCAGTTGCGCCAGAGCCTGGACCGGACTGTCCAGTGCTGCAACCATCAATGCATTGCCGAGCAATTGAGGCGGTAGATTGTTTTTGCGAACTTCTTTGCAGTACACCGCATGGAGTTCATCGGCGACTTTCAGCATCCGACCGACCAGATAGGGTGAATTGTTCATGTAGTTCTCCTTTCCGATGCCGACCGTCCAAAGCAAAAGCCCCAGAATAGCTGGCATCAATTGTTTGTGTTTATTGAATCCATCAAGCTTGATAACCGCGTCACTGTGCAGGCTGTTTCCTAGAGAAAGAAACAGCCCTTTCCCGTTCTGAAGCGCCACAGTGAGCAAATGCGGAACCTGACGTTGTGCTGCAAATTCATCCAGCAACAGCTCAATGCCAACCGTATTCGGGATGGATTTGACTTCGCTGGGACTCGTTCCGTCCAGCTTCCAAAGCCGATTAAGGCAATCAGCGATTTGGAGGGGAAACGGCGTTTTCGTCTCGGCAAAGATAACCGCTCCTTTTTCCATACCCCACGCCTTCATTCGTATGGTTGGAATGTTAGAGCATCCTTGTTGCCATTCATTTGCGGCATCCGCCAATCTCTGTGCAGAATAGTTGCGATGAAAAATGACCTTGGTCCGTGCCTTGTCCATCTTGCGAAGGGAAAAGACACGAAGCTCAATGTCCTTGAGCGATGGTGCCATCCCTTTCAGACAGTTCACGACGTCTTTGGCGTAATTCTCAAATCGTGCCTCGGTATCGTCGGTCTTTCGGGCGCCGAAACATGCTGCAAGCGTGAGCGTTGCTGTGGGGATAACGGCGGGATAAGCAAAAAGCAGTTCTTTCCCATCCACACGACCCCACGTTTCACCTTCTCGCTCCTTGTCACGAAGCCATTCAAGCGCGCCTTTCACTCTCTTGCGGCTGTCTGCACCTATTCTAAAGGATCTTTCGTCAATGGTTCCATAGCGATACTGACAGAGAGATTCACTAGTCATGGCGCGGAGCGACACATGGCCTAAAACGGGAAGCTTTACCCCGGGGAGTTTGCCACTCATGCCGCTACTACTGAGCCCAAACGCATCTTCATGCTTATCGACAACTCTCACTTTATCTGCGCTTGCTGATTTGAGAAGCTGTGCATTGATAACCTTAATCGTCTCTTTACTGGCCACCGGATATTCCTTCCAGTCTGGCACATCCAAGAACACCGAAAGCGAACCGCGGTCATCCTCTGGTCTCCTGCTTGAGGCACCTTCGTGGACCAGAATAGTAAGCAGAGTCAGACTATGATCGTCTTTTTCGAGAGATCTCCAGAGGTAGGAATCCAGTGACTGAAAAAATTCGGCGGAACGGCTATCTCCCAATTTCGTGATTCTTTCAATAATGTTCTTGAGAGCGGAAAAATCATTTGGAATGTCGGCACACTTCTCTTGGAGTTCACGGGGAATCGTCCCGAGGCATTTGTCCATTTTCTTGTCGAATTTTGCATCCCAGTTTTTTGCTTTTCCTTCGGCGCACCATTGTTTAAGCAGCGTCCGATCAACCGGTTCCTTGCCGTCCTTCCACTTCTTCAGACGTTTCCTTTTATCTTCATCCGCAAGACGGTAAAGCGGCTGAATATTGAAGCCGGGGAAGGAGTTCCCATTGCTGGGCTCCCATTTGCGAAGACATGCCACGAGCTCCTTTTGCATTGGCGCAATGTCCGAAATAGAAGCATCTGAGTTTATAGAGATTCGGTAGCACGGTTTATTATCGTTTGCGTTTGGCAGTTCAGTGAGGTCATCATGCCAGTTAAAGGGCGTAATGCCCGCTCGTTCAAGAGCGATGGAAAGGTGATAAAGTTCATTCAGCATGGCTTCCTCCTCGTCTGCTAAACACCATCACTCCCGAGTTTATCTTGACGTCCTGTTCATAGGTGAACGCACATTTTGACGCATAGCCTTCGGAAAAAACCTCTCGCAGCATGGAGGGAATGACCATATGGATATCGTCTTGAACCTTCGTGGTCTCTCGAAATTCCCCGACGTAGTTCGGTCCAAACTCCTTCCAGCCAAGAAACGGAATAGTGAAGCACTGGCCTTTTTTGAGACGGCGGTTGAAAATATCCCGATAGGCATGGCCCGGTGATGTAGTTCTTCCATCCCATTGCCGCGCCTTATCCGGTACACGGTCTTTAAAGCTCTTTGGAATAGTTGACACTTCTACATATAGCCTATAACATACATCAACCAGTACAGTTGCCAAGAGTTGGAAGCCTCCTCCTGCGGCCATGATACGAGCTTTTCGCAGAGGGCCTCCGTAGTTTGTCTGATAGTTGTGATATTGGACGGGAGCGCATATTTCAGCTTTTATAGGTATGATTTGCACTGCCGGTCCCCAGAGTATCGACTCAAAAATGGCCTTGACTGCCGAGTACGTCGGTGCCGGATAGCTTACCGGGCAGTCGCCTGTATCCGGTCGCGTCCACATTGCTGTGGCTCCGGAAATTTCTATAGCTATTTGATAATCACTCATTGTTGCACCTCCTTCCTTAATCATGTTATTCAAAAATCATTTGGGCTGAAATCCTATGGTTTGAAAAACTCTTCTTATCCATTTAAATTAGGCCAAATTCCTACGCGTCCACAAAAGGGATGCCATGTCCATCATGATCGGCCACACGATCAACCATTCATAACGCTTTTGAAAAAAGCAACCCCCGAACGACAGAGGCAGGTCGCATTATTTTCCAGAGACGCGATTTTGGGTAATGCGCAGGTATATGGCGGCGGCCATTCTTGCGTCGGCGATCGCGCGATGTTTTTGCACGACGGTGCTCTGTGGGCCGCAGACATGACGATAGACCGTTTCGAGTCTGTGATTTTTGAGAAAGGGATAAGTATTCCGGCTTAATTCGAGCGTGCAGATGCAGGGGCGATCCAGGGGGAGACGAAGCCGGGCGAATTCGCTTCGGAGAAATCCCATATCGAACTTTGCATTATGCGCGATCAGCGTACTGTTTTCGATGAATGTCCGGAACCGGGGAAACACTTCTTCAGGCGACGGCTGCCCGATGAGCATGGAATTCGTAATGCCATGTATTCTATGGGCATCTCTCGATATGAATTGGGGAACACATAGCAAGCTGTGAAATTCATCGATGATAGAGCCGCTATTCAACGCCACCGCCCCGATTTCGATGACCCGATGGCCTTGTCGGGGCGATAGGCCGGTGGTTTCCACATCGATCACGACCTGGCGCTGCGTCATATCCTCCTGTTTCCCTTCATTCTTTTCCCGTCGCGTTCCGATCCTCCAGGCGTTTCATGCAGGCCGCAAAGACGGCGCGCTGATTTATTTCATGTTCCGGCCGCGCCGGAACAGGCTCTTTATGAAAAAGGGCAAGCGGATCGTCCGTACTGGCATATTTCGGCGACGTCATGGCGTCCGTCAACACGGAGCTTCGTCCAGCAGGCCGTTCGAGGGAATATTGAAAAGATTTTTCAGGACTTCGTCAAAGTAATCAGGTAGATAGCGGTTCCAGAGCTTGATGGGCAGTTCGGTCAGCTCACGCTGTGCGGACATCGGGAAGGCAAAGAGATATTCCATCAGATACTCAATGTTTTTGGATAGATGACCCCGGTATTGCTGGGTCAGGCGCTGGCGAATGATGCGGTCTTCGTGGATGCAGCGGCCGATCTCGCTTTCGAGCGTTTCTTCATAATTCGAAACGATGATTTCCAGCGAAACGGTCTGTTCGCCGGAGCGCACAAACTCGGCAAAGTCCTGCTGGATCTGTTCCGCTTCCATGCCGCGCGCCTGCATGAGGGCCAGGATTCTGCCTCCGACCGGGCGGGAAAGAATGCGCTCACGGTTCGGGCTGTAGCAGACAATCAGATTGGTGGCGTTGTAGCGGCCGTTGTGGAATTCCTGCTCGACGATCCGGCACTCCGGAAGGCGGTTGAGCACGGCCGTCAACTGCTCCCGCCGCGGCGCTTCGAGGATCAGCTTGATCCCGGCGACGTCGCTGATCACGACGTCCTCATCCTCCGCAAAAGACCGCCCGTGGCGCAACTCTTCGAGCAGGCTGCTTTCGGCCTTCAGAAATTCCTCCTGCATTTCCTCGGGCGGGGTCATGAGCTGTTCGCGCGGAATGCCCAGGCGCCGTGCGCGGTCGTCTGCGAGGGCCTCGGCATGTTTTTTGATGTTGATAAAAATGCGGTCGATCATCCGGCGCGCCGTCTTTTCCGCCAGACGGCGGGCCCGCTTGATCCGGCTCGAACCGATGCACTCGTTCATCCCCTCCCCGTTCGCAAAAAACAGCATGCCGTGAAAGGGTGTGTCGAGGTAATATCGCTCCGGGCGGGCGCGATAATCCCGGATCAGCTCATCGATGCGCGCATTGCGATAGGGAGGATGCGCAATCAGCGCGTCCTTGAGGTCTCCCTTGCGCAGGACCGGCCGCTGTGTGATCCTGGCCGGATACAGTTCCCGGAAAAGGCTTTCGGTGAACAGATGCAGATAACGGGAAACGTACAGGTGATTGAAATTGATCAGGCGGGCGATGAGCCCGGCGTCGGCGGGATAAACCTCGTGGTGCATCCAGCGTCGGATGAGTCCGCTCAGAACGGTTCTGTGCAGGAAACTGTCGATCCGAATCATGCCACCCTCCTGTCAATGATTCCGATGTCCATTCTCCGGATGATGAGGATTTACAAAGATTTGTTCCGGTTACGTTACCAGTATCCCCTCTCCATGCAGTTTTCCACGAAAGCGATGGACCGGGGTACGTTCGTGAAATACTCGTAAAGTTGCCTGCCCACGTCCGGATACAGCGGCGAGGTGCTCAGCTTGTCCAGGGGGACCCATGCAATGTCGATGGAGCTCGTATTATCGGTCCTGATTTTCGGAATGCCGTGTACGGCCGTGGCGGCAAAAATGACGTGCAGCGTTTGCGGATGCCTTTTGGTGCCCGGCGCCTCTCCGAGCATGATGACGTCTCCGACCTCCAGCCGGACGCCGAGTTCGCCTTTCCATTCGCTGACGATCGCTTCATGCAGCGGGATGTCCTTGTCCACGCCGCCGCCCGGAATGGAAAAAACCTCTTTTCCGCCGTAAATGTACTTCATGCATAAAATTTCGTTGGCCTGTTCAAACACCGCAGATACTCTGACCCTCATAAGGACCTCCTTTATTTGCGAATCAGTAAAAACGCGATGATCCCGAATCCTGCGATAAAAAGGCCGAACAGAACGCCCATCTGTTCGATGAACGTCAGCGCCTGATACCAGTGCATGATCCTGTCATAATACAGACTGAAGAAGCCGGTGAACCTGTCCATGATCCGTTTCCTTAGATTTGCTCCGACGGCGCTCACTTTTTAGGGATTGACGGTCGGGCCGGGTTGTCCTATAGTCGCCGCCATCATATACAGCTTTGAGAAAATACTTCAATGATTATTCTTCTCCTATGAATACGACCTACAGGCCGGCCGTACTGGCCATCGCGGCGCTGTCCTGCATCTGGGGCTACAACTGGGTGGTCATGAAGGAATGCCTGCAATACGCCGACGCCTATGATTTCGCCGCCCTGCGGACCGGCATCGGCGGCCTCAGTCTCTTTGCCCTGCTGCTCTGGAAACGCAGGCCGCTGCGTCCCAAAGCCTTCTGGATGACGGCCCTGCTGGGCTTCATCTCCACCACCGCCTGTATCGGGCTCGTCACCCTCGCCCTCTCGACGGGCGGCGTCGGCAAAACGGCCATCCTCGTCTATATCATGCCGTTCTGGGTCCTGCTTCTGGCCTGGCCCATCCTTTCCGAGCATCTCCGCGGCGCACAGTGGATTCCGGTGGTCATGGCCTTTGCCGGGCTCGCGATCATCCTGGAACCCTGGAATCTGCAGAGCACTCTCATCAGTCAGTTTTTCGCCGTCCTGTCGGGCGTGGCCTGGGCGCTCAGCGCCATCATGACCAAGTTCATGACCCGGAGGCAATCCTTTGACCTGATCTCGCTGACAGCCTGGCAAATGCTGATGGGCGCCCTGCCGCTGGCCCTGATCGCCCTGATCGTTTCGGATACGCCGGTCCGATGGACCCCCTATTTTACAGTGGGTCTGCTGTACAGTTCCATCGTCAGTCAAGGCCTGGCGCTCATTCTCTGGTTCTACATCCTGAGCAAGCTGCCTGCAGGCGTGGCCAGCATGGGAACGTTGGCGACGCCCGTGATCGGCGTCATTGCGGCGTCCATCGAGTTGGGCGAACGTCCGTCCGTCACGGAGGCATGGGGCATGCTGCTGATCCTGGTCGCGCTGGCGCTGCTGTCGCTGCTGGGATATATCCAGCACCGGCAAATCCAGTCGGTGATCGGAGAGAAGTTCAAAAAGGGATAGAAAGGATTTATGGATAAAAAACTTTTTCTTTTCGACTGCGACGGCGTGCTGGTGGACTCGCTGAAAGTTTTTGAGGGGACCGTGCTGGCCTGCCTTGACGCGATCGGGCAACCGATCCTCAAGTCCCGCGAAGATTTCCTGGATCTGTTCGACGACAACTTCTATAGGGCCATCGTCGGAAAGGGCGTCGATCTGGAGGCTTTCATGCGGGCCGCCGTCCCGATTCTGGCGCGCGTCGATTATGCCCGGATGAACCCCGTCGAAGGCCTGCTGCCTGTGATCACAGCCCTGCACCGCCTCCATCCGCTGGTCATCATCTCTTCCGGCGGCGAAAAAACCATTCGGGGCCAGCTCGCCCATTTCGGTTTCAACGGCATTTTCGACACGATCCTGGGCTCCGATTTTCTGCTCAGCAAGATCGACAAAATCAACCATGCCGTATCCGTATTCCAGGTGGACCAGGATCACACTTATTATATCGGCGACACCACCGGGGATATCCGGGAGGCCAGGTCGGCGGGGGTCAGAACGGTGGCCGTTTCCTGGGGGTGGCACAGCCGGGACCGGCTCGCGGCGGTCCGGCCCGATTATATTGTGGATAATCCCTCGGATTTGCTTGGCATTTAAGATATTATCGCCGGACGTCGGCGTAAGCCGCAGATCCATCCGGCAGAGGCCCCTGAAAAATCCTGCATCGCCGCCTGCGGGTTTTTTTATGGCGACATCCGGGGCTTAGTCGATGGTGATGGCCCGTTGCGGGCACAGGCCGGCCGCCTCCCGTACGGCAGCCTCATTTTTTTGCGGATCGGCGATCGAGAATTCCGCCTTCATGTAGCGGCCCCACATGAGGAAGACTTCGGGGCAGTGATTGACGCAGGTTTCACAGCCGCTGCAGCGTTTTTTGTCGATACGGACTCTCATGTATTGTTCTTACAGATCGTACAGGGTTTCATCGACATGGGGTCTCGGCTTCCTGGCGCCCTTTTTCCCCTTCTGGGCAAAGGTAAAAGGCTCCTCGCCTTCCAGCAGGTCTCCGATTTCGGCCTCGATCTGTTCGGGGTCTTCTCCGCGCTCCATGCGCCGCAGGGCCTCCTCCATCCCCGATCCCAGGTTCAGGCCGGTGGCCTCGGACAATTTTCTCATGAGGTTGGCCGCCTGGCGGGGGTCTTCTTCGTTGATCCGGTCGGCCTCGCCGGCCAGCATGGCCATCGCCTTTTCCATCCTGGCCTCGTCCATGGGAGGCATGTCGTCTGCGGGCCCCTCGTCACCCTTGCCCGGAGAAACCCTGGCGAAGATCGACATTTGGCGCTTCAGCCTGATTCGCTTGCATTGCGGGCAATAGGGAATCTTGTCCGTATGGGCGGACCGGGCAAAAAAATTATAAACCGTATTGCACTTGTGACAATAAAATTCGTAGATGGGCATGGCTCATGCTCTCCTTTTGTGACTCCGGCAAGTAAACAGGTTAAGCGCTGTCGTTCCGGGCTTGACCCGGAATCCCGTACCGTCATGGATTATGAACATTAAGCTTCGCTTTCCCGCTTCCGCGGGAATGACCGTTTTGATGGATAATCCTGCCGGTGTGATAATTCGGCGTTAGTTTAATCATTCACGTCATAAAATCAAGGAGGGATTTATCATCCGGATGCCTTTGCCCGCCATCGCCGCGGACAACCGACCCCGCCTGAAAGACATGATCCGGAACGTCGATGGAACACGCCGGCACGGGAAAAACGCGTCATCCGCATTTTTTGCTTTGAAATATAACGCAAAAAGTGCTTGAAGAAACCTGCGGTCCGAGACGGATGACCAGATAACAGGAGCATCACCTTGATTAAAGAAATTGCGCGCGATTTTTACATGATCACATTGCCCATGCCCTTCAGGCTCAAGCATGTCAACATTTACGCCCTCGTTCACGAAGGCCGGGTGACGCTTTTCGACACCGGCCTCAATACGCCGGAAACGGTTACCGCCCTCGAAACCGGACTGTCGCGCATCGGCCGGTCCCTGCGTGAGATCGACCGGATCTTCATCACCCATCGACACGGCGACCACTGCGGGATGGCCGGGCGACTCAAGGACATATCCGGTGCGACGATCCTGATGTCCGAAACGGATTACGCGTTTATCCGCTTCAGCGGGGATCAGGATCGTTTGCTTGCGGAGCTGCGTTCCTTCTACCTGCGCCACGGCCTGAGCGACGAGGCCCTGGTCCTGCTGGGTTCCATTTTCAAGAGCTTCAGTAAAATGATCGGAACCTTCCCCCTGGATCACGCCCTCGAACCCGGCGAGCTTCACCGCGTCGGTGAAAGATCCTTCGAGGTGCTCGCCGCGCCGGGACACAGCCTGGGACAGGTCTGTTTTTTCTTTCGAAAAGAGGGAATCCTTCTGGCCGGCGACCATATCCTGCCCGATATCACCCCGAATCTGAGCCCCGATCTCTTTCAAACCGATTTCCGGCCGCTGGAAAGTTTTCTCTCATCTTTGAACGAGATGCAAACCCTTCCCGTGACGGCCGTTTACCCTGCTCACGGCCGGCCCTTTACGAATTTTCTTGAAAGAATCGTGGAAATCAAAGAGCACCACCGGGAAAGAAAAGGGCTCACGCTCGCCTCCGTCCGCGGGGGGAGAAAATCCACCCTCGCGGTCTCCATCGATATTTTCGGAAAAGACCTGCCCGATTTCGACCGGTACCTCGCCCTCAATGAAACCTATGTCCACCTCGCGGATCTCATCGATGAAGGCCTGGTGCTGGAGGACATCGAGCATAACCGCTGTTTTTACATGGAGAGGCCCCGGTGAACATGGAAAACGGACCCCCAAAAGTCAGCATCGAGTACCCCTGCTGCTGGCGCTACAAGGTGATCGGGTCGGATGAGGTCAGGATGCGCGCGGCCATTGCGGCGGTGACCGCCGGCGCCGCGGATGTCAGGGCCTCCCGAAGCAGCGCAACGGGAAAGTATCGATCTCTCGATGTCGCCGTTCAGGTCGAGGATGAAAGCGCCCGGATCGCCATTTACGAGGCGCTGTGCAAAGACCCATCGGTCAAAATGGTGTTGTGATGATCAAAAACATTACGGAAAAAGACCGGGCCATGGCCGCGGTCTGTGTCAACTGCCCCGTCTGCCGTCATGCCCGCAAAAAGCAGAAGGGCCCGGTTTACCGGTTTGTGCGGGCCATCGAGGGGCGGCTGTGCCCCTTCTGCCGGGCCTACGAAAAGGTCTATGGCCGCAAGGCCCACGAACCGTCATAGGGGCGTTATCCTTCCGCCGCCGGTCTATCCGCCTTTTGCATGGGCGATTATCCGACAGAGCGGATGAAGATATATAGAGAGCTTCGCATCATCGAGGGAAAAAGTTCGCAAGCGGCGAATGAAAGATTTTGAGCCGTGGCAAAGCCTTTTTTCAAAGGTCTCATATATTCTTCGATCCTTTGATGGGTTGATGATGCGGTTTTGTCTATAAACCGCCTGGAGTGCAATGAACATGATTCCTTCACTGACGCCGGGACAAGCACGCGAAGAAGCAAAACGGATCGAAGATTTCTTGAGTCAACACCTTCATCCTGACGGCAAGGCGGTGGTTGGACTTTCAGGCGGTATTGACGCCGATGTGGTTGCCCGGCTGACTTGCCGGGCCATTGGCCCTGATCGTCTCAAGTTGTTCATCGTCATTCAGGAAGATCTGGAAAATAAGTTCAGGATCAACGCCCGGAATACAGCCGCTTCATTGGGAGTGCCTCTTGTCGAAATAGACCTCTCTCATTTGTCATTGCCGCTGCTTTCCGCTATTGCCGCTGCTGATCCTGACGAGAGATTCCGCATTGACGGCTTGCTCGATCCGGCGCGAATTAAAAGTTCTTTGCGCACTTCCGTGTTTTCTACCTATGTGGAAAGGGGCTACGTCGTCATTGGAACATCCAACAGGTCCGAGTATGAGCTTGGCTTCTTTATTCCCCTGGGAGATGGCGCCTGGCATTTAGGACCGATCGCCCATCTTTATAAAAGCCAGGTCTTCGCAATGGCGCGCTATCTGGATTGCGCTGAAGAAGTGATATCACAACAGCCGTCAGGCGGCTTCTGGAAAGGTGAAACCGATCTGGAGGATTTATCTTTCTGGCTTTTGCATGGCGAACCCGTCCGTGAGGACAGGAATTGGAGCCCGGAAGAGATGTCAAATGTTTCCCGGATTCATCGGATCCTGACCTTTGAAGTAATCGACGCGGTACTATCGCAACTGACCACCCAGCCGGATGATCAAATAATCGGCAATCTGGTCGGAATTCCCTTGGATATTGTATCTCGAATACGCCGTCTTGTGCAACAGGCAGGGCAGATTAAAAGACGGCCGTTACGCTTATCTCTGTCGTAGCCCCTCCGCCGCTTATATTCCACCTCCTCATTTTTATCAAATGCCATGGCAAATATTTATAATACCGGCAAGCCCTGCCCCACCCGCATTCTTCTTAGAATCCTTTTGAAGAAAGCCCCGGCGCGTTCGTGAATGACGAGGGTTGCAAGGTTGTCCTTTTCCGTGGGACGTGTGTTGATGATGACGGTTTTGATGCCTCTGCTGATGACCATATCAACCAGGGAGGCTATGGGTTCCACCCGGAGACTCGTCCCGATGATCATGATGAGATCGGACGACAGCAGTCGGAAGCCTGCCTTGCTGAAACATTCCCCGTTAAGTTCTTCACCCATGAGAACAGTGGCAGGCTTGATCAGCCCCCCGCAACCTCCGCACAGGGTGCTGTAGTTTCCCATCCTTGCCGCTTCGTCCGCATCTTTTATGGGATACCGCGTTTTGCATTTCACGCAAATCGCCGATTCGATATTTCCGTGCAGTTCAATGACCTTTTCCGGACTGACGCCCGCCTTTTGGAAGAGACCATCCACATTTTGCGTCAGGATGCATTCAAGTTTTTTCAAATCTTCAAGAAATTTTGCCGCCCGGTGCACAGGATTCGGTTTTACCCGCTTGACCAGGGCGCTGAAATCCAATTGCATGAGCCAGTATTTTTGCCTGATCTCGGCCTTCGCCAAAAAATTCGGCAACGTAAAATCGTCGGCTCCATAGATTTTCCAGTAGCGCGAGTCGCCGCGAAAATCAGGAATGCCCGACTCCGTGCTCGTTCCGGCCCCTGATACAATAGAAACCCTTTCTGCATTGGCAATGATATCCAGAAATCTCCCGGCCTCCTCCCTTTTCTTTCTGAAGCGGGTTATGGTTGTGAGTTTAATCCGCCCTATATTGGAAAAAAGACCCGCCGCATATTTGATTTGAACCGCCCATGTCTCAAACACCGACCCTTCCCCGCAGAGGTTCCTGATCGCTTCAGGCCTGGAAATCATATGCAGGGGCACGGTAAAGATGCCGATGCGTTGCAGGAACATCCGCCTGGATAATATCAGCGATAACAGGACCGTGATATTGAAAGGCAGCGTGAGAAAAGGAAGATTGATGAACTTCAGAACATAGACAAGGAGAATCCACAAGAGCGCGCAAAAGACAACGGCGGCAAGAGTAAAAACCAGCGTTCGAAAGGTGGGAAGAAAAAATATACCGAACAGGATCGTGGCAACGGGGAAGGCATTGAACCCGAGGAAAACCTCCTGTCCCACCTTGAAGCTATCGGGAATGATGCCGCAGAGCGCGTACCCGGCAACGAAACCGAAGACGGCGATGACGGCGCTGATACGAGAATGGATGATCATTCCGCAGAGGATGATGACCCAGGCATGGATATAATTCTTCTGAATGAAGGCGAGATGGGAATTTCCGTTCAGAGAAGGCAAGGTAAAAAGAGGAGACGAAACGGCATCGTAAGGCGTGTAGATATTTAACGGAAGGATAAGCCCCGCACTATAAACAAGCCAGTAGATGACAAGAAGCGCCAGATAGATCACCGCCACGGAAGGAAGATTCATGATCGGAAGGCGAAAACGACTGTAAAACATGGATCTGAGCATGGCATGACGGGTAGGCGTCAGCAGCAATGCCATGATGGTAAACATGACAAGTGCGGGGAGAGATATCTGGAAGTACCAACTCCAGAATATCCCGAAAATGACGCCATTATAACCGGAGATGCCGTGTCTGAGGAAATACTTGTCCTCGTGTGCAAGGCGGGATGAAAAGATGGCTGCCAAAGCACCCAGAAAAGAGTACAAGACGAGTTTGCCGGAGAAAAGAGAAAGTCCTGCGACCATGAAAAGGCCTGAGAGGGGGTTATCGGAGAAGATAACCTGCCCGTAGGAGCGAAGGACGGCGTCAAGAACGAATACGGCAGGAAAGCGGTCTCCCAGATTTTGCCAGAGTTGCGGCACGGCGCGGAGAAATTTACCGGCGTTCATGTATTATTCCTCTGCCGGGGCCTTCATTAACCTTTTCGGCACATCCTCCAGCCCCTTGATATCCTCATATCTCTCGGCGCGTCTGATAATATGCGCATCTCCGCGATTTAAAAGAACGATGGCCGGGCGGGGATTGATAAATTGCATCGACTGGGAAAAATTGTAAGCGCCCGCATTGCGGATAATGAGAATATCTCCCTTCACGATTTCAGGAAGCTGCGCCTGCCGTCTTAAGACATCTATCTGCATGCAAAGGGGCCCGAATATATCGATGGTTTCCGTCTTTCCGGCATCCTCACTGTCCGATCTACCGCTGAATGCAGGCCCGCGGCCTGCAAGGGCAAGATCATGCCGGTAATAGAACGCCGTCGGCAGCAGGTTGACCCCGGCATCAACGATTGCGAACCGCAAACCTTCGGAATTTTTCTTTACGGCACATACGGTTGTCAGCAGCGACATACATTCATCAACGACACTCCGTCCCGGCTCCAATAAGAGGCGGGGCGGTTTTTTAAACTCGTGAAGCCTCCTGTTCAGGACGCCACAAACGGCCCCGGCATATTGCGTCAGTGGCGGGTTAAGCGTATCGGCATGCATCAGCATGGTGTTGAGGGTGTTCTTCGAGGGGAAACCTCCGCCGATGTCCAGATACTCCCATTCCGCATCAAGACCGGTCTGAACGTTCATGGCCAGGGAAACGAGGTTCTCCATGACTTTTCTGTAAACGCCGAGATCAATAATATAGGTGCCTGCATGACAGTGAAGACCTGCCAGATGAAGACTCCGGCTGTGGGCAATCCGTCGGCAGGCCTCGTATGCCTCTCCCCCTTCGAGGCTGAAACCGAACTTGTCCCAGGCGGGATGATTGAGCTGCATGTTTACCCGTACGCCGACCCTGCCTTTCTTACCGGTCGCCAGCCCTGCCGCCTCCGCAGCCTCCAGTTCATCAAAGGAATCTATATTTACCGCCGCCCCCTCCATGAAAGCACGTTCAAGCTCCCGGGGTTTTTTGTAGGGGCCGTTAAATATGATCCGGCTTCCGTCAACATGGAGATTTCTCGCCATTTCGTACTCAAGGCCGGAGACGACCTCCGCCCAGGCCCCCTCGGAATGCAGAACGGCGCAAATGGCCGAGAGGTAATTCGTTTTATATGAATAGGCAATCGTCGATTTTGTGTAAAGCTCGTTGAAAGCCTGATGCAGGAGACGGTAGGATTCCCTGAGGACATTCTCGGCGACGACAAACAGCGGGGAACCGTATTGCCTGACCAGATCCTGAATGGAGCATCCTTCTATATCCGTAAAAGTTGTCTCTCTTCCGGCACCGCCATTGAATCCCTCCACACCGGCAAAGGATATCTTTTTTATGGTTGGTTTGACGTAGGGTTTCTTTCTCATTCCTTCACTCATCAGGCAATACTCCCTTGAGGCTGAAAGCGCCAAAATCACTCATGTCCGTAACCATATCCACCGACATACGGACAAAAAAGCCGTCCGTTGCTATAACCGGAGCGGGGGATAGGGGTCTCCCCCTGATGATGTCAAGCATCATGGCGGGAAAATTCAATCCCGCATCGGCGATAAAATTTATCCAGTCCGGCAGTCCGGGGTGAGTGCTCATGATAAAAATCCGCCCCTTCTCGTCGACGTAGATGTTGATGGTCAAGGGCCCCGTCCATTTGAGATAGGCGGCAAGTTTGCCCGCCATGTCCTGAATGGCGTCAACGGCAACGATTTTCCCCATCCAGGTGCTTCCTCCCTTGGAGACAAGCAGTTGATGGACCACGGCAATGGCTGCCACTTTTTTATCCCGGTCTGTCAGGATCGCCGCCGAATAGTAATCGCCCTTGATTTGCTGGTGTGGAAAAGGGGTCGAAACCGGGTTCTTCACGAGGGGAAAGGCCATGGCTATCGGATGTCCGCCTGATATTCCTGGTTCGCCTGATGAAATGGATGGCATCGTCTTTGCGCCCCTGTTTTGAAACCTGGCGATCTTGTCCCGGTCTGAAACGGCATTCATGGCCCTGACCGTGGGCAACAGTGTCAAGATGCCGAGGCGATTGAGTTCGCGGGTATAGGGAACGAGAGCCGACGTTTCCTCCTCTGTTGCCGGAATAAGGACATCAAGGCCTTTTTCAGATTTTATCTCCTTGATTCGCTTCAGATAAAGTTCAACATTGTCCTTGGATAGCGTTGGAACAAGATAAGTCCTGTCCGTAAGATCCTTCCTGTAGGCACACCCGAAAACAGGGCTGGACGACAGACCGACCAGTTTGAGCTGAGGATCGTGTGACTGTTTCAGACAACCGAGTATGGCGTATCCCGGTTCTACTTCGCTTCCCGTATAAAGACCCGTCACACCGACAATCATAGGAAAGTCTCCCCTGAAACGGCCAGCTCAAAGAGCCTGGCGTCGGTGATCGTGCAATCCTGTATCGTCCGGAAAAAAAGTTTCCCGACCTGGTAATCGGAAGGAAGACAGGGGGACATGCCCAGCGCCAGTTTTACACAGGCAAGAGGAAGATTTTGTCCTGCGCAGGCCGTCAGATAAATCCACGAGGGAAACCGGCTGTTGATTTCGATAATATGAAACGCCCCTTTTTCATCGCGGATGAATTCAAGCTCCACCGGCCCCACCCATTTCAGTCTTTTTATGATGTGACGACTGATGTGAAGGAGTTTTTGATCCTCAACGGTTACCGCGGCGCAGGCCTTCCCCTTATCGGTGATGCCGATCTTCTTCATGGCGACGGCCCCTGCCATCTCCGAGTTTTTATCGGCAAGGGCGGCCACGTCGTATTCCTCGCCTGCTATATAACCCTGCATCAAAACAGGATAGCCCCAGAGGGAAAAGAGCCGGAGGTATTCTTGCTCTCCTTCGGCGATGGATTTACAAACCCTCGCATCACAGAGAACGGCCTTCATGACAAAGGGGTTGCCGATCTCGCGGCCTTTCCCTTTGACTTCCTCCATGCTGTTTAAGATCAGAGTCCGCGGCGTCCTGATCCCGGCGGCCACGCAGAATTCATGCAGAATATGCTTGGCCCGCAATTTTATGGAATCGGAAGGCGGAAGCAGAAGGCTGATTCCCAGGTCATCAAGTTCCCCGGCCAACTGGGAATAGAGAATCACCTCTGAATCAAGGGCGGGGATCAGTGCATGAATCGGAGTCTTCCGGTGAATCCCACGGATACGTTCGAGGAGGGCATCCTTTCCCGCAGCCGGATAGGGAACGAGGCAGATATGATCAACGACTCCCGGTGAAAAAGCCCCGTTTGCAAGAGGGTCTAAAACGAGGGCGGTGATTCTCCCGTCGAAGTCAGCCGATGTCCTGAGACAGCGGGCAATCGCCAGACCGGGGTATGGGTTGTCCATTGCCGAAAATCCTGTGATGGCGACGTGAATATCGGAAGGGAGCCTCATGGGATCGCATCTGGTTTCCGGGCAGCAATGAACTCCATGGAGAAGAGTGTTTTGAAGAATGCCTCGCAGTCGTGGAGCGCCTGCTCCCAGGAATCGATCTCAAAAACGGCGTCCATGTCTTCAAGAATCGAACAAAAGGTCCGCCCCTGTAAAAGCCCCTTCATGACAAGGGCAGCGGTGGAACTCAGACTGTAAATGTCCCCCGATCTTGCATTCATGATAAACATCTCCTCGCCTCTTTCAATCATATTATCCCTGAATGGGATGGGTTTCTCACATGCATATTTTTCATCCAGCTCCGCCATATGCCTCTCGCAGATGGGTACCGCACCGCTGTAGTCCCAATGACATGCCCTCTTTTTTTGGCTGTCAGCGATGCATCCGCGGTGTTGGATATCCTGTTTTTTTACTTTTTTCACCCGTCTGTCTCCCAATCGGTGGAAAGGCTGAATGGCAAGTGATTTTCATTGCCGTGCGGATCGGCGCCAAGCCTCAACTCACCGGTATTTCCACTTTCAGATCACCTGTCGCAGGTGCATGGGCGGAGCGTAACGTAACGCATCCATGTCTATCCGCCTTCACCCCTTATGGATCCTATTTCAAGGCGGCCATTCCTGTCGTGGCGCTGTAATTGCCGGGCACCAGGGCCAGCGATTGCCTGAAATATCCTTCAGCCGCCGTCCTGTTGTTCTTCTTCATCTCGCACCATCCCATACCGTTTAAAGAGGCGATAAAAGAGGCTTTGGCATTATAGCCGGAAAGACGCTGGAATGCGGCAAGGGCTTGATCATATTCTTTCATGTTGAAGTAACTCCAGCCGAGGTTTTCCATGGCCATGCTCCATTTATCCCAAACCTCGGAGGATGACGGCGCCTTTTTAAGGATATTCCCGTATTGAACGGCGGCTTCCTTGAACTTACCCAGGTAATAGGAGACGGCGGCAAGACCCAGTGCGGCATCCTCATTACCGATATCCCGCCTCAGCATCTGCTGGAAGTGGAATTTTGCCTTGTCATAGTTATGCCGGTTGAGGTAGCTCTGTCCGAGGGCATTGTAGAGGTCGCCCAGTTCCTTTGACTTGCCGATAAGATCATAAAGTTCCTGGCCGTCCATAAACGCCGGATTCAGAGAGATGGCCGTGTAAAAAAAGGATTTTGCCTTTGCATAATCCTCTTTGCCGGCATAACACAGGGCGAGCCCGTAAAAGGGATCACTGGTGTACGGATTCAATGTCGCCCCGATGTTGAAATGGTCTATGGCGCTGTCATACTTCCCTTCCGCAAGGAACACCCTTGCGCGGTTACTGTACACATCAGACGCATATGGTTCAGCGCCCGCAAGCCTTTTGTATAAATCCTCCGCCTCTTTGAATTCCTTATTACGATAATGGATGGCCGCTTTTACCCTGAGGGCGTTGGAAAAATCGGGTTTCATGGCAAGCGCCCTTTCAATGTACGAGAGGGCCTCTTTCTCTTTACCCTTGTTGGCGAGCACCCATCCGGACCCTGTCAGTGCATCTATGTTTTCCGGGTCGACTTTCAAGACGCGCTGAAAATGGGGAAAAGCCGCATCCCCCTGACCGAGATAGAAGAGGGACCAGCCGGCGCCGAGGTTGGCCTTTATATCGTCGGCATCTTCTTTGAGATAGTTTTGATAGAGATCAAGGGCGTTTTTGATCTGCTGTTTGTAAAAATATCCCGCGGCGGCCACCAGATGCAGGTCCTTCCAGTCCTTGCTTGCCTTCATCAAGGCCGCCAGTTCCTGTGCGTAAATATAGTCGGGTTTCAGTTGCAGGCTCGTGGCCAGTTCAACCCTGGCCTGTTCCAGGTCATTCATCTTCACATAAACCAGGGCCATGCCGTAATAGGGTTCTGCCTGGTTGGGATATATCTTTCTGGATTCGGCAAATGCCCTGACTGCATCCGTGTATTGACCGCTATGGTAGCGGCACCAGCCCAGGTTGTTCCATGAGGATACGGATTTCTTTTCTATCCTGACTATTTTTTCATATTCACGGGCGGCCTCTGCGTACATCTTTTTATTAAAGTAGATGCCGGCAAGCGTCCCTGCCAGAATCGTATCCTTTTCGTTCTGCGCGATTGCCCTTTTCAGGGTATCCAGCGCTTTTGCGTCCTCTTTCTGATAGAGGTACAGGTAGGCAAGCAGATTATTGGCTGAAATGCTTTTGGGGTTGAGTTTCAATGCATGGTCTATCATCTTTTTCGCTTCCGCTGTGTTTCCCGCCTCGAGTTGCAGTGAGGCAAGCCCCACAATCGCTTCATCCGACATCGGGGCAAGCTCTGCCGCCTTCTGGAAATACTTTGTCGCTGTCTCTTTGACGCCAAGGAAGCGATAGCACCAGCCGGCTGCGGTCAGAGATTCCACGTCGTCCGCTTTGACATACGCAAGGTAGGCATTGAGCATGAAAACGGCCCGCGAGTAATGGCCGAAACGGTAGAAGGCGATCCCGAAATTTTTCCACAGGTCAGACCAGCCGCTTTGTTTCGCTATCATATTGTGGACGGTCACATTGTCCGGATAATAGGGGTTTATGGCGATCATCCTGACCAAGGACTGCTTCGCCTTGTCATAATCCCCTTTTTCATACCGGGCAAGAAAAAGACCGTAAGCAGCTCCGGCGTTCACGTCATCTATTTTCAACGCCCTCTCAAACGCTTTTTCAGCCGCCGCGTAATCCTTTTTCGCGTAATAAGACAAGCCCGCATTTACAGGATAGGAAGCGTTTTTTTTGTCCTCTCTTGCTGCTTTTTCGTAAGCCTTCGCCGCCTCATCGAATCTTGACTGATTGAAATAGATGTCCCCCTGATGTGATAAAAAAACATCTTCCCCCGTAAATTCACTATTGTACCTCATGGCCTGCTTTAGGCCATGGAGTGCTTCGTCAAACTGCTTTGCCCTTTTGGCGATGAGGGCAAGGCCGAACCAGCCGTCTGAGTAGACTGATTCTATATATCCCTTGTCCTTTAATTCATAGTAAGTGTAAATTTCATTATTTAGATGATCGTTCGCCCATTTTATCTCTTCCCGGAAAAACTTCTTTGCCTCATCATCCCGGCCAAGATTGAAATTGACCCAGGCAAGACCCTGAAGGGCATTTGGATCGTCTTTCTTCTTGTTGTAAAGGGCGAGAAAAATGTTTTCAGCTTCCTTCAGCCGGTTCAGCTTAAAGTAAACAAAACCGAGGATCTGCTTGGCCTTGTTATCGTTCGGGTCGTCTTTAAGCGCGCTTAAGAGCGACTGCTTGGCAAGGTCGTAATCCTTGTTTTTAAAATATTTCACCCCCGCTTCGTAGTCTGTATCCTTTCCGAAAAAGGCCAGGGATTCTCCACCCGCAAGAAGAAATAAGAGGGTTAGAAATGCCACGACCATGAAACAAAACGTCCGGTTTCCTGTCCTTCTTTTCATAGAACACCTCTCGTTAAATCATTCTTTTGCTGCGTTCATTTTCCAATATGGCCATAAGATAGACATCATTGAATATGCCTCCGGAAAATATCGCCTCCCGGAAAACCCCTTCCCGCCTGAAACCGCACTTCTCAAAGCAGCGTATCGCCCGATGATTGAATGCAAGGACCGTAAGCCATATCCGGTGCAGTCCCAATTCCTGGAATCCGTAATCAAGCATGAGTTCTATGACCTCTTCGCCGAATTTCTTGCCCTGGTACTCCGGGTTGCCAAGAAAAATGCCGAACTCGGCACTGCTGTCCAAGAGGTTGATCTTGCGGAAGAAGGTATTGCCGATGTAGATGTCGCCATCATCAGCGTGAACGGCAAGCTCGAACAGACCCGATGTGACGGCAGGCTCCATCGCCAGCATCACCTCCTGCTCTATTTGTCTGTAGTTGGTGCAGGTGGGTCGGCCAAGGTAGAGTTTCGTAAATTCGGCGTCATTGAACCATCCATAGCGAATGATTGTATCTTCATGCTTGGAGAGTTTCAGGACGATGCGACTGCCTTTAATCATTGAAGACTCCCGTCATATGGGATCAGCCGTGATGACGCCGTACATGACCTCGTCCCGGCTCTCCCAGAAATCAGTCACCTTGAAACCCGCTTCCGTCAGGAGGCGTTCATATCTCTCTTTTGACTTGAAGAGTCCCGCCTTCAGATCATCGGCAAACAGGTAGTTGAACTCACAGGTCAGCACAAAATCTTCGTTGCCGTCAAGCATGGTTTCGCAGATGATCACCCTGCCATCACTGCCGATAGATTTCCTTGTCTTTTTCATCAGATGCAAAACGGCATCATCCGGCAGATCAGAAAAAACCCGGGTCCAAAGCACTGCGGAAAATCCTTCGGGAAGGTTGTCATCCCCCTCCAGATCACCCTCCACGACGGAAACCTTCCCGCCATTCCCCTCTTTATCCATCTCCTTCCTTGCCAGATAGGCAAAGACGGGCTGGTTGAAGAGGGTCACGGACATGTCGGGATAACACTGTGCAATACGGTGCGTGATGGCGCTATCCCCGCCCGCTACGTGCAGCAGGGTCGGATATTGTCTGAAATCTACGGCCTTCTGCAGGGTATCGAGGACAAGATCCGCGGTCATCTTCATCCAGGCGGTGAAAGCTTTTGCCTGCTTGATGGTCTGGGGGGGCCATTTGACAATCTGAGGCAAGTCCTTTCCCTGCAAAACTTCATTAATATTATAAGACGCGGCCTTCTTCCAATAGGCGATCTTGTTTCCATAATATAGGGGCAAGCGTCCTTTTTCCTTAAAGAGCGACCTCGCAAGAGCAGTCAGTGAATAGACCTCCTCGATGATATCCGTTCCCTGCCTGACCAGCTTCTTTTCTATAAGCCCCAGAAGGCAGAGGACATTAAGCCACTTCCTGGCCCGAAACGGCTGTAATACAAGCTTTCTGGCGATGTCGGCGGCGCCGAGCGGACCCTCCCAGAGAACGGCGCCCAGATTCAAATCAATGAAAGATTCCAGCAGCCGGATCTTCGCCCCCCCTGCAAGCAGATGCTCATACAGGTCGTCCCGTTTGCGGGGCGTAAGGTGTTCTTTCCAATCACCCGGGTTCATAATCGCCTCGCCCTGATGACACTATAGAAACTATCTTCATCCGGAGGGGTGAAGCTGCACATTTCAAAGCCTGATTCCCGAAGAAGAAATTCGTATTCCTCCCTCGTCTTGTAACAGGCCACGCCAAAATCATCGGAGAATATGTATCTGAACTCCCAGGCAATGATGAGATCCTCATTCCCCTCAACAAGAGGCTCACATATGACGATCTCCCCGCCCGGCAAAAGGGCGTGTCGGGTCTTTTCGAGGAGGCTGATGACGGCCTCGGAGGGCCAATCGCAAAGCACCCTCGACCACAGGACGATGTCAAACCCCGTGGGCAGTGATTCATCGGTGATAAAATTTCTTTCCTCCACGAAAACCCTCTCGACAAGGCCATTGGCAACAATATTTTCACGTGCCAGATAGGCAGAATTCGGAAGGTTAAACATGGTGATGACAAGATCGGGGTATTGATTCGCGAAGTGGCAGGCCATCGTGCCCGCTCCACCCGCCGCATCCAGCATATTTTTGTAATCCTTCAGGTTCAGGCTTTTTTCAATGGCCTTTATGGCTCCTTCTGCGGTGGCGGACATCCACCATTCGAGATGGTAGGCGGAGTCGAAAGTCCGGGGCGGCCAACGGACGGCAAGCGGCAATGGTTTCCCCCTGAGTACGGGGATAAAATCAATCTCGGCAACGGCCTGCCAGAAATTGACCTTGTCGGAACTATAAGCAAACACCTTGCCCTTTTCATCAACCAAACCATAACCAAGCGGGGAGAGACCATAAAGAAGGGCCTTCTGACCTTCCTCCTCGCCTTCACTTTCTTCCAGAAGCCCTATGAGGCCAAGAAGATGGAGCCACTTTTGGGTCCTGAGGGGATGCAGATCAAGTTCCTCTGCAATTTTCCGGCACGACAGCCTTTCACAACGGAAGAGCAGTTCCGTGAGACTGATGGCTACAAATGACTCCAGTAGTTTTGTTTTGGCGCCGCCGGCAAGAATCTGATTAAAACTTTTGTCCGTTTCCTGAAGGGACGGGAGAGAGACATCATCCATATCAAAATACTCAGATCGGTTTTTTTCGGCTTCTATCATTTTTAACGGGAGTTGGGAAGAAAAAAGCGACCAACAAACCGGATTACGACGTACAACAAACCAGAATGAGCCGGCGCTTAAAACAATGAGGGGACTTAACCCGGGGGGTGCTTGTTTTAAATCATAACCGCCAGGGAAAGAATACAACCCGAAGCATTAAAACCAATATTTTGCGTAGGGCGCGGATTTATCCAGGCCATAAAAAAGGGGCCAGATTTTCATCTAACCCCTTGTTATTGTTTTGGTAGCGGGGAGAGGATTCGAACCTCTGACCTTTGGGTTATGAGCCCAACGAGCTACCGGACTGCTCCACCCCGCGTCATGTCTGTCACGTTGCCGGTCGAGAGCTTTGGATCTACGCTCTCAAAAACCTGAAACGTTACTTTCGAGTTGGCGCCTTTTAAACACCCTCTCTTCTTTTTGTCAAGCGGTATTTCACTTTTCCCCGTCACGCCGGAACACGAGGGCATCCTGCCGGCCATCTGCAACGCAACGGTCATTTACCCGGGACAGGTTTTTCATAGGCCGTGGGACCGTTTTCATAGCCGACCTGCTTGAGCCACCAGGAAGGATAGAACACGGCCTGGGCAAGACCGGCCTTTGTATTGAGATAGCCGTCATTGTACCGGACGTAGAGGAGTTCTGCCAGTTTCCACCATTCCCGGATCACGGCATCGGCATTTTCTTCGGAGTACCGGGTTAAAAGACTTCGCGCGGACGCCTCATCACCCTGCTTCCAAAGCGCCAGGGCCTGCTCTTCCAACGCGCGCTGCCGGCCGAAGGCGCCGGCCTCGAATCTGTTTCGCACGGCGCTTATATCCTTGATCATAAAGGAATATTTGAGCATGGCATAGTTGGCGACATAGTTAAACGCCGTCCACATGCTTCCCCGGTCGAACTTGAGGATGTTTCCCGTTTGCAGGCTGGCCGGCAGATCCGTCGCCCCCGCATAAAAAGGCATCAGAACCGCCGTTGCCGGTCTGTCCGGCCCGAACCACGTCAGGCCGCCAATGGCATCGGGCAGCCAGCCGCGCGATTGGTTGACATAGGCATAGACGCACCGGTAGATGTTCAGCGGTCTTTCGAAAGCACCCTTCAGCGGCGTCAGGCGGCCCTCCTTGTCCGCCATCCCCTCCGCCTGACCTTCAAAGCGATTGGGGTTGCCGAAAGGGCCGGCGGCGGGCCCCTTCGTCAAATCGAATTCCGTTCCCTCATAGTTGTCGCGGTGAATGGCAAATATATCGGCAACATCCAGCTTGTTGTCGGGCTTTACGGCAAAGGGATATCTCCTCGTGAAAGGCCCCTCCACCCAGGCAGGCAGATTCAGGGAGGGAGCGATCAGGGACTGCGCGCGCCAGACCCTGCGCAGGGAATAATAGGGATGGTGGAACTCGCCGTCGCCGTACACGCTCGCCCAGTCAAGCGGACCGTTTTCCGGCTTCCACCAGCCTTTCTGTTGCGCCACATCGAATACATTGCCGGAATACATCATGTCCTTGGCGCCTTTACGGATCTCCCTGATCCGGAACTGGTTGGCAGCCACAAAAAAGCGGTCATCCGGAATGCGTTGCGCCACCCAGACGCCTCCGGTCCCGTTCATGTCGTAACCGCACATCTCCATGACCCAGCCTTCCTCCTTGTCGGCCACGACCAGGGTTTCACCGGTGCCATAGTAGCCGTATTGCTCGATCAACTCACCCATCAGCTTGATCGCCTCGCGGGCCGTCTTGCACCGTTCAAGGGCCACGCGCGACAGCTCGGCCGAGTAGAAGATGCGCTTTCCGGCCTCGGGTTCCGGATGGACCTTGGCCTTGTCCGTACATTCCGCGATGGAAAGCTGATGCTCGTTCATGATGCCGTAGTTGGCATCAAAATAGGCAAAGGTGTGGGACGCCTGGGGGATGTAACCGAGGGGAACGCTGGGCGGAACACCGGGCGTCTGATAACCCGGTCCCCGGGTTTTGGTCGCGATCCGGTGCGTTTCGCTGGCTCCCCACTGGGGTTTGAAGTCCAGTGAGCAATGGGAATAAAAGACCGGCCGCAGCGAGCCCGGTTTATGGTCCATTGCCGGAACGTGGATCAGACGGGCATCATTGAGTCCGTCATCGGAATGGGACAGGATGACGGAACCGTCCGCGGAGGCTTTCTTGCCGGTGAACGTGACCGTGCAGGCCCACGCAGGCATGGAAATGATTAAGACAATCAAAACAATGACGCTGAATCCCGTTTTTTTCACAGTGATGTCCTCCTTTTGCCCAACACGCTGTAGAAATCGAAGGTCTTCTCGATCCCCTTGATCGATTTGAATTCCACTTTTTCGGCATGAACATGATCCTGAACCTGTTGATAGGTCTCTTCGCAGATCAGGATCTGGCCGGGCCGGGCGATCTGTTCCAGCCGCGCCGCCACCACGACGGGCAATCCAAAAATCGTATATTCCTTCTTGCGCGACGAACCGAAGATGCCGGCCATGACCTCTCCCGTGCCGATGCCGATCCCGACCGGTATTTTGCGGCCCCTCCGATCGAGCGTCTCGTTGATTCTTTTCATCTCATCCATCATGCGCAGGGCGCTTGAAACCGCCCGGAGGGCGTCGTCGCCATAACTGACGGGCGCGCCGAAAATCCCCATGATGCTGTCTCCGATGTGCTTGTCCAGCGTGCCGTTGAACTCATAGATGATATGGTCAAGCGACGTAAAGTAATGGACGTTGAGCATCTCGGAAAGCTCGCCGGGCGAGAGGGTTTCCGACAACCCGGAAAATCCCCGGATATCGCTGAACAGCACGCTGACGACCCGTTTGTGCGGCGCAATGATGCCTCCGTCCTTTTGCAGCGCCGTGAGAATCTGTTCGGAGACGAACTGTTTGAGCCTTTTTTTCACGTTGTACTCGCGCACCTTCGCCCGAAGCTCCATGTTGTCGAAAGGCTTGGTCAGAAATCCGTCGATCCCCGCATTCACGGATTCAATGGCGCTTTCCATCGTCGCGTAACCGGTCAGCATGATTCTCGTGATCTCGGGATTGATCTTTCCGATCTCCACAAGCGTCTCCAGGCCATCCATGCCCGGCATTTTGTAATCGGAAATAACCGTCTCGAGGTTGCCGGAATGCTCTCGCGCCATGTCCACGGCCTGTTGCCCGTTTTCCGCCAGCATGATGTCGTATCCGTCCTTTTCTAGCACTTTCCTGAGTGAGCGCCGGACGCCCTCCTCGTCATCGACCACCATCAATCCGATCAAGATTCCCTCCTCCGGCAAGGCAGTTCTATCGTGAAGACCGTTCCCTGCCCTGCTTCGCTGTGAACATGAATCGTCCCTTCATGCCTTGTGATGATTTCATGGGAAATATAAAGACCCAGCCCCGTGCCCTGGCCAACCGCCTTGGTCGTATAAAACGGCTTGAAGATATCCTTCAGACGCGCCCCGTCAATGCCCGCGCCCGTGTCTTCAATGTCAATGATCACGCGGTCGCTTTCCTTAAGGGAGCGGGTTCTCAATGTGACGGCGCCCCTCCCCTCCGGCAGCGCCTGAATGGCGTTCTTGACCATATTGATGAAGACCTGGCCGAGATTGGCAAAATTGCCCTGAACATCCGGCAGGTTATCCTCATATTCCTTGTGG
>Ga0351846_1061_pt1 | contig 42813 bp, 1 predicted proteins | sample TotcelHFGM3001M4_FD_206882 | JGI IMG/M metagenome (GOLD analysis project Ga0351846, IMG submission 206882) | Enriched cells from coal bed in the Powder River Basin, Montana, United States - Total cells FGM rep1 HSBNCT.FGM.300.1.M4 ... | reverse complement strand
CGCATACGTCCCCACGTCCTCGCCGGTCTCCCGCGTCAACGCACCCAGGAAGGCATCGCCGAACGCCAGCGACCCCGTGCTGATCTGGTAGGTCAGCCCCGGATCGGCCTCGCCGTACGTCTTGGCTTGGGCGTCGGCCGTGACCATCAACGCGCGGGCCGTGATGTCCGCCGAAGTGCTGGCCGAGGTGTTCCCGACGTAGTTCCCCGCGTCGGTCCCGCTGAGCGTGATCCCGTTGACGTTCACCAGCTTGGCCAAGCCAGCGTGCCTGTCCGCGAAAGCAGCGCTGGCGTGGTTGACCGTAAGGTCGTCGCCCAGCACGCGGTTGTCCGACAGCGTTACGGTGGCCGCGGTCGTGCCGTCGTAGACCTTGTTCACTCCCGTGGCGGAAACCGTCAACGTCCGGGCCGTGATGTTGGCCGCCGTCGTGGCGGTGGTGTTGATCGTATAGTTCCCCGCGTCGGTCCCCGTCACGCTGATCCCGCTCACCGACACCGTTTTGCCCGTCCCCACATTCTTGTCGGCGAACACGGCGCCGGTGTAAGCGCCGCTCAGCACATCACCGCTCACGCGGTTGTCTGACAGCGTGACCGTGGCCGCAGTCGTGCCGTCGTAGACCCTGTTCACTCCCGCGGCGGAAACCGTCAAAGCACGGGCCGTGATGTTGGCCGTGGTCGTGGCCGTGGCGTTGACCGTGTAGTTCCCCGCGTCGGCGCCGCTGATGCTGATACCGCTGACGCTGACCGCCTTGCCCGTGCCGATGTTCTTGTCCGCGAAGACGGCGCTGCTGTAAGCGGCGCTCAGCGAATCGCCGCTCACGCGGTTGTCCGACAGCGTCACGGTCGCCACAGTCGTGCCGTCGTAGACCTTGTTTACCCCCGTGGCTGTAACCGTCATCGCTCGGGCCGTGATGTTGGCCGTCGCCGTGGCCGTGGTGTTAACCGTGTAGTTGGCGGCGTCGGCACCCGACAGGCTCAGGCCCGTGCCCGTCACCGTCTTGCCGGTCCCCACCGTCTTGTCGGCGAACGCCGCCGTCCCGCCCACGTAGGTCACCGTGTCGCCGCTCAGCACGCCTGCCAGCGTCCGGCCGGCGATCGTCGCTGCCGTGGTAGCGTCGTACATCTTGTTCGCCGCGGTAATGCTTCCCATGAGCGGCTTGGGATTGACCTGAACGACGGTGCTGTATTGCGTGAAGCCGTTGTCCTTGTCGATGATTCGCGCGTACACCGTGTGGGTCCCCGCGTCGACCCCGTCGAAACCTGTCGAATAGCTGGAACCAGTAGTGTTGTCGTACGTGGCCGTACCCGTCGTGTCGACGTCAAGCGAGAATGCGTAGTGGAAGCCGGCATTGGTATCAGCGGAGGAAGGATCGTAGCGATTTGTGAAGCTGACGGTCGCAATCTGGCCGTACGTGATCGTTCCTGGGCCGAGGAAGGTCGCCGTCGGCGGGACGTTGTTGATGGTGTAGGTGAACGTCGTCGTGGCCGTAGCTTCATCCTTGTTGGTCGCGGTGATTGTCACTGAGACCGGGCCGGCCGGACCGTCGTCGACGGGGCTCCCAAGTGACCAACTCCAAGTGCCGTCGGTGTGCTTCGTGACGGTACCAACGTTGGCCTCGATGCTTTCCACGTTCGTGTACCCGGCTGCATCGTAGTACGTGCCCGAGTTGACGGGCGTGCCGCCTTCGTTGGCGCTGACCGAGGCGGCGTCCCAGGCGATAGCCGGTGAAACACACGTGAGGGTCACGGTCGTAGACGTGTAGTTCACCCGAAAGCCGCTGCCGTTAACGATTGTCGTGGCGCCGTTGGCCAGGCCATTGAACGTGCCACTGACGCTGGCCGCGGAGACGATGGTGAACACATTGCCCAGCGTCGGCGTGAAGCCGAGCGTCAGATGGAGATCGGCGTTGCCTAGGGTTACGGTCCCGGTGGAGCGCAATTGATCGTACTGCGTGTCGACCGTGGTGCCCTTCAGATCCACGCTGAAGATCGAGAAACTGGAGAACGTCACATTGCCGGCATCGAGAATGGCGGGGCCGTTGCCAGGGGCGACTTCGCCGCCGCTCTGCACCAGGATGGTTCCGGCCACCGTGCCGCTCCCACCCAGGGTCGCGCCACTCGCCACGGTAACGTCTGTGGCGGCCGAGCCATCCGCGAGGGAACCGTTCACCAGCAACGTGCCGCTATTGACCGTCGTGGTGCCGGTGTAGCTGTTCGCGCCGGTGAGCGTCTGCGTGCCGGTGCCGGTCTTCGTCAGTCCGCCCGTCCCGGTGACCGTCCCGCTGAAAGTCGCTGTCCCGTTGTTCCCGCCCACCGTCAGCGTATTGGCGCCCAGCGTCACACTCCCCGCACCGCTCAAGCCGTCAATCGTGTCGCTGGAACCCACGTTGTACGTGGCGCCGCTGGCGACACTGACATCCGCCGAATCCTCCAGCGTCCCTGTCACCGACAGCGTGCCGGCGCTGATCGTGGTCGTGCCCGTGTAGGTGTTCTCCCCGGAGAAGATCTGTGTGCCGGCGCCCTCCTTGATCACGGTCGTGGTCCCCTTGGTATTGGAGATCACCCCGCTGAAGGTGCCCGAGCCGCCGTTCACGCCGATCCGTAGCGTGCGGTCCAAGTCGCCCCACGTCTTCTTGATTAAGCCCGCCCCGCTCACCGCATCGACGGAGACTGGCTGGCCGTCCCGCACATCGAAAATCGCCCCCTCCGCCACGTTCAGCGACGCCCGGTTGTTCGTCCAGTTCTGGCCCTGCCATCCGCCGTTCTGGAGTGTCCCGCCTTGGATGTCGATCAGCCCGCCGGTCATGGCCATTCTGACCACATAGTTGCTGTTGCCCTGATTGTTCAAGGCCAGCAGCCCGCCGCCCGATTTCTTCAACGTCCCGCTGCCGTTGATCGTCAGCCCGCCGCTCACGTTCAGCCCGATGGCGTGAGGGTCGCCGGTCCCAACGTCGAACTCCAGCGTCGCGCCGCTGGCCGTGGTCAGCGTCTGCGCCTGGGTGGGCGTTCCGTTGGCGAAGTTGGTCGCATCCTGCAGCGTCAGGGTCCCCTGCTGCACGTCCAGGTTGCCCTGGAACGTGATCCCGCTCCCGGACAGCGTCAGCCTGCCGGTCCCGATCTTGGTCAGGGCCAGCGTGCCGGCGGTATCTTGGATCACCCCGCTGAAGGAACTCGTCGTATGGTTGTCGCCGACGGTCAACGTCGGCGTACCGCCGGCCCTCGTATCCACCGTCCCGGTGCCGCTCAGGCCGTTGATGGTTTCGTTGCAGCCGTTCAGGTCCAGGATGCCCGGGCTATTGACCGTGACATCGCCTTTGCCGGAACCGTTGGGAATCACGTTGCCGGCTCCGAGCTTCAGGGTGCCATCCAGGACGCGCAGTCCCCCCGTGCTCCAGTTGCTGCCGGTCCCCGAGAGCGTCCAGGTGCCGCTGCCTTGCTTGATAACCGTCAACTTACCACCACCGGCCATGATGCTGCCTGAGATCGTTCCCGTGCCCGCACCGTCGAGAACGAGAGCGACACCGGCTCCTCCACTACGAATCCCGTTTTCCACTCGGATATTGGCGCCGGAATCCACTAGCAGCGTTACGTCGTGGGCGGAGTTCAGGTCGATCCCGTTGGTGCTGGTGTTGAAGGTCAGGGTCCCTGCCATCGCCCGGACTATGCCGCCTCCGCTGCCGATTTCCGTTTCAGTGGCAATCGTATAGCCGTCGCTGCGGTTCAAGGCCAGTGTCGCCCCATTCCGAACGGTGCTGGCACCGGTTCCGAGCGTGCCGCTGGTCCCGCCGGCGCCGATCTGCAGCGTGCCGCCACTGACCGTCGTAGCGCCGCTGTAGGTGTTGGCGCCGCTGAGCGTCTGCGTGCCGGTGCCGATCTTTGTCAGTCCGCCCGTGCCGCTGAGCGTGCCGCTGAAAGTCCCTGTCCCGTTGTCCCCACCGACCGTCAGCGTGTTGCTGCCCAACGTCACGGTCCCCGCGCCGCTCAACTCGTCGATCGTGTCGCTGGCACCCACGTTGTAGATGGCGCCGGCGGCCACGCTGACGTCCGTCGCATCCGACAGCGAGCCCGTCACTGACAGCACCCCGGCGCTGATCGTCGTATCGCCGCTGTAGGTGTTGCTGCCGCCGAGCGTCAGCGTGGCGGTGCCGGTCTTGGTCAGCGCCACCGTGCCGCTGCCGTCTTGGATGACTCCGCTGAACGTGCTCGTGGCGTCGCTGGCGCCCACGGTCAAGGTCGCCGCGCCGCTGGTCGTCTTGGTGACCGTACCGGTGCCCGACAGCCCGTTGATCGTGTCGTTGAAACGGACGTCCAACACGCCGGGAGCATTCACCGTGACGTTGCCCTTGCCCGTGCCGTTGGGGATCACGTTCGCAGCGCCGACGACCAGCGTGCCCTCGTTAACAGTCAGATCGCCGCTGCTCCAGCTATTGCCGCTTCCGCTGAGCGTCCACTGGCCGGTCCCCTCCTTGACCACCGTCGCCGCGGCGCCCCCGGACGCGATCGTCCCCGAAATCGTGCCGTTCCCCACGCCCGTCAGCACCAACGAGCGGTCGGAACCTCCGGAACCTCCAAAGCCGATGTTGTCCCGCACCGAGATCTGACCGTTCCCGGCCGCCAGCGTGCCGGTTGTTCCGGAATTCTTGATGGTTAGTGCGTCGCCCGACACCACGTCCAGGACCAGCAAGCCTCCTTCGGAAGCAATCGTCGCGCTCTCGTTCAAAGTGACGAGGCCGCGATACGTGTTGGTCCCCGACACATTCACCAGGGCGCCGGTCTGGCCCGTTGCGCCGCTGCCGGCCAGCGTCAGCGATTCGTTGCCCACTGTGATGTCCCCCTGCAATTGCAGCGTCGCGCCGCCAGCCACGGTGGTACCGCCGGCGGTGGTCCCCAGGGCGCTGGCGTGTTGGACGTTCAGCACGCCTTCGCTGACGGCGGTCGTGCCGGTGTAGCTGTTTGCGCCGCTGAGCGTCACGGTTTCGCTCGTCGTCTTCGTCAGCCCGACCGCGCCGCCCAACCTGGCGCTGATCGTGCCCCGGCGGACATCGAAATCGCTGGTGCCCGTCAACAGGCCGGTCGTGCCGCCGACCGTGCCGTCCTGAAGGATCAATTGGGCGATTGTCTCGTTGTACGCGCCGATCGCGAACGTCGCGCCGTTGACATTCAGCCGGGTGCTGACGTTGATCCTCTCGCTGCCGCCGAGTGTGAAGGTACCCTCGTCGAGTTCCACCGTGCCGGAGCCCGCGGACAGTCCGGTGGTGTCGATGGTGATGGAACCGGAGGCGGACAGGAACTGGTTGCCGTTGCCCGAGCCGGTGTTGGTGTCCAGGTTCGTCCCGGACACGACCAGCGGGTTGCCGCCGGCCCCGATGCCGCCGGAGCCAGCGGTCAGCGAAATGGTCCCTGCGGCGGCCGTGATGTCGACCGCGGCGTCACCGGACTGGATCGCGCCGGTACCGCTGGTGGTGAGCGTCACGTTGCCGCCCGCCGCATCGATCGCCCCGGAACCGCTGAACACGATGTTCTTGTTCGAACCGGTAGTGATGTTTACGTCCGTGGTTGCCGTCCGGGAGATGGCCCCGCTGACCGTGATCCTCCCGCTGCTGCCGTCGCCGATGTTGATCGTCCCGGCGGTCACCTTGTCCAACTCGACGTCGGTCAGACCCAACGTGCCGGCGGCGTCCGCGGCCCCCAGGTTGATTGGGATGTGGCTGCTCAGAGGGCGGAGCGTGACTGTGCCTGTGCCGGCGTTGATCACCGGATTCGCGGTGCCGATACTCGTCCAATCCGAAATCAAGGAGATGGACGTGTGGTTCGCGACAATCGTCGTCCCGCTATCGTCGGCGACGTTGATTCCCGCACTCGTAGCGCCGTTGCTGCCCCGCGTGCCGATGATCTGAATCGTGCCCGTCCCGTTCGAGAGCACGTCGCCGCCCGTGGCGATCTGCACGCCGTTGTGGAACCCGGACGTGCTTCCACTGCCGCCCGTGCCCGTCAGGACGATGTTCCCGGCACCTGTCGAAACGACCTGGCTGCCATTGATCACGCTGATACCGTGATTCAGATTGCCCGCATCGCCGGCGAAGCCAATCCCGGTGATCGTCAGATTGCCGTCGCCCACGGACACGGTTGACCCTGCGTGAACCTGCACTCCGCGGTTGTAGTTCTCTCCCTTGCCGGCCGTCCCTTGGATCGTGATCGATCCGGCCGCCGTGGCCGAGACCACCGAGCTATCGCTGATGTTGACCCCACAGTGACTGCCAGAATCGCTGTTTCCGCCGAAGCCCGTAAGCGAGATGTTGCCGGCCCCCGACGAAGTGATCGACGCGGTGAACAACCAGATGCCGGCGAAGTCGCCGGCGGCCGTTCCGTCGCCGGCAAGCAGGCTGATGTTGCCGTCGACGGTCGTCACGTTTGCGCCGGAACTCAGGACAATGTTGCGCGTGGTTGTTAGCGAGACGCTCCCCGTGCCGCCGGCGGCGATCGTCTCGCTGACCGTGATCGTCCTGTCGCCCGTCATCGAGATCGCCGCATTCGTGGCGCTGACGCCCGCCAGCGAACTCGTGGCCCCGCCGATCGTCAGGGCGCCCGTGTTGGAGATGTTCACCCCGCCCGTGCCGCCGTCGGCTTCGAAGTTGGCCAGGGCCGTCTCGAGCCCGCCGGCCGCCGTCCCGACGCCGGCGGTTGCCGTCGCCACCAGATCGGCCGCCGTCACGTCCGTGTGGGTGTTGCCGCCGTCCACGATAGCGCCCCCGGCGGTCAGTTGGACCGCGCCGGTCGTCAGCAGGCCGCCCAGCGTGATGTTGAGGCCGGCGTCGATGCCGATTAGCCCACTGCCACCGTCGAGCAACGCCCCGTCAGCCATCACCACGGCACCGCACGCGCTCACCGCCACGACCCCGCTGGTCGAAGTAATGTCCCCGCCGGCCCCGAACTGCACGTTGCCGTCGGTGGATGTGATCGCGACCGGCCCGGTACCGCTGTGGATCGGGGAATCGATCTGCACGCCCGGCTGCGTCCCTGCTCCGTCGCCGGTGATCGACAGAGCGGCCCCGTCGGCCGCATCGATCGCCAGCGTGACGCCGGCCGCGATGGCCACGCCATACCCGCCGCCTCCGTTCCCTGTGCCCGCGATGGTAATGGGCCCCGCGGCGGACGAGACGCGACTGGCCGCACTCTCGATGCGCACGCCGTCGTTGCCCGCGGATCCATTGCCCCCGGTGCCCGTGACGGTGACCGCACCGCTGCCCCCTGACGTGATCGCGGCACCGGTCGAAATACGCACCCCGAGATTGTTGCTGCCAACGCCCGAACCACCGGTGCCGGTGATGTTCACAGCGCCGCCCCCCGCGGAGGCTACCTTCGAGCCGGTTCCTGAAACGTAGACGCCGTAATTGGACCCGCCACTCCCCACGCCGCCAATTCCGCTGACACTGACCGCGCCGCCGGCACTCGATTCCACCGCGCTGCCATTGGCAATCCACACACCATGATTGATGCTTCCCGATCCATTGCCGCCGCCCACGCCGCTCAGCGAGATATCGCCCGCCTGCGAAATGACCTTGGCGTTGGTGTACACGTTCACGCCGTTGTTGCCGCTGGCACCCGCCCCCGCGGTGCCCCGGATGGCGATCGCGGCCGCGTTCGCTTCCTCGGTCCCCGTGGATTCCACCATGGCCCCATGAGAAATCTCCACCCCGTGACCCGCTCCATTTCCGACCCCTGTCAGCGTGATGTCGCCCGCCTGCGAAGTAACCTTCGCCCCCGCGCCGTACAGCCAAATCCCCCGGACCCCCGCCGCACCACCTGTGCCATCGATGGCGATGGTCCCTGCCTCCGCTTTGGTCGTCCCCGTCGACGCCACGACGGCGTTATTCTGGAGATAGACGCCCATCCCTCCCGAATTTCCTCCGTGGCCGCTCAGCGAAATGTCGCCGTTAGCCGAGCTGACTGTCGCGCCGTTCAGGTCAATACCGACGAAGCCGCCGGCGGCCGTGCCGGCCTGGTTGGCTTCCAGGGTAAGATCGCCGTCGGCCGTGGTGATGCTCGACCCGGAGCCCAGCTCGATGTTCTTCGTGGCCGTGAGGGACACGCTCCCCGTGCCGCCGGCGGCGAGGTCCGAGCCGCTGTTGGGCAAGCTGATGGTGGCCGCAGCGGCGCTCAGCGAGCCCGCCGTCATGGTCAGCGGCGCATGGAACGTGATGCCGCCGGTTGCGTCGAGCGTCAGGTCCTGATGGCCCGTCGTGGTACTGCGGAGCGTGATGTCCCCCGTGCCGGTGCGCACCGTCGTGGCCGCGCCGCTGACGGTCAGCGTGTCGCTGGAGGCATCGCCACAAGTAACTGCCCCACCGGACTGGAACGTCAAACCGTCGAGCGTGACGTCGGCGTTGAATGTCGCTCCGCCACTGTCAACGGTGACGTCCTCACGGAACAGCACCGCGCCGCTGCCGGCGGCCTGCGTGAGGCCGGCCAGCGGTGTGCCGCCGCCTAGCACGCCGCGGAACTCCTTCATCCCCGTACCGACCAAGGTGAGGTCAAAGCCGCCGCTGACCGTGCCGCTGTAAATCCCCTTCCCGCTGCCGCCGATGCTGCTGGCGCTGCCGAGGCTGATATTGCCGGTCAAGCTGGCTGCCGTCCCGTTGCTGTTGACCAGCGCCCCGCCGGAACCGATGCCCGTGCCGTTGAGCGTGATCGGCTCCGCGCCGACGGCTTGGCCGTTCAGGTCCAGGACGGCCCCGCTCTCCACGCTTGTCCCGACCGACGCCGCACCCAACGCCGCCGCGTTGCCCAGTTGCAGTGTCCCCGCCGTCACCGTGGTCAGGCCCGTGTACGTGTTCGCGCCGGAGAAGATCTGTGTGCCGGCGCCCTCCTTGATCACGGCCGTGGTCCCGCGGGTGTTGGAGATCACCCCGCTGAAGGTGCCCGAGCCGCCGTTCACGCCGATCCGTAGCGTGCGGTCCAAGTCGCCCCACGTCTTCTTGATTAAGCCCGCCCCGCTCACCGCATCGACGGAGACTGGCTGGCCGTCCCGCACATCGAAAATCGCCCCCTCCGCCACGTTCAGCGACGCCCGGTTGTTCGTCCAGTTCTGGCCCTGCCATCCGCCGTTCTGGAGTGTCCCGCCTTGGATGTCGATCAGCCCGCCGGTCATGGCCATTCTGACCACATAGTTGCTGTTGCCCTGATTGTTCAAGGCCAGCAGCCCGCCGCCTGATTTCTTCAACGTCCCGCTGCCGTCGATCGTCAGGCCGCCGGGCACGTTCAGCCCGATGGCGTGAGTGACACCGGTCCCGACGTTGAACTCCAGCGTCGCGCCGCTGGCCGTGGTCAGCGTCTGCGCCTGGTCGGGCGTCCCCTTGGCGAACTCCGTCGCATCCTGCAGCGTCAGGGTCCCCTGCTGCACGTCCAGGTTGCCCTGGAACTTGATCCCACTCCCGCTGAGCGTCTGCGTGCCGCTGCCGGTCTTGGTCAGCGCCACCGTGCCGCTGCCGTCTTGGATGACTCCGCTGAACGTGCTCGTCGCGTCGCCGGCGCCCACCGTCAACGTCGCGGCACCAGTGACCGTACCATCGCCCCACAGGCCATTGACCGTCTCGGCAAAGCCTACCTCCAGCGTGCCCGGAGCATTGACCGTGACGTCGCCCTTGCCCGTGCCGTGGGGAATCACGTTTGCTGCGCCGACGACCAGCGTGCCGGCGTTGACCGTCAGACTGCCGCTACTCCAGTTATTGCTGTTGTTAGCAAGCTTCCATGCGCCGCTGCCCTCCTTGACGACCGTCGCGTCGGCGCCGCCGGATGCGATCGTCCCCGTAATCGTGCCGCTCCCTGTTCCCGTCAGCAGCACGGTCCGGTCGATACCTCCAGTACCTCCGAAGCCGATGTTGTCCCGCACCGAGATCTGTCCGTTCCCGGCCAGCAACGTGGCGGTTGTTCCCGAATTGTTAATCTGCAGGGCGTTGCCCGACGCCACGTCCAGGACCAGCAAACCGTCATCGGTAGCAATCGTCGCGCTCGTGGTCATAGTGACGGTGCCGCGATATGTGTTGGTCCCGGACACATTCACCAGGGCACCAGTCTGCCCCGTCTCGCCACTGCCGGCCAGCGTTAGGGTTTCGCTGCCCACCGTGATGCCGCCCTCAAGTTGCAGCGTTGCGCCGTCGGCCACGGTGGTACCGCCGGCGGTGGTGCCCAAGGCGTTGTCGTGTTGGATGTTCAGCACCCCGTCGCTGACCAGCGTGGCCCCGGTGTAACTGTTGGCGCCGGACAGCGTCAGCGTGCCCGTGCCGACCTTGGTCAGCCCGCCGCTGCCGCTGACCACGCCGCTGAAAGCCGCCGTCCCGTTGTTCCCCCCCACCGTCAGCGTGTTGCCGCCCAACGTCACGTTGCCTGGGCCGCTCAAGCCGTCAATCGTGTCGCTGGCCCCGACGCTGTACGTCGCCCCGGCGGCGACGCTGACGTCCGTCTCATTCGACAGCGAGACCGTCACAGACAGCGTACCGCCCGTGATCGTCGTCGTCCCGGTGTATGTGTTCGAACCGGTCAGGAACACGGTATCGCCGGTCGTCTTCGTCAGGCCGACCGAGCCGCCCAGCGTCGCGCTGATGGTGCCCTTCCGGACGTCGAAGTCGCTGGTGCCCGTCAACACGCCGGTCGCGCCGCTGACCGTGCCGTCCACGAGGATCAGTTGGGCGATGGTTTCGTTGTACGCGCCGATCGCCAACTCGCCGGCGTCCACCTGGACTTTCGAGCTGTCGCTGATGCAACCCGAGCCCCCCAACGCGAACGTCCCGCCGCTGAGGTGGACCGTACCCGAGCCGGCATTCAAGCCCGTCACCGTGGCCGTCCCGATGGCCTGCAGATACTGGTCGCTGGTGCCGCCCGCCGCCGAGACCGCAGTCGAAACGGCGTTCACGTCCAAGTCCAGCGACCCGTTTCCGGTCGAGCCGATTCCGGTGGCCGCCGTCAGCATCGCCGTGCCGGCGGTGACGAGGTTCGCTGTCTCCGCCGACGTGGTCTCCGTGATCGCGCCTGCCGTCGCCGTCACGTTGATCGCACTGCTGGTCGTGGTGATTGCGCCCAACACCACGTTCGTCGCCGCCAGGACCGTCACGGTGCCGCTGCCCGTCGTGTATACCGTCCCGTCCGCCATCGTCACGTTGCCCGTGGTCGCCGTGACCCCAATCGTCCCCGTCGTGCCCGTCGTCAGATCGCCCACCGCCGTGTGCGTCACCCCCGCCCCGCCCGTCAGACTCAGATTGCCACTGCCGGAGGAGATGACCGCACTGGCCGTCAGCAACCCGCCCGCGTTCAGGGTCACGTTCCCGGAGCCGTTGGCCGTCACCACACTGTTCACGTCCAGCGCGCCCGCCGTCACGTTCACCTCGATATTGCCGTTGCCCCCCAGCGTTCGCACGCCGGTTCCGCCGACGATCAGCCCGTTGGTCTCCTGGATGAAGATGTCCCCGCTGGTGTTGTTCGTCGCCACCAGCGTGCCGAGGGTGGTGTCAATGTCCGCCGCCCCGCCCGCCGAACCGATGCCGGTGGCCGCCGTCAGCGTCGCCGTGCCGGTGCTGACCAGATTCGCCGCTTCCGCCGCGGTGTTGTCCGTGATCGCCCCCGCGGTCGCCGTCACGTTGATCGTACTGCTGGTCGCGCTGATCTGACCCAACACCACGTTGGTTGCCGCCAGCACCGCGACCGTGCCGCTGCCCGTCGTGTACACCGTCCCGTCCGCCATCGTCACGTTGCCCGTGGTCGCCGTGACGCCGATTGTGCCCGTCGTGCCCGTGGTCAAGTCGCCTGCCGCGTTGTGCGTCACGCCGGTGCCGCCCGTCAGCGAGAGGTTCCCGGACGTCGAAGAGACCCTCGCGTCGACCGTTAGCAGACCATTGGCGTCCAGCGTCACGCTGCCGCTGCCCTGGGCCGTCACCGCATGGCTCAGCGTCATCCCGCCGGTGGCCGTGCTGATGCCGATCGCCCCGTTGTTGGCTGTGGTGGTGATCGTGTTGCCCGTCGTGATCGGGCCCCCGGCCACGATCGCGATCGGTCCGCTGGACGTGGTGCCCGATGTCCCGTTGCCTAACTGCACGCCGTCCGCTTCTTGGATGTACGTTCCCCCGGCCCCGGAACTAGTCCGTAAGACCGCTGCCGACGTGTCGATGTCAGCGCCCGTACCGTCGCCACCAATCCCGCCGGCGGCGGCGATCACCACGGTGCCGTTGGGGGCGACGATGTCCACGTCCGTGTCCCCCGCGTCGGTTACGTCTCCGGCGGTTGTCGAGATGCTCACGGCGGTGGCCGAATTGCTGGTGGTTTGCAGGCTGCCCACGCGGATCGACCATTCGGCCGTCACGGCGATCGTTCCGCTGCCGGCGTCGATCACGGCCCCGTCCGCCATCCAGACGCTGCCGCCGGCGTTGATTGTCACGGTGCCGCTGGTCGAGCTGATGTCGCCGGCGGCCTCGAGGTAAACGCCGCCCCCGAGTTCCGAACCGTCGTCGTTCGCCTGGATCGTCACCGGTCCCGCGCCACTGGAAAGCGGGGAAGCGATGCGCACGGCGGATGCCGCGCCCGCGCTCGTTCCCGTAATGGCCAGGGCGCCCGTCCCCGCGGACGAGAGCACCGTGCTGCCGGAGACGTACACCCCGCAGTTGCTGTCCCCGCCCGAGCCGCCGGTGCCGGTCACAGTCACCGCGCCGCTGCCGCCCGCCGTGATCGTTCCGCCGGCGATCCGCACGCCGTGGTTGTCCGCGCCCCCGCCCGAACCGCCCGAGCCGGTCACGGAGATCGAGCCGCTCCCCGCCGTGATCGTGCCGGAAGAGCCGAGGTACACTCCGTAGTTCTCATCACCGCTGCCCGCGCCACCGCCGCCCTGCCCGATGACGGTGACGTTCCCGCCGGACGAAGTCACCTGGGACCCGCTCCCAACAACTGCAACGCCGTAATTGCGCATGCCGCCGCTCGAACCGCCCGTGCCGTCGACGGTGACCGGGCCGCTGCCGCCGATCACTTGACCGCCCCCGCGGATACGCACGCCGTAGTTGCCATCACCGTCGCCCGATCCGCCGGTGCCGTCCAGGCTCAGCGCCCCTGCGCCATTGACTTGCACCGTGGCCCCAGCCCCGTTGACGTCGATGCCGACGAAGTTCCCGGTGGCCGTGCCGACCGGGTTGGCCACGAGCGAGATCCCCCCGCCGGTGGCTGTGACGCTCGAAGTGCTGCCCAACACGATGTTGCGGCCGGCCGTGACCGCGATCGATCCGTTGTCGGTGACCAAGGACGGCAGAGTCAGACTGCCCGGCCCGGCCAGGCGGATGTGGCCGGACTGGCTGTGGGCGGTGACTTGGCTGCCGTCGGCCAGTTCCAGCCGTCCGGCCGAATCCACCGTTCCGGCCGGGCCGGCGATCGAACCGCTGGCGGTCAGGACGATTCCGCCGCCGGCCGTGATGTCGACCGTGTTGTCGTCGGCTCCGTCCAGAATTGAACCTCCCGTGGTGGTGATGCTCACCGTGCCCGGAAACTGGATCGCGCCGATCGTGATGTTGCCGCCGCCCTGCACGTTCAGGTTTTCGAAACCCGTCGGCGTCCGCGTCCTGCCGCCGAACGTGAACCCGCCCTGGTCCAAGCCGATCGCGCCGGAGGCCACCGTCAGGTTCAACGTGTCGGTGTCCGTGCCGCCGGTCAGATTCTCGAAGCTGGAGAACGTCGTCGCGCTATTGGAAATAGTCACATCGCCGTTGCCCGTGACATTCCACGTGCTGTTGGTATTCGGCCCGGTCAGCGTGTCGGTTCCAGTACCGCCGACGACCTGCTCGATGTTGGCAAATCCGCCGATCCCCGTGGCCGCCCCCGTGGCCAGGTTGACCGTCACGGCAGTGCTCCGCGCCGTATAGTCCAGCGTGTCCGTCCCGCCGCCGCCGTCCAGGTTACCGGTGAGGGCGGCTGCGTTGTTCTGGAACACGAACGTATCCGCGCCGGCTCCGCCCGTCAGGTTTTCCATGCCGCTGAACGTGAACGTGAACGTGGGCGTCCCCGTGCCGATCGTGCCTTGATCCAGGCCGTTCAGGTACCACGTGGTCGCGGAAGGGGGCCCGAACAGCGTATCGCTGTCTCCACCGCCGATCAGCGTCAGCCTGCTTAGCCCTGCCGGAATGTTGCCGATAAAGAACGTGTTGTCCCCGGCCAGGCCGTCGATCGTCAATTCCACGACCGTGGTCAGATTGACCGTGAAGCTTCCGATCGTCAGCGTGTTGCCGGACAGCGTGATTTCGTCGGAACCAGCGGTGCCCTGCACGGACAGGACGGGCGTCACGTTGGTCAGGCCGAGCGTTTCGATCGTGCTGTCCCACGAGACCGTCTTGTCGCCCACCGCCACGAAACGTGCCGTTCCGCCGGGCGGATTGGGTACTTCCAAAGTGTCGCTATCCGGCGTGGGCGGGGGCCCGGAGTCGCTGATCTGCACTTGGGCGTCGCTGTTGCTGCTGCCCACGAACACCCGGTAGGTATCCGAGCCTGCCTCGCCGTCCAGGATCACCCGGGCGGCGGACGAGTCGCCCACCTCCAGCGTATCGTCTCCCGCACCGCCTGCCAGACGCAAGACCGCGATGCCCGTGTACGCCACGGCGGGCGAGCCGTTAAACAGCACGTAATCCATGCCGACGTACAACGAATCCGGCCCGACGGTGCCCAGGAGCGTCAGCTCGGCGTTCCCGTCCCCCGTCACGACGGCGCTGGCAAAACCGGCGTGCAGGCTGATCTCGATCCGGTCCGCGCCGCCATTGCCGTCGATGGCCACCGTCCCGTTCCAGTCCCGGACCCGGATCTGGTTCGGTGCCGCCCCGCCCGTCAGGCCCACGTGGTCGACCCCCACCAGTTCCAGCACCTGGCCGGCGCCGGCGCTCAGGCTGGTCCCGTCCAGCAGCCAGTCCGCGTCGGCCGCCACGATCAATTGGCTCGCACCGCCGCTGCCGTCGTACCGGAAGTAGCCGCTGATCTCGTCGTAGCCCGCTCCCGCCGGCAGGTCGTCGCCCTCTTCCGCGTCGCCGAAGTCGCCCGTCTGCCGCCGCTGACCCACCGCGGGCGGCTTCAGGTTGGTCGAATTGACGGTCAGGGTATTTTCCCCGCCGCCCGTCTCGATCGTCAGCCGCTGCAGTCCATAAGCGGTCACGCCGGCGGGGCCGACCACGACCGTGTCGTCCTCCGCGCCGGTCTCGATCGTCACCTCGGGAACGTCGAAGAAATACAGCTTGGCGAGCCCGGTGCCGCCCAGCGTGCCGCTCACCTGGTTGGCCTGTGCCCCTTGGATCAGGGTTTCCACTCGCTCGGGCCAGATCACGGTGATCGGATCCGAGACGTGTCGGAGGAACACATAGTCGGCGCCGTCGGTGTCGCTGGTCGCTCCGTACCGCAGGCGCCCCGCCCGTTGCGGGGCGCCCAGCATCGCGCGTCCGCCGCTGATGGCCACGGCATAGCCCACGTTGTCGCCCGCGTAGGCGTCGGAGCTGGACAACGCGGGAGTACCGGCCGTCTCCAGCCGCCACTGGCCGTCCTTCAGGCCATACGCAAACGCCTCGCCAGCCCTCGTCTTATTCGCAACGTTCCGGCCATAGGCGCCGACGACCAGTTCCCGGCCGTCCAAGGCCACGGCGAACCCGAAGTAATCTCCGGCGGCGCCCCCGCTCAGGGTCAATGTCTGCTCCCGCGTCCAGCTCGTGCCGGAGCGATGGAAAGCGTACGCAGCGCCTTGGTTGTCCGCTGTCCCGGACGCCCCGACGACGATCCAGTCGCCGCTCACGTCGACCGACTGGCCGAAATCGTCGCCAGCCTGACCGCTCGGGGCGGCGAGCGTGGAGCCTAGTGTCCAACTCCCGGCGGATTTCGAGTACACAAACGCCCGTCCCTGCGACGATTCTTCAGTCGGTGCCCCCACGACGATCGTGTCGCCGTCCACGGCCACGGACGTGCCGAACTCGGAGCCAGCAGACCCGATGATCGGGCTGTTAGAAGCGGAAACCCAGCCACCGGTCACCAGGTCGTAGATGAACGCCTTGTTGCTTCCCACTGCCCCCACGACCAGCGTGTCCGTGTCCAAGGCGACCGCGGTGCCGAATTTGTCGTTGGCCGCCCCGGTCCACACCTGCTGCTGCGTCCAACTCGTCCCCAGCCGCTGGTAGACGTACGCCGAGCCCGTGTTGCTGTTCTGGTTCGGCGCGCCGACCACGACCGTATCGCCGCTGATCGCCACGCTGGCGCCAAACCAGTCGTCCCGCTGCGGGGCCACCGGCTGGAGCATGGCCTGCCACGTCCAGCTTGACGAGTTCGGCGTCGCCGTGAACACGAACGCCGCGCCGCGGTCGTCGTACTGGGGAGCGCCGAACACCGCCGTGTTCCCGTCGATCGCCACGCTGTACCCCAATTGCGACGTGGGCACCGCGGGCGGGACGAGCAGGCCGTCGTTGCCGCCCGCCGCCGTCCAGGCCGGGCCGCGGCGGCGGAAGTTGTACAACTTGTTCGCGTAACTGGTCTCATTGCCCGTACCCACCACGTACCAGCCTTCGCTAATCACCGCCGTGCCGTAGCCGAAACTCAGGGTAGTGGTGGAATCGTCCTGCATCTGGTTGGAACTGTACGTAAACGGTCTCAAGGTCGTGTTCAGGGTGACACCATTGGAATTCCACAGAGACGCGGAGCCGGAACCGGAACGGTCCTGAGGCGCTCCGATCAGCAGCCGGTTGCCGTTCAGCGCGATCGTATGGGCGTCGCCGAACTTGCCGCCGTTGGGGCCAAAATTGTCGAGTGGGGACCAAGTCTTTTCCGTGTTCTGGAAGGGCCGAACCAGGCCTGTCCCCGGCCGCCCCGCAAGAAAGAAGGACGTGTCTCTCGCCACGACCTCACTGCCAAGCAAATAGGAACCGCTAAGCTGGTAGCTCGGGAGCAGGGGCACGAGAGCACTGCTGCCAACGCCAGTTACGCTCCAGGTGTCGTGCGTCGCTGCGGAGAGGTCATAAACGGCGACCCGGTTTGCCCCCGGAGCGCCGACGAACACCCGGTTGCCAACAATGTCCACCGCGAAACCCCACTCGTAGCCCGCAAGCTGGGTAAACGAGGCCGGTCGCCTGACTGTTCGGTATACATCAGGGTCAAGGGCCACAACGGAGTATGCTGCTACTGCTTGCGATCCGCCCCAAAACAAGTCCCTCTCATAGGATTCATTCCGAATCTCAGTAAGATCTCCCCCGGAAGAGAGTCTAACGACCGTTCGCGGCTCAAGACGAACGGATACCAGAATAAAACCCCCAGAGAAGGTGCCTTCGCCGCGCATCCAATTATTGCCGAAATTATCACCGAACCAGGCGCGGCCAGCCGGCCAAACTCGGTGGCTATACTCTTGCTCGTACGTATAGGTAACCTCAGGAAGGCTGCTGTCGTAGGGCATCAGCAGTGTCGGGGGCGAGGTGAGTGAGGTGAGGTCATAGACCGCGGCCGCGCCGGACGGGCCGAGGTTGAGCGGATACTCTGAGCCGCCACTCGAATAGTAAGACAAATTGGCCGACGGGATCCCGACAACAACCTTGTTCCCGGTGATCCCTACGGACATGCCGAACCCGGAACCGACGGCACCGCTAAGCGTCTGGCTCAAAGTCCAGTTCTCGCCGCTGCGTGTGTAGACGAACGCCTTTGCCGCTCCCGGCGCACCGATTACCAGGCGGTTGCCCGCCACCGCGATGTCGGTGCCGAACCCGCTCCCGGTCAGCAGACGCCGCGTGCCGCCGACTTCGTACTCGAGTTTAATTCCGGCCCCTTGGGTAGACTCGAAGTACTCGACCTTCAGGTTGTGGAGTCCCGGTGCAAGCGTGATCGCTCCGCTTCGCGTCTGGTATCCGTGTGGTCCGCCGTTATCGACCACCCGCGTACTGCCGATGTACAACCGCGAGCCGTCGTCGCTGGACAAGTAGAACGTCACGGACTGGTTGGATTCCCCCGCGACCATGATCTGACCGGTCCATTGGGCGGCGAAGTAGTCCGATCGGATGCCGCCGGCGAAGCTGCCATCGCCTGGCACCTTGTCTATCCACCATTCGGTTTGGGTGACCAGAGGCGTCAGATTCTCGAAAACCGGGAAGTCGCTCGGTGGGTTATTAGCGGTCCAGCCCGCCGGCTCGTAGTAACTGGCTGTCAGCCCACCCGCGGCGATGAACACGGGATCCGGTGCGGTCAGCAGGCGCCGCGTGTCGCCGACTTCGTACTCGAGTCTGATCCCGGCATCACCTGTAGCCTCGAAGTACTCGACCTTCAGGTCGTGGAGTCCCGGTGCGAGCGTGATCGACCCGCTTCGGGTCTGGTATCCGTGTGGTCCGCCGTTATCGACCACCCGCGTACTGCCGATGTACAACCGCGAGCCGTCGTCGCTGGTCAAGTAGAACGTCACGGACTGGTTGGATTCCCCCGCGACCATGATCTGACCGGTCCATTGAGCGGCAAAGCGGTCTGTTCGCATGCCGCTGGCGTAGCTGCCCTCGCCCCATGCCTTGTTTATCGACCATTCGGTCTGGGTCACCTGCGGCGTCAGATTCGCGAAAACCGGGAAGTCCCCAGCAGTCCACGAATCCGGCGGCTGGTAGTAACGGGCTGTCAGCCCGTCCGCGATGATGAACACGGACTCCTCTTGTTGGATTTCCTTCACCGGCCGCCAGTACAAGCCCTCGTTGATGTAGGTATATACCTTGCCTTGGCCCGGGTCGCCGACGAACAAGGTCTTGGTCGCCGGATCGTAATGGGTCACCGAGCCGAAGCGCGAGGCCGCCTTCGGACCCTCAGGGGCCGCCGAGTCGGTGGGATCGCGGAGCGTCTCGGCCCGCATGTTGTCGTTGCTCGCCAACGGAAGGGTACCGTTGATGGTGAACGTCTGGACCGCGCCGACGTCCCCGCGGATGTCAGTGTTGTTGTCATCTTTCTCATCGAATCCCGGCAGTCCGACCACAATCCGATTGTTGGCGATGGCCACGGCGGCGCCGAAGTTGTCAAGGCCGGCGGGGTTGGCCGCCTGCAATCGCCCGGCCCCCGAGGCGCCGCTGGATCGGGTCCAACTGGCGCCCAGTCCGGAGTCACCCTGCGTGGGCAACTGGTAGAAGACCCAGGCAGCGCCGGAGTCGTCGAATTGGCTGCCCAGCGAGTTGCGGGCGTTGTAGTCCGGGCCGCCGATCACCACGTAATTGCCGCTGAGGGCCACGGCCGCACCGAAACGCGTCCCGGACTGTGCCTCGGCGGCGTCCTTTTCCGGCAGTCCGCCGTCCTGCGTGAGGCGGGCCACGCGGGTCCACGTTGCTCCAGAGCCCTCGAAGACAAACGCCCGGCCATGTTGGTTCTCGCTCGTGTTGAGCGGCTTGGCGTCCCACTGCGGGGCGCCGACGACGATCCGATCGCCGAGCATGGCGATGGCCGCCCCGAATTCCTCGCCAGCCTGGGCCTCGGAGGGAAGAAGAAGGGTGGCAACGGCGGTCCATGTGTTGCCGCTGCGCGTATAGACCCGCGCTCGGCCGGATGCGATGCCGGAATCCGAGCCGTTGGGCGCACCGATCACGGCGGTAGTGCCGACCACGGCCACGGCGGCCCCGAAATCGCCGCCGCCGTCGGTCAGCTTGGGCTGCTCGCTCCACGTGGTCACGCTGCGGGTGAAAACGTAGGCCGCGTCCGGCGCCATTGTGGTCGAGGGCCCGCCCGCCGCGCCCACGAAGACCGTACTGCCGCTGATCGCCACGGACTGGCCGAAGGTCTTTTCCGCACTGCCGTCGCTCGCCCGCAACTTGGCCTCCTGCCGCCAAATCCCATCCGTACCGCGGGCAAAAACATAGGCCGCGCCAGAGTTGTTTCCCACCGTGTTGTCCTGCGGGGCCCCGACGATCAGGCGGTTGCCGTCGATGGCGACCGACTTGCCGAAGCCTTGCCCCGCGCTGCCGCGGTCGCTGGGATACAGCTTGGCCTGCTCGACCCAGGCGCCGCCGCTCCAGGTGTAGACGTAGACCGCGCCGACCGTCAACTCCTGCCGGGCGGCGCCCACCACCAGCGTGTCCCCGCTCATGGCCACCGCCCGGCCCATTTGCTCCGTCTCCTTCGCCCGCAGCCCTGCCGGGATGTCCAAGATGTCCACCTTGGTCTGCTGCGACCACGTGATCTGGCCGTCGACGGTCAGCACGTGCAACACTAGGCTTTCCAGATTCATGTCCGCGACGGCCACGGAATCGATCGTCAGAGCGGCGGCCTGATCCGGCGTGACCATTTGGAAATCGCTCAGCCCATGCACCACCAGCGGCTCGACCCCGGTAAAGTCGAAGACGTTCCCCTGGACCACGACGCGGCCCGCGTTGGCCACCGTCGCGCTGGGCGTATACGTCCCGGCCGCCACCCCGTCGCCCGCGATCCGCAGCATGTCGCCGCCTCTGTCGTGCGGCCCGCCGTTAAAGACCAACCGCACGGCGCCGTCGGGCACCTTGACGGGCGGCGCCGTACCGGCCTGGTCTGCCCCTTCCGGGCACCAGGCGAAGACCAAATCGTCTCCGTCTTCGCCGTTGAACGTCACGACGTTGCCGGACGACACGCTCACTTCGTCCTCGATGTTGAACGTGTCGTTCCCGTCGCCGGCATACACCGTGATGTCAAAATCGTACACGCTTTCGCCGGTGTTGGTCATCTGGACCACGTCGTGGCCACTGCCCAACGACACCTTGACGTGTTCGGTGCCGCGCGAGTTGATATTGATCGCCTTCTGCACGGGATCGTCTTCGCCCTGGACCGAAACGCTCATGGCCACGGTGGTGTAGGGCGTGCTCTGCGGGTTCTCGCCGAAAATCTCCTGGAACAGATCCAGCCAAGACTGCGATGGCGTGGGCGGATCGGTGGGCGGGTTCGCCGGGAACAACTCCGCGAAGGTCTTTTTGACAAACGCCAGGTTCGTGTTCGCGGTCGCCGCCGAATCCAGGAAGTGGATCACATCGTTGCCGCCTTGGCCGTTGATCATCACCGGGATGCCCTTGACCAGGTCCTGGAAGTTGTCCGGCGTGGGCGCAACCAGGTCGATGGCAAAGCCGTCCAGGGTGAATCCGCTGCCCTGCGGGGCGCCGACGTTGACCGTATCGGAGCCGAGGCCGCCGTTGACGGTGAACGTAGCCCGGTGACCGCCCAACACATCCTGCTCGCGGTGAGTTCCGTACAGGTTGACCGTATCCGAGCCCTGCCCGGCGTTGATCACGGCCGTTTGCATCTGCCGGTACGACACGGCCGCCATGCCGGTCCGCTCGACCGTCGTTGTATCCACCGGCCAAGCAACGGGCGTGTCGCCCAGCGTCACGTTTCTGGTCTCGGTGACGGCATTACTGACGACGTAGGTCTGATCGGCCGTGTTGGCTTGGTCCTGGAAGAAGACGGTTCCCAGCCTCGCGCCGTCGATGGTCAGCGAGCCCTGGATCGCATCCAGCGATCCCGTGTGCTCGTGCCCCGGCACGGTGCCGACGTATACGGTGTCGTAGCGGTCATTTTGTGAGTCGTAGCCGCCGCCCGTAAGCAGCGTGACGGCGATGCCGGCGGACGTGGACGGCACGTAGAAGGTGTCGGCCTGGGCGCCCAGCCGAATCTCGATGACCTCGGCATCGCCGAAGGTGACCGAGCCGTCCGCGTCCATACCCAGGCCGCTGACCGTGGCCCCCTGGTACACGCCCACATTCGATTCAGCGTCGCCCGAATCGTCCACGATCAGCGTGTCCTGCCCGGCGTCCCCGTACAGGAACAGCGGCCCGGCCACGAAATCGACACGTCCCAGCGAATCGGGATACAGGCCGCGGGCCGTCGAGCTGACGGTGATCGTGTCGTTCCCGCCACCCCCGTGAACGTAGCTCGCACCGTAGCCGTAGGTGCTGTCCACGCGGAATGTGTCGTTGCCCGCACCCAGCCGGACGTGGACGTGCTCGACCGTGCTGCTGACGGTCTCGACGCCATCCAAGACCGTGCGTGTGGCAAAGTAGACCGCACCGGGATAGCCGGCCTCGTTGTTGTAACTGTACGGGGCGCCGAACGACTTGTGGACGGCCAGCAGGTGATTGGTCGCCAGCCCCATGCCCGTCACGCTGATGGCGGATAGCTGGCCGGGATCGGTGGCCGGCGAGTCGCCGTATACGTTCAGCGTGTCGTCGTCCGCGTCGCCCACGAACGCGATGATGCCATACATGCCCGCCAGCCCGACGATGCTGTTGTCGAGTGCTTTGCCCACGTTCAGGGTGTCGTTGCCCGGGCCGCCACGGACGGTCACCAAGTCGGTCCGCGTACCGGTGATGAAGACCGAATCCGCGCCCCCGGCGGTATCGATCGTGACCGTTACGGGCAGACGGTTTCCATATGAGTCCTCGGAGATCCACTCCACGGTATCCGCAACCGTGACCTGGTCTGCACCGCTGCCCAGGGTGACGTTGACGTTCTCGAGCGTGACCGTAGACGTCGCCTGGTCGTAGAAGTGGATGCGGGCTCCGGCGCGCGTCGCGGTGCTGGTCAGGACGCCGTCGGCCAGCGTGGTGACGACGCCGTCGGCGCTGGAGCTGTTCGTCACATTGACGGTGTCCTGGTCACTGCCGTCGCCGGCCAAGTAGACCTGGCCGGCCAAGCCGTTGAGATCGACAAAGAACAGGTCACTGGCGTCACCGCCGGCCAGGTGAATTTCGGCGGCAGGTCCGCCGTTGGTGACACGAAAGCGGTTGACATCGCTTCCGCCGGTCAGCTCGATCCGCTCGAAAACGGCGATGTTTTCGACTCCCTCCGATGAGTTCCGGACACCCTCCGACAAGATGTTCAAGGTATTGGCGGAGAGCGTGAAGTCCTTATTCCGCACCTCGATCAGCGTGTCCGTGCCGCCGGCGTCCAGGAACGTATCCTGGCCCTCGTTGCCGGTGACCGTGTCGTTGTCCGATCCGGAATCGATGGTGTCGGCGAAGAGGCTGCCGACGATCCAGTCGTCGCCGGCGCCGCCCCTGAGCGTCAGATTGTCCACTGCCCGGGCGGTCAGAACCTGGAATTCCTCGATTGCGGTCGAGTTGGGCAGCATCCCGGCGATCAGCCGATCGTTGCCGCCCAAGGCGTCGACGATCAACCGGTCGGGGGCGATCGAATTCGGAGCGTCCGTCAGGTCGATGCCCCGCAGGGTCACGCGGACGGACGCCGTGCCCGGTTGCCCGGCCGCGTCCAGCCGCCGGTGCGTCACTTGCACCGTCTGACGGTCCAACAACTGGTCCGCGGTGCTGCTATTCAACAAACCCTGCCCGCTGTCGCTTTTCAAGCCGTGCCCGATCAGGAAATAGTCCCGTTGCGCGGACCCCTGGATGGTGACCGTGTCCACCGCGTGATCGTTGGTCCAGGTCGGGTTGTCGACCCACGTCTGGTACGCGCTCCCTACGTCAGGTGTCACCTGGCCCCAGACGGTACTCACCAACGTCTCCACGGTCTGATAAAGGCTGAAATACGAATCGGAGCCCGGCGTGCCCGTGTACGCCTGCACTTCGTAGTGCTGGGCGAGGACCAGAAAGTCCCCGTTGTCGTCGGTCGTGGCCTGGGACAGAGTGACGACCCACGGGTTCGACTGGGTGCCCGCCCCGGTGACCGATACGTCGGTCACCGCGCCCAGCGACTCGATCGCGGCCTCGACTTGCCCCGGACTCCAACCGGCCTGAATCGTGGCCGTATTGGCGGATGTGCGGCCGCAGTCGTGGGCCGAGGCATCGTAACCGTAGAACAGGTCCACCTCGTTCAGCCCGTCCGCCAGCCACACCCGTTGGATGCTGTTATCTGGCGCACTGGCGTCAGTCACAGCGGGGATCACGACCGGCTGCAATTGGGACGACCCGTCCGAATTGAAAACGTATTGGACATTCCCGGACCGGTCGTCGCGGTAGAACGATTGAATCGGGCGCCAAGAGATATCGGCCGCAAACGGGTACTCCGCCGGATAGACCTGGTAATTGCCACGGTCGTCCCGATCCGCCTGCCAGGTCTTGTTGTCCGAACCCAGTTGCAGGTCGATGCTTTGGATCGACGTGCCCAGGAGGTCGCCGACCGTGACGTTGTCCGCTCCCGCGCCGGTATCCAGCACGACGCGTTCGATGTCATTGAGCGTCAGGGGGTTCTCGTCGACCGTCAGGATCGCGGCATTGCCGCTCGCCGCCTTGGCCAGGGTTACGGTGTTGTCCAATTCGTCGAGCGTCACCTCGATCGTATCGACGCCGCCGCCGCCCCAGAAGGTCGGCGCGCCGCCGGCGCCGGAGTTCCAAATGATCCGGTCGTTGCCCGCGCCGCCGTAGATGTTGCCCGAACTTCCTGTGGCGTAGATCACGTCGTCGTCCGCGTCGCCGTAGATCGTGTTGCTGCCCGGGCCGGCGGTAAGCTCATCATTCCCGTCGCCGCCGCGAATCACGTTGTCCCCTTCGCCGCCGTCGATCACGTCGCCGTGGAAGTAACGCACCTGGTGGTTTTCCAGGGTGAGCGTAATGGGCGTCCCCAGACCGTCGGTTTCCGGCGCAGCCTCAATCGGCCAACCGTACTTGTCGTAGTAGGCGAACGGCGTCCCATCCAACTGGTAGATCGGCGAGACCCTTCGGTTGCCGTCGGCGTCCGTGTAGAACGCCGGCTGCTCGTTGCCGCCATAAATCGTGTCGTTTCCGCCGTAGGTCGCAATGACGTCGAAACCCGTGCCGCCGTAGACCACGTCGGGGCCGGGGCCGCCGAAGATCACGTCGTCGCCGGGGCCGCCGTCCAGTCTGATGCCTGAGTAGGCCGCATTCGTCCCCGTCAGGTTGATCCGATCCTTGCCGGCTTGCCCCAGCAACCGATAGGTATCCGCCGGCTTGCTGCCCAGCAGCGACGTGTCCACTGTGATGTAATCATCCCCGTCGCCGCCGTTGATGACCAGCGACGCCAACCCGTCGCTGCCGCTGGTAACCGGGCTGAGCGTGATCGTGTCACTGCCGGCACCGCCGTTGATGGTGAGCGACGTTGCCGCCGCGGCACCCGGCTCGCCGCCGAACGTAATTGCGTCGGCTCCGACGCCCGCGTTGATGGTAATCGTGCCGACATGGCCAATCAGATTGTTCAACGTGTATCGGTCGTTGTTCGACGTGCCGTTGATAATCAGCGTATCCACGTCGTCGGCCGCGAAGAACTCGGCCTGCAGGCCGGTGCTCACCACGATAATGTGTCCGCTACCGCCAGCAGCGGATGCAGCATTGTACGCGGCATCCAGTTGCGATCTGACGGCGTCCCATGCGGCGGCGTCGCCTTCGTAGGCACTGGGGTCCAAATACCCTTTGTCGATCATGCCGGCCATCCTTTTTCCGGGGGTGTCCAAGGTCGAATCGACAGGTACGACGTCGACGGTGTAGTTCTGAGCGTCGGACTGGTCGACGTTGTCGAAGTACCTCAGCTCCAGCGTATTCGTACTTGTGTTCAGCCGGGCAATATCTCCGGGCGCCTCGTGGACGCACTTCCAATCGAAGCTGGCGATCACCTTGTCCACAAACCGTTGGCTGTTTTCGTACAGGGTGATTTTCCCGACGCCGACGTCGAGCCCGACCCACAGGAAGGCTTCCAGGAAGACGCTCAGTTGGCCCGAAACATTGAACAGGCACTGCGGCCCATGCTTGATCCGTTCGAGCAATTCGCCGCCGTACAGTTTGCCGTCGCCCAACAGGTTCCCTGTGTCCTCATCGTAGGAAAGCTTGTCGTGCAAGTCGAAGCCGATCACCGCTTCGACCCCGCCGGCGACGCCCGCCTCGACCAGGCCGCTGATGCCCAACGAGGCTACCGCGGCCACGGACGCCGTCAGCGTCGCTTCGGGCAGGTCTTCGTCCGAGTTCTCCCGGCCGTGGTCGTCCACGTAGAAGCCGTTGAAGATCCGCCAGCTCTGTGCCAGGGCAAAGTCGTGCTCCTGCCACCACTCCCGCAAGCCGCGGGTGTCGAAGCCGAAATCGAAGTTCGTGGTGGCGCCGATCGTGCCTTGGAAGCCCACGTTCAACCCCGGGAAGACCGGATAGGTTTTCTGGTACACGAACTGCAAGTCCAGGTCCGGCAAGTCGTACCAGAACAGATCCACTTCGCCCTTGCCGGTCAGGAAGTTCAGGATCGTCGACGGGTCTTGCAGCACCGGAATGCGGAACCGCGGCCCACTGGAACCGCTGCCGCCGCTCGGGGACAGTCCCTTCTGGTCGGGACCGGCCAGCAGGCCCGGTGCGTTCAGTTTCGTGTTGTCCGCCGCCGCCCCCGCCACGTCCTGGGCCGTCGCTGTTGCACTGCTGTCTCCGACGAAGTCCCCGGTGAGATAGAAATTGCCAAAGCTGATCGTGCCGGCGTCGGAGAGGTTCCTCGCGGTTTCCAGGAAATCCAACGTGGTGTCCAGGACCTCGATCACTTTCTTGGCCGTATTGACGGTACTGGCCGGCAACGCCAGGTAGGCCAGATCGATGAACTTGATCTTGCTGATCCCCAGATCGATCTCCTGGTTCAGCAGGTCGACCAGCGGCTCCAGCGGCTCGATGATGTCGTAGATCGTGTCGAACGTGTCGCCCAGAAAGCTGCCCATGAAGCTGCCCACGTCCAGCGTCACGTTTTCCAGCCACACCTGCGGCGAGCCGGTGTCGAAGCTGGCGCCGCCGCTGGTGGAAAGGCTCACGTCGGCCAGCATCTGGTCGTAATGGATGATGGTCGTGACCGACGGCAGAACGTCGCCGAACGTGGTGTTGAGCGTGGCACTCAGGTCGACGTCCACATAGGCCGAGGCGTTCAACGCCAAGACCACGGACTCGCCGGGGGTCAATTTCCCGTCCCCGCCCGCGTCCGCGATATCGACCCCCAGGTGGCCCCGGATGCCGCTGCCGAGTGAATTCACGTCCTCGAACTGCATCTTCAGGAAACCGAGCGTTCCCGTGAACGTCGAGCCCGGCGTCAGGCCCGCGCTGACATCCAAGGCGATCTCCTCGCCGTCCACGTTGATCCCGCTGGTGTCCAGGAACACGCCGAAATTTGTCGCGCCGCCTCCCATGTTCCCGATCCCCAGGCCGATGCCCATCAAGTAGTCGATCTTGGCCTGCAAGTCGGCGTTCACGTCCAGATTGATCCCTGGAATCCCGGCACTGAAGTCCAGGGGAATTTGACCGTCAACCAGCGTCCCGCCGAACATCAGATTGAAGGTCAACAGGCCATCGGACGAGAGCGTCAGTTGGATATCGTTCGCACTGGCGGGTGTCCCATCGGCATGGGGGTCAGCGAGCTTCTTCGTGACCAGCTTGCCGCTGCTGTCGTATTGCCGCGCGCCGTATTCATCCAGATCGGGCACGACGAAAGCGAACATGGTGCCATTGAGCGGGCGCAGGCCGTCGAACAGTTTCCCGCGGATCATGTTCAGAACTTCCTCAGACACGCTGTTTCCGGCCGCGGCTTGCATCTGCAGCCAATGCCCCAGACCCCCGTCGTTAGCATACTGCCCGTTTGTGCCCTTGGACCCCAGCACGCTGGTCCGCAGCCCGCGCAAGCTCCCGGCCAGACTGTCAAACGCCGCCCCGCCGATCAGCGGCAGCTCGATCGTGTCGATCCCGTTGGCCGTCGTATCGACCGCGCTGAAAAAGCCTTCGATGCCGCTCAGCAGCGTGGCCGGATCGTCCAGCAGCGTCAGCAGCGCCAGCGCCAGATTGAAATCCAGGCTGAAGTCCGGCAGGACGTAGCTGAACCCGGTCTGAAGTTGCAGGTTCTCGTCGATGGAAAACTGGGCCTGCGCGTGCAGTACGTTGTCGCCGATCCCGTCGCCGTCGCGGTCCTGCTCCGTCCCGCCCACCGGCAAGGCCCGGATCGGGAAGTACAGCGGCAGGTCCAGCACGGCGCTGCCATACGCTTCGGCTTGGAAAGCGCCGCCCAGTTCATCGACGTCCAGAACGCCGTTGCCGTCCCCATCGGCCCCGGGAGCACCCAGGTTGGCGAACAGGCCCAACTGCACCGAGGCGGAACCATCCCTGGCCAGCAGTCCCAGGGTCGCCCCAGCCACGTCGAAACCCAACGAGAAATCCAGATTCTCCGCTGTGCCCGTGACTTCGACTTGGACGCCGCTTTCCGGGTCAACGTAGAACACCGGCGTCGTGATATCGCTCAGATCAAAGCCGAATCCCAAATGCAGGGCCGCCGATGCGTCCAGAGTAAGCTGCGCGCTGATCTCCAGATCTACCAAGTCGTCAAGATCGAATCCCAGCCAATCATCCAGTCCCAAATCGGCGACATCCAAATCGAGAGCGTACATGAGCGCGTCGTCAATGCCATCTCCGTCGGTATCCGTGTTGGGCAGCGCAAGGTACTGCCAATCCAGCGCGAAATGAAATGCCGAATTGGCGTACTCCAAAGTCACCAGCTTCTGGTCGTCTCCCAAATGGAACACGTGCCGTAGCGTCGCGTTCAACTGGTCCTCCAGCTCCCCAATATTGCGGGCCGTCTGCCGCACCGTACTCACCGCGTCACGCAGGCCTCGGGCAAAACTGACCGTGCCGCTGCCCAGCAAATCCGCGGGGCTCTTGCCGATCAGCGGCAAGTCGTCGTACAGCGAACCATCCCGCACGCGATATCTGTAGAGGTCACCAGCGTCCACCGTCGCAACCGGATCCTCGGAGACAGCGTCGTGCCGCACTTCGTCGACGTGATACGAGTAGACGTTCTCCCATGCCCCGGGTTCGTAGACCCACAACTCGGACTCGCCCAGATCCCCCGTTTCCTCCCGGCCCCAGCAGTTGGCGCCCGAGACGATCCACTGATACAGACGCACGGAAACCCCGCTGCCTAGCGAGACGACTTGCGAGTTCTGGTCGCCCGTGGCAGGCACCGCAGCGTAGCTGCTGACAGAAGGCGTTGCGCTGCGCACCCACTGCTGCTCGTAGACGTCCAGGTCGCCGTCGTGGATCAGCCCCACCACCTCCTGATCGATGCCCACCATGTCGTCCAGCAACGACTCGGCGGCCGCCAGAATCATGTCCAGGGAAATACCTTGAAAGCTGAATGCCTGCACGAAATCCAGGTCATGAGGCAACAGACCCGTGGCGATCTTGCCAAGAAACGACGGTAGATCGCTGGCGCTGGCAAAGCCGAAATCGCTGCTGTTTCCCAACACGATGGGGCCGATATCGAGTCCCCGCAGCGCACCCGCGAAGTTCATCGGCAGCCGGACGTCGTAGCTCCCCTGCAGCGCAAGGTCCGGGTCGAGCTGTTGTAGGACGAACCCTGCCTGGAGTTCCGCCTCTTGAAGCCGCAAACCGGAGCTGAGCCGCATCGACGCGTCGAATCCCAGCACCCCGTTGTCGATCTCCAAACCCAGCGGGCCGAACCCGACCTCCGTGTCAAACGTGGCGCGAATGCCGCCGTCCGCCGCCCCGCTGGCGATGTCCCCGTCCACAATCAGGCTGGTGGTGCCGGTGGCCGCATCGTAGCCGTAGCCGGCGACGAAATACGGGCCGTCGTTGCTGCTGGACCCGGAAAGCAGAAAGCTGGGGTTCTCCGCTTTCCTGATCTCGTAAGTCTCTTCGTCGAACTCGACCTCTGTCGCGGCCCACGGACTGGCCAACAGACCGTCGAGCACCACCGTGGTGATCCGGCCTCGGACGTCGTACACCGCGCTGACCACGTTCAGACTCTCGCTCGTCTGGTCCTTGCGGACGATTGTCAGCGCATCACCGGTGGCGAAGTCCGCCGTCAGATCCCCTACGAACACCAATTTGGCCCGGCCAAACGACGCGTCGAGCTGTCCCGCAAATGTGAAACTGTCACCCGGCGCGCTGGCAGCCGTGATATTGAAAGTCTGGGCCGCGATAACCGCCTGCCCCAACTGCGTGGGGCTGGCCACTGGGAACGCGTTCGACACCGTGATCGTCGTCCCCGTCGCCGCGTCGTAGATGGACTCCAGCACAAGGTACGCGCCGTCGTTTCCGGAAGAGCCCATGATTTCCACGACATCCCCCGACCGGACCAGCGCGGACTGGTCTCCGGCAACCGTGATCGTATGTCCCCCGGTATTGGCGCCGATGACGGGGATCGGATCAGCACCGAACGTGAACTGGAATTCGAGTGCCGGGTCCTGCACAAAGAACGCGCCGTCATCGCCGATCCCGAACTCGAAGACCAACTGCACCCCGCCGGTCACCGGAAACGTGGGAGGCGCGCCCACCTGGCTCAAGGAAAAGTCGCTGAAATCCAAACCCGATCCCAGGAAATCATCCGGCAGCGACAAGCCGTCCAAGTCCAGCGCAAAAGTCGTGTCCAACGCCGCCAGCTCCAACGTGGCTCGAAACTGCTTCGGATTGTTGACACTGCTGAATTCCAATTCGTCGAACGTGGTGACGATGTCGACCGTCGAGACTTCATCATTTGCGAACAGTAGCTGAAGATCGGCGATAAAGGCCGAGACTTGGCTCGCCACCTGGGTCTCAACCACGAATGGACCGGACCCTGAAAGCGTTTTGCCCAGCAGGTCGGCCAGGGATGTGCTCGTGAAGGGAATCTCCGTGGCCAGTTTGTCGTCCAACTCCTGACTGAGACCGGTCACCCAAGTATTGAAGTGCCCCAGGCCGACGACGATCTCGTCGCGCTCCGTCGCCTCCACGTTTTGCAGGGCGGCCCAGTCGCGGGTCACGCCGACGGCCGCAAGGTCCAACTCGCTGGGCTCGAGTCGCACGCCCGTTTGCAGCCGCAACTCCATCAGCGCCCGTCCGGCGACGTCGACGTGTCCCAACCCCAGGACGTGGCCCACCTCGTGCATCACCGCCGTCAGCAGGTCGATCCGCCCGTACGCCGGACTATCGCCGCCGGCCAGCAAGGCACCGTCCTCCGCCCGCGTGGCAAACTCCGCATCGTCCGCCGGCGTCGCATCCACGAACCAACCGAGCCCGGCCGCCGTGACGTCCAGCGCGATCCGGTTGGGTCCCACTTGCCCGATGACGCCGGGCGGCAAATCCGCAACCGTGAATTCGATCCTCTCCAGCAAGTCCAGGGACAACTGCTCGGCCCCCAAGGCTTGCCACCGCGCCACGGCCGCATCCAGAACGGTGTCCAATTGCTCCTGCGTCAGGCCCACGCTCGCGCCTGCCGCCGGCTCGGCACCTTCTGGAGCCTGCAGCGATACGTCAAAGGGCAGGTTCAGCCAGAAATTCGCTGCGGGCGCGTTCGGCTGCCAGATAGAGCGGGATGCCGCTGGTACGTCGGCGTTGCCGAATACCGTAATTGTGTGTGATGTTCCTAAGTCGTCTAGCCACTCCCACATCCTTGTACCGGGCCCGTTGTAGCCGACGACAGGATTGGGTGTCGTCCCCCTGAAATCATCGCTGAACGCCAGGATGTCGTCCCCGCCCATTGTGTAGACAACATCGTGCCCCCAGCCCGGCTCGAACACGAAATAGTCATTCCCGCTGGTGCCAAGGAACACGTCGTTGCCCGGACCACCCGCAAACCGCTCAATGTTCAGGAAAGTGGCCAAATCAGGTACAGTCCGAAACGCGTCCAGAAGGTCCTGTTCGTCCGCACCGCCTCCCTCCTCGGCCGCCGTCGTCAACATCAGCGTGCTGGTCCCATTCTCGATCCGTAGAAAACAATTGCCGTTGTCTTCCAAATCCGTGGCACTCCAACCGGCGAACAGGGACCCGGAGTCGCCCGCGGCAACCGCGATCAGGGCGGCGAGCCCGCCGGTCACGTTCGCCGCCGTAGCCTCGGTCGCCACGTACGTGACGGATTCCGAATTGGTCCCGTCGCTCAGCGTCACCGTGAACTTATCGCCCACCTCAACGCTCACGGGCCGCAGGCGGCACGGCGCATTACTGGCAGTCAAGGATTGGCTGCCATCAACTCCGCCGTTCCCCGTCGCCGTCGTCAACGTCCAACGGTCATCAATCTCCAGCGTCAGACTCGTCCCGTCCTGTGACGCCGCCAGACCGCTGTACCACTCCCCGGCCGCGATACCGGTGATCGCGTCATACAGCCCGGCGACAACGGCGGCAACGGTGCCCGTGCCCGCTCCAGTCGTAAAGGAGAAGTCGTGCGTCTCACTCCCGTTGCCGATTGTGACCGTGAACGAATCGCCGGCCTCCACGTTTGCCGGGCTCAAGACCCATGTGCGCAATAGCACCTGCTCGTCCGCACCGCCGCCCTCGGTCGCCGACAAGGCGACCGTCAACGTGCTATCGACATCCAGCGTAAAAAACGGAACACCGCCGTCCGACACGGTCACTTGGCCGAACAGGCCGGTCGGATTGCTGGTCTTCTCCGAATTGATCGCAGCCGCCAGCCCGGCGGTGACATTTTCAGCGGTAGCCTCGGTCGCCACATACTCGACGGACTCCGTGCCGTTGAGCGTCACTGCGAAGCGATCGCCCACCTCGACGAACTGCGGCACCAACTGCCACCGGGCTTTCGCGGACAACGTCTGAGGGGAGGCGTTCGCATTACCCGCCCCATTTTCCGTCGCGGTCGTCACGGTCCATGCGTTATCGACAAACAAAGTCAGATGTTCCTCGTCGTCCCAAGCGGTCACACTACGGAACAGGCTGGACTCGGGCTTGGCCGCGATTGCGGCGGCCAGCCCGGCGGTGACGTCCGCAACCGTGGCCGACGTCGCCGCGTAGGTGACCGACTCGGTGTTCGACCCGTCGTTGAGCGTGACCGTGAAAGAATCCCCGCTCTCCACGTTGCCGGGCGTCAGGATGTATGGCCGTCGGCTGTTTCCGACCTTCTCCAGGTTCAGATCCATGACCACACCACTGCCACCGCCTGCCCAGCTTAGTGTGTCCGTGCCAGCCTTCCCGTCGACATCGTCCACGCCTCCGTGGCCGATGACGAAGGTATTGTCCAGAGAATTGCCCTTCAGGACATCGTTCTGCGGGCTGCCGATCACCGTCTTGACCGAGTCCACTGCAATTTGGGCGGTCGATCCTTCCCAGTTCTCTGCCCCTGCCGCCACTATGATGGCGTCAATGAAGTCGTCCAAACCAAAGAACCGGTCGCCGTGTACTCCGGTCGCTTGGCCCCAAGTAATCTGAAGATTCGACGGCAAATCGAAAAACCTAGCGCACGTTGGGCAGGCGGAAGCGAGGTCGAAACCAAAGTCCCAATCCAACGTGCCCAACTCGGTCCTGACCGGTCCGTCGTACTTGGAGTAGTCCAGCGTGGTGGCGCCGGAAACAATTCCATCCAGCCGGGCATTTCCGACGAACGTGATTTTGCTGGCCCCGATAATGTTTTCAATGTCGTTGGCAATCAGCACGTTGGGAAACCCGCCGTTCCAGACGTCGGCGTTGCCCCAGGCCGCAAACGCACTGCCGATCGCCGTAAAAACGTTGGTGGTGTCGATCACGGCGTCCGCGGCCGCCACAATCACCAGATTCGTGCCAAAATCAATAATGTCCGCGGTGGTCTCAAGACCCGGCCGCCAGTCGAAGACCACCGCCTGCAGATCGCCGTCAAGATCCAGCGTATCGCCGGCGTTCAAAATGTCCAAAATCGGCAGCAACGTGATCGGCTCCACCACCACCGCCACGCCCCATACACCGCCGAACGAATAGGTGTCCGGGCCGCTCTTGCCCGCCACCAAATGAATGCCCGGGGCCAACGTGGGGGCCATGGTCTGGCGCAGCGTGTCCGCGAACTTGGCCCATTTGCTCTCGCTCTCGCTCATACCCGTTGCTTGATTCACTGCGTTGGAAATGAAGTTCCCGCCGACCGACAGACCGTTGGCCCCGAAACTGAAAGACGTGTCGCCGATTCCGAGCCCCAGATTGCTCCCGATGACGCCCGTGGCCCCCCAACCGTAAGAGACATTGCCGTCCAGATTCTCGACGTGCCCCGTGAAGCCGCTGATCCGCTGCGGAATGTTTCGAAAGTTTCCGACGAGGTCTGCAGGCAGCGGCAGGACCAAATCTGCAATCCAGAACGGCTCCACGGCAGTGGCCAGAACAGGGCTCAACTGCTGCGTGTAGTCCACCGTATTGCTGACAAACAGGTTGGCCAGGAACGACTCCGCCGACAGTGCCAGGAGACTACTTGGATCAAGCAGTTGGGCCACCCAGCCCTGGGCATCCTGACTCAAGCTCCGAAATCCCTGACCCCCGATGAGCGTGCCGTCGAACGAGAATTTGTCGAAGACGACAAACGAGTTGTTTTCCCGGCCCGCCAGGATCGTGGTATGCTCGTTGATCCCCGTGATCGTGATCGGCGCGTACCAGCCGCCCCAATTGTCGATGCAACTGGTGATGAAACTCGCCGTGTTGCCAAACAACCCGGCAAAGGCCTTCTCGATCGGTGCAGCGGAGACGCGCTTCACGGTCAACTTGTTGAGTTCTTGCACGCCATAAAACGATGCGGCCCAACTAGGCAGGCTTCCGACGACGCGAATCGTGGTCTTCTCTGTGGTTTTGCTGTAACTCGCATCTTCCGCAACGATGAGCACGGTATTGGTTGTAGTAGGCCCCACCAGGGTGAGTCGGCTGCCCTTTGGGAAGTTCTTTGCATAGTCTCCTTTCAAAATTACCTTCGGGTCACTGACAGTCCGGTCAAACGCGTCCACGGTGGTGGTGGTGAATTCGAACCGCAACTCCTTGTTCACGGCCCGGAAGTCCAGCGTGAGCTGTGCGGGCGGAACGTACGGCGCCGCCCCCGTGACAATGGCAGTAGCGGTCGTCCGATCGGTCGCATGGAGAGTGGCCGCTCTGTCAACCACCACGCCACCGCCCTGAACCTTGAGGACTGTTGCCGTCGTTGCGTCCGCGACGGTGCGAATTAGGACGGCCTCTGTCAGAGCATCGGCAGGAATTGCCGCGCTGACGACAATGCTCGTCTCGTCCGAGTCAGGCCGATACCACGATTTTTCAACCTGAAATTCAACCGCGTTGCCGGTCGAAGGCTTCACATTGAAGGCGGCTCTGGCAGCGTAGGCGGCGGTCGCATCGCCTGCGACGGTGAATGTCCGCTGATTCGCGTTAGCTCCCTTGACGGCATCGATGCGCGAGAGCGCCCCGGCGGTCGGGGCCGGAGCGGTTGCCTTCAACAGTACTCTTGTCGTTCGCGCCGCGCCGTCGCCGTCGCTATGCACCTCGACCACGTCGTAGTCCGTGGTGTCGACTCGCACCTTGGTCGCGTTTTCAAGTATCGCGCCGTTTGCACCTTGAATCTTGAAGGCAGACGCCGCGCGAAGAACCGGGAAGTCGCGTGTACCTGTGACCGCATTGATTACTTCTGTAACCGTCACCACCGTGGTGGTGCCGTCAGGACCAAGAACGGCGTTCCCCGCCACCGTAAGATTGCTGGCCCGGAATGCGATGGCTTGCCCGGCCGTGAACGTCGCCCTTTGGTCGCCGAGGACCGTGAGTTGCTTCCCGCTCGGGTTGAGCGCGATGACATCCGCCACGACGTTCACGTCGTTGACGACGAGGCGAATGGAACCCAGTTCCAGCGCTTGCTTGACGACGACCCTCGTGTTCCCCTCAACCAGCGTCGCGTCCTGTTTCACTACGTAGGTCTGCCCCGCGAGGGCGACCTTCGCATCCTTCTTGAACGACGCCGTTTGGTCGCCCGCCAGCGTGAACCAGTCGCTGCCAAGGTCGATCGCAGCGACCGGAAGATCGACGCGGAGCTGCATGTGCCCCACCAAGCTTGGGACTTGACCTACCGGGACCACGGTCACCGTGTTTTCGCTGTAGCCGGTGTACCTTCCCTGAATCGTGATCGGGTTGGAACCGTCCTGCGCACAGAGTTGAAATGTTACGGGGGCGTTCGCCGTTCCATCGCCCCAGATTTTGCGCGGATCGGTGCCGTTGGGGAACGTTAATTGCACATTGCCCTCGCCTCTGGTAACCCCCGCCAGGTTGACGGGCAAACGCAGCTTCAGTTTCGCCAGATTGGTTTTCTGCGACGAAAGAAGAGCTTCTTTGACCGTCACGACGGTCTTGTGAGATAGGAGCGAGATACGCACGTTAGCAGGAATCCCGAGCGTCGAAACCTGCGGGGCCGCCGAGGCGGTGTAGGTTGTTGTTTTCTCGAAGCCGTGGGGCGACTCAACCAATTCAAACTTTCCGTTTGCGGAAAGGAACCCGGCCAGGTCCAGATCGAGGCTCAGGCTGTCGCCGGTGGCGTCGAGCACGAGAGGTGAGTACGCGAGCGTGGCTTTCTCGTAGGTCTTGGAAAGGTCGAGGGTAACCACCTCGACGAGCGTGAAATCGCTGTTCTGGACGTTGGCCAGCGCGGTGATGTCGATCTCGAGCGCCCGGTCTTGGTTTTGGAGGCCCTCCACCATCTCCGAGTGCAGCGGATTCGTCTTGATGCCCCAGTCGTTCCCAAAGAGGAAAGTCTGGTCTGTGGCCGGGACGGTGATCTTTTCAATCTCCTTTAGCGTGTCCGGTGCGGTTGTGACGCGATTGCTGTCGGCTTCAACGTCAACTACCTTCCTTGCGTTTCCACTGCCGGCCTTCTTCACCGTCAGAGCGCTACCTTGCGCTGATTTCGACACCTCGATCGTGTTGTTGTTAACATGATTCGTGACGAAGTAGATCTCCTCCGGGTGCAGGGGGTCTGAGGTCAGACTGGTATGTCCTTCGAACGGCAGCTTCGTGCCTGCTACCTCGTAGAAAACAATTTTGTCGCCCACTTTAAGTTCGTGGTTGTCGATTGTGAAATGCGTCGTGTCTGCCGCGGCGGTAAACGGCTTGAGCGGTTCGGCCTTGATCCACTTGCCGTCGACCGTGCCGGAGGAAGACCCGGCAAATGCCCCATTCACGGGGTTTTTTCCGGGGTTCCACACCCAGACGTCCGTACTGGCCTGGAGCGTCCCCGCACTCAGGACATGCGTGATGGGCGTGGTGACACCCGAGAAGTCAAGGGTATCGGTCGGCTTTTTCGTGGCGGTCTTGTCGCTTTCCAGGTCTTTCGCAGCGAACGCCTCGACGACCGTATCCTGACCCCAGCCGTCGTTGAAGACGTACGTGTCCGAGCCCCACCCGCCCTCGAGCCAGTCGTTGCCGGGCCCGCCAACCAAAACATCCTTGCCGTCGCCGCCCAACAGTAGGTCGTTTCCACCTTGTCCGAGCAGGAGATCATCGCCATCGCCGCCGCGAAGCTCACCGCGCAGACTCGAAACTTGGCCGTATTTGGTTGTGGTCGCATCGATGGACTCCTGGACGACAATTGTCGTCTTATCGTTGGAAGTCGTTGCGTCCGTCACCGTGTACAGGCCGTCGTTCTTGTCCGATCCGGTGACCAGGACCCTGGTCCCGACGGGAAACGCTGCCACACTGTCGCCATCCACCACAAACTCTGTTCCGTTTTGTGCGCTGACTCGAGTCACCTCGTATGTCTCGGCGATGCCGTTGCGGGCGAGGATCACGTCGTTCCCTTTCCCCCCGGTGACAATGTGTGGGAGGGCGTCGCTGGCCAGAAGGTCTGCGGCAGCCGAGCCGATGATCGTCTGGATCCGGTTGAAGCCTCCGCCTTGAGGAGCTCGGTTGGCGTCGACCTTGATGCCCGTTGCCCAGTTCCCCAGAGGAAACGAGCCGGGATCTGCGTCAGCCGTACGAACCGTGACGGCGGGAGCGCCGTAGGCGGAGTAGTCCAGGGAATTGTTCGCGCCGCCGCCACCGTCGATGGTGCCTTTCAGCGTGACGAGGTCTTTGAGTTGGAAGGCATCGTTCTTCGTTCCACCGACAAGATTGACTGTCGCCCCCGATTTCGCCAGCAGCACGAAGGTGTTGGCGGTCTGCGGGTCGGTGACCGTCACTTGCGTGTCAGACGAATCGTTCTTGGTGACGACGAAACGGAGTTCCGTCGTGACGGTCGAGAAGTCGAGATTGATCGTGGCGCCGGCCTCGGCCGTGACCGTAAAGGTCCTATTTCCGTTTGGTCCCGCGTCAAGGACGTTGGCCCAGCTGTCCCCGACGTTGACGGTGTAAATGGCGTTGCCGAGCGCGAGTTGCTCGACATAATCGCGCGCAGTGGGCTCCGTATCGTGGTCCCTTACCGTGATGTCGCTACCGCCCGGCAGGCCAGTGAAAAGGAGACGCCGCTGCGCAGGCTTCGATTCGCGAATGTCGACCGTGAGATTTGTCCGCACGTCCCTTAGGTCCAGGGTGTCAATTCCACCCCCGCCGCTTTCGACCACGGTATCCGTGGCCCAACCGGTCGCACCGACCACTTGGAAGACATAAGTATCGTTACCGAGGCCTCCCCGGAGCGTATCGTTTGCGTTATCACCGGCCCCGCCGTTGAGCACGTCGTTGCCAGCGTTGCCTGTCAATCTGTCTGCGCCGCCTCCGCCATCCAGCGTATCCCGCTTGCCGCCACCGGTGAGTTGGTTGGCGACGTCGGCGCCGGGTCCGGTGATCACGTTGGGTATGTCCGCTGCCCCCGTCACGTGCTGGATATTCGTCACGTTTCCGGTGATGAGAGCAACCTGACTTGCCGCGGCTTCGGAAAGATCAACGGCCACGGTGGTCACGGAAGGATTGGTGTACTGCAGCGTGTTCGTGCCTCCGCCGCCGTCGAGCGAGCCGAGAATATTCGCTGTTCCTTCCAGGACAAAGACGTCGTCTCCCGAGCTGCCGGTGATGTCGGTGACGCCTTTGACCGTAAGCCTGTCGGCCAGCTTGGCCACACCAGGGGCGATCACCGTTACTGTGCCGGCGTCTGCCAGAACCAGCCCATTGCCGCCGAGATCGAGCGTGAAAGCGGAAGTCGGCGCACCCTGTTGCACTTGCGTCGTGACGGTCACCCTGCTACTCTGGACGACGATCTTCGTGAGCCCTGTGGCCGAAAGGGTCTTCTTGTCTGTGCCTGTTCCGTGCTCGAGCGTCACATTCTGAGACGTGAACCGGACAGTCAGCGGTTGTTCCAAGTGCTTGACCGTGAGCGTGCGGTAGTCTGACACACTTGCGGATGCGCTCCACACAGCATTGACGTCCGGCTTCGACGAATCGGAGAGCGTATACGCGGGAACTGAAAGCACAAACGGATAGGTAGTCACGTACGCGTCCGTAGCGAACGGCGCGCCGTCAATCACACCGGTGCTCGCCTCCAGCACCCAGTCGCCGCCGCGTGCGGCGTTGCCGGTCAGGTCGGTCGAGGCGGCGATGTCGGCGCCGGTGAACTGGGCAAGATTTTCAACGAACTCAACGCCCTCCGCCCCCGCCGCCACGTTGCAGCCGTACAACAGGATGTCGGTGCCGGGAGTCAGGGAAGTGCCCCACTGGGCGAGCTGGCCGGAGTAGGCGTTTAGATTGCCGCCGTCCAAGTGCATATTGCCCAGTTGCAGGCTGCCGCTGGAGCCGTGCGAGAGGATGTGGACGGCGTCGATCCCGGTCTGCCGGGCCAGCACCTCGGTGATCTGCTGGACCCCGTCCCGGTCCGTGGACAACTCGAAGACGCCGATCGGCCCGCCGGCCGTGTTTTCGTAGGATGGGTCTCCAGACCCGTCCGTGTCCGGGATTGCTGGGTCGGGTCTGGAGACCCAACCTACAGCAGCGTCGGGTCTGGAGACCCAACCTACGGAAAGCTGTGCCGTGACGGCGGCGGTCAACTGCTGGTAGTCCTCGACCCCGGTATCCACAAACACGATCTGCCGCAGCGCCGGCATGGGCTCGGGCGTCACGGTCACATTCGGGGGGGCGGCAGTAACGCTGACGAAGTAACTTGCCGATTCTCCCGCCCCCTCACCCTGCCCTCTCCCCAGTGGGGCGAGGGTACTTGCGGATGCGCCGTCCCCCGCCAAGCCCAGGTATCGGTCGACCGCTTCCGGCCAGCCGGTCAGCAACAGACGGCCTTCCAGCGACTCCATGTTCAGCCGGCGGAAATCGCGCCGGTTCCGGGTCCGGCGGGCGGCACGCTCCTGGCGGCGCCGGCGGGAGCTTTTCGCGGTCGGGTCAGCGTCGCGCGATACACCGGACAGAGGGGAAACTTGCGTATTCATGGCGAATTCCTTAGGTGAACGGCCTGAAGTAGCTCACTCGTAGGGCGACGAAACGGGCAGGAAAATTGGGGCAGGAAAATGAAAAACCTCAATTCCAAGATTTTTCTGCCCTCCATCTTCCTGCCAGTCTCTGGGTTTGCCCCGTTAACAACCCCAACCGGGCGTGATTCCCAAGCCCGACGGATCGGGCCGCGCGCATGGCCGGACTGTCCGCGCATAGAAGAAATGCCCGAACGCCCGAGGCGATGAGCAAGAAAAATGGACAATTCGACAGAATTCCCAAAAGTTTTTCCGCTCAACGGATCCCGAAGCTCATTTCATTGGTGTTGCTCAGGGCCATTCGCCGTTCTTCCGGCGGTAGAAGGGCAACCGCTGATCGACGCTGATCAACGCTCATCTGCGGGCGGGGCGGGATGACAAGAAGGCTGCTGGGACCGCGGATTGGGCAGGAAAACGGGCAAATGACCGATTTCTTGTTTTTTTTCAACGACCCGCCAAATCACTAAACAAGACTCGGGAAGAGCAAATCCCTCAAAAAAACTTGGAACACTAATCTTCGCTAATCTCCACTGATGCGTCTCAATTAGCGTTAATTAGCTAATATTAGTGTTCCCTTGTCCTTGCGGTGTGGTCGTGTTTAGTGGTTTGGCGGGTGGTTGTTTTTTTGCGCGGCAAAGAGGCAAGAGCACCGCGGATTGCACGGAACGATCATTTCCAATCCAACGGCTCATTCGGAAGTGGGACGTATTCAACCAGCAGTGTTTCCGCAGGGCACGTGGCCTCGATGCGTTCCTGCCAGTACCAGATCATCGCTGAATAGACGGACGGAGCGGCCGGCGCAGGCGACCCACTTTCCACCGTAATCGTGCTGCAACCGGTCCCAGTTCTTCGCCAGAAAATCAGCGCTTTCCGTCAGACAGAAAGACCTGTTAGCCTGCTGATCAATACTCACGGGAGATGCTCCTGCTTCTTGCCCGAAACGGCCGTCTGCAAATTGACCCAAGTCCCAGTGTTGATTCTACTCGTTCCGAAGAGGATTGACAATCATCTCATTCCTTTGCCCTCGATTCCTTTGCCCCGTCGTCAAACTGACGCGCGAGGCGGAAGCCCCGGCAATCCGCGCGGCCCAGCGGCACCTGCCAGCCGCAGCGGTACGCGGACGTGCATCCGCCGGCGGCATTGGTCCAGCTTCCGCCCCGGGACACCCGGTACGGGCCCGCGGACGCACCGGGCGGATCGTCCCGCGGCGAGGTGGCGTAGTACGCGGCGTCGTACCAGTCCGCGCACCATTCCCAGACGTTGCCATGCACGTCGAACAGGCCCCAGGGGTTGGCCGACTTCTGACCCACGGGACGCGTCCCCGTTCTGGCCGTGTCCACGAACCAAGCGTGCGACTTCAACTCGCTCCAGAGGCCACCCGAATACCAGGGCGTCGTGGTCCCGGCCCGGCAGGCGTACTCCCACTGCGCCTCGCTCGGCAGATACGACTTGTCGCCTTCCTTCTCCGACAACCAGGCACAGAACGCCGACGCGTCGCTCCAAGACACGTTCACCACCGGATGCTCGTCCGTCTGCTCGAACCCCAGATCCGCATTCCAGACAAAGCGGGGATCTTGCTTGTGCTGGCCATCGAGAAGTCCGAAGCCCCCTTTGCCATCCCGCTCGGCTTCGGTCCGGTAGGCGCGGTCTTCCACAAAGCGGCGGAACTGGCCGCGGGTGACTTCGTGACGGCCGAGCCAGAACGGCTGGGTGATCCGGACGCGGTGCCGGGGGACTTCGGCGGACAGACGGTTGATGTGGTCCGGGTCCGGCTCTTTCGCGGCTTTCGCCCGCTTCAAATTGAAAGCGACGTCCGCGTCCGCCGACCCCATGTCGAACTCGCCCGGGGGGATCAGCACCAGGGGCATGGCGAGCGAGTTCTCCATTTCGACGCGGCCGGCGCCAAGTCGCATCAGCAAGCCTGGGCCCCGTACCTGGGAGTGCCGGTCGAAATCGAAAACTCCCTCGGCATGAAGTTCATGTTGATCCCCCCGGGCGAGTTCGACATGGGATCGACGGAGGCTGAGGTTGCGGAACTGCGGAGCGAGGGCACCGCCGTGAAGCAGAAGGCCGGTTACATCCTGCGCGTTGCCGCCCAGGCTCCACGACATCGCGTCCGGATCACCAGGCCGTTCTGGCTCGGCCGTCACGAAGTCACGCGCGGCCAGTTCCGCCGCTTTGTGGAAGATTCCGGATACCAGACCGAAGGCGAACAGGACGGCAAAGGTGGCTATGGGCTGGTCGACGGCCAGCAGACGCAGGACCCACGCTTCTCCTGGGATGCGGATTTGGGGTTCGACCAGACGGACGATCATCCGCTGGTGAACGTGTCCTGGAGCGACGCGGCAGCGTTCTGTGCGTGGTTGTCGAAGAAGGAAGGGGCCGAGTCGTATCTGCCGAGCGAAGCACAATGGGAGTACGCCTGTCGGGCCGGCACCGCCACGCTGTGGTATTCGGGTGACGAGGCGAACGTGGCCTTGGACGGGCACGCCTGGTTCGACGTCAACGCCGGACAGAAGACGCATCCTGTGGGTCAGAAGTCGCCCAACGCCTGGGGGCTGTTCGACATGCATGGCAATGTCTGGGAATGGTGTCGGGACTGGTTCGATCCTGGGTACTACTCGAAGTCGCCGCTGAACGATCCCACCGGTCCGTCAGAAGGTTCGGGCCGAGTGTACCGCGGCGGCGGTTGGGCGAGCGAGGCGTGCGAGTGCCGGACGTCGTACCGCTTCTGTCTCCCCTCGTTCGCCCGCAATTGTACCCGGGGATTTCGCCTCGCGCGGCAGGTTGCCT
>Ga0351846_1060_pt1 | contig 42846 bp, 23 predicted proteins | sample TotcelHFGM3001M4_FD_206882 | JGI IMG/M metagenome (GOLD analysis project Ga0351846, IMG submission 206882) | Enriched cells from coal bed in the Powder River Basin, Montana, United States - Total cells FGM rep1 HSBNCT.FGM.300.1.M4 ... | reverse complement strand
ACCACCGCGGTGGTTGGAACCTTGGGTTCCGCCGCCGGGGCTTATACGGTCGTCGGAAATCCTTGGGGTTCGGACGAACCGGCCGCCGCGGAGACGTCCGGTACGCCGGGCGAGTTCCAGCCGAACCATGCCCAGCCGGCCCAGCCGGTACCGATCCCTGACGATGCGGGGCCCCCGTCCGAGTCAGAACGAGGTTTCGCGTCCGATCCGTCACGCAATCGTCGGCCAACAATGTTCCTGGACCCCGCCGTGGCGCCGGCTGCACATGCCCAGTCGGCGGGCAGCGGCGAGGCGCGCAGTAGCTACGGCTATGATCCGCACGTCATGCCGGCGGCGGCCGAGGCGGCCGAGCCCGCCTCCGCTCCCGCTTTCGATGCGCCCTCTCGGCAGGCAAACCGCGGACCTTCGTTGCCCGAATTCCAGCCTCCGACCGGACCGGGGATGGCATCCTCGTGGTCCCCGAGCCCCCCTCAGGATTCCATGCCGGCAGCGAACCAATCGTCGATCTCCCTGTCCCCGCCGACCATGGAAGAACCGCCCGCAGATCCGACCGCGGCACGACGTGGACGAAGATCAAGCAATTGACCCGCGACAGCCGGTACAATCACACCTACGTCCGCCGTCCGGTCAACGCCCACCCGGATTTCTATGCGATTTGGGCCGACGGACACGCTCGGCAGAAATCCGACAGCCGCTTGTACTTTACCGATCGCGACGGCACCCGCGTCTGGCGTCTGCCGGTCCAGATCCCAGGCGATACCGCAAAACCCGAGGTGGCTTGGTAGCAGGCGACCGGGAAGACGGAGTTAATTTCTTTCGGCCGCCCAATCAGGTGTCCCTGGCGGAGAATAACCCACATCATCGCAAGCGAACTCGATCATGTTGAAATTACTGTCTCTCGGATGGCGGCGGATCATGGCGTATTTCGTCGCAGGTTTATTGGCGGTCTTGCCGCTGGTGCTGACGGTCGCCATCGTCGTGTGGGTGATCACCTTTCTGACCGACTATCTGGGCCCCACGACATTTGTCGGTCGCAAGCTGTCCGCGCTTGGATTGGAGTTCGGCTCGGATGGATTCCTCGCCTATCTGATAGGTTGGGTCGTTGTCTTGGCCGCTTTGTTCGGTCTGGGATTGCTGGTCGAAACGGGTGCCAAACGCTTCTTCCACCACCTTCTCGACCGGCTTTTCCGGCGCGTCCCGGTGATCGGCAGCCTGTATGGAAGCTTGACACAGTTGGTGGGCATGTTGGACCGCAAGGAAGAAACAGAATTGAAAGCGATGAGCGTCGTGTTCTGCTATTTCGGCGGTCGAGGCGGCCCCGGAGTGCTGGCTTTGATGCCTTCGCCCGTCCGCCTGCAAATCGACGACCAGGATTACCACGTCGTCATCATCCCCACCGCGCCGATTCCCTTCGGCGGCGGCCTGCTGTTCGTGCCCGTCGACCAGGTCAAGCCTGTCGCGATGTCCGTGGACAACTTCATTAGCATCTACGTGTCGATGGGAGTGACCACGCCCGAGTTCATGAATCTTCAGAGAGGCGGCGGCGTTGCTCCCTGATCCGTAGGATCAGCCAAGAAATAAGTGGCGCAAGCTTCCAGCTTGCGATTCGCAATACTCGCAAGCTGGAAGCTTACGCCACTTTGAATGCGACAGTCATTGTTTTGCTGATCCCTATCAAGAACCAGTCGCCGCCCAGCCCAGATCGTTAAGAATCGCGTACAGGCAGGGGATCACCAGCAGGACCAGGACGGTCGAGGCCATCAAGCCAAAGGTGATGCTGGTGGCCAGCGGAATCAGGACCTGTGCTTGCAAACTCCGCTCGGCGAGCAGCGGCAACAGGCCGGCGATCGTGGTCAACGAGGTGAGAATAATGGCACGAAACCGCTGGCGACTGGCTCGGGCGGCAGATTCCAGGACGTCGCCGCCCTGTTGCCTCGCCGTCTTCAAGAACAGGACCAGCAGCAGCGAGTCGTTGACAACAATGCCAGCCAGCGAGACGAAGCCGAGCACGCTGGGCATGCTGAGATTGATCTGCATCAGCAGGTGTCCCGCCACCACGCCGATCAAGGCCAGCGGGATGGCGGCCATCACGATCAGCGGCTCGACGTAGCTGCGAAACTGGAAACTGAGCAAGATGAACACGCCCAACAGCCCGATCAACATCCCGCGGAGGATGGACAGCCGGGTCGTGACGCCTTCCTTGGGCTCGCCCTCGAACGTCACGGCGATCCCGGGGTGTCGGCGTTGAAAATCGGGGAAAAAGTGGTTGCGGAGTTGGGCGACCAGCTGCATGGTGTTGGTCAGCCGGGCGTCGATATCCCCGCGCAGCGTCACCGTCCGCAAGCGGTCGACTCGGGCAATCCGGGACCAGCCGCGTTGAGTTTCGACCACGGCCACCGAGCCCAGCGGCACGCGACCTCCCTGGGGCAAGGTGAAGTGAAACCCCTCCAAGTCGGCCAGGCTGTCGCGATCCTCGTGGCGGAATCGCACGTCGATCTCGTAGGACTCGCGGCCCACTTGAATCTCGTCGGCGGTCACGCCTTGGAATGCCGATCGCAATTGCCGGGCCATGGCTTCGGCGTCCAACCCCAATCCGAATGCCCCTTGGCGCAAACGGATCCGAAGTTCGGGTTTGCCCACGCGGAGATCGTCCGCCAGGTTGAGGACACCGGCGAATTCGGCGAGCCACTGTCGCAACTCGGTCGCCCCCGCTTTGAGTTCCTGAAGATCGTTTCCCTGCAGGCGGATTTCCAGGCTGCGTCCCTGCGGCCCGAAGCCGGGCTCGGTGTACGCCATGCTCACCATATCGGGCAGGCTTCCCGCCTCTTCTCGCCAAGCGCGAAACACGTCGTCCAACACGGTCTTGCGATGCTCGGCTGTCAAAAGGTCCGCGGTGACGGTGGCTACATGCGGACCGTTTTCAAAGGCTTCGGCGTTCTGATTCAACTGGACGTACACGGTTTCGACGAGAGCCCTGCCATCCGGCTGCAGCGGGGCAAACCGTTCGTTGACTCGCTCCAAGGCGTCGGTCATGCGGCGAACGACGTCTTGGGTGCGTGCCAGCGGTGTTCCCGGCGCCAGCACCAGGCGGGCTTCGATGACGTCCCCGTCCAGATCCGGGAACGCCTGAAACTTGACGATGCCCCCGGCAATCAGGCTCAACGAAACGACGAACACGCCAATCACGGTCCCGATCCACAAGTAACGCCAGCGAAGCAGCGCGTCCACCGTGCAACCGACCAGCCGTTCCCGCACGCCATCGATCAACCAGTCGACGTGGCGGCGCAGCCCGCGTTCGCCCGAACCGCCGCCCTGGTGCAAGGCGTGCCCCAGGTGCGCCGGCAAAATGCAAAACGCCTCGATCAGGCTCACCACCAAGACCAGAATCAGCACCAGCGGCACGACCTGGAGCACTTTGCCGATGTCCCCGGCCAGAAAGGCCAGCGGTCCCAGCACGCAAACGGTCGTGATGAACGACGAAAACACCCCCGCTTGGACCTCGCGGACCCCGTCCACGGCCGCTTGCAGTGGCGGCTTGCCCAACGCGCGGTGCGTGGCGATGTTCTCGGCGATCACAATGCCGTCGTCCATCAGGATGCCGAGGGCCAGCAACAGCCCCACCATGGTCATCATGTTGATGGTCAGGCCCAGGTAGGGCATCACAAACAGCGCGCCCAGGAACGAGACGGGCAGGCTCATCACCACCCAGAACGATAGCCGCAGATGAAAGAACAGCCACAGGGTGACGAACACCAACAACATGCCTTGCCATCCGTTGGTGACCAGCAGTTTCAAACGGTCGCGAACCAGAATCGAGGTGTCCCGCGTGACGCTGAAGTCCAGCTGCGGATGCCGTTCCCGTTCGGCGTCGATGAACCGCTTGACGACGTCCGCCACACGGATCACGTCTTGGTTCCGAGTCATCTCGATGTTCAGCAAGCCTGCGCGGCGACCGCCGAACAACACCTGCTCTTCCTCGGGTTCGAACAGGTCGCGGACGCGGCCCAGGTCGCCCAGTCGAATTTCGGCGCCGCCTGGCCCGGCGACGATCACCAGATCTTCCAGTTCGCGGGGGGATCGCCGCTGGTCGACGAACCGTACGGTCAGCTCGCCGTCTGGCGATTGGATCACGCCGGCGGGCAGATTCACACTCTGCCGCCCAACGATGTCCGCCACCTCGGCCGCGTTCAGTCCATACCGCCGCAACGCTTCGTCGGACAGCTCGATCCGCAGCTGGCGGGTGGAGAACCCGCGGATCTGGACCAGCGACACTTCAGGCTGCTGCTGGAGCCGCTCCTTGAAGTCCTCGCAGTAGGCTTTCAGATCGGTCAATGGCAGCGGGCCCGCGACCAGAATCGACAGCACCAAGTCCGTGGTGTGCAGCTGGGTGATCGCCGGCTCTTCGACCTCCGGCGGAAAGTCATCGATCGCCGCAACGGCGGTGTCGATTTCGTCCTTGAATGCCTGGTACTTGCCCTCCGGTTCCATTCTGACGGTGACGATAGCCAAGCCGTCGCGGGCGTCGGAACGCAGTTCCTTGACGAATCGCACGCGGTCCAGCGCATCTTCCACGCGCTGGCACACCGCCTCCTCGACCTCCTCGGCCGTAGCACCTCGATACACGATGCGCACCTCGACCTCCGTGGGCCGAAAGTCGGGAAACGTCTCCCGGCGAAGCCGCCCCAGACTCAAAACGCCGACCGCCAGAAAGACGATCATCAGCAGATTGGCCGCGGTCGGATGCCGAGCGAAGAAGGCGATCATTCGACGCTTCCCTCTCCTCGGGCTCGAGCTGCAAGTCGCTGCTGCAGCTCGTGATCCGGCAGCGGTTCCGTCAGCAGTCCCTCGATGGCCGGCGTCGGATCCGAGACCACCAGGATCTGTTCTGGCGAGAGTCCCTCCTGCAGGCACACAAAGCCAGCTTGGGCGAACGCGATCGTCACCGGGCGGCGGCGAAGGCGGTGATCGTCATCCACGACATAGACGTGACCGTCGTGAAGGGCCGAACGCGGAATCACGACTTGATTCTTCTGCTCGGTGCCGCGAAGTTCCACTTCGCAGTACATCCCCTGCACCAGCGGCGGCCGCCGGCCGGGCAGCGCCTGGTCATACGGCTTATCGACCGCGATCACCAGGCCCATCGTGCGCGTCCGCGGATCGACCTGCTCCCGCAGCCGCACCACGCGGCCCTCCCACTGGACCTGGAAGTCCCCGCTGCGATAACGCACGATGGCGCGAAAGTTGAACAAGTCCTTGACGGTTTGCGCGTCCATCATGACCGGCCCCCGGATGCCGTGTGCGGGATCGATCAGCGTGCGGAGCTGGTCCAGCGGAATCTGCGCCTCGACTTCGGAAAACGCCGTGCCGTGAGCCTCGAACAGGGCCTGGCCGGCGGCGAGGAACTGGCCGGGATGAATCTCGACCTCGGCCAAGCGGCAAGCGAACGGCGAGCGGATGACGGTCTTGGCCAGATCGAGGTGCGCCTGGGCCAAACCGGCTTTCTTGACCGCCAGTTCGGCGTCGGCGGATTTCTGTTGCTGGGGAACGAGTCGTAAGGAATTCTGGAGCCGCTGGACGTTCTGCCGTTGCGTGAGCACCGCGCGTTTCTGCTGGTCCAATTCCGTCGCAGAAGCCGCATTTCGGCTGGCCAGGGATTCGACGCGCTGCAATTCCGCTTCGGTCACCGCCAGGGCCGCATTTTCGATCTCCAGCGATGCACGGTCGTTGGCCTCTTGAATCGCCAATTCCTCCAGCTGTGCTTCCATGCGGGCGATGTCGGCCTCGAACTGAGCCACCGTCAGTTCGTATTCGGCGGCGTCGATCCGCAACAGCACTTCGTCCTGCTTGACCATCGCGCCGGCTTGCAGTTGCGGATGCACCTCGACGACGCGGCCGCGGACCTCGGACACGGCCTGCCATACCTGCCCCGGCTTGGCGGTGCCGTACCCCAATGCTCGGGGAACCACCTCCATGGCCGCCACACGAATCACACGCACGGGCCGGACCGACTCGCCAACCGGTTCGCGCCGCGGCGGTTCCCGGCGGGCGATCAGCACCCCTGCCACGGCGATACCCAGCAAAATCGGCGGCACCATCAGCCAGCGGCGATCGAAGACGGGATGCTTCCAGTTCATCGTGCCAACCTCACAAGTCGTGCCAACCTCACAAGTCGATGGCTACGGAATCGGCATCAATGTTGCCGCAGACTTCTGTTGCACCTGCCACCGCAAAGGTACCGGGACCAAAGCTAAAAGGAAAACGCCCCTGCGCCAATTGCGCAGGGGCGTCGTTGTTCGTCGCAGATTATCGTCAGGCGATATATTCGCCTAGACCAATCGGACGGAAGTCGCACAAGGCCCTTTTTTGCCCTGCCCGATCTGGTATTCCACCGTCTGACCCTCACGGAGTTCCTCCATGGTCACCCCCTTGACTTCGGAGTGGTGGAAGAACATCTCGTCCCGCTCCCCTTTAATGAACCCAAAACCTCGATCCGCAACCAACTTCTTGATCGTACCTTGTGGCATTCCTGCCCTCCAACAAAACAACCGCGTAAAATGTGGGCGAAGGCGACTGCTTTTTGCAAAACAGACCATCGTCCCGAAAACCTGCGAGCAAAGCAGCCACAACATCGAGGCAGGCACTTACGGAAAGGGCACAGCTACACAGAATGCGGCATGACGGGAAGAACGACCGAAGTGCGTCCAGACCTACATCATCTCTGCTCGTCACGAATTGTCGTGACGTTGGTCATTGTAGCGGATTGCCGGGGCAATGCAAATGGTTTTCTAGTGGCAGCCGCGCGTTTCTTGACGGGATTGGCCTTGAAACGCCCACGAGTTCGACATCCTCGCGTCGAGGAATGTTTACCGTTCCGCTGCGTCCCGTCTCGCAGTCCGGTGGAAAACAGGGTAATATCGAAGGGACTTGGCGACCGGCCGAAAAGAAGGCACCCGAAGCGTCAGCGAGGTGTTTTGGCAATTGACCTGTTCCTCGCTGACGCTTCGGGTGACGATGGTTCAGTCCGTTTCTTCCGGTCGCCCCAGGCCGCGCGTGGGGCGGCGGAGCAGCGACAGGAAAAAAGCCGGATCAAGATTCGGCTCGTAATTCTACCCCAGAAGGAGAGGTTTATGAAACGCTACGTGGTACACTTGGCAATCGCATTGACGCTGGTCGGTCTAACGCTGACGGCAGCATCGCAATCGGCGTTCGCCGCGGCCGAGGGCAAGAAGCAGATCGTGTTCGTCCACGGCAGGGCCAGTCATGGCTACGGCGGGCACGCCTACGGTCCTGCCTTTCGGATGCTGGCGCGCATCCTGAACGAGAACGTACCCGCCGTTCACGCCGTCGTGATCCAAGACGACCAGGATCTGGCGCCGCTGGACACCGCCGATGCGATCGTACTGGGCAGCGACGGCGGCGGCTTGGTGAAGCGATTCGCCGACCGGCTGGAGCCGTTGATGAACAAGGGCGTCGGCTTGGCCTGTATCCACTATACCGTGGACCCCGGCGATCCGCAGGCGGTCAAGAACCTGATCGCTTGGATCGGCGGCGCGTACGAGCAGCATTGGTCCGTCAATCCTCACTGGGAAGCCGATTTCCAGACTTTTCCGGACCATCCCGCCGCCCGGGGCTTGAAACCGTTCAAAGTCCGCGATGAATGGTACTACCACATGCGATTTGCGGAAGCCATGAAAGGTGTTACGCCGATCCTGTCCGCCGTGCCGCCGGAATCAACTCGCCAACGGGGCGATGGCCCGCACAGCGGCAATCCGCAAGTCCGCGCTCGCACGGGGATGGCGGAGGTTGTCGGCTGGGTTTACGAGCGGCCCAATGGCGGACGCGGCTTTGGGTTCACCGGAATGCATACGCACTGGACATGGGCCCAAGACAGTTTCCGCAAGTCGGTGTTGAACGCGCTGGTCTGGATCGCCGGGGCCGAGGTGCCCCCGGACGGCGTCCCATCGGCAACGCCCACGCTGGAACAACTGGAAGCCGACCTTGGCCAACCCCGGCCGGAGAACTTCGATGCCGAAGCCATGCGTCGAGAGATCGCGGCGATGAACGAGTGAGGCGGAGGCCCCGGCCGACGACGTAACACAGGCTGCCAGCCGGTGCCGCGTTGAACTTGTCCCGTGTTGCGAATGATCGCGCCAAACGCAACAAGGGTGCCTTTCCAGGAGAAAGTTGTTTTGAACCTAACGCCGCATTTTTTGTACATCGAGACCGTCGGCTGCCAGATGAACGTACTGGACAGCGAAATGGTCGTAGCCAGCCTGCGGCAGCACGGTTACCAGCTGGTTGACTCTGTCGGCCAGGCTGACACCATCCTGTTCAATACGTGCAGCATTCGGCAGCATGCGGAGGACAAGATCTACAGCGCTTTGGGCCAGCTCCGGCGGCACAAACAGCGGCATCCCGAGAAAATCATTGGCGTGCTGGGCTGTATGGCGCAAAAAGACCAGCGGCGGATCTTCGAGCGGGCTCCGTACGTGGATCTGGTGATCGGCCCGGGCCAGCTGCAGCAGACCGCCGAGTTGATCGAGGCGGCGCGGGCTGGCCGCGGCCGGCAGCTGGCGGTCAGTTTAGGCCGCCGCGATGGACCCGTGGAACGTATCCGCCGCAGCCACGAGACATTCGATCCCTTGCGCGATCCCGCCATGCGAGCCACGCCGTTTCAGGCCTATCTGCGGATCCAGATCGGCTGCGACAAGTTCTGCAGTTATTGTGTCGTGCCCATGACCCGCGGTCCGGAACAGGGCCGCCCGCCGGAGGAAATCCTCGCCGAGGCGCGGGGCCTGGCGGATCAAGGCTGCCAGGAGATCACGCTGCTGGGCCAGACGGTCAACAGTTACCGCTACCGCAGCGACGGCCGCACCACGCGGCTGGCCGACTTGCTATCCCCAGGATATGACCGCCGAACTGTTGGAAACAATGCGCGGCCTGCCCAAGTGCTGCCGCTACTTGCATGTCCCTCTGCAAAGCGGCTCGAACCGCATTCTGCAGGCGATGAAGCGCGGCTATACGGTCGAAGACTATCGCGAAATGATGGCTCGCATCCGGGAAATCCTGCCCGAGACGGCCGTATCCAGCGACTTTATCGTCGGTTTCTGTGGGGAAACCGAGGAGGATTTTCAGCAATCCGTCGAACTGGTCCGGGAGTGCCGCTTCAAGAGCAGCTTTATCTTCAAGTACAGCCAGCGGCCCGGCACCAAGGCGGCCGAGTTGCTGCCGGACGACGTGCCGGAGCCGGTCAAGCGGCAACGGAACCAGGAACTGTTGGCGTTGCAGGACGCGATCAGCGAGGAGGACAACCAGACCTTTCTCGGCCGGTCGGTCGAGGTGCTGGTCGAGGGCCCCAGCCGCGCGGCGGAGAGACGCGGCGAGGACGGCGATGCGCTGCAACTGACCGGGCGTACCATGTGCGATCGAATCGTGGTGTTTCCAGGCACGCGACAGCAGATCGGCCAGTTCCTGGCCGTTACCATCCTGGATTGCACCGCCCACACCCTGATCGGCGAAGTGCTGCCCCAGCACACGGGCGCGGAATTCGCGTTGGTTTCCGGCTTTGATGCGGCGAGGCCCAGATCTGCCCGGCGCGCACCGTAACCCGCGTCTGAATTGGCCAAACAAGGCAAGATGGCTGGAAATGGTGCCAAAGCTCTCCCAATCCCTCGCCAAAACGCAGGTGGTTTGCCAACCTCGACAAACATCGCCAACTGCGACGAGGCATCGATGTACGATCGCATTGACCTTTCGGCACGGAGACTTGCCGGAGATGGCAAGATCTTCCGATGGAAAGAATCTTAAGGATTGCGCGTTTTGTAACCGATATTCTAGGGCAAGTGTTTCCGGCGCGCGGGCTGTCAACCGGCGGCGAAGCTCGGGTTACTTCTTCGGCAGTGAGGCGATCGGGTGTCGCCGAACGCTAGCACAGGTCGGGGTTGGTGACCGCATGGCGGAAAACACAGAGGATTGAGAAGGGGGGCAAGCTGTCCTTTGCGACAGCGTGCGCACGAAGCGCGCACGTGGGGAAACCGCCTTGGTCGTGCCGGAGCAGGCCGAGGCGGGGACTGCTACTTTCGTTGCGGCCGTCAGACGGCAAGAAGGAAGGACGCGAGCCCAATGGTACCAAGAGACATTCTCGGCATATGCCGTCTCCCGGCTTGTGCCGTGGCGATCAGCACCTTCGTGTCGCTGGCCGCTACCAGTCTCCCCGCTTTTGGTGAGACTTGTGCTCGCGCCTGCCCGCCCGAAGACCGAATGCTCGTGCCTTGTGGCCTTGTGTGGGACTTGGGCCTCGACGTCCGTGCCGAGTATCTGCTGTGGTGGACGGACCCGCTGGCGGTGCCGCCACTGGTGACGACTAGTCCCCAGGAAACGCCGCGCAATCAGGCGGGAGTCTTAGGGCTGCCAACCACGGACATTCTGTACGGTGGCAGCGGATTGAATGGTGACGCCCATTCCGGCGGACGGTTCGCCGTCAACGGCTGGTTTGATTCCTGCCGGAGCTTGGGATTCGAGTTGGGCTACACGTTCCTGGAACAAGACAGCGCTGCCTACGCCCAGAGCAGCACGGGCGATCCCATTCTGGCCCGCCCCTTCCAGAATGCGGACACGGGTCTTCGAGACGCCGGACTGACGGCTTACCCCAACGTAGCCGAAGGCGCGCTCAGAATCGATGCCTCGACGCGATTCCATACCGCCGAGGCACTGCTGACCAAAGCGTTGCTCGAGGAAAGCGAGCGGCGTCTCATGCTGCTGTTGGGCTATCGTTACGCGCAGCTGGAGGACGAGTTGACGATGGCCGATGCGACGACTTCGGCGACGGACGGCAGCTCGCTTGACCTGTTCGACCAGTTTTCGTCAAGGAACACATTTCACGGACCGCAGTTGGGAATGTTGGCCGAACGGCAGAGCGGGGTCTGGACGATCCAGTTCATGACGAAACTGGCGTTGGGCAGCATCCGTTCGCAGGTCGGGATCGACGGCTGGACCACGGCCACCGCGATTGACAACAGCCAATCGACCACCCCGGGAGGTTTCTTTGCCTTGACGAACATCGGGCGATACGAGCAGGACACGTTTGGCGGTCTGACGGAATTGGGGCTGAAACTCCGTTGCGATCTCGGCTGCCATTGGCGAGCGTCGTTGGGGTATTCGTTCCTGTCCTGGTACTACATCGCGCGGGCCGGCGATCAAATTGACCCCACGCTGTCCGTCGCCGACTTTCCCCCGAGCCAGGGCAACGACAGTCTCTATCGGCCATTCCAATTAAGCACCACCGGGTTCTGGGCACAGGGGCTGGACTTCGGCATCGAGTACCGGTTCTAACGCTCTCTCAAGACGAAGCTTGGACGTGCCACTGGCCCTGCCAGTGCCGGACCGTCCGCCGCTCCGGCGTGGAACACTGTCGCCCCCTGTCGCAGCCAGTGGCGTCCGGACGCCGGGGCTTGTTCGCGGAATGTCCAGCCAGTTGTCTTCGGCAAAAGCCAAATCGACGCCTGTCGCCATGTCAAGATTGTCACCCGTTTTGCGGCCATGCATTGCGGGATACCGCGTGGCCGGGCTCGGACGGGACGAGCCACGGTCAGGAAACTCGCCTGCGATTGCCGCGAAGTGATTATCGAGAGCAGCCCGCTTCGAGGTGTCAGCCATGGAGGCGGCATCATGTGTTCTTCGATTGGCCACGTGGGCGGTTTCCAGGTGCCCCGCTGAATCGCTGTTTTGAAGACCCGCGAGTGTTTGGTTCGGATTCAAGGAAACTGCAGATGAAGCTGACTGCCGCCCTCCGCAAAGCTTTGCGCCAGGGAACGCTCGCGCCGATGGCGGGTCGGTGGCGCTGGAACCGACCACCAACGGTACGGACGGCACCGAGACGGACGCGGGAGTTTCACCCTCGCCACCCGGTGTCCGCGAGGCCAACAGAGCTGGCGCAGCGGCTTGCACCGGACTGGATTCCCCGTCGGCGGGCGGTGCAGTAGCCGGTACCCGACTGGATTCCCCGTCGGCGGGCATCACTGCGGACGGGGCTGGACGAGACTCGCTGCCAGCCGGTGATGTTCCATTCTGGGCCGCCGTGACACTGCCAGTGGCGGCCTTCGCACTGACGACCGAAGCAATCCTGGCATCACGGATCGCCTGGGCCGTTGCGGCATCGCCTGCAAGTTGCATGGCAAGTGCATTCAACTCCCGGAAATACACGTCGTTGGGCGGCGTGGAAGCCAAGAACTGACGTTTCGAGATGAATTGGGGCCGCAACCCGCGCTCACCGAAGCTGTAGTTCTCGGCCTGCTGGCTGGGCGCCAGCATGACGTTTGAGTACGTGTCGTTGACTGTGCTGGAGGCGAGCCATTCCTGGCCGTCGATCCAGGCCGAGGGCTGCTCTTCGCGGATCTCATACGTGCCGGCCGGCAGGTCGATGAAGCGATAGCTGCCGTCATCGTCGGTCATCGCCTGCAGGTCCAACCGCGTGCCGTTTCGTGCGGTCCCGGTCAGCCACACGATAACGCCGGGAATCCCGGGTTCCAGCGGTTTGCCGTCCCCGTCCTTCTGCTGCCGGCCATCGTTGTTGGCGTCGGCCCACACGACACCGGAGATCGAGGCATTCCGCGGATCGTCCTCGGCAATCGTAACGGTCGCGGACGGATTGGTGGCGATCAGGGACACGCCGGGGTGATTCGCCGAGGCCAGCGTGACGACGACCGTCTCCGCCGGTTCGTCCGGCGTCGAATCAGCGATCACGTTGACGGGAATGACTGCAGACGATTGTCCTGCAAGGATCGTGACCGTCCCCGGCAAGGCCGTGTAATCGGAGCCCGGCGTAGCAGTCCCGCCGACGGTGTAGCTGACGACGATGCCGCCGGCCGGTGCAATCTTGTTGTTATCCAGCCGCACGGTGAATTCGCCGTGGTCATTTGGCTCGCCGGCGTTGGCGTCGCTGGCAATGATCGACACGGTCGTTTGGTCGTCGTCCTCGATGGTGACGGTCGCCGCATTATTGGCCGAGGCGACTGTCGCCCCGGGATGGTTCGTCCCGGTTAGCGTGACAATCACCGTTTCATCAATCTCGACCACGTTGTCATCCAGGACGGCGACCGGAATCGTCGCCGACGAGGCCCCGGCCGGGATGGTGACCGTTCCCGGCAATGCGGTGAAGTCCGCTCCCGCGGTGGCCGTGCCGCCGGTCGTATAGCTAACCACGATGCCGCCGACCGGCGCGACTTTGCCGCCGTCCAAGGTGACCGTGAATTGCCCGCCGTCCGTACCCGGTTCACGTCCGGTCACGTCGCTCGCTTGGATCGACACGGTCGTGTCGTCGTCGGCGCTGTCGATGGTTACCGTGGCGAAGTTGGCTGTCGCATGAATCGTCGCCCGGGCGTGGTTTGTTTCGGTCAATGTGATGATTACCGTCTCGTCCACCTCGACGATCTCGTCCTCCAGGACGGTGACCGTGATGGTCGCCGAAGACGCTCCGGCAGGAATCGTCACGGATCCGGGCAACGACGTGTAATCCAATCCCGCGGTGGCCGTGCCGGTGGTGGTGTAGCTGACCACGATGCCGCCGGACGGCGCCACTTTGCCGTTGCCCAGCTGTACCGTGAATTGGCCGTTGACGTTGGGTTCGGCGGCGTTGGGAAGGCTCGCGATGATTGAGACGGTGGTCGGATCGTTGTCTGCGATCGTCACCGTCGCTGTATCGCTGGCCGAAGCGATCGTCGCTCCGGGGTGGTCTGTTCCCGTCAGTCTGACACTCACCGTCTCGTCCAGTTCGACGATCTCGTCGTCCAGCACCGTGAGCGAAATCGTCGCCGAGGACGCGCCGGCAGGAATGGCCACCGAATTCGCCAGAGCCGTGTAATCCGAGCCGGCGGTGGCGGTGCCGGTGGTGGTGTAGCTGACCACGATGCCACCGGGCGGAGCGACTTTGCCGTTGCCCAGGCTTACCGTGAATTGACTGTTGACGTTCGGTTCGGCAGCGTTGGGAGGGCTGGCCACAATCGAAACCGTGGTTCGATCATCGTCTGCGATGGTCACGGTCGCAGAATTTCCGGCCCCAGCAAGAGAGACTCGGGGATGGTCCGTTCCGGTCAGCGTGACAACTACCGTCTCGGCACGTTCGACCACGCTGTCGTCCAGAACGACGACGGGAATCGTCGCCGAGGCCGCGCCGGCGGGGATCGTCACCGATCCGGACAGTGCGGTGTAGTCCATTCCGGCCATTGCGGTGCCGACCGTGGTGTAGCTGACGGCGATGCCGCCGGGCGGTGCAAGCTTGCCGTTATCTAAGCGCACCGTAAACTGCCCGTCGACATTCGGTTCGGCGGCGTTGGGAAGGCTGGCAACGATCGACACCGTGGTTGGATCGTCGTCTTCGATGTTCACGGTCTCCGTGTCGGCGGACAAGTCGATCGTCGCTCCGGGATGGTTCGTCCCGGTCAGCGTGACAATCACTGTCTCGTCCAACTCGACAATGGCGTCATCCAGCACGAGCACGGGAATCACCGCAGAAGACTGACCGGCCAAAATCGTCACGCTGCCGCTCAGCGCCGTGTAATCCGCGCCCGCCGTGGCCGTACCGCTGACCGCATAGCTGACGGTAATCCCGCCCGAGGGCGCGATCTTGCCGTCGGCCAGTATGACCGTGAATTCCCCGTGGTTGCCGCCGGACTCGCTACCGACCCCGTCGCTGGCGGCAATAGAGACGGTCGTTGGGTCGTCGTCTTCGATCGTCATCGTCGCCTGGTTCTGGTCGGAGTCGATCACCACGCTGGCAAAGCCGGTGATGGTGAGGGTGACGACGACGGTTTCCGGCAACTCGACGACCTCGTCGTCCAGGACGATGACGGGGATCATTACCGAAGACTCGCCGCCCGGGATCGTCACCATGCCGGACAGGGCGACGTAGTCCGACCCCGGCGCGGCGTCGCCGCCGACTGTATAACTGACGTCGATCCCGCCTGGTGGCGCGACCTTGCCGCCACGGAGACTCACCATGAAGTAGACGTCGCCGGGGCCAGGCTCCGAGGCGTTCTCGCCGCCGGCTGTGATCGAGACGAAGGTCAGGTCGTCCGCGATAGCCAAGGTCGCCTCGCTGTTTCCCTGGTCGATGGTAATGCCGGAAACGCCGCTGGTGATACGGTCGAGCGCGACGATCACCGTCTCGGCCGGCTCGATCAGCGTGTCGTTCAGCACCGCCACGACGATGTCGGCCGACGTCTGGCCGGCGGCGATGGTCACCGTGCCGCTCAGGGGCAGATAATCGTTCACGAGTCCCGGCGTCGCGGTTCCGCCGACCGTATAGCTCACGACGGTATCAGCCGAACCAGGCTTTGTCTGTGTCACACGAAACCGGCCATGCACGGGCGGGTCCGCCTCCGCCCCGTCGTTGACCCTGATGATCGCCACCGTCGCCTCGTCGTCATCCAGGATCTCGACGATCGCCGTCCGCTGCTGCGCGCCCAGCGAGATGGCTGGCAACCCGGCGATAATCGTATCGAGCGTAACAATCACCGTCTCGGTGCCTTCGACGATTTCGTCGTCCAACGCGGTCACGACAATGTCGGCCGCGGTGCTCCCGGCCACAATCGTGACGGTTCCGCTGAGCGGCAAGTAGTCGTTTCCTGCGCCCGGCGCCGCCGTACCGGAAACTGTATAGCGGACGACGGTGTCAGTGGTGCTGACCTTGGTCTGCGTCACGCGAAACCGGCCGTCGACGGGCGCTGCCGCCTCGGCGCCGTTGTTGACGGTGACAATGGACACGCTCGCGGTGTCGTCGTCGATGATCGAGACCGTGGCTGTATGATTGACGGGGTCGACGGTCGCACCTGGGTTGTCGGTGCCGAGCAGAGTAACGACCACGGTTTCGGTGGGCTCCACGAGGTCGTCGTCCGAAACCACAACGGGCACTGCTGCCGAATTTTGCCCTGCAAGGATGGTGACGCTTGCCGGCAACGCCTGGTAGTCCGCCTCCGGCGTCGCACTGCCGCTGACGGAATAGCTGACCACCATCCCCTGCGGCGGCGCAACTTTGTCGCGTCCCAAGCGGACGACGAACTGGCCGTTGGTTGCCGGCTCGGCGGCGAGATCGTCGTCAGCCACGATCGACACGATGGTCGCGTCCTCGTCCACGATGATCAGTGTCGCCGAGTCAGGCGTTCCCGGACGGGCTGCAAAGTCACTGGTTCCCACGATCCGGACGACGACGGTCTCGTCGCCTTCGATCAAGTCGTCCGCCAGCACCGTTACGACAACGGTCACACTGGCCGTTTCCGCGGGAAACATCACCGTCGTGCCGATGGGTAAGTAATCCTCGCCCGCCGTGGCGGTTCCCGAGATTTCCAACTGTACTTCCAACGGTTCCGCCAGCAGTCTGTCGGTGGTGATCGTGAAGACCCCGTGCCTGACGTCTTCTTCGGCGTGTTCCGTCACGGCGATCGTCAGCCGAGCGGCGTCGTCATCGACGATCGTCGCGGTGGCCGTCGCGTTGCCGAGCGACACGCTGCGAGCCGGCGTCCCGGCGGCGAGATTGCGGAGCACGACGTGAAATGTCTCGTCGTGTTCCAGCACGGTGTCGCCGACGATCGCGACCGAGACGGTGTGTGTCAGGCTGCCGTTGGGTTGAAAGGTGATCGTACCGCCGGCAGATTCATAATCGTGATCGCCGTTTTCGTCTTCGGCCGTGCCGTCGGCGGTGGCAAAATCTACCCGGACCGGCACATCGACCGGTGCGGACAGGGTGACGGTAAACTCGACCAGCGTCGTGCCGGTGCCCCCTTCGTCCGTCGGCGGCGGGCCGCTGATGCTGACCACCGCCGCGTCATCGTTCAAAATCGTACCCACGGCCGTTGGGGTCTCGATCTGCGCATCGCCGGAGGCGTCGGACAGGGTGACGGAAAAACTTTCGTTCGCTTCGACCGTTGTGTCGCCCCGGACATGGATGGTGATCGTCTTGGTGGTTTCACCGGCCGCAAAAGTCACTTGCTCGCCGGGCAGCGTGCCGCCGAAGTCGGCTGCATCGGCCGGATTGACTCCCGTGCCAGCCACGACGTAATTCACCGTCGTGGTCCCGGTGGTCAGCCCGCGGCGAGTCACGATAAAGGTGAAGGGCGTGCTGCCGCTGTTCCCTTCCGCCTTGTTGGCATCTGCCGCTGAAACTGACAGCGAAATGTCATCGTTCAGGATCGTGCCGACGGCGGTCCCCGCGTCAATCGTGGCCCCCGTGGCGTTGCTCAGCGTCACCGTGAACGTCTCGTCCGGTTCGACCAGCATGTCGCCAGCCACTTGGATCGAGATTGTCTGCGTGGTCTCGTTCGCGGCGAACTGCACCGTGCCGCCGGGCAGTTGGTTGCCAGCAAAGTCGGCTGCGTTGGCCGGGGCGCTGCCGCTGCCGGTCACCGCGTATTGGACGCTGGCCGTCCTGCTGGTGTCGCCCGTACGGGTCACTGTGAACAGGAACGGCGTGCTGCCGCTGTTCCTTTCCGCCTTCTGGGCGTCCATCGCCGCAATCGCCAACGACGCGTCATCGTTCAGGATCGTGCCCGCGGCGGTCGCCACACCGAGGGTGGCATCCGTGGGGATGCTCAGCGTGACGATGAACATTTCGTCCGGCTCGACCAGCAGGTCCCCGGCCACCTGAATGGTGATCGTCTGGGCCGCCTGGCCGGCGACGAAGTGTACCGTGCCGCTGGGTAACTGGTTGCCTGTGAAGTCGGCTGCATTGGCCGGGTTGGTGCCGCTGCCGGTCACCGCGTATCGGACGCTAGCCGTCCCGCTGGTGTCGCCCGTGCGGGTCACCGTGAATGTGAACGGCGTGCTGCCTGTATTGCCTTCCGCCTTTGACGCATCGGTCGCAGCGATTGACAGCACGGCCACCAAGGGAGCGACGGTGAAGACACCATCGACCGCGTCGTTGTCCGCGTTGGTGGGAGCGGGAACCAAGGTCAGCGAAGCGATGTTATTGTCCTCGATTCCCGTGAACGTCGACTCGAAGTTCTGCAACAGGTTGATGCGCGAGACGCCCTCCGCGGCTTCCGCGGCAACGGTGGCGTCGAATCGGAACACCACGCCTGTAGCTCCGAATGCCAATTCCGGCCCCGCCGCGGCAGACATCGTGACACGGAGAATCCCGGGAGTGGCCGCGTTGACAATGGGAGTGGTAAACCCAAACCCGTCCAACAACGGTCCCCGGACGAAATTGGAAACGGTGAACACTGTCGGGTCGTAAGCGATCGCCAAGTCGATCGCAGCGACCGAGATCCCCGAGGGTTCGGTGACTTCCAGAACCACGGGAATCGTCACGGTATCGCCAGGCCTGCCGGTCAGAATCGTCGGAATGAATAAACGAGGATCGGGACCGGCGACGTCTGGAACCGTGATGCCCGTCGGCGGTGGCGGCGCTTGGGTAATCGGCGTGCCCACGATCATTCGCTGGAGTAGAGTGGCGTCGCCGCCCGTCAGCGTATCGCTGCGGTTGACGTCGGCGATCAACATCGGGTCGGTCAACGGATAAGCGCTGAAGCCGCTGCCCTGGCCCACAATCAGCCGCTGTTGTAGCGTGGCGTCGCCACCAGTGTACGTCCGGCTGGCATTGCCATCGCCGACAAAGACCGCAAGGTGCAGGCCATCATCGGCCCGCGCAGGCCGAGGCTGCGGCACGCTGTCGTCCACGTTCACATTCTCCAACCGCAAGATCTGCTTCGCGGCGTACGGCGCGGTCGCCGACACGCCGGCGATAAACCGCCCCAACTCGACCGTTCCCGGCGTCGAACGGAACTGGCTGGTGCTGCTGACCGTGACTCGAATCCTGCCCGGTGCGACCAAATTGAACGAGGAAGTAGCGCCGGCCACAGAGTTGGTAAATGACGTGACATTCAACAGGGCTGGATCGAAGACCAAGTCGAGATCCACGGCGGCAACGTTTTGCCCGGTACTCAACGTCACCGGAATACCGGGGGTGGTTTCGCTGGGCAGATTAACCGCTTGGCCAAAACCGCGGACGAAATCGGGAATACTGACGGTGACCTCGTTGATGGGTCGTGAGGCCACCACGAAGCTGTGCGTGAAATCGCCGCCCGCGACGCCATTCGCGTCGCCGTCGAGCAAATTGCCGGTCGAGTCGCTGAATCCATCCGCAGCGCTGCGTAGCGTCACGGTATAGCTGTCCGGCTCCAGCGGACCACCGGTCTTGAGAAACGTCAATTGCCGTTTGTCCGCGCGGACGACGATCGAGCCGCGGACGGCGCCGACCGAGGCGCCGATTACCGCGACATCCGCCGCGCCAAGACCACCGGCGGCATTATCGTAAAGGTTGAGCACATGGGCATTGAACGGCGCGTTGAAGTCCACGGCAAGGCCGCTCGTCATCGGTGTCAGTCCCGTCACGACAAACGTCGCTGAATCATCGTTGCGGATCGTGCCGATGGCGACGGAGGTGCCCAGTACAGCTCCCACAGGATTGCTCAACGTCACCTGGAACGTCTCGTCCGTTTCGTACACGGTATCGCCGCGGACGTTGACGGTGATCGTCTTGCTTGTTTCGCCGGGAGCGAACGTGAGCCGGTCGCCTGGCCACGTGCCGCCGAAATCCGCCGCGTTGGCCGGATTCGATCCGGTGCCGCTCACGGCCCAGTCGACCGCGGTAGTGCCAGTCGTCAGCCCCTCGCGAATCACGGTGAAGGTGAAAGGCGTATTACCCGAGTGGCCTTCGGGCTTGTCGGCGCTGGCCGCCACGATGCGCAGGGCTGTATCGTCGTTGCGGATCGTGCCGCTGGCCGTCGGCGTCGTGATCTGTGCGCCTCCGCTGGCGCCCGTTAGCGTCACTTGGAACGTCTCGTCCGGTTCAACCAACGTATCGCCGCGGATGTTGACGGTGATTGTCTTGCTTGTTTCGCCGGGAGCGAACGTGAGCCGGTCGCCGGGCCACGCGCCGCCGAAATCCGCCGCGTCAGCCGGATTCGAGCCGATGCCGGTCACGGCCCAGTCGACCGCGGTAGTGCCAGTCGTCAGCCCCTCGCGAATCACGGTGAAGGTGAAAGGCGTATTACCCGAGTGGCCTTCGGGCTTGTCGGCGCCGGCCGCCACGATGCGCAGGGCTATATCGTCGTTGCGGATCGTGCCGCTGGCCGTGGGTGTGGTGATCGTCGCCCCGCCACTAACGCTCGACAGCGTGACCGTGAACCCTTCGTCCGATTCGACGACCGTGTCGCCGCTGACATTGATCGTCACCGCCTTGCTTGTTTCGCCAGCAGCAAAGCTGATCTGACCGCTCGGCAGTGTCCCGCCGAAATCGGCCGCATTGGCCGGATACGTCCCGGAGCCCGCCACGGCGTAATTGACGATGGTCGTGCCCGTCGTGACGACCGTTCGCGTGACGGTAAAGGTGAATGGAGTGGTGCCCGAGTTTCCTTCCCCTTTGTCCGTGTCGATCGCGGAGATCGCCAGCAGCGGGGCGTTTGTATTGACGATCTCGAGTGACGGGCCGCTAAAGCCGATGTTCTCTGGCTGTACTTGGCCCACCGAATCGAAGAATTGCACAAGTTTGATCCCGTTCGGATCGGAATGAACGTTCAGCACGGGCGCAAGCGTTCCCGCTTTGTCGGCCTGGAACGGCACGGTGAACAGGGGGAACTCCACCCCCGGCGCAGAAGCGTACTGATCCCAGTCCCTACCGCCCGCTCCGATGATTCGTCCGGGGGTGCTAGTATTTCCGGACGTCTCGGCCGTGTACTCCGGTAGGTGACTGATGGCACCGTCGACGGAAGCCAGATCAGCGGCGTAGGTAACATCGAAATACGCCTGGAACACGCCCCGAGGACTGCTGCGGACGTCTTGCACGTAGGTGCGGAAATGAAATTCCTGCCCTAACTGCACCGAAGTGACGGCGTTGCCGTCCGCGTCGGTGAATGCATGACGAACCGCCAAGTCAACCGCCAGGAGCATCCGGCGCTCCAACGGCTCGAAAACCAACGTGCGGTTTCGAGTGTTCTGACCCATTCGTTGCCCACGCCGTTGCCGTCTCCGTCGCGAGGGCGTCACTGCGGCGGACGACGGGAACCTGGAGTCCATTACGTTGCCACGCACGTTCATTCCTCCCCAGCCATAAGTCGAACCAAACACTTTCTCAGAATCCATGCTAGGACCGTGTTTCAAAGCCGGCAAGCAATTGGTCGTTCCCGAGGGCATCGCAGTCCAACAAGACCCGAAAACCGTTCCGGATCTGCCGTGAAAGGCCGATCAGCGGGAATACGCAGGCCATGCCGATGGTAGCGATTGCCGAACGGCAACGCCTGACAAGAGACAAAAAAGGGGCCGCAGTGACTGTCGCATTGCGGCCCTCTCGTTGCGGATCAATCCGTCCACGGGACGGGGTTACGGCACGAAGATCTCGAAACCGAGCGCCCCCAGAGCCAGGGCACTCAGGTTGGTCGTGTCCACTCCCAATTCGCCATTGATGTCGATCATCCCCAGCAGGGCGCTGGGCCACTGCGTGGCCGGATTGACGTTGGTCACGATGAAGCGGTCGGCGCCGCTGCCCAAACGGACGTAGATCGCGACCTGGATGGTGGAGTTGTCAATCAGGACCGTGTCGTTCCCACCTAATGTGACAAAACTCAAGGCAGGCATCAACGAACTGTTAAGCACGTTCAAGTCGTTGTTTCCGGCAAACAACCGCAAGTCCACCGTCCCGCCGAAACGGGTCCCGCTGATATTCACCACATCGCGCCCGTTATCGCCCAGCAGTACCAAGGCCGCATTGGGAAACCCCTGAATGTCCGGACCAAACGGAGCCGTGCCAATGTGACTGTCGGTAATGTCCGTCGCGCTGCCCCAGACGTCGTTGTTGCCGCTGGTGTCGTTGTTGATCAGCACACCCCAAGGGGCCTGGGACCCCGTCATCGTGAACTTGTCGAAGCCGGAGTCGTTCAAGATCATCAGCGGCGAGCCGATTTCGGGCGAAAACGGCGAGGCGACCAGATGGCTGCCCAGCGTGCTGTTCGTGACGGTCACGCTCGTGTTGCCGTCGCCATTGTAGATCTCGACGTCACCGAGAACATTGGAACCGTTGAACGTCACCGTATCCACTGTACCCGGCAGGTTCGTTCCATTGTAGATCAACAAGTCCCCGTACACCGTGGTTGTCCCAAACCCGGCGGGCGCACCGGACCCGGTGAACCGCGTGCTGCTGCCACCCGCCGCGTTGGAAATCAGAATGACCGGTCCCAGCGGGAACGGTCCGATGCCGAATTGCGAATTGCCCTGCACGTCGATGATGTCTTGGCCGTCGCCGTTGGACAAAACGAAGGCCGGCCCGGGGCCGCCGTTGCCCTGCAGCCAACTGTTGTTGATCCTTGTCCAAGTGTCCCCGCCGCTGCCGCCGCCGGTGTTGTCCACCGTTGTATACCCGATCACCGTGGTATTGAGAATATGGAGTTCGCTGTACCCGCTGCTTGCGGCTGCCTTGACGATGCTCAAGTCACCGTTGATCATCAGATTGTCAAGATCATTCCGATTGCTCCCATCGTCATTCGCGATGCTGAGGTCCCCCGGAACGTTTGACGGCTGGCCGGGCATAGCAAACGTGTTGTCGAACCTGAACGTGTCATTGCCCGTCCGCAAATCAACCGCAATATTCCCCGTGATGCCGTTAACCGTCACGCTGGGCATTGTGACGCCAGCCTGGTTGAGCTGCAGCAGCGTCCCGTTCAACCCGTCCACGCGGTACTCGCCGACGTTGACCGTCTGACTGATCCGCACTTCGTTGTTGGAAAGGTCGCCGATCAGATTCAACTGCCCTGCCGCCAGGAAAGGAAACACCTGGACGTCGACAACGCCAGCGGCCAGCAGCCGGCGATCCTCCAATCCCTCGAACCGCAGATGTCGGCGATTGTCCTGACGGCCAGTGCCCACTCGTCTGTTACGCTTCTTCTCGTTCCGCTTTTTGAGCCACCACATGCTACACCTCACTTTTTTGGAAAGGGTCGCGCCCTCCAGACCCGAGACACAACCCAACTCTGCTCCGTCCGAGTTGGAACAAATTCGCGAACTAAGAACGCCCGGTTCTCTTCCGCAACGGCATACGCCAAGAACTGCCTGCTGCGTCGAAAAACGACAAGAACGACTCCTTTACCGGCCGCAATGATCCTTCGGTCGACAACAATCGAAAGCATCGTGCCAAATGCCCAATCTACGCGGGACCGTCCCGTTATGCAAGCGCCGCGTCGCTTTTTTTGTGACCTGCTCTTACACCCAGTGGCGGTATCGTTATAGTCCGTAAAGTCGCTCTAATCCGCACGGTCGCAGATGGCGACCTGCGTCGCCAAGCTCTCCGCAGAATTGATTGAACAGATCGTTCTGCGGATTCGGCCGTACAGCGCCTGTTTGCCACGGCGGGAACCACTGCGAGAGGTTCCACGGCGTTCGCTCCGGCCTACCGTTTGGCATTGGTGGTAATCCCTGTCAGTTATGCCGGCCTTGCGCGCGACCTAAGGAAAACTCGGCACTGTCCGCGCCGCCGGCGCGTTGTATTGCGATAACCCTGGAGTATAATCGCCGGAGCCCCAGTGAGAGCACAGACGGTTATCGTTTGGTATCACGAAGGGTGCGAAGCCGGCAGCGGTCGTCGAGAGAGAACCGAACGAGTGCGGCCGCAGGCCGAAGCAGGAGCGGCCAGGGAGGGATGCGGGCAGGAGGCGGACGACGGTATCGACCCTTTATAGATTTTGAGTGAAGTCGCCGTGTTTTCTAAACGAGTCCCTTCGCCCCCGGATACCGAAATTCCTGTCCGCTCGCGCCGAAAACGCAACAAACCGCGGTTGCGCCGCAAGCAGACTTTCCGCCGATTGCTGGCGGAGCCCCTCGAGCCGCGTTGCCTGCTGAACGCACAGGCCGCGTCGTCGCTGGTCTATCTGGGCATCGGCCCGCCGCCCGCCAGTCCCACGAATCCCGGCTTGCTGATCGCCACCGACGTAGCCAGCGGCATGGTCGCTCCGCTGCGCGCTCCCTTCGCGTCGGTTGCCGAGCGTGCCCAAGGTTGGAGTTTGGCGCCGGACACCGGTTTCAGCGGACTGGTCTTCGGTCCCGGTGGAAATCGTCTCTTGGGCTCGACATCCTCGGCAGCGCAGTCCGGCAGCAGCCTGCTGACGATGGATCCCTATACAGGAGCACAGGCCGCGGCGCCCGTGCCAATCCGCGCGGGAACTCAGGCCCTGCACATCAGCGACTTGGCGGTGATCCCGGACGCCTCGTTCCAGCTGTACGGCATCGGATCGCCAGTTGCTGTCCCGGATGCTTCGCCCCGGTTGTACGTGATCGATCCAGGCAGCGGGCAAGCTGCAGCGATCCCTGAGCAACCGGCTTGGTTGACCTCGCTGAGCGTCGCCGAAGGACTGGCATTCGGCCAGGGTGGCACGATCTACGTTAGCGGACTGGAAGCGTCAACCAACGCCAACGTGTTCTACGTCCAGCAGCCGAATGGCGGTACGCCGGTGGTGACGCGCCACCCACTGGGCGAACGTCGGGTTGTCGGGATGGGCACCCGCGTTACGCGGGATGCATCTCAGGCGATTCAAGTCGACTTGTTGACATCGCTGGCAGGCGGCCAACTAGGGTGGTTCGATCCCGGCAGCGGGCAGTTCCTGGATGTGGTCAGCTTGGACGCGCCCCAACGCGGCGTCGCGGGGGACATTGCCTTCCATCCGAACCCCGCCTCGCTGACGCTGCAGATGGATCCTCCGGCGAATTTCGAGACGGGAACCGACAACTACACGGCAGACAATTCCCTCTACGAGATGCCCGGAATGTGGCATCGCTCCTCTGGCCGCCATGATGACAAGCTGATCAATCACACGCATGGCGGGCTTCAGAGGCCTGGATTCAGTTGGTACTACGGCCGTTTCGAGACTTCCCGGGGCGGCGGTACGTATCTGACCAACTACCAACACGGCGGCATTCTGAGTTCGCCGCTGATCGCTGTGCCGGACTGCGCCACGACGACGCTCAGTTTCAGCTACCTGCTGGGCGTCCGCGAGCGGCTGGACGCGGACTTCGTCGAAGTCTGGGTGCAGTACGTCGACAACGCGGGCCAGACCCAGCGGACGCGTTTGCTGAGCCGCGCCGAGGGCACCTTGCCGCAAACGGGCAACCGCTGGCTGACGGCGACGGGGGACCTGACGCCCTTTGCCGGACACGACGTGCAGATCCAATTCGTCTTCGACACTGGCAACGTCCCGGACGTCGACCCCGAAGGCTGGTACGTGGACGACGTGGTCGTCGCGTCCATGCCGAAGGCCGTTTGTGGCTATAAGTTTGTCGATGAGACAGGTGTCCCTGATACGGATTTCAATGGCCACTGGGATCCAGGCGAACCGGGTTCAAACGGTTGGGGCATCTACGTGGACCTCGATAACAACGGAGTCTACGATCCGGCAGTGCCCGAGCGAACGTTCGCCGGGGGGTTGGATGCCAACACGTTTCCCAACGAGCGGCGGATGATCCACCCCGAGGGCCAAGTCGTCTTGGAAGTCTCCGCAACAGGCGCCCCGATCTGGTCCATGCCGAATCCTCTTCAGCCGTCCCGGAAGGTGCTGGCCCGGGGAATCACCGCGGGCGCGCAAGTCTGGTCGATCGGCCAGACGTTGCGGACAACCTTTCCGACCGCCGTCCATACGGCGACAGTCGATGTAGCTCGGGCAGACGCGACAGGCCAGACGCGAGTCGCTCTGGAAGCCTTTGATGTCCACGGCAACCGCCTCGCCGAACAGGTGCAGACGCTGACCGACGCCCAATGGCAGACGCTGACCGTCAGCATCACGGGCAGCGAAATCGCCTATGTCAAAGCCAGCGTCGATCAAGGCTCGGCGCTGTTCAACAATGTGCGGTACTGGGGCACCACGGCGGCGGTCGAAGGCGAGCCCGCCGCCGTCACCCGCAACAACGGCCAGCACGACGGCGCCTTCTCGTTCGACCACCTGCCGCCAGGCACGTATAGGCTGCGCGAGGTTCTGTGGGAAGGTTGGGTACAATCCTATCCCGCCCCCCCCCCTCGACGCCAACACCGACCCCGACGCTTTTGCACACGAGATCACAGTCATCGCCGGCGCAGCGGTCAGCGGCGGTTGGGAAGCTACGGTGAAGCCCAACTTCGGAAACTGGCTTTCTGCAAGCGTCACCGGCGTGAAGTTCGAGGATCTCGATGGAGACGGCCAACCACGCGAGCCGGACGAACCGGGGTTGCCGGACTGGACCATCTACGTGGACTACAACGATAACGACATCCGAGACGCCATCGAACCGTACGCGGTGACCGGAAACAATGGCAGATATACAATCGGGGGCATTCGGCCAGGCATCTGGAAGGTGCGGGAAGAGCTGCAGGAAGGTTGGACAAACACTTACCCGCCAAGTGGCTACTACGAACAGACCTTCGTGGCTGGCCAAACCGAAACAGGCCTGGACTTCGGGAACTTCGAACGCGTTACACTCGTGGGACGGAAGTTCAACGATTTGGACGGAGGTGGAACGGACAATGGCGGAACGGAGCCAGGCCAAGGCGGCGTGACAATCAACCTGTACCGGGATGCCAACGGCAACGGGACGTTAGAATTGGATACGGACACCTTGGTGGATTCGACGACCACAACTCCCGTTACCGGCGTCTACTCTTTCGACGATTTGGGCCCGGGCACGTACTTCGTCCAGGAGATCGTACCGAATGGTTGGACCCCGACCGCGCCGCTGGGTCCCAACTACTACTCGGTGACCGCGACAAGCGGCGGCATATATACAGGGCGTGATTTCGGCAACTTCGCTGACGTCACGATCCACGGGCGAAAGTTCAATGACCTGGACGGAGACGGAACCGACAATGGCGGAACAGAGCCAGGCCAAGGCGGCGTGACAATCAACCTGTACCAGGACGCCAATGGCAACGGGACGTTGGATATGGGCGAAGACACCTTCGTGGATTCGACTGTCACGGATACCGTTACGGGGAATTATGCCTTCGACGATTTGGGCCCGGGCACGTACTTCGTGCAGGAAACGGTGTCGGCGGGTTCGAGCCTTACGGTGCCGTTGAACCCGGACTACCACATCGTAGCGGCAGTCAGCGGCGGCGAGTACGCAGGACGGGATTTCGGCAACTTCGTAAATGTTCCGATTCTCGGGCGGAAGTTCAATGACCTGGACGGAGACGGAACGGACAATGGCGGAGCGGAGCCAGGCCAAGGCGGCGTAACAATCAACCTGTACCGGGACGCCAACGGGAACATGACGTTGGAGGTGGGCGAAGACACCTTCTTGGATTCGACCGTCACGGATACCGTTACGGGGAATTATGCCTTCGACGATTTGGGCCCGGGCACGTACTTCGTGCAGGAGACGGTGCCGGCCGGCTCGACCTTGACGATGCCGCTGAACCCGAACTACCACATCGTAACGGCGATCAGCGGCGGCGAGTACACAGGACGGGATTTCGGCAACTTTGTCAACGTTTCGATCCTCGGGCGGAAGTTCAATGACCTGGACGGAGACGGAACGGACAATGGCGGAACGGAGCCAGGCCAAGGCGGCGTGACGATCAACCTCTACCAGGACGCCAACGGCAACGGGACGTTGGATGTGGGCGAAGACACCTTCGTGGATTCGATCGTCACGGATACCGTCACGGGGAATTATGCCTTCGACGATTTGGGCCCGGGCACGTACTTCGTGCAGGAAACGGTGCCGGCGGGTTCGAGCCCCACGGTGCCGTTGAACCCGGACTACCACATCGTAGCGGCGGTCAGCGGCGGCGAGCACGCAGGACGGGATTTCGGCAACTTCGTCAACGTTTCGATCCTCGGGCGGAAGTTCAATGACCTGGACGGAGATGGAACGGACAATGACGGAACGGAGCCAGGCCAAGGCGGCGTGACAATCAACCTGTACCGGGACGCCAACGGCAACGGGACGTTGGATGTGGGCGAAGACACCTTCGTGGATTCGACGGTCACGGATACCGTCACGGGGAATTATGCCTTCGACGATTTGGGCCCGGGCACGTACTTCGTGCAGGAGACGGTGTCGGCCGGCTCGACCTTGACGATGCCGCTGAACCCGAACTACCACATCGTAACGGCGATCAGCGGCGGCGAGTACACAGGTCGGGATTTCGGCAACTTCGTCAACGTTTCGATCCTCGGGCGGAAGTTCAATGACCTGGACGGAGACGGAACGGACAATGGCGGAACGGAGCCAGGCCAGGGCGGCGTGACGATCAACCTGTACCGGGACGCCAACGGCAATGGGACGTTGGAGGTGGGCGAGGACACCTTCGTGGATTCGACCGTCACGGATACCGTCGCGGGGAATTACGCCTTCGACGATTTGGGCCCGGGCATCTACTTCGTGCAGGAGACGATGCCGGCCGGTTCGACCTTGACAGTGCCGCTGAACCCGAACTACCACATCGTGACGGCGATCAGCGGCGGCGAATATGCAGGACGGGATTTCGGCAACTTTGCCGACATCACACTCCGCGGGCGGAAGTTCCACGATCTGAATCGAGACGGATCAGACAATGGCGGTACGGATCCGGGGTTGGCAGGTTGGACGATCCGGTTGGACCTGAACAGCGATGGAACCGTGGACCGGATCGCAGTCACCGACGCGGACGGCCGCTACGAGTTCCCAGCCGTCGGCCCCGGGACGCACACGCTCTCCGAAGTCTTGCAGACGGGTTGGGTGCAGACGGCGCCTCAGCCTGTGCCGCCGGGAGGGTACGTCGTCAATGCTCAAAGCGGCCAGAACCGGACAGACTTGGACTTCGGCAACGGGCGCGAGCCTCCTGCCCTTACCCAAGTCGTCCAATTCATTACGCCAATCAGCGCGTATCGGCAGTTCGAGGGGCTCTTTGAACCTCAGCCGGTTGAGCCGCCGACCAATCCTCAGTGGATTGAAGGATATCTGTGGCAAGATTCGAACCAGAACGGTATTTGGGAGCAGGGAGAAGACGGGCGCAAGGGATGGTTCGTGTATCTTGACCTGAACAAGAACGGAGTCTGGGACGGCTTCCCAGCCGACGTCCGCGAACCCTTCGCCGTGACGGATGCCAACGGACGGTTTGTGTTTGACGTAGAGCCCGGCACGTATCACCTTCGTGTCGACGTGGGAAATCTGGACTTGTCCGACGGAGCGTTCCTAGTCCTCAGCTTTCCCGGGACTGATGTTCATGTGATCGAGCTTAAAGCTGGCCAACCGGTGATCGGAGCTTCCGGCCCCACCATCGAGCCCACAGTTCCCAATTTCGGCTTCTTCGTCTACTCGCCCTTCATCCGTCCAGCCGACGATCACGTGGGACGCATCTTGCAGTTGGACGCCGCATCCAAATTGCGCAACGACCTGCTAACGGCCTTGGAACCTTGGCAGTCGTTCACGATCACCAACACGACTGGCGCGCCCTTTGAAATCACGGAGATCCAGAAGAACATCGACACGTCCCGGGTTCCGGTGGCCGACCAGTTCGTCACGGTGTACCTCAAGCAGGGGAATAACTTGATCGCTGTCGCTCCTGCTGATCCGCAACAGCCTGAGTCTCAGATTTCGGTAGATCCGCCGATCCTGGTTGCGAACGGCCAATCGGTTCAGTTCTTCGCGTTCTACGACCCGGCGATCCGCGAGGGCGCTCGAGTGGTCGAACAGTACCCGGATTGGTACGGCGCCAACAAACATACCCATCCGGCCCACACTTTCACCCGCGACGACCATTTGAACGTGCTGACCGACACGACTGCGACGTTTCGAGTCGATTTCGTCGGCGGTTCGACCTACGACAGCGATATCTTCTATGACGGGGCAGTAGAGCCGGCAGACTTTGGCCATCTCGACGCATTACTTTCGCTTAAAACTATTGACCAGAAGCTATACATTCCCTTTGGCGATGACCTTTTCGACCCCACGGCGGACATCAACGCCCGGTGCCCGAACGAAGCAGCGGGTGTCCATGCCACCTGTGCCTGGCCGCTTCTTGATCTCCCTCCCCGTGAGGTGGGTCTCGGGGATTTCGGCCCCTTGAATATCGAGTGGAATCGCGCTCGGGCACCTTTCCTGGATCTGGATCCCGACAACAGTTCGGGCGCCAAAGGCGCGGATTACAAGACGAAATTTCCAGGGGATCGTAACCCTATGGGAGAGTCGATCCATGTTGCGGATTCCGACTCGCAATTCGCGAATCTCGGGTTGCGGGTTCTTGCAGAAGTGTCGTTTCGAATTACGCCCGATTCCCGCTCCGCGGGTGATCGCCTTCTTGTAGACCAATCCCAGTTGCCGGACAACATTGTGATCGACGAGCAACCATACGAGCTTCGTTTGGTGGGGAACCCCGTAGCTTCGGTACAACAATTCAACACGGCACTGCAATTAGTGATGTTTCACACGTCTCTGCTCACTCCTCGAACGGTTAATATTGAGATTTGGGCAACTGGAGCTGTTACCGATCGAAGTCATCTCTCCTTCACGAAACTTGCCGAAGACTGGGAACTCGCGGGAAACATCGCTTTAGCGAGAATCGTCGTCGAACCGGTGGGAAATGCGGACGTGGCGCACAATGTGAGCTTCGAGGTGCCGCACGGCGGGGAATCGGAATCTTCCGATGCAAGCCAAGCCGCGTCTGTCGCAGTCCCCGCCGCAATGGCCCTGACTGCTTGGAAAACAGACGACCTATCTGGCAGCAATGGTTCGGAAGGAGCGAACAGTTGGCAGAATCGAAAGAACCGGTACGACGTGAACGGCGACAGCCTTGTCACTCCGTTAGACGCATTGCTGATCGTGAACTATCTGGACGCCAGCCCCGCTAGTAAAAATCTGCCGCCGCGGACCGATACCTCTCAACCGTATTTGGATGTCAACGCAGACGGGCACGGCACAGCGCTCGACGCGCTGCTAGTGATCAACCACCTGTCGCCTGATGAAGTTGCTGCTGGTGAAGGCGAAGCAGCGGGAATGCTTGCAGAGCCGCCACGCAACGAGAACTTGTCTGATGGTGCGGATGCCCAGATTGGATCGCTGCGGATGCCGCCGCAGGCAGTCGCTGTTCCCATTGCTTTCGACCTCGAGCGAGATTTGGGAAGTGCAAATGATTGGCTGGATCTTACCGCTCCTTCGGAGCCAATCGCGATCGTCCCGCCAGTCGGTGTCGATCAGCCGAACACTCCGATCGCTCGGGTGACGTCCCTCGCGGACGACGATTCCGAAGACTTGGAGGCTGCGGTGCTGGATGTCGAAGGACTGCTGGCCGACTTGGTGGACGATATCGCCGCGGCTGGGTTGTGGTGATACGTACCGATCTTGGGCATACCGAAGTTGATCGGAACCGGAAGATACGGAGAGAAGAGGGATTCACCACCTAGGGCGTCGCTCGCGGTTCGTGCCGCGTCGCTCTGCCCCAGGCTGATTTGTTCCGCCCCTTCGGGGCGCGTGTTCGGCGTCTTCAGGAAAATGATCGTCGATCGGAGAGAGCCTCGCAAAATCCGGCCGAGCGATTCCGCCGGATGGTCCATTTTTCCGCTCGATTGGTGTTGCTTATCCCTTGGCGATACACTATCCTCCCGCCCCGCGCTAGAGTCATGTGGTGCATGAATTTTGGGATTGGTCTCATCCGCAGGGAGGCGGAAGATGAACTGTACAAGAAAGTCTGCTAAACGGCGATCTATCGGCGGACAACGCTTACGATTCGAGCGTTTGGAAGATCGTGCGTTGCTAGCAGTGGCAGCCTTCGCAATCAATCTGTTTCACGACGATGGAGGGGCACCTGGAATGCCTCTCGCGGATGATACCGTGGAAGTTGGCCAGACGTTTTTCGCACAGATCGTGGCGCGAGAACATCACCCGGGTTTTTCAGGGCTACATGCGGTATTCCTCGATATTGCCTGGGATGCCGATGTATTGGACGTTGTCGAGCCATTTGATCCAAAGATGGCAGTCACGCCGAATCTACCACTATTCGCGGGAGGACAGTTGCACCAGGAGGAGTCTCGAAGTCTGCCGTTTCTGTTGGATAATCGGATCCGTGATAACGTAGGCCACATCGATGGGCTGGGTGGGATGGCCTCTGTTTCATCGCGGGTTGGCAAACCCATCGGCAGCGATGGAGATGATCGGTATGTGAAAACCGGATTTCTGGGGCTATCGACCACGGATGACCATTTCGCGTGGTTGCATTTCCGCGCCGACCAGGCTGGTACAGCGCTGCTGACGATGCGTCAGGGCGGGTGGAGCATCGTGACGCTTCCTACATCAACCCTGTCCAGCAAGCAATTGCACTTCGAATCGCAGATCGTCACGGTGGTCGAGCCGGCTGCACCAATGCAGGAATTCCAACCGGATGCGGTGCCGGTGGACTTGCCAGCCAGCGATGTCCCGGTCGCGTTGAATGAACCGAGTTCCGTGACTGTCGTCACGGCGACACCAGATTCGGAGGTGACGATCGCGGATGATGCGGGGACGCCGGCGCAGGTGGAATCTGTGTTTCAGCTGACACGGGAAGAGTCTATTTGGACGCTACCACCGATAACCAGCGTGATTGTTGAACCGCCAGCGATTGCGGACCCCATTCCCGCGTCCGACGAACCGATTCCCGGACCGCAGGAACCGCCAACTTCGGCGGTGCCGGTTTGGCATAACGCCGACTATCCGCTGGACGTCGATGGTACTGGGCGAGTGGCGCCGGTCGACGTGGTGATCATCGTAAATTACCTGAATATCAGTCCCGGACGATGGGAGTTGCCCGCGGTCCAAACCACGCCGCCGCGCTATTTGGACGTGAACGGCGACGGGGGCTGTACGCCGCATGATGCGGTGCTGGTGATCAATTACATCGACAGGCGGACGGTGCCTGCGGGCGAAGGCGAATTTAGTCCGCCGAGCATGATTGCAAGCGACGAAGTGGCGTCGGACGCGATTCTCCCCCTGGCGGCTGCTGCGAACTACCAGCCGATGGTGGTGTTGCCACTTCCGGATCGACGCGGACGGGATTCGACCGCGGTGTCGCTTGTCCATCCGGCGCAACGCGTGGGCACGGCCGTGCGGGAGACATTGCACATGGCCGCGTCTCTCCGAGACGGGGAAACCGGTTTCGGAGAAACCGGGCCACGTGGATTAGGAACCGGTCTCGGAGAGACCGGGCCACGTGGGGCGGCGGCTGCGGATGAGGTGTTTCGTACGCGGCGGATCGCCACGGAAATCTGGACGGATCTGGAAGACATCCTGCAGGACGTTGCGGCTGGATGGTTCCGCGCGGTGTGAGCGATTACCAGGACGAGAGCGATGGAAGGCATCGCAGTACCATGACGTAGGCAGAAGCCATGCGCAAGGGCAGACCCAAGTCACGACAGCCGCAGAAGACCCTCTGCCCGACACTCGCGGTGCGTGATCTCTCCGTCTGCCGCTTGGCATCCTTGGCTCTGCTGATCTTCGGACTCCTGCCACAAATCGGAACCGGGCAGGAAGGCGCCCGTGCCCCCGGCAAACCATCCCCGAACTTTGTCCGCCAAGGCGACCGCTTGCTCCGGGCGCGGCCCGCGGCGATTCCCATGACGCTGTCGGACGGCGAGGAGTACGAGTTCGAGGTGGGCGATGAGACGGCGCTGCCGGACACTCTGGGACAGGCCGGCGAGTCGTGCGTCATCGCACCACCGCACGCCGCCAGTTGCCTCGGCTCGTGCTGTGTGGATCTGCAGGAGCGCGGGGCTTCGCTGCTGCTGCCGCTCTTTGGCCGTCTCGGAGTTGATCCAGGAGGCTGGTGGATTCGCGCCGAAGCGATGGTGTGGTGGGTCGATGGATACTATGTCCCAGCGCTGGTTACGACCAGTCCCTTCGGCACCGAACGCGACGACGCCGGCGAACTGGGACAGCCCACGACGACCATCCTGTACGGCAACGAGGACTTGGATGCCACGGTCCATCCCGGTGGCCGAATTCGGCTCGGCTATTGGTTCGATTCGTGCCAGACGTACGGCCTCGAAGCCGCCTATTTCGGCTTGTCCCAGCAGTCCTCGACGTTCCAGGCCGACAGCTCCCGCATCGCCATCCTGGCGCGGCCCATCGTGAATGTCGAGCCGCCGTTGATCGGTCCGGACGCGGAACTCGTCTCGTTTCCCGGCTTGGCAGAAGGCCGGATTCAGGTCCGCCACCAAACGCAAATGCAGGGATTCGAAGCCCTCTATCGCCAAGCCCTGTGTCAGGATTGCGATCGACGAGTGGATTGGCTGGTCGGCTATCGCTACCTCGGCCTGGACGAGGAATTGGTGATCTCGGACAGCAAGCGGATCGTTACCAGCGGCACGGGCCTGCAACTGGGCACAACGATCGAGGAGTTCGACCGCTTCGCCACGCAAAACGAGTTTCACGGCGCCCAAGTGGGCATGCTGACAGCCCTGCGACGCAATCGCTGGATCGTCGAAGTAGCTGGCAAGTTGGCCTTGGGTAGCAATCATTCGCAAGTCGCCATCAACGGTTCGACCACCGTTACGGTGCCTGACCCGGATGTGGCGACGACGCCGTACGGCTTACTCGCGCTGCCCAGCAACAGCGGCACACACTCGCGCGACGCGTTCACCGTGATTCCGGAGTTGGGCATCACGTTGGGGTACGATTTGACATCCTGCCTGCGGGTGACTGCGGGTTACACGCTGCTGTACTGGAGCGGAGTCGCCCGGCCGGGCGATCAAATCGACCTGGACGTGAACCTTTCGCAAGTCGCACCCAACATCATGGTCGGCCCGGCCCGGCCCGAGTTCCGTTGGGTAGGCTCGGATCTGTGGGTTCAGGGATTGAGCGCCGGGCTGCACTACCGGTTTTAGAGTCTCAGTCCGTACGATGCGCGCACAGCGGGCAACTTCGTAGGTTGGGACTCTGTCCCGACCGGGTCGGGTCGGAGTCCCAACCTACTTGGTTGCGGTTACTGAATCCAGTTCCCGAACAATTCCACCGGCAAGGGAAGCGGCCCGATGAAATCGGCCCTGTCACTGCCGCCTCGCGTCGAGAATGCCCGCAGCCGCTCGAAGGCCAGCAGTTCGAGATCTTGATCGCGCAGCCCGAGCGTCGCGCGGTCGCCTTCTGTGCGCAACGTGTCGTTGCCGAGCGAGTCGCGGACGACGGCGAGGTCTTGGCCTGTGCCTGCGTTCACCGTCACGTCGCGGCCTCCCGTCACCTCCAGGGCCCACGTCCACTGGCAGCGATTGGCGGCAGGAGGCACCGGATAGCAGACGTTGTTCCGATACGTGAAATGGCCTGGCTGAAAATGCGCCACCTCGTCAGCCGCCGAGCCCTCCACGATCACGGTATCCCGCGTCGCCTGGGCATCGATCGTGACGATCTGCATGTTCGTCGTAGGGAATACCTGAGGCGGGCCGTCATTCACCGTGACGCGGATGGCGGCCGTATCGATCGTCACCCGGAAGGTATCGGCCTCGGCGGTACCGCTGACCTTGGCGGATGGGATCCTGAGCGGCCCGTAGACGGTCGCTTGCGTCAAATCCGCCGAGCCCAGCAGCATCCCTTTATGGACACAGGCCGCCCGCAGCCCAAGTTCGCCGAAGTTGTAGTCGATGCCTGCCTCGCCGGCGCGGAGTTCGATTCCGGTGATCCGATCTTCGCCAACGGTGCCTCGCGATTCCCCGAGCGGCCAGATGGTGCCCAGCGATTCCGCTCCGTCAAGAAAACACTCCGGCTGGACGGGCTGGCGGAGTTCGTAGATCCCCGGCGTCAGGCCCTCGAAGTGATACCATCCATCCGGCCCCGTGCGATCGCTGGCCACGAATACGCCGTCGTGATACAGTTCGATTGCCACGCCCGGCAGTCCCTTCTCACGCTTTTCGTAGTCATCGTCATCCACGTCCCGCTGCCCGTTCTTGCTGGAATCGGCGTAGACGAAGCCGGACAGGCTCGCAGAATGGGGTGCGTCGAACTGGATGCACGCTGAGGCAGGCTCCGCCAAATCCAGCATCGCCGCATCGGCAAAGGACATGGAACCGGCCAGGGTACTAGTAAAGCAGACAGTTCCCACGTCGGCAGCCGTGAACTTGAGTCGGCTGAACCACTCCAGACCCTCGCGCCCGATTGGTTCCCCACGGCCTGCGGCCGGCAAAGCCGCTCCTCGAAGAGAATCGAATCTCCGATTGTCAAGATCGTCATCCACAAACCGTTGTTCCGGGAACTTGTTGGTTACGAGCCAATTATCCATCGGCACACGGGGAGACTGCGTATTGTCATCGGGAACAGGGAGTTCGCCGGCAAACTGAGCAATGTCGGAATCCCACGACACATCCAAAGGAAGTGCGATTACGCCGGGAGCCAACGCCACCGGCGGCGTACGTTGGTCTTGCACACGGACTTCGACCCAGAACACATCGTCAGTTACCAGCGGACCGGTCGTTGGAGTGTCCGGAATACTATCACCGTCGGTATCCAACAAGAATCGAACCTCCATCCCCAAGGTAGCCAACAGCCGGCGGTCTTCGAGCTGTTCGACCCGCAGCGTCCGGCGGTACGGATCATGTCGAGTCCCCCGGTTGTTTCGCTTGGACGGTCGACTACGAACGGAATTTCGCTTGTCACCACGCATGGGTTTCAACCCTCGTAACTTTGATACCTGGATTCACCTCGCCCGCATTGTCCGGTAGACGGTACTCGGAGATTTGGCCAACGGTCAAGCAGCACGATCGGGCGCAGTTCGCTGATATGCGAGTGTACTTCCGAAACGAACCGATTTCCAATCAAATACTCCGCAAGCGGACTATTGGGATTGCCGGTTCGACGTGGCGTAGGGATTGTCCGAAGAGTTCTGCAAAATCCTCATCAGGGGGCCTCCTCGACGGCTCCGCCGCTGCACAAGGCGCAAATCCGCTGCCGCAGCAAATGGAGAAGAGGATGTTCGCCCCTCTCGGCATCGCGATCAGTGGTGAAGCAACGGTCAGCGCTCGAAGACAGACCCTGACAAGAGATGCAAACTAGCTGGCGTCCGCTGTTGATCCCGGCGAATGGGTACAGCCCTCGTCCCCGTCGAAGCGGTCTTCCGGATGCTGTGCCTCGTACTCGTCCATCAGCATCGACGGGCAGACGTCCTGCTCGCCGCACTGCTTGCAAACGATCCGGATCAAGTCCGTCCCACCGATCTTGAGGTCTTCCTTGATGCACAGGTCATACAGTTGCTTGAGGTGAACGCAGGTCATATTCGGCCCCTTCGAAATACAGTGTTCGTTTCTGCCATTGTTGGCCTTTTTGACCGAAACGACAAGCACCGCTGGCAGATTATTCTCGCGCAGGATGTGCCGTGACATGGTGGTCATCCTGGCCATGTTGCTGCTTTCACAGGCTGACAGCCTGTGTTTCGTCTGAGCCTGGGAGGTTATGCCTCTCCCGCGAGCCATTCGCCAACGTCCATCGGATGGCCGCGAAGGAATTCGCCGATGTCCATGCTCCGCTTGCCGGCCGGTTGGACCCGATCCAGCGATAACAGGCCGTCGCCGGTCGCGACCAGCAACCGCGATTTGTCCACCAGCACGACCCGACCCGGTGGGCCGTTGGCTTGCTCGCCAACCGCAACCGATACGCGATCCAGGATCAGCCGCCGCGTTTCGCCGTGCGTTGGTCGCCAGGTGGTGAACGTGCTCGGCCAGGGCTTGAGCGCCCGAACTTGGTTCGCGATCTGCGTGGCCGTGCGGGTCCACAGGACTTCGCCGTCCGTCTTCTTCAGGCGAGGTGCCTTCGTGGCCAACTGGGGGTCCTGGATCGCGCCCAGCGGCGAGTGGCCGTCCCAGCGGGCGATCATGTCCAGCGCTTCATGGACGGCATCGACCCCGATTTCGGACAACCGCCCTTCCAATTGGACCGCGTCCTCGTCAGGTCCGATCGGCGTGCGGCGCTGAACCAGGCACGGGCCGCTGTCCAACCGCGAGGTCATGTGCAGGACAGTAACGCCGCTCTCGGCTTCGCCGCGGTAAATAGCCCAGTTGATCGGCGCGGCCCCGCGATATTTGGGCAGCAGCGAAGCGTGCAGGTTGATGCCGCCCAGCGGGGCGACGGCCAGCGTGTCGGCCGACAAGATCTGCCCGTAATCGCAAGCGACCAACACCTGGAAATCCAACGCTGCCAGCGACTGGCGTGATGCCTGGACGTTGATGTCCTCGGGTTCCAGGATCGGCACGCCGCGCTGGACGGCCAAGTCGCGCATCGGCGCCGGCGGCAACTTGACGCGTCCTTTGGGCGGCGGCACCGGCCGCGCGACCAGTGCAACGACCTGGTGGACCGAGTCCAGCAGCGAAGCGAAAGTCGGAACGGCAAACGGGCCGGTACCCATCATCAGCAGTCGCAGGGGTTGCCTCATACTCGATTCTCGGCGCCTAACATGTGGATTTTCTCGGCGACCAAAGCCGCCAAATGCTTGCGGATCGGGCCGTGCATCTCGGACGGCAGCGGATCGATCCGGTCCATCGTCGCCGCCGATTCCTTCAAGCCGCGGAACATGGCGATTCGCAGGTCCGCGTACAGGTTGAGCTTGCAGATCCCGTTTCGCACGGCCTCTTGGATCTGGTCCACCGGCGTGCCAGAACCGCCGTGCAAAACGAGCGGCACACGGCTGGCGGCATTCAGTTCCTTCAGCCGTTCGATGTTCAAATCGGGCAGCGAGCGGTAGACCCCGTGCGAGGTGCCGATCGATACGGCCAAGGCATCCACTCCGGTCTGCTCGATGAACTGCGTCACTTCGGCCGGATCGGTCAACACGTTGTCCGCACACACCTCGTCTCGCAAATCCATGCCACCGACCAGCCCCAGTTCGGCTTCGACGCTGACGCCCAGCGGCTTTGCCAACTCGACGGCGCTGCGAGTCAGTCGCACGTTGTCCGCAAACGACAATGCCGAGCCGTCGATCATCACCGACGAAAACCGGTGATCGAGGCCCTTCTGGATGGTCTCCAGCCGGCTGGCATGGTCCAGATGCAACACGATCGGCAGCCGGTGATGATCGGCCACCGCGCGGACCAGGCCGGATTGGTAGACCCAGCCGTTGCCGCCGTGCGAATTCAAGTCCACCTCCAAGGCCATCAGGATCACGGGCGCCCGCAGGTCTTCGGCGGTCTCCAAGATGGTCCGGACCATGAAGTCTTCCGAAAAATCAAACGCGGGCACGGCATAGCCTTTGGCCCGGGCGTCGCCCAACACTTCACGCAAAGTCACCAGCATAAAACGATTACACTTTCCGTTGCAAAAACAGGGCTAATGAACACACTAAATCACATACAGTTTCTGCCCGCTCTTCTGCGATCGCGAAGGACGTCTTTCGGCAATCCCTCTTTCTGCGTACCGCATCACCGCATCAGCATCCCGCCGGTCACGTCGACCGTCGCGCCAGTCATGTACTTGGCTCGGTCCGAGGCGAGAAACACGACGACATCGGCCACTTCGGCGGCGTCTGCCACGCGGCCCAGCGGGATACGTTCCAAATATCGCTGTTCGTTGGCCGTCAAGGCGTCGCGAGCCATTTCGGTCCGCATCATGCCGGGGGCGACCAGGTTGACGTGAATCCCGCTCGGCGCGACTTCGCGGGCCAACGAAAGGCTGAAGCTGACCAAGCCGGCTTTCGACGCGGCATAGTGCGCATGGCCGCTGGTCGCGCCGTGAAACGCGGCTTGCGACGTGATATTGACGATCCGGCCGGGACGTTTGGCGGCTTGCCAGCGGCGAACCGCGGAGCGGCAGGTCAGGAACGCGCCTACCAGGTTGATTTGCAGCACGCGAGTGAATTCCGCTTCGCTCATGTCGCGCACAAAGGCCGTGGGCCAGACGCCCGCATTGTTGACCAAGACATCGACCGGGCCCAGTTCACGCTCCGTGGCGTCAAACAGCCGTTCGATATCGGCCTCTTTCGATACGTCGCCGCCCACTGGCAACGCCTTGACACCGTGCCCGGCGCGGATCACTTTGGCCAGTTCCGTCGCCTCGTCGGCCAGGTCGATCCCCGCATCAGGATCCGACAAGTAGCTGATCGCCACCTTGGTCCCTTCGGCAGCTAGCCCCAGACAAATCGCTCGACCCAGCCCTCGCGACCCGCCGGTCACGATGGCCACTCGGTTCTTAAGATTCAAATCCACAGTTGACCTGCCAATATGTAGAAATTTATGGGTCGCCGGGATGATTCGTAACGTCGTAACCCAGACTGCCAGCCTGGGGAACGCCCGCAAGGGCAACGTCCCCAAAGCCACATCGGGCCCATGAATCATCCAGGTTCCTGCCGTAACAGTTTATCGCAGCAAGCCTGCGGCTGCCAGATGGCTGCCATCGCCGACATGGCTGTCATCGCCCTTGATTGACCGAGCGTGTCCGCAATGGTACGCTCGTCTTTGCATCGTCCGGCGACAACGCCTCGCCACCGTGATCCTATGGTTTCCGGCCGGGGCCGCCGGGAGAAGATCCTTTGAAGTGGACCATTCGAGCATCACACCGCCTGAACGCGGTTCTACAAGCGGGGGAATTTCCTTGAAAAACACGCCTTTGGTATTCCTTTTTGTTTTTGCGTTGCTTGCCGCGGGTTGCGAACGGCCATCGGCTGGGCCCAGCGAGCGAACTGGCGATGGGGCGACCGCGTCAGGTGACCCAATCGCTTCGGCCACCTGGGATGGACCTGATGCGGACCGCGGCACGTCCGCCGACGACGAAAGCGGCTCGGCCAAGCGTTCTTCGGCAACCGTGGCCACGCCGGAACAGCTTGTCGCGGCGTTAAAGGAAAAGAATCCCGGCTTTCGCGGCGAGTTGCAGATGGAACCTATTTCCCCGGAATTGTTGGCGCTGGTCATCAAGGATCCCGGCCTGAAGGACATCAGCCCGCTGGCCCGCCAGCGGATCGGCCGGCTCGATCTATCTCATTGCGACATTGCCGATTTAAGCCCGCTGCAAGGCTTGCCGTTGGACTGGCTGTTCTTAGAGGATAACCCGCGACTGGCGGACATCTCGGCGCTGCGAGGAATGCCGCTGCAGAAGCTCTACCTCAGCCGCACGCGGGTCGAAAACCTGGGCCCGCTGCGAGGGGCTCCGCTGGAGGAATTGAATCTGCTGGGGGCGCGCGTCAAGGATCTGTCGCCGCTGGCCGAATGCCCTCTCAAGATGCTGTGGCTGACGGGGTGCCCGGTGGCGGACATTGGGCCGCTACGCCGCGTGCCCTTGGTCAGCTTGACACTTCAAGACACGCGCGTGGCCGACTTGAGCCCCCTGGCGAACCATCCGTTGCAGCGGTTGCACATCGGCGGGACCGAGGTCACCGACCTGACGCCACTGGACTCGCTGCGATTGACGCGGCTGATTTTCACGCCCGGCAAGATCAAGACGGGCCTTGATGTAGTGCGCAAAATGCCCAGCCTGGAGGAGCTGGGGACCCGATTCGATGATGCGGCGGACGACAAGATGCCCCCGGCCGCTTTTTGGGAAATGTACGACAAGGGCGAGCTGAAATGACGCGGAGGAATGAGGTTACGGCCGCGGGTCCGCTGGAAACGCCGGTCACGCGACGTGCTGCGTTGCGGTCGCTGGTACAGACGGCAGGGGCCGTTTCGTGGGGCGGACTCTTCGCGACCCGCGCGACGACCACCGCCGCAGCGGCGTCCGACCAGGCTCGTGTCGAACGCGGCCCACTGGCGGATGAAATCGAGCGAGTGATGTGGGATCTGGTGCTGGCGGCTTGGTATCCGCGCTGCCTGGACACCGAACGTGGCGGCTTTTTCGAGAACTTTGCCCGCGACTGGAAACGCGGGCCGACGCCCGAGAAATTCCTCGTGTACCAGGCTCGTCAGACCTGGGTCGCAGCAGCGGTGGCGCTGGCTCATCCCCAACGCCGCGATCCGTACCTGCAGTACGCTCGACATGGCTTGCGGTTCCTGGCCGACAAGATGTGGGATACACAGCATGGCGGTTTCTTCGACCGCACGGACGCCGCCGGCGGGCCGATTCCCAAGGTGATGCCCTGGAAGCAGTTGTACAGCTACGCCTTTGGTATCTATGCGGCTGCAGCGGTCCGCGAAGCGTCCGGCGACCGCGACGCGTTGGAATTGGGCAAGTCGGCGTTCAACTGGCTGGACGACCACGCTCACGATACTCGACAGGGCGGATATTTCGAGCACGTGACGGCGGAGGGCCACCCCGTAGCGATGGACGTACCGCCGGAACCGCTGGGCCGCGACCTGCCGGTCATCGGTCAGGTCGGCTACAAGTCGATGAATGCGCACATCCATCTACTGGAAGCATTAACTGCTCTGCGGCGAGTTTGGGACGATACCCGCTTGACGGCTCGACTGCAGGAAGTCTTCGAGATTGTGCGGGACAAGATCGTCTTGCCCGGCGGGCACCTGAACATGTTCGCCGGACGAGACCTTGCGCCGTATGACGAGCGCGGCTCATTCGGCCACCAATTGGAAATCGCCTACCTGCTGGAGGAAGCTGCCGTGGTGCTGGACCGTCATGACGCCGATGTCACGGCGAGGACGGCCTTGCGGACGGTCGATCATGCCTTGCGCTGGGGCTGCGATCGCGATCATGGCGGATTCTACGACGAGGGGCCGCCCGCCGGCCCTGCGACGCGGACCGACAAGGTGTGGTGGGTGCAAGTCGAAGCCCTGAACGGTCTGTTGACCGCCGCGCGGCTGGCGCCAACGAACCCGGAATACTTCCAGCGGTTCACCCAGACCTGGGCCTTTTTCCGCCGTCACATGATCGATGACCGCTACGGCGACTGCTACGAGACCGTTGCACCGGACGGGAAACCGCTCCGCGTCCATAAAGCCACGCCCTGGAAAACGGCTTACCATATCACCCGCGCCCTGTTGTTCG
>Ga0351846_1033_pt2 | contig 43769 bp, 34 predicted proteins | sample TotcelHFGM3001M4_FD_206882 | JGI IMG/M metagenome (GOLD analysis project Ga0351846, IMG submission 206882) | Enriched cells from coal bed in the Powder River Basin, Montana, United States - Total cells FGM rep1 HSBNCT.FGM.300.1.M4 ... | reverse complement strand
GCTAGAGGCGGAGCGGGCTGCTGTGGCGGCGGTAAGGCCGGAAGAACGGTTATCGTTTCCTGAATTGCCCGTGGCCGTCGCGTCGGTCTCGGGCGGTGAGACCGCGTCGGCGAGAATCGCCGAGCGGTGAGCGTCCGCAACAGCTTGATCCTGCGCGAAGGCGGTCGCGTGCGCAGCCTGTACGTGATCAAGAGCGGCCGGGTGCGTTTGAGCAAGGCGGCCGGCGACAAGAGTATTGAACTCGGCCAGGCCGCGGCGGGAGACGTCGTAGGTACGTTGGGAGTCCTGTTGGGAATTCCGCAATTTGCGACGGTCGAAGCCGTCACTCGCACGACGGTGTACCGCATGGAGCTGATGGAACTAATCAATTCGGCGGGCGGATACGAACAGCCGGTTGGCACGGTGTTGCGATTCCTGGCCGAAAGCCTGCGGCAAGTCGCCGAGCGGCTGGTAAAAAGCGAATCGCAATGGGAGGAGTTGGCGATAGCCACCGAAACGCACCACGATCCAGAGGCCGCCCATGGCCCTGGTTTTTCGCTGAACTTGGGATCAGCCCCCGAGAGCCGGGCAGACTAGAAACGCAGCACCAGGTCCTTCCGTAGCAACGCCAATCGCCTCGTTGGCGCCCCGGTCGAGTCGATCCAGGCTTTCCCCTACCCGCCCCCGCTCCGGCTTCTGGCGCGCCCGACGCCGCGCTTGTTCCAGCCGCTTCGGTCGTTGCCAACGCTCCTCCTGGCTCAGATGTGACCCTGCATCCACCATGACCTGCTCCTGCCAATTTGACAGAATCCTATCGATGGTCGATATGGGCTAGCTAGCCGCGTGCTAAAAAGCAACTAAAATGATCGCACAGATTTCGTGCCGAACAGTATTGGGCCTGTGCCCTGTTGCCTGTCCCCTCGCAAGGAACACTCCTATGGTACGTCTTTGTCACGCGTTCATTGGATTGCTGATGCTGATCGATTCCGCGGTCCTCGCGGAAGAGAGCGGCCTTTTGCTCGCGGCCCACTCGGCCAGCCAATTTACGATCGTTCGCCCGGCCGCTGCGTCGCCTTCTCAGGTCTACGCCGCCGAGGAGCTGCAGCGGTTCGCCAAGCAGATGACGGGAGCCGAGTTGCCCATCATCACCGATGATCAAGCGTTGCCGGCAAAGGCAATTCTGCTCGGTGTGACGCGGCACACGGAAACCGTACTCGGCGAGCCGCTCGACCTGAGCAAGCTGGGAGACGACGGCCTTCGAATCGTGACGCGCGCTCCGCATCTGCTGATCATCGGCAGTCCGGTCCGCGGAACGCTGTATGGCGTGTACGAGTTGCTGGAAAAGTATGGCGGATGTCGGTGGTACGCCAAGCATCACCATGTCGTCCCCAAGCTCGACTCGTGGATGATTCCGCAGCTTGACGAGATACAGGTTCCAGCGTTTCCCATGCGAGAGCCTTTCTGGTGGGGGATGTTCGACGGTGACTTTGCCGCGCGGTGCAAGGTGAACGGACATCGGCCCGAGTTGCACGAAAGGCACGGCGGCAAGATCCGTTTCGGTGCAGGGTTGTTCGTCCACACGTTCTACCCGCTGATGCCTCCGAGCGAGTTCTTTGCCGAACACCCGGAATACTATAGCGCGCGGAACGGCAAACGGACCACGGAGCATGCCCAGTTGTGCCTGACCAACCCGGACGTGGTGCGGATCGTGACCGAGCGGGTGCTGGCCCGCATCCGTCAGGATCCGCAGGCCAAGCTGTTCAGCGTCAGCCAGAACGATTGGGGCGGATGGTGCCAATGCCCGAATTGCCGAGAGATTGACCAGCGCGAGGGCTCGCCATCGGGCACGATGATCCACTTCGTCAATCAGGTGGCCGAAGCGGTCGAGAAGGAATTCCCCGACGTCTGGATCGAGACGCTGGCCTACCAGTACACGCGTCATCCTCCCAAGACGCTGAAACCCCGGCACAACGTAGTGCCTCGGCTGTGTACCATCGAGTGCGACTTCTCCGCGCCCTTGAACGTGAGCACGTACGAACAGAATCGGAAGTTCGTCGAAGACATCGAAGGCTGGTCGGCCATCACGGACAAGCTGTACGTGTGGGATTACACGACGAATTTCGGGCACTATCTCTGCCCGCATCCCAACTTTGGCTGTCTGCAAGGGAACGTGCAATTCTTTCGCGACAACCACGTCGTCGGACTGTTCGAGCAGGGCGCGTATCAGGCGCCGCACGCCGAATTCGCCGAGTTGCGGGCATGGATTCTCGCCAAGTTGCTGTGGAATGCGGATCAGGACGTCGAGCGCCTGTATCAGGACTTTTTCCGAGGCTATTACGGCCCCGCCGCCCAACCGATACGGCAATACTTCGATGAGCTGCAGGCCTTGGTCAAGCCCGACGAGCATGTGCTGCAAATCTGGTATCCGCCGACCTCTCCGTACTATACGGACGCCTTTTTCGATCGGGCGGCCAGGCTATGGGCGGAAGCCGAAGCGATGGTGAAGGACGACCCCGCGTTGAGCTACAACGTGCGGATGAGCGCTCTGCCGGTGATCTACGCCCGGCTCGAGCGGTGGCCCGCCACGACGCTCGCACTGGAAGACCGCGACGGCGTGCTGACCCCGGTCGGCATCGCACCGGAATACGCCGCGCTGGCTCGCGAGTTCCTGGACAGGATTGCCGAAGGGGGAATCACCTATATCTCGGAAAGTCATGTTCGGCACACGGAATATCTGGCCAACCTCCGCAAGCGACTCGAAGACGGTCCCCCGACGGCGCAATCCCCCGCCGTCGGTCAGCGCCGCGCCGATCGCCTGATCGTCGAAGACCGCATGATGAGCCTCGGGCGCCAAGGCGAGTGGGGGAAACGCGTGTCGGACGATCAGGCGGAGGACGGTTCTGCGATCAAGTTGTTCAACACCCACTACGAATGGTGCCTGCAATGGCATGTCAATCCCACGGTGTTTGAACCGGATACCGAATACAAATTGCGTGTGCGTGTGCGCGTGGTGAAGACCGAACGCGAGGGAAACGCTTTCTGGGCAGGCATCTACGATGCGGCTCGGAAGAAAGGCTGGGGCCAGATCCAGCCGAACACCTCCGCGGTCCAGGAAGGGTACCAGTGGTACGATGTCGCGACTTGGACGCCGCAGGCGGATCAGTACCTGTGGATCGGCCCTGGCCCGTTCACGAAGGGCGTCGGGCAATCGGCTGTCGAGGCGGTCTATGTGGATCGTTTCGAGTTGACGCGTGGGAACGACAAATAGGCCGAGCCCTCTTGCCACCCCTCGGGGCGAACGTTGATTCACCAGACCACAACGGTCGGGTTCATCGCCGGAGCAGGCGATCCGGCGTTGCTACGGGACGGGCTGCGGCAGGGTGGCGAGTGCCGACAGCGTTCGACGGGCTTGATCTTGTACCGAAGCCGCCAGGTCGGCGTGAATCCGTTCGGCGTGGAGAAGTGCCTCGATGGCGGCCGTCAGCGAGCGACGATCGGCTTGCGGATTCCGCTCGGCCCACTGTTGGGCTGCGCGGATCGCGTTGCTTAACACGACCGCTTGCTTCCAGGTTCGTCCGGCGGCGGACGTTTCGCCGGCGAGCGCTGCCGAATTGCCGGGATCCAGCATTTCCAGCAACACGGGGACGGCCGCATCGTGGCCGTGACGCGCCAAGCCGGTAGCGGCGTTGTAACGGACATTGGGATGGGGGTCGTCGAGCATGAACTGCAATTGCGTCAACGGCGGCTCGCCTCCCAGCACGCCCAAGGCAAACGCAGCACTGGCCCGCAACTCGGCTCGCTGGGCCTGGGCCCCCATTTCTCCGCCGCTTTCGCGCGCCGTTGCGAGTAGTGTTTCTACCAGGGCGGCGTCGCGATCGGGGGTGCCGCCGTGGGCGACGTGTGCCGCGAGCGCTTCCACGGCACTCCGCCGAACGGCGATCTCGGCCGGACTGCGCTCCAAGCGGCTGGCCCGCAGCAGAACCGATTGAACGCTCGGCACGGTAAACTCGCCCAGCGCGCGGCACAGGAAAACTCGCAGATTGATCCGGTTGGCGTCCAGTGGCCCGGCGTCCAATTGAGCGTCGAGCAAAGCAGACAGCTCGGCCGCCAGCCGTGCATCCTGCCGTAACCCCGCGTGTTGCGAGCCGCGCAGCAGTTCGGCTAGCGCGTAGGCCTGCTGCCAGTGACTCTTGCCCGGTTGGCCCAAGTCTCGAACCAGGTCATGCGGCGAGACAGAATCTCGCCCGGGCCAGCGGACGAATAGCCAGACCAGGACGATGGCGGAAACCAGGACCAGAGGAAGGAACAACAGCCGCACCAGCGACGCGGCGGGACGTTCCACCGCATCGGCGTCGCCGGATACCGGGGGGGCCAGCGGTTCGTCAGCATCGGGCTTTGGGCATTCGCGCACAGTGTCAGCCTTCTGAAAACCGGGCGTCAGCCTCGTGAAAACACGGGGGTCAGCCTCGTGAAAACCGCGTCGGATCGAAATCCACCATGCATCATCAACCCAACGCCGCACGGGTGCGGCCCACCGTCGAGCTGTCCCGCTCGCCCGAGCCGTTCAACTGCATCATGCACGCCGCCAGGAACCGTCCGCGCCAGGCGGGGCTGAGGGCCGCAAAGTCCTCCAAGACGGCCGCCCCGAACTTGAAGGCGTGGGCATTGTCGCCGGCGCGCACCATCGCGTGCCGGGCAGCGTTCAGCAGCGTTTCGGCGTCCCCGCCCGCCTCGAAATAGGCCAGCGTCTTGCCCACCGCTTCCTGCCGGTTGCGGGTGACCGCGGCCAACACGTCTGCTGCGCCTTCGGCTCCGGTGACCGCCGATCCGGCCGGCTCTAAGGCGTCCACCGACGCTTCGCGGACCTGGCCTCGACCCCGCATCGCCTCGCGGAACAGGGGCAGGAACGCAGCGTTCTGCAGCAGAAGCAGCGCGCGGGTCTCTCGATCACCACTGGCCTGACAGGCGTAGTGTATGGCATTGGTCGTGGTGACGGCGTGCAAAGCGACGATCCCCGGTTGGCGGAGCAGCAGTTCGCCGGCGCCGCAGAACAACGCGTCCCAAACGGACTGGGCGGCGACGCCTCGATTCAAGAGTGCCACCACCTGGGCCGCACTCGCGCTGTAGGACTCGCGGCGCAGCACCGCCAGCAGCTCGCGGGTCGCGCCGCCGTCTAGCTTGCCGCCGTCCCCTTTCGCGGCCAGTCGCTGAAGCAAAGCCGGATGCTGCCGCCAGGGCCGGTCCGCTTCCGCGTCTCGTTGCCCTGGGTTGTCGCCTTCGTGCATCAGCAACGCATAGGCCAGCGACCGCAGCACGGGCTCGGCATGTTGCCAGCCGATGACGTCCAGGGTCCGCTCCGCTCCGGCGACGTAGATCGCCTTGTGCCCGATGGAACGGAAATCGCGGGCCCCGTAGCGGTAAAACAGTTCGAACACCTCCTTGGCCGGCGTCGTGCGAGCCAGTCCGGCGACCGCCGCATCGGCCGCCGACTCGTCCCAGTTATCCATCGCGGCGCGGAACGCCGCCACCGCTTTGTCCGGGTTCGGAACCGCCGCCTCGTCGACGAGCGGCATCGTCCAGTTGCCTTCACGGACGTCGCGGGCTTGCGAGTCTTTGAAGTAGTCCAAGGCCCAAAACAACGGCAGCCAGCGTTCGGTTTCCGGCGACGCCGTCGCGGCCAGATGCACCGACGGAACGACCAAGACGGCATGGAATTTGAATCCTACCGACGGGCGAGGCTGAACGTTCCGCACGCCGGCCAGCAGCAGCGCGGCCAGCACGTCGCGGTAAGCCAACCCGCCCCGTACCCGCGCGGCCACTTCTTCCAGTAACCGCTCGCGGGGCGTGTCTTCCAGCAGCCGAACCAAAGGCTCGATGTCCGGATGCAGCGGAACCACGCCCGGCAGCGGCTGCAACTCGGCGGCCGACACCGGCGGCAGGCCGGCGAGTGGCGACAGATCGCACAAACCGACTGCTGCACCGGCGGCGGCTACGCGGCGGAGGAAATCTCGGCGATTGGCTGGGGCTAACATGATCGGGTCTCCCGGAGAAGCGAAATGGTCCAACAGCATATCTGCAGTTTCGCCCAACCGCAAAGATCGGTCAAGCCAAGCAGCGTGAACGAACCGCTACTCACCGCGAATGAACGCCAGTACGTTTTAACGATCGCCGACGATCGCCGGTCGTGAGCAGTACAAACACAGGCCGGAAAAGATTACAATATCGTGCTTCGACCTCCGCCCCGATCCCCGTAACCGGAGAGCCACCCGATGAACCGTCTTACTGCCTTGGCTTGTCTCAGCTTCTTTTCCGTGCTCGGATCCTCGCCGAGTTTTGCTGCGGAACACATGGCGCCCATCGAACGGGTCAGCTTGGCGCCCAACCGCGCCCTGCACGTTAACGGCGAGCCGTTCTTTCCGCTGATGGCGTGGCTGCAAGACGCCGCGAACTTTCCGGCGGTGCGGGAATGTGGCATGAACACCACGGCCGGCTACTGGACGGGATCCAGCGGCACGAAGGACGTCGTCGAATACCAGGCGTTGGTGGCCGCGGCAGGACTGTACGGCGTGATGCCCTTCGATCCGCGGCTGAAAGGCCATCCGCAGCTGTTGGGCTACATTCACGACGACGAACCGGACTTGCCGCACCAGGTGAGCGACGCCGAGGTGATTCCGGCGGCGCACCTGGCGATCAACCCCAGCACGCCGCTGTGGAAGATCCTCGACGGCGTCACGCACACCTGGTCCGTGCTGGATCCGATGGAGGGAGCCGCGATCACCATCCGACTGGCCCAGCCGGTGACGGTGGAACGGCTGGGCATCTGGCTGACCATCTCCTCGGGCTTGGCCGTGGCCAAGCAGGTCGCTTTCGAAGGCGACGGCACGCCGCTGCTGACCGCCACGCTGGAATCCAAGAAAGGGCGTCAGGAGTTGCCGCTGGAGGTTCCCGCGACGTTCCGCGAGTTGACCCTGAGGGTGCATTCGGCCTATTCCGGCCAAAACGCTTGGGGCTCGATCAGCGAAATCGAAGGCTTTGACAGCACGGGACGGAATGTGTTGTTGTCGCCGCCACGCAACGAACCGCGTGCGCAGCCCGAATCGGTCCTGGCCAAGTACCGAGAAATCAAAGCCGCCGATGCGGATCGGCCGGTGTTCATGACGGTCACCGGCCACTTCCATCCGCACTTTGACAAGTTCTCGGACGAGCAGCGGAATTCGCTGTATCCCGCTTATTTTCAAGCCGCGGACATCATCGGCTATGACATCTACCCGATCTACGGCTGGAACAAGCCCGAGTGGATTCACCTGGTGCATGAGGCGACGGATCTGCTCGCCAGGCAGACGGGCCAACGGCCGCTGTACGCCTGGATCGAAACCAGCAAAGGCGGGCAGTGGACGGGGCCGTTGGAAAAACAAAAGGACGTCACTCCGGCGCACATTCGAGCCGAGGTCTGGATGTGCATCTGCCGCGGAGCCACGGCCATCGGCTACTTTACGCACGTCTGGAAGCCGTCGTATCACCAGTTCGGCGTGCCCCCCGAGAACCGCGCGGCGATACGCGACATCAACGCCCAGATCACGCGGCTGGCCCCGGCGATCCTGAGCGCCGAGCCGGCGCCAGCCGTGACGATCGGGGCGGAGGACGGCGTCAAGCTGGACGTGCTGGCCCGGCAACATGCCGGCAGCTTGTACCTGTTTGCCGTCAATTACGACGAACGAGCGATCGTCGCACAGGCCACGCTCAACGTCCCGGGACTGCAGGCCGGCGCCGAGATCGAGGTGCTGGACGAACGCCGCGTGCTCCGCGGCGAAGCGGGCGGTTTCTTCCGCGACACCTTGGCACCGCTGGCGGTCCACCTGTACCGGGTGCGGATGTGAGCGGCATTGCTCGCGGACGGGTTCTGAGGGGGCGAATCCGATATTGAAGCCACGGAGAATCCGGCACCCGGGGACTCGGCTGCCTCGCGACTTGACGTGTGGCTCGCTTCAGGCCCGACCTTCGCGCCCGACGTTGGTGATGGCGGCGGCCGCCTTGTCCGGCTAGAATGTTTGCCATGAAACATGCTTACGCTTTCCACGCCACCGTTTTTCTGCTCCTCGGTTACCCGGGTGCCGCCGATCTTGCGATCGGAGCATCGCCGCCGTTTCCGAAGCCCAACATCCTTCTGATCATCGCCGACGACTTGGGGTATGGCGACGTGCAGTGCCTGAATCCCCAGCGGGGCAGAATCCCGACGCCCCACCTGGATCGTCTTGCCACGCAAGGCATGACGTTTACCGATGCCCACAGCGGATCCTCCGTCTGCACCCCCACGCGCTATGGCCTGTTGACCGGACGCTACGCCTGGCGCACACGGCTTCAGGCCGGGGTGCTCGACGGCGGCAACGACGAACCGTTGATCGCCGCCAACCGGCTGACGGTGGCCGGCTTTCTCCAGCAGCAGGGCTATTACACCGCTTGCATCGGCAAATGGCATCTGGGTTTTCGATCCGATGCGCAGCCCGTGTCTTCCGAGGACAAGAAGGACTTTGGCAGCCGCGGCCTTCCGCTTGGTGCCCGTATCCTCGGCGGGCCGGTCACGCGCGGCTTTGATTACTTCTGGGGCTGTTCGAACGCCCGCACGATGTCCTCTGTCATCGAGCATGACCAGGTGGTCGAAAAGCTCCCGCCCGTCGAGATGCTTCCTCAGTTGATCCGCCGCGTTGTGGACCAGATCGGCGCGCGGGCTGCCGATGCCAAGTCGGGGCGGCCCTTTTTCCTGTACGTCCCGCTGACCTCGCCACACACGCCCATCGTCCCTGCGCCGGCCTGGCAGGGAAAGAGTCCGCTCGGACCGTACGGCGATTTCGTCATGCAGACGGACGCCGGTGTCGGCAGCATCCTCGCCGCGCTCGACGAGCACGACTTGGCCGACGAAACCCTGGTCCTCTTCACCAGTGACAACGGCTGCTCGCCCCAGGCCGGCACGACCAAACTCGAAGCCCAGGGTCACTTTGCCAGCGCCTCGTACCGCGGTTACAAGGCCGACATCTGGGAAGGTGGCCATCGCGTGCCGTTTTTCGTCCGCTGGCCGGGCCGCGTCCAGCCGGGTGCGCACAGCGACCGCCTTGTGTGCCTGACTGACTTTCTGGCCACCTGTGCCGATATCTTGAGTCTCTCGCTGCCTGCGACGGCGGGCGAGGACAGCGTCAGCTTTCTGCCCGCCTTGACCGGCGTGGTCGGCGCGGCGCCCCGGGGGGCGGTCGTGCATCACAGCATTCAGGGACGATTCTCGCTGCGCGAGGGTCCGTGGAAACTCAACTTCTGTGCCGGCTCCGGCGGTTGGAGCGCCCCGTCGGACGCTGCCGCCGGCCGCCAAGGGCTGCCCCAATGGCAGCTGTACGACCTGATTGCCGACCCCGCCGAAACCATCAATCTGTACGACACGAAGCCGGAGGAAACCGTCCGCCTTGCGGCGGTTCTGTCGCAATACATCACCGCCGGTCGTAGTACCCCCGGCCCGCCGTGCCCCAACGACGTGTTGGTCAAGTCTCCCTTTCCACCCTACGAGAAGACGCGGAAATCCTCCGCCCAGTGACCTATGTCCCCTCTGCTGGCTGTCCTTGAATTCGAGCATCCGTGGCGGCTGATCTGGCTGGCGATTGCGCCCGTGATCGTCTACTTTGCGATCCGCAGCTGGACGTTGGCCTCCCCGCGGCGGCGAGTCGCGAGTCTGGTTTGCCGCCTGCTGGTACTGACGCTAACGATCTTGGCTTCTGCCGGTCTGGTGCGCCGTGGCCCCAGCTCGCAGCGGATGGTGGTGTTTGCCACGGATATCAGCCGCAGCGTTACCGGCAGCCGACAGGTTGCGGAGCAGTTTATCGCCGCGGCCCGTCAGACGCAGGGCAGCCACCGAGCGGCCTTCGTGTCTTTTGGCGGCAAGCCCGGAGCGATCACGGACCAGCCGCAACCGGTTGACGAAACGCTCGACGCCCACGCCAGCGATCCGGCGGCGGCCTTGCAGCTGGCCGCGGGGGCCATCCCGGCGGATTGCGTCCCGCACATCGTGTTATTGACCGATGGGCACCAGACGCACGGCGATCTGGCGCGAGCCGCCGTCGGTATCGGCGTTCCTGTCGCGGTGGTCCCGTTGCCGCCGTTTGCCGATCCGGAAGTCTGCGTTACCGAGTTGATCGCGCCGGTCGAGGTAACTCCGGGCGCCGACGTGCCGTTGGAAGTCGTGATCCGGGCCAATGTAGCAACGACCGGCACGCTGGAGCTGTTGCGCAACGGGGAATCCGTTGCGCGGTCGGACGTGGCATTGACAGCGGGCGAGAATCGCGTTCGCCTGGAAACGCCGTTGGGTGACGGGCCGGCCGCCGAAGCCGCCACCTTTGCCGTCCGCCTGACGGCGGACCTGGACACCGTGATCGAGAACAACCAGCGCCGCGCCAAGGTGGTCGCCGGTCGGCGGACGCGAGTCCTGTTGGCCGACATGGACCCGGCGGCAATGGCCTCGTTTTCCGACGTATTAAGCTCGCAGGGGGCGGAGGTCACGGTCCAGCGGCCTGGGCAACTAGCGGCGGATTCGGACGCGTTGGATGCCTTCGACACGTTGATCCTGTCGGACGTGTCGTCCAAAGACTTGAACGCCGCTCAACTCGAAGCGATCGGCCGCTACGTCCACGACTTGGGCGGCGGCTTGATGGTAGTGGGCGGCGAGAAGACGTTTGGCGAGGCCGTTTTTCACGACACGCCGCTGGAACGTCTTCTGCCGGTGACCGCTGCCGCCGCCGCGACGGAGACGGAACGGTCCGTGTTGGCGATGGTCTTGATCATCGACCGTTCCGGGTCCATGGAACAGGATCGCCGCCTGGATTTGGCCAAAGAGGCCGCGCAGCAATCGGTGCGGGTGCTGGACGCGCACGACAAGGCCGGCGTGATCGCCTTTTCGGACGACGCTGAATGGATCGCACCGTTGGCGACCGTCGCGGACAAAGCCGACTTGCTGCAACGCATCGCCACGCTGACGGCCTATGGCCAGACGAATATGTACCAAAGCGTGGTGCGGGCGGTGCTGGCCCTGGAGCAGACCGTCGCCGACCGGCGGCATATCATCCTGCTGACCGACGGCATCCCCTCGCCGGGCGACTATCGTGAGATCGCCGGGCGGATGGCCGCCGGCGGCATCACGCTGTCGACCGTCTCGATCAGCGAAGGCGCCGAGCAAGACATGCTGCAGGAAATGGCGGCCATCGCCCGCGGGCGTCATCAGCACTGCAATGATCCGTCCGACGTGCCACGGATCCTGGTCCAGGAAACGCGGGTGGTGGCCGCCGCCGAAAGTCACCGCGAGTTTCGGCCCTTTGCGCTGCGGACGCTGCCGGGACTGGATATCGCCTCCGCCCCACCGCTGCTCGCTTATGCCCGGACCAATCCCAAGCCGGACGCCGAACCGCTGCTGTTCGCCGTCGCCGGTCATCCGCTGTTGTGCTGGTGGCGGCACGGAGCGGGCGTCACGCTCGCCCTGACGTCCGACCTGGAGAATCGCCGATCGGGCCGCTGGCAGGCCTGGCCGGGCTACGGCGCGTTCTGGGAACGCCTGGTCCGTCATGTGGCTCGGCAACCACAACCGAGCTTGCTCCGTCTTACGGCGAACCGCGACGGCGATTCGATCGCAGTGACCGCCGACCTGCTCGCCAGCGACGGCCGCTACGCCAGCGGCGCAAGGCTGACGGCCACCGTCGTTGGCCTGGACGGCGAATCCCACAAGCGAGACTTGGCGCCGATCGCACCGGGACGTTACCGTGCCCAGTTCCCCGTTCGGTCGGACGTACTCGGCGAGTACGAGATTCGCGTCAGAAGCGAAGACGCCGCCGAGCCGCCGACGGCCGTTCGGACCGTGTTCATCGACTATCCGGACGAGCTGCGGTTGCCTGATGCCGACGAAGCCATCTTGCGCCGCGTCGCCGAGACCACCGGCGGCGTCTTCCAGCCCGACCCGGCCTCGGTCTTCGCCCCAGACAGCCGAACCGTCGACCGCGTCCTGCCGTTGTGGTCGTACCTGCTGACCGTCGCACTATTGCTGTTCGTTGCGGATGTCGCCCTGCGGCGGCTGCGGTTCTAGGGGCGGACGCCTGGCGACATCCTGTCGCCGCTCCGCAGCCGAGCCCCGGCCTCACCCGGTGACGTGTCTGCGGTCACGGCTTGTTGGAGTTCACGCTTCCGCGTGCGCGACATGATGCAATCCTTCGGCGTTTCCATGACCATTCACGCTCGGCACGCCCTGGTACATGTCGCCGGAAAAGGTTGGTGGGCTGGCGAACGCGGATGCACGATCGGACGTGTATTCCACAGGCGTGCTGCTGTTTGAACTGCTGACCGGCACGATACCGTGCCCGCAGCGCTCACACGGGACGAGGCGGAACAACTGGCTCCGACGGAAGCGTTTGATACGCCGCCCGTTGCGGCGGCCGTCATGTCGCGCAGGCCGATTCTGCGCTGGACCAGCGGCCGGCGCCGCACGACCAAGCCCAATCGTCCGCGGAGAATCGCGTCCCGGAGTCCGCTTCGATGCAGCCCAGGGTTGCCGCTCGCCAGGCGTACTTGGCCGAGGAGACGTTTCTCCGCACCGTCGAGATGGTGTTGCAGACGGTGAGCGAAATCCGCGATCCGCTTCGCGAAGTCGATTTGCGGGTGGGCGACTGGCGAAGAATCCGCGAACAGACGGAGCGATTGTCATCCCTGCGGTCCGCACCGGGACAAATCGTATCGGCAGACGAGCTGCAGGCGTCCTACCCGCGCGGAACGACCGTGCGGTACGAGGTCCGCCAGCGGAACCTGACCGGCGGCTTGCGGGGCCACGTCGTGGCCGAAGTTGTCAATCTGGCTCGCGTCGAACGATTCGTGGCGGACGGCTGCGATACCGAACCGTTGACGCAGATGGAACTGGAATTCTTTCTGAACGCAGCGGCGGGCCGGGCCGCCGCCGCAGACGCCTGGCATCTGCTGATCCTGGTCAGCCCCACCGGCTGGACGGCCGAAGCCCGCGATTTCGCCGCGGGCCAGGGCCCGCGTCCGTTCCGCGATCGGGCGCTCAGCGTCGTCCTGTACGAAGCCGCCGAAGGCCGGTTCCTGTTCGACCCGCTGGACGAGAACCTGCGCCGCCTGCGGGAAGCGTTCTCATTGGATCTGGACGAGGCCACCTTCCAGGCGGCCTGCGACTTTGCCCACGAACACCTGATGCTGAACGAATCGCTGGATCTCGAGACGCTCGTCCGCCAATTGGGCGTCGGCCGCCGGGTTGCCGAGCGGATCTTCCAGCTGCTGGCCGCCTCCGACCAGTTCTGTGTGGTCGAAAGGGACGAAACGCGTCATCAAGTCTTGGTTTCACAGCAAGGCAGTCCAGCACGATAATACTTGATTTCTCACCTAATCTTTCAGCTAATCTCTTCCTACTGCCTTGGAGCCCGTGAAGATGCGGTGAAAGATCCCTGCGATCGTCATCCAAGCAGCCGTAACCAAACCGCGTCGGTCTCGGAGATCCCGACCCACGTGGGTGGTCTTGTTACGGATTCCAAGCACCCGCTCGCCCGTTTTCTGGTCCCGAGCCGGAAGCCGACGAATTGCAAACCCAAATCGACGCCTTGATAACCCGTGCCGACGTAACCTGGACCGATATCGGCGGACTGGCCGAGACGAAACGCGCCATCCAGTTGGCCTTTGGCATCGCGGTGGCTCAAAAGCTCGACGGCTTGCGACTGGACAGCATCCAAAACGTGCTGCTGTACGGCCCGCCGGGCACCGGCAAGACGCTGCTGGCCCGCGCCGTCGCGGGCGAGATCAAGGCCGCTTTCTTCACCGCCAAGCCCTCGGACCTGATGTCCAAGTGGGTGGGTGAGTCCGAGCAGAACATTGCCCGGCTGTTCGACGAAGCTCGCCGCCACGAGCGGGCGATTATCTTTCCGGACGAAGTCCTAGGACGCCGTACAATCTAAATGTTGGGGTCGCGATGGGCTAGCGCCTTGCCGCTCACTTTTTTCTCGAAGGCTGCTCACCGCAGTTGCTGGAGAAAATCGCCCACGGCGGCTCGAAACTCGGTTTCGGCCACCGCCAGGATGTCGTTGTGGTCGGCCGCCGGCAATTCGACAAAGCGTTTGGGAATTCCGCCGCCGGATTGGGGCGGGGCGGCGTCGAACAGACGCCGGCCAAGCTGGATTGGGATGATCGTGTCTCGTCTGCCGTGCAGGTGCAGGATCGGGCAGGTCACTTGCGGAATGCGTTCGACGGACGGATAGCGTTCGACCATCAGCCAGCGGACGGGCAGCCATGGATAATGGTAAGCGGCGACATCGGGCAGCGAACTGAACGTGGCGCGGAGCAGCAAGCCGCCCGGCGCGGCGCCGGCGGCGCTCTGCTCCGCCGCCAATCGGACCGCCACGCCCCCGCCCAGGGACTCGCCAAACAGAATCAGGCGGCGCGGTTCAATGCGACGCTCCTCCGTGGCGTAACGCCAAACGGCGGTGGCGTCGGCCGCCAGACGCTGTTCGCTGGGCGAACCGGGGTTGTCGCCGTAGCCGCGGTAGTCGAACACGAACACATCGCAGCCCAGTTGCGTCAACAGTTCGAATTCCTCGATCCGCCAGGCGCGGTGGCCGGCGTTGCCGGAGAAATACAACACCACGGGGCGACCGAGCGCCAATTGCTCGTCGCATTCCGCTGGATCCGCCGCCGACTGGCCGTTGGGCAGCAGGTGCCAGCCTCGCAGTTCCAGGTCGTCGTCGGTTCGCAGGGTAAGCGTGTGGACCCGCCCGAGCGGCAAGCCCGCATCCTGCGAGTCGATTCGCGACGCGCGGCTTGGCAGGTAGATCAACGTTCGTTGCAGAAACGCCAACATGACAACGATCGCCAGGTACGTGGACATCCCAAACAGGAACAGCCGCCACAAACTCTTCCCTGCGGGTGATGTCGGCGGCGCGGGGGACGATTGGTTCATCATCGACCTCAACAAAATTGTATCGCGCCCTGCAACGATTGGGCAAACCGCCTCGGTCCTTGCTTGCCCCGTTTCCCGGGGCTACTTGCCGCCGACCGATACCAGGTGTGACAGCGTGCGCAGGTAAAGCCGCGAGCCGGCGATAGCCGGGGTGCTGCGGGAGGGTTCGCCCAGCGGGTTGTTGCCCAGCAGGCGGTACTCCTTCTCGGCTGCCAAGACCAGCACGTTTCCATCGTCGTCGATGATGTATACCTTGCCGTCGCCGATGACCGGCGAGCCGGAAAAACCGCGGCTTAGCCGCTCGCGCCAATGGACTTCGCCCGTCCGGACGTCCAAACAGGAAACGACGCCCCGGTCGTTGAACATGAACAGCAAGCCCTGTTGAGCCACCAGCGTGGGCACGTAGGAAGCGTTCGTTTTGACCACATACGCGGTCTCGGCGTTCGGCCCCGGCCGCACGGCCGTCACGGCGTTGCCGCCTCCGCCGGAACCGATGCTGCCGAAAATCAAGCCGTCGGCGATCAGCGGCGAACTGACCACGCGAAGCGCGAGCAAGCCGGGAGTGGACCAGTTCTCCCGGCCGGTCAAGGGGTCCAAGCTGAAGACACCGTCGCTGGTGCTGGTGCAGATCAACTCGGACCGCCCGCCAGCGGCCTGATAGATGCAAGGTGTCGAGAAGCTGACGCGGCTGGAAACCCGCGGTAGATTCCAACGCAATTCGCCCGTTTTGGCATCGAACGCCAGCATCGAACTCCGACCGGGCTGCTGACCGGGCTCTAACTCGTACGCTTGCTGGTTGTTCGAGAGGATCACCAAGTCCTGATACAGCATCGGTGACGTGCCGAACCCGTGCTCGCTAACCACCGGTCCGAGATCCAAATCCCAGACGTCGCGACCGTCGTGATCCAAGGCCAGCAGGGTCAACCGGGCGGGCGTGGACCAGGCGACGTAAATCCGTTCGGCGTCCACGGCGGGCGTGCTGCTACCGTACGTATTCCGAGCATGGATGGAATGCGTTTGGGAAGCATACTGGCGCCGCCACAATTCACGACCGTCGGCGGCAGACAAGCAGACCACGTAGCGGGTGGCAGTGGCCGCATCGGCACTGTTCAGAAAGATCTTATCGCCCCACAGCACGGGTGACGAGTGCCCCACACCGGGCAAGGCGACACGCCATTGGTAATCGGCTTCGGTCCAGGTGGCGGGCAGGTCTTTCGCCTCGCTCAACCCCATCCCGTTGGGGCCGCGAAAACGGCTCCATTCCTGGGCGCGCAACGCTTGCGGCGAGAGGCAAGATCCGCCGACAACGCAAATCAGAGAAAGCAAAAACAATCGCATGGAACGTCGTCCTCGTGGATGGGGGAATTCCGAGAAAATCAAGGCCGTTGGCATGCTGCAAGTATACCGCACGCGGCCAAGTGGGACAGCGGGGCGGCTGATTCACACCGCCGCAACACAGGCTGTTCGGCCCGTGGGTAATGGAGCATGTGCAGATTCTCGCCTACGCCCAAACCCGCAACGGCTCGGCCGTCAACTGGACGCCGCAGCCGTTTTCCTCCGGGTAGCGGCAGACCCCCCGCTGGACGCTGACTCCCGTCGCGATGTCTTGGGCTAACAGGACCGCGCCGTCCATGTCCACATAGTCCAGTTGCGGCAACAACTGGGCGATGGCCGAGATGCCGACGGTCGACTCGGTCATACAGCCGACCATGACTTTCAGCCCCAGCTGGCGAGCCCGCGCGATCATCCGCCGGGCCGGCGTCAGGCCGCCGCATTTGACCAGCTTGATGTTCACCCCGTGAAAACAACCATGGCACCGCTCGACATCCGCCGGAACCCCACAGCTTTCGTCCGCGATGACCGGCAACACGCATTCGGCGGCGACGTGCCGCATCTCTTCGTCGGCGTCCGCCGCCAGCGGCTGCTCGATGAACTCGACATTCAAGTCCCGCAACGCCCGGGCGTTGCGCAGCGTCTCGTCCGGCGTCCAGCCGCAATTGGCGTCGACGCGGAACGCGGCGTCGGTGTGTCGGCGCAATTGGCGGACGATCTCCAAATCGTGCGGCGTGCCGAGTTTGATCTTGTAGACCGGCCAGCCCGGACATTCCTCCAACTTGGCGACCATTCGCTCGATCGTGTCGATGCCGATCGTATAGTTGCTGACGGGCAGCCGCTGCAATGGCAGGCCCCACAGGCGATAGACGGGCGCGCCGGCCGCCTTGCCCCACAGGTCGTGCGCGGCTTGATCCAAGGCGCAGTGCGCAAAGGGATGCTCACCCAGAGCCGGCTGGAGCACATCCCAGAACGCGCTCGGATCGCCCGGCAACCAACGTTCGATTTCCGACTGGACGCCGAGCAGCGTCGCCGCCATGTTCTCCAGCGTAGCGCCGTAATACGGATTCGTCGTCGCCTCGCCGTACCCGTGCAGACCGTCGTGTTCCAAGTCCACGATCAGCGTCTTTTGCACGGCGACCGAGCCGCGGGAAATCGTGAACACGTGCCGCAATGGCAGGTCGAATTCGTACAGGCGGAGTCTCATGAGGCAAGTTCCTGCTTGAGCCGTAGCACGGCGTCGGCCAATTCGCCGGGACCGTGCCGAAATACGTCGCACACGGGCAAGCCGAACTCGGCGCGGATCCGCTCGCGTTCCGTTTCGGCTTCGTCCGCCGACAAGCGGCGGCTGTTCATCGAAATGCCGACCACGCGGCACGGCTGGTACACGCTGGCGCAAGACTCCGTCAATTGCACGATGCGGCTCATGGGCGGCAATTGGACGTGCGGGGCGCCCAAAGGCGAAGTGCGGCCGGCTTCGTAGCAGAAGATCAGGCCCTGCGGCTGGCAGCCGTGCAACAGCCCCAGCGTAACGCCCGAGTAAAACGGGTGGACCAGGCTGCCTTGCCCTTCGACCACGACGATCTCATGATGCTGGTTGTCCAACACCAGCTGCTCGGCGGCTCCGCTGATGAAGTCGGCCACCATGCAATCGATCGGATACCCGTCGCCCTCGACGATGATCCCCGTCTGGCCCGTCGCGGCGAACTTGGCGTCGTACCCGCGGCGTTGTAACTCGTGGGTTAACTCGACAGACGCGATCATCTTGCCCACGCTGCAATCGTGGCCGACGGTGTGGATGCGGAGGCATTCCGGCCGGAACGAGACGGCTTGCGACACGCGTTTCAGCGGGCTCTTGCGGACGTCGATCAGCCGCACGCCCCGGGCCGCAGCCGCCGCGGCGAACTCGGCGTCCGCACACAAGAAGTCATGCATTCCGGACACGATGTCCAAGCCGCGATCGATGGCCCGCAACATCAGCGACCGCCATGCGGGCGGGATCCTGCCGCCCGGGTTGGCGATGCCGAACAACAGCGTGCGGGCGTGCGGCGCTTCGTCCAGATCGGACACAAACGGCACGTCGCCGACCCCGAACACCTCGCGGCTGGTCTGGCCCGCCTGAGTGCTGTCCAACAAGGCGACAACCTCGTCGGCACAGTAGCGGATCACACAGACCGCCGTCTTGGCGGCGATCGGGTTGGCGTAACCCTCGGTCAGGATGATGAACTTGCGGTTGGGCATGGTATTAAGAGGGCAGAGGAATGGGGAAAGCGAATATGGGGCAAGCGAATGTGGGGCAGCGGAATCCTGTGCAAGGGGTTAATCTCTTGCTCGCCATTCCCTTGCCCGCCATTCGCTTGCCCATCTCGCGCATCACCACTTACTGTCGCGTGACTTCGTGGAACCGGTCCAGCAGCCGCAGCGTGATCGGGCCGGGGACGCCGGCACCGATCTTGCGGCTGTCGACCTTGGTCACGGGGACGATTTCCGCCGCGCTGCCCGTGAGGAAGCACTCATCGGCGATGTAAACGTCGTGCTTGGTGAGCGGCATCTCGCGGACCGGAATGCGCTGTTCGCGCGCCAGTTCGATCACCACGGCGCGGGTGATGCCTTCCAGAATGCCCGCCTCGACCGACGGCGTCAGCAATTCGCCTTTGCGCACCAGGAAGATATTGTCACCCGTGCATTCCGCGACTTCGCCCTTCTGGTTCAGCATCAGGGCTTCGACACAGCCGGCCTGCATGCCCTCGATCTTGGCCAGGATGTTGTTCAGGTAGTTCAGCGACTTGATCCGCGGGCTCAGGGCCGCCGGGTGGTTGCGCATCGTGCTGACCGTGACGATGTGCAGTCCTTTTTCGTAGTACTCGCGAGGATACAGCGTGATGGTGTCGGCGATGATGATGATTTCCGGCGAACGGCAATGGTTGGGGTCCAGGCCCAGCGTGCCCGCGCCGCGGGTGATGACCAGCCGCACGTAGCCGTCCTTGATCCCGTTGACGGCAACGGTCTCGTTGACGGCTTGGGCCAGTGCCTCGGGCGTCACCGGGATCTCCAGCCAGATCGCTTTGGCCGAGTTCCACAATCGCTCCAGGTGTTCCGGCAAGCGGAATACCTTGCCCCCGTAGACGCGCATGCCCTCGAACACGCCATCCCCGTACAGCAAACCATGGTCGTAGACGCTGATCTTGGCGTCTTCCTTGTCGTACAATGTTCCGCTGATGTAGATCTTGAGAGTCATGATGCACCCTTCTGTCGCCCGCTGTGCTACGCCACGCGTTCGACCAGCCCCTCGACCAACCGCACCGTGCGGTCGGCCAGGGCGGCAATCGCGTTGTCGTGCGTAACCATGACTATAGTGAGGTTTTGCCGCCGGTTCAAGGATCGGAGCAAATCCATGATTTCCTGGCCGGTCTGCCGGTCCAGGTTCCCCGTGGGCTCGTCGGCAAGCAACAATTGGGGGTTGGTCACCAACGCACGGGCGATCGCCGCCCGCTGCATTTCGCCTCCGGACAACTCTTTGGGCTTGTGGGTCAAGCGATGCGACAAACCGACCAAGTCCAGCAGCTGCCGCGCTTCCTCGACGTGCTGCCGTTTGTTGAGCCAGTAGCGCAGCACGCCCTGGCCGATCATTCGCGGAGTCAGCACATTCTCCAGCGTGGTCAATTCCGGCAGCAGGTGATAGAACTGGAAAATCATCCCAAAGTAGCGGTTCCGCAGCACATCGCGAGCCTGTGACGGCAGATCGTCGATCCGATTCCCCTCGAAATAGATCTCGCCCGCGTCGGGTGCGTCCAGGGTGCCCAGCAGGTGCAGCAGGGTGCTCTTGCCCGAACCGCTCTGGCCCACCACGGCCACAAACTCCCCCTCGCGGATCGCAAAATCGACGCCCCGCAAGACAGGGATGATATGCTTGCTCTTGCGATAGCTCTTGAACACCTTCTTGGCGCTTAACAGCGGCCCCGTATCGTGTCCCCGCGGCACCTCGGCCGCCGCCAGTGTCTCCGCCCGTTCCAAGTCGTCCAGGTTCTGAAAGCTGGCCAGCAGAGCGCCCGGCCTGGGGATGGGTCGCTGCAGGGGGGGAGTGGTGGGAGCGTAGGTGACGGAAGGCATGGCGTTTTTGTCCTTGCAGGAGTACTTGATCATTCGTATCGCAGCGCCTCGACGGGGTGCAGCCGTGCGGCGCGCAAGGCGGGCAGCACGCTGGCCAGAACGGCGATGGCAATCGCGCCGGCTACGACCAGGACCACCGTGAGCGGTTCGATGACCGCAGGAATCTCCTGGAAATAGTAGACCGTCGGGTCGAACACCTCGCGGCCGGTCAGCCATTCCAGTCCGGCAGCGATTTCGTTGATGTACATCACAAACAGCAATCCGCCGATCATGCCCACGCCGGAGCCCACCGTTCCCAGCGAGAACCCGTAGCCGAGAAAGATGCTCATGACTCCGCCGCTGGGCGCACCCAACGCTTTGAGGATTCCCACGTCCCGCGTCTTTTCCACCACGATCATAAAAAACGTGGCCAAGATGCCGAAGCCGGCGACCGCGATGATCAAAAACAGCAAGATGTTCAGGATCGTGGTCTCCATCTGCACCGCTGCCAGCAGCGGGCCCTGCATATCCTTCCACGTTTGAATGCGATACGCATACTGGTCGGCCGGAAAGCGGCCGAGAAGCGCGTCGCGCGCGGCCTGCAAATTGCTGCCCGGCCGCAAGCGAATCTGGATCGAGGTGACGCTCTTGACGCCGCTCTGCGGGTCGATCATGCCCCGCAACCGCTGCAACTCGCCGAGCGGCACAAAGGCAAAGCTGCTGTCGTACTCGCTCATTTTGCTTTCGTACAAATCGACCACGGTAAACTTGGCGCTCTGGGCCGATGGCGCTTCGCCCGACGGCGGAGCGGTGGGAAATGTCAAGTTCACGTCGTCGCCGGGCCGGCATAGGAAATAGTCGCGAACCACGCTGTCCGTGTCCCGATGCCGGACGCTGGCAACCATCAAGCCCAGGATCACGCCCGTATGCTGCTCCTTGGCCTCGTCGAACACTTCCACGCCTTCGGAAGCCGCCGCCGTGGCGCCGTAGGGATCGCTGGGCACGCCGCCGTACGGATCATCGGGCACGGTCGTCGGTTCGTCAGCCCCCGGATCCCGAGCCCGCCGAGCCGCTTCGATATGCCGCAATTGCTCCTGGACCGCCCGCTCGTAGGCGATACGGTTTTTCCGGTACAGCCAGCCGGCATCGGACAGTCGTCCGTCGTAACCCTGCTCGCGGAGCAGGAAGCTGAGTTTCGACTGGTTTCCCGGGTGCAGCAGGTACTGGCTGAAGTCGCCGACCTGGGCATACGTTTCCTCGTCGATGCCGATCAAATTCACCTGCCGCGTAATCCACTGGCCGCGGACTTGAAAGCTGAGCATCGCCGGAACTTGGACGGTCGAAGTCATGCCGACGACTCGATCGCCCAACTCCTTGCGAATCTCTTCCTCGTGCCACTGCGGATCGGGCAAGCCGCCCAGGCTGTGGCTCTCGAAGACCAAATCCGACAGGATGCTGTGCAAGCGTTTATGCATCTCCTGGGTAAAGCCCTCCATCACGCTGTTGACCACGATCAGCGTCGCCACGCCCAGCGTGACGCTGATGATCGAAGCCAGCGCGATGTAGCGCGTGCGCAGATATCGCCAGGAGAGCAGCAGTTTGTACATGGCCAGTCCTTTGGCTCGGTTTCCCCTCACGTCGTCCTGCCACCCGTGACAGGATTCGCCTTCGTCCCCTCACGTAACCCCGTCACTCCGTGACAGATTTAACCCCGTCACTCCGTGACAGGTTCCCCCGCGTCACGAACGGACGCTTCCCCCGCTTCCGGACGCAGCAACGGGAACAGGATCACGTCGCGAATCGAGAGCGAATTAGTCAACAGCATTACCAGGCGGTCGATGCCCACGCCCAGTCCCCCAGCAGGCGGCATTCCGTGCCGCAAGGCCCGGAGAAAATCGTGGTCCATCTTGGCCATCGAATCCTCTTCGGGCAGCCCTTCCAACTGGGTTCTGAACAGCTGTTCCTGCAAGTCCGGGTCGTTCAATTCCGTATAGGCATTGGCGATTTCCATGCCGTGAACGAACAACTCGAACCGCTCGGCGATCTGAGGATTGTCCCGTTTGCGTTTGGTCAGCGGGCAGATGCTGGCCGGATAGTCGATTACAAACACGGGGCCGACCAGCGCGTCCTCGACCCGGGCCTCAAAGACGTCGCTCTTGATTACGTCCGGATGGCGGTTCGCCGTTTCCAACCCCAGCGATTTGGCCAATTGGGCAACCGCCTGGGCATCCTCCGGCGAGATCCCCGTATGCTCGCGAAACAGGTCGTGGTACGTCCGGCGGGCCAGCGGCGGCGTAAAGTCGATTTCCAAGTCGCCCCACGGCAGGCGGTACGGCGCGCCGATCGCCTGAATCGCGCCGATAATGATCTGCTCGGTCAACTCCATCATCGTCTCATAGTTGCCGAACGCTTGGTAGACTTCGAGCATCGTGAACTCGGGATTGTGCTTGGGACTGACCCCTTCGTTGCGGTACACTCGCCCCAGTTCGTAGACCCGTTCCATGCCGCCGACCAGCAGACGCTTGAGGTGCAATTCCAGGGCGATCCGCAGGTACAGCTGAATATCGAGCGTGTTGTGATGCGTGACAAAAGGCCGCGCGGCGGCGCCGCCGGCGATCGTGTGCAGCGTGGGGCCCTCAATTTCGCAGAACCCTTCGCGGGCCAGCGTCTGGCGGATGGAATGGACGATCTTGGTCCGATTCAGGAACCGCGGCAGGACGCCGTCCGTATAGTTCAAATCCAAGTACCGCATCCGCTGCCGCAGCTCTGGGTCCTGGATGCCGTGGTGTTTTTCCGGCGGCGGCTCGATCGCTTTGCACAGAAAGTGTAGTCTCTCGGCGAAAATCGTCAGTTCGCCCGTCTTGGTGCGTCGTAATTGGCCGTCGACTCCGACCAGATCGGCCAGATCGAATTGGCCGGCCAGCGCAAATCCTTCCTCGCCGACCTGTTGCTTGCCGATGAACAGCTGGATTCTGCCCGTCCAGTCCTGGATGTTCACAAACCGCAACTTGCCCGCATCCCGCTGCAAGACGATGCGACCCGCCGCGCGGACGTGCGGCCCCGTCAATTCGCCCGGCCCTTGCTGCTGCATCCACGTGCGAAAATCTACCGGCTCGGGACCGTCCAGCGGGGGCAACTCGATCTCTTCCCCGCTTTCTTTTCGCAACTTGATCTCTCCCGCGCGGGCTCGGATGTCGCCGATATAGGCTCGGTTGTCAAACCGTCCCCCCCAGGGGTCGATTCCCATCTCTGCCAGCTTGCGCAGTTTATCGCGCCGGGACGCTTCATGAACTCCCGGAGACTCTCGATCCGCTTGCCGCGGTTCTTTTTTTGACATCGCAACTTGATATTTGGCTTGAAGTTAAGGACGCTGTCTCCGGTGACGGTGGCGGCCGGGAATTGCAGTGGGCCACATTCTAGGAAAAGCTGTGGGGTGGTCAATGTCAGAAAGGATGAGAAACTCGCCAAGTCGCGTCGATCGGGTCAAGTTGCGCTACTCGTTTTCTCGATCGCTGGGCTATAATGAGCCTCACGCGGTACGAGTGACAATTTCTGACCAGTTCCAGACGGAGAAACTGCCATGCCTCGGGGAAGAGTCTACGAGAATGCGGCCAAGTCGATTGGCGACACCCCCATGATTCGGATCAACCGACTGGTTCCCCCAGGGCAGGCCACGGTGTTTGCCAAGTGCGAGTTCTTCAATCCACTGAACAGCGTCAAGGATCGCATCGGCGTGTCGATGATCGAAGCGGGCGAGCGCGATGGCTTGATTCGGCCCGATACGCACATTATCGAACCGACCAGCGGCAATACAGGGATCGCACTGGCCTTCGTCTGTGCCGCCAAAGGCTATCATTTGACGTTGACGATGCCCGAGTCGATGTCGGTCGAGCGGCGGGCTCTGCTGCGGGCATTAGGTGCCCATCTTGTGTTAACCCCGGCCGCCGAGGGCATGAAGGGTGCGATCGACACCGCCGCCGAGATGGTTGCGCAAGAAACCAACGCCTGGATGCCGCAGCAATTCGACAATCCGGCCAATCCCGCCATCCACCAATGCACGACGGGCCCGGAGATCTGGGAAGACTCCGGCGGGGACATCGATGCGGTGATCGTCGGTGTCGGCACAGGCGGCACGATTACGGGAATCGCCCGCTACATCAAACCGCGGAAGCCGGACTTTCGGGCCATCGCGGTCGAGCCCAAGAATTCGCCGGTCATCAGCGGCGGCGCTCCGGGCAAACACCGTATTCAGGGCATCGGTGCAGGGTTCGTGCCCAAGAACCTCGATACCTCGATCGTCGACGACGTGGTTCTGGTCGACGACGAAGATGCCTTTGAAACCGGCCGCCAATTGGCCGCTCAGGAAGGCATCATGGCCGGGATCAGCAGCGGTGCCACGATGTGGGCGGCCATGCAAGTCGCGGCGCGTCCCGCGTTCCAAGGCAAACGCATTGTGGTGATCATGGCCAGTCTGGGCGAACGTTACCTGTCCACCCCGTTGTTCGGCGGCCTAGCCTCATGACCGTTCCGCTCGCCCCCCCGCCCCGCGACAAGATCGGCGTGATCGTCGTGGATCACGGCTCGCGCCGCGCCGAGAGCAATGACATGCTGCTGCGCGTCACGGCTCTGTTCCAGCAGCACAGCGGCTATGCGATCGTCGAACCGGCGCACATGGAGTTGGCCGAGCCAACGATCGCCACCGCTTATGATCGCTGCATCGAGCGAGGCGCGGAACTGGTCGTGATCCACCCCTATTTCCTGTTGCCAGGACGGCACTGGAGACGAGACATCCCCGCACTCGCTGCCCAAGCCGCCGAGAAACACCCCAATGTCCCCTTTCGGGTCACCGCGCCGCTGGGCCTGCATCCGCTGATGGCGGAGATCATGGCGCAGCGCGTCGCAGACGCGCTGGAGGGGTGACGCGGACCGCTTTCCCTACTTTCCAAGTTCCGCTTCGATCGCTTGAATCACCAGCGGCTCAGTCGGCTTGGTGCGCGGCTCGAAGCGAGCCACCACTTTGCCGTCGCGGCCTACCAGAAATTTCTCGAAATTCCAGCCGATCTTGCCGGCCCCCTTCGGCTGGGTGTCCAAAGCTGTCAAGTGTTTATACAGCTCGCAGGCCCCGTCGCCGTTGACGTCGATCTTTCCGAACAGATCAAACTTGACGCCGTAGTTCGCGGAACAGAACTCGCGAATCTCATCCGCCGAACCCGGCTCCTGCTGGCCAAATTGGTTGCAGGGGAATCCCAACACGCACAGTCCCTTGTCGCCATATTCCTCATGCAACGCCTGCAAATCCTTGTACTGCGGCGTCAACCCGCACTTGCTGGCCACGTTCACCACCAACAGCACTTTTCCCTTGTACTGCTCGGCCAAATCCACCTCCCTGCCATCCAAGGACTTCATTTTGTAGCCGATGTCCGAAGCCGAAACCGCACTCGCCAGAACCGCCATCACGACACTCCCCAATACGACGCTCGACATTTTCATCATCGAATTCTCCCGTTATCTCGATCTTGTTGGATCCAACACGCATTAACATCCACCGATGTTTTTATAGGGACGATGGCGCGTGCCGAGTAGGGTGTGAATGGGAAATCTACAACAAGTCCTCCCCACGATTCCCGTCAGACGTTATATTCTGTGAACACTGGAAGCCGCTTTCCTGTCGGAAGCACAGGGAGTTGGCACTCAGAAACTCCGTTTTCACGTTTTTTGGGAAGGCAAGTTCGCGAGCCATGACTGATCACGCGCCACGCCGCACGATGTTCGAGAAGATTTGGGACAGTCACGTCGTCCATGCCGAAGCAGGCCAGCAGACGATTTTGTACATCGACTTGCAGTTGGTCCACGAGGTCACCAGCCCGCAGGCTTTCGAGGGGCTTCGGTTGGCTGGCCGCAAAGTCCGGCGTCCCGACCGGAACGTGGCCACACCGGATCACAATGTCCCCACCACGGATCGTTCGTTGCCGATCGCAGACGAGATTTCCAAGCTGCAGATCGAGACGCTGCGGAAGAACTGCCAGGAATTCGGGATCCGCCTGTACGACATCCACGATCCGCAGCAAGGAATCGTACACGTCATCGGGCCGGAACTGGGATTGACTCAACCGGGAATGACCATTGTCTGCGGCGACAGCCATACGGCCACGCATGGGGCGTTCGGCGCGTTGGCTTTCGGCATGGGCACCAGCGAGGTCGAACATGTGTTGGCCACTCAGACGCTATTGCAGTACAAAGCGAAGACCTTCGAGGTTCGCGTGGACGGCGTGTTGCCCAAAGGGGTCACGGCCAAGGACATCATTCTGTACTTGATCGGCCAGCTCACCACATCGGGCGGCGTGGGATACGTGTTGGAGTACACGGGCAGCGCGATTCGGGCCTTGAGCATGGAAGAGCGGATGACGGTCTGCAACATGTCCATCGAAGCGGGCGCGCGCGCCGGGCTGATCGCGCCGGACCAGACGACGTTCGATTATCTGCGAGGCCGCGAGTTTGCGCCCCAAGATTTCGACGCGGCCGTCCAGCGATGGCAGCAGTTGCCCAGCGATCCGGGCGCCGTGTACGACCAGGTGCGAGTTTTCGACGCGGCGGACATCGCGCCGCAGGTCACCTGGGGCACCACGCCGGGACAAGTCACGTCGGTCACCGGTCGCGTTCCCAGTCCGAGTGACTTTGCGGACATCATGGATCAGAAATCGGTCGCTCGAGCTTTGGAGTACATGGGCCTGGCGGGCGGCACACCGATCACGGACATTCGCATCGAGCGGGCGTTCATCGGCTCCTGTACCAATGGCCGGATCGAGGACTTGCGGGCCGCCGCGGCCGTGGTACGGGGTTATCGCGTCGCGTCTCACGTGCAAGCCATGGTGGTGCCAGGCAGCGGCTTGGTCAAGCGGCAGGCCGAGCAGGAAGGCTTGGACCGCGTGTTCCGCGAAGCGGGGTTCGAGTGGCGCGAAGCGGGGTGCAGCATGTGCCTGGCGATGAATCCGGACAAACTCGAGCCCGGCGAACGCTGTGCCGCGACCAGCAACCGAAACTTCGAGGGCCGCCAGGGCAAAGGCGGGCGGACGCACCTGGTCTCGCCGGCCATGGCCGCCGCCGCCGCGATCCGCGGCCAATTTGTGGATATTCGCCAGTGGGATTACAAAGGGTAGAGTCCGTCTTTCTTCAGTGCTTCTGAAACTGGATAGTCAACAATGCGAGCTTTCACCAAACACACCGGCTTGGTCGCCGTGATGGACCGCGCCGACGTGGATACCGACCAGATCATCCCCAAGCAGTTTCTCAAACGCATCGAGCGTACGGGCTACGAGAAGCTGATGTTCTACGATTGGCGTTATCGGGAAGACGGCAGCGAGAATCCGGAATTCGAGTTGAACCGGCCCGAGGTCCGAGGCGCTTCGATCCTGGTCGTGCGGCGCAACTTCGGCTGCGGCTCCAGCCGCGAACACGCCGTGTGGGCGCTGGAGAATCACGGCTTTCGCGTCGTGATCGGACCCAGCTTTGCCGACATCTTTTTCAACAATTGCTTCAAGAACGGCGTGCTGCCGATCAAGTGTGACGAGGAGCAAGTCGAGCAGTTGTTCCACCGGTTCGCCGAGCATCCGGGATACCGGTTGACGGTGGACCTGGAAAGCCTCACGATCGCAGACGCGTTCGGTTTGCAGCTCGCGTTTCACGTGGACGACTTCCGCCGCCACTGCCTGCGGAACGGCCTGGACGATATCGCCCTGACGCTGCAGCACGAAGACAAGATCACCGCCTACGAGGCAGCGCGCGAACAGGCTTGAAGCCCGCCTCAGGCCCACAAATCGGCTCGTCCCAGGAGCCGATCGAGAGGCAGTTCGAATCCCGGCAGCAGGGGCGTCGTGTACACGTCGCCTTCGCCGACCACCAGCTTGACGCTGCTCGTGCTCGTCTGCCGGTACACGGTCAGACGCCGCGCAAAGCGGTCGATGATCCAGTATTCGCGGACGCCCAGCGCCAGGTACTCGTCTCGCTTTTCTTCGTAGTCGCGAATCAGATTCCGTTTGCCCGCCGAAACGAACTCGACAACGATGCTCGGCGTTTCCGCTTCGCGCGGCGGGCGGCCCAGTCCGGCGTAAATCACGCGATCCGCCCGCCGACGTTCCGTCGGGCTGATCACCGTCTCTTCGTAAAACGTCGCGTCCAACGCCGCGCCGCGAGGATGGCCCTCCTGGTAGTTTCGCAACCAGTGGCCGAGTTCTTCGTTGGGATCACGTTCCTTACGCAACGCTGCAGGCGACACGACGAGCACTCCATGAATCAATTCGTAACGCCACCCCTCCTCGAACTCGGCGGCGTCGAACTCGGCGGCAGTCAGCAGCGCGCCGGACGAATCCGGGCCAAGGCACATTGGTTGTAGATCTGGCAAACCGATGGACATGTTGGAACTCCGCAAGATTCCGGCGACTGTCGTATCATTGTAGCCGTTCCGCGCAAGCAAGGCAAAACCGAAAGAACGATTACCTCCGCGCCAGCTTTCGCAACACCTCGATCCCGCGTTCGATGACCGCATCGTCGGCAGCGTAGGACAGGCGAAAGTGGGTGTCGCGCTGGCTGAAAATGCCGCCCGGAATGATCAGCAACCGGTTCTGGATGGCCTCGGTCACAAACTCGGTCGCCGTTCCCCAGGGAGCCTTGGGAAACGCGTAGAACGCGCCACCGGGCTTGACCAGTTCAAACATGTCCGCGAGCCCCTCGTAGATCAAGTCGCGTTTCTTCCGGTATTGCTCCACATACCCGCTGACATCGACATCCATCGCCACGGCTCCGGCCCATTGGACCGGTTGCGGAGCGCACACGAACGTGTACTGCTGCAGCTTGACCATCGTATCGATCACCGCCGCCGGGCCATGCACGAAACCAAGCCGCCAGCCCGTCATGGCATGGCTCTTGGAAAACCCGTCGATCACAATCGTCTGGTCGTTGAACTTGGCCGGCGACAAGAACGGCTCGTCGTAGCAGAAGGCCCGATAGATCTCGTCCGACAGCAGCGCCACGTTCCGCTCGGCTGCCAGTTTCGCCAAGCCTTCGATCTCGGCGGCCGTAGCCGTGGCCCCGGTCGGGTTGGCAGGGCTGTTCAACAGAATCAGCTTGGTCCTTGGGGTGATCGCCTCCGCCACCCGGTTCAAGTCGATGCGAAAATCGGGGTACGTGTCGATCAACACGGCGGTGCCGCCGACCAGGCTGACCAAAGGTTGGTACATGACGAAAAAGGGATCGAAGATGATCACCTCGTCGCCCGGATTGACCAGCGACAACATGGTCAACACCAGCCCGCCGCTGGTCCCCGAGGACACGAAGACCTTGCGGTCCGCGTGGCCGAACTCGGCGTCCACCTGCTGCTGCAGCTTCTCCCGCAACACGGGCATGCCCTGGGTCAAGGCATAACTATTCTTGCGGCTTTGAATGGCGTCGATACAGGCCTGGCGAACCGGCTCGGGCACATCAAAGTCCGGCTGGCCGATCGACAGATTGATCGGGTCTTTCATCTGGGCTGCGAGATCGAACACCTTGCGAATGCCGCTGCTGTCGAACGTCGTCGTGCGCTGGGCGATCCAGGGATGGAGCATGAGGGCCTCGGGGCTGTGGGGTCCAAAAAAACGATGCTTTTTCGGCATTTCTGCCGAGGACGGTTGGGCGGTATTCTATCACATTCGCTCGTTTTCGCACGTCACCGCACGACCTCGAAAAAAACCAGTTCCGATCGTTCCTCGCCGGGCAGCGTCACCGCCAGGCCCTGATCCATCAGTTCTGCGGCGGATCTGACCGTCGGCGGATGACTGCCGTCTTCAAAGGTGACGCGGTACTGGGCCCGCGCGTCCAGTCCCTTGAACCGGATCGTTTCGGTGCTGGGTTCGGCAGCCGGTTTGAACAGATAGGTCACGCCTTTGCCGACGGCCGGATCGTAGTACTGGATGCCGTCCCAATGACGGCCGTCGGGACGCGGCAGGATGTGGTACAGATCGGCGCTACGGATCAGCGGCCGCAGCCGCGCCTTGTACGCGGCAACGCAATCTTTGACGACATCCCGCTCCTCCTGCGTCCACGGTTCGCTGCCATTGCCGCCGTTGGGGGCGTCGAGGAACCATTCGGGGGCGCCCAGTGAAGTCGAGCGGAAGGCGTACTTCATGCCCGCGACGCCCCGCGGACGATAACGGCCGTCGGTGCTGCCCAAATGGCCTTCGAGCTGAATCGGGTGGAAGGCATACGAGCTGTCGTAGAACGCTTGCCGGACGTGCAGCGCGGAATAAGTGTCCGAATTGAAGATCTTGACGGCGCGGCTCATCGCCCCATAGTCCTTGATCCGCCCACCGCCGCTGCAGTTCTCCCATTGGAAACCTGGGATCTTTTCCGCCAGCGTGTCGACCAATTCGTAAAAACCGCGCGTCGCCGCAAACGACGCCCCAACGACTTCGCCGTGCGTAGAATCGGATCGCCACATGTCGGCGTGGTACTCGCGGAACAAGCGGGTGATGCGCTCGGCCCGCCGCCGACGCTGCTCGGGGTCGGCCATGTCCAGGTTGTCCGTCCAGTAAAGCCCGAACCGCAGGCCCTGGGCGTGGGCGTAATCCGCGGCGCGCTTCATTCCCGACGGCCAGTCAGCCGGATCCGAGTCGGGCTCGCCACCCGCCCACCAACCGACGTCGATCATCACCTCCTCGAAGCCCAAGGGCGCGATGTCGTCGATCAGCGGATAGTACTTGGACTCGACCGGATCCCAACCGCCCGGCGTCTTGCCGGTGGCGCCAAAGGCGTTCCATTGCACCTTGGGATAACTGGGATCCTGACGCAGAATGTCCGGCACGCGATACCGCAACAGCCACCGCCGCAGACGGTTGCCGGCGTCGTCCAGGTCGCCGCAATAGGCCCCGAGGAACCCGGGACGAAGTTCACAGGTTTCGCCGGGAGCCAGTTCCACACGCAGGTCGCTGCGATTGCCGGCCCGCACCCGCAGGGCTGGCGATGCATCGCCAGCCAGCGTCACGGCCTCGATGCGGCAGAAACTCCATTCCAGCCCCAGGTACAGACCGTGCGGTCCGTCCGCTTCGAGCACGATATACGGGATGAACTCGCCGGTCGGAGCGGTTCGCACCGAGTAGCGACTGCCCGGCTGGGCCGCTGCCAGCGAATGACGGTACACGCCCACGGGATCCGGAGTGCCGCCATCACTGTGGAAGTTCCACATCGCGACCGCTCCGGTCAAGTCCAGGTCAAACGTGGGCTGTTCTCCGAGGGTCACCGGTTGGGTCGAGTCGTTGCGGATGACCAGACGGTGCTGGATCGGGCCGGGGCCCGGACGCGCGCGCCATTGGGAAACCGCCTCCAGCGGCGGTTCCGAGGACACAAACCGCAACGTCAGTTCCTGCCCGCCGCCAGCCTCATCGTCCTGGTTGTCAGCGAGGACCGCATCAGCCAGACGCCAGCGCAGCGTCTGCCTCTGGCCGCCGACGTCGGCCACGGGCCAGAGGCCGAACGGCACCGGGTTGGAGATCCAGTTCCAATCTGCCGCCGGGCATAACAGTTCGCTCAGGGCCAACTCGCCGTCGGCCGTGGCCCCCAGCGTCAATCGCGTATCGTCGGTGGCCAGTGTCCACGACCGCACCAGTGGACCTGCCGCAGGGCGAGGCGTGGCTTCCAACGCTTGGGCAAGGGTTTCCCGCGCGGCAGCCGGATCGATTCCGGCGTGGGCGAAATCCGTCAGGGCCTTGCTCCAAATCCGAAACTCGTCGATTCGTCCCCGAAAGCAACGCCGCTCGTCCGTATAGCCCAATCCCACAGCGACCGGCATGGGAGACGGGCGGACCGGGGCCGCATCTCGTTCACTAGCGACGAGAACGCCGTTCAAGTAGAACCGCAACTCGTCCCGCGCCTTGACCAGAGCCACATGCTGCCAGCGGCCCGGCGATAACGGCACGGCATCGGTCAGCACCCACCTGCCGCCTCCGGCACCGTAGGCGGCCAGGAACTCGTTCGTGTTGGCCCCGTTCTGCTGCAGCACGAAGCCCAAACCCTCGCTGACATGGTTCCCGAAGATATCGGCGTGCTGACTCTGCTGCGGACCGGGATGGACCCAGCATTCCACCGTGAATTGTTCCCCGAGTGCGTCCTGAGACAACCCGGTATCGACCCAACTGCCACCGTCAAACGACGCGCATTGGCCATGCCTGCCTTCGAGGAAAGCGAGCTGGCCGCGTGCCGCGCAAGGGTGTGGCGAGTCCGACGAATCGTGGAGATTTCCATCGAAGCGGAGTTCCAGCACCAGCTTGGAACGATCGAAGTCCTGGGGCCCCGAGCTGCCTGGTTCTGCAGCTCCTGCCAAGCTGCTAAGAGCCAAGCTTACGCCCAGCAGCCATCGCCGAATGTTTGCACGCCTGGTCATCTTCATGGTCGGCTCCTCGATGGAAATCTTGCGGTACGTGAGGCCTTGTTCGTACCATTTGCCGGCGGGGCCGTGAAGGGCCGTACCGACGGATTATCAGCGAATCGCTTCCCCGTGCCACAGCAGATTCTTGCCTTCCTTGTTCACGTCGGCAGCCATGTTCGCCGCAGGCCAAGCGGACCATTGCGAATCGCCATGACTCGACATGATTGAACTCGCAATATGCAAGCCTCGTTGAACAACGGCATCATCCAGATCTCAAGTCGTAATTCAATTGATCGCAAGCATTTAAGTCGTAATTCCACCTTCAAGTCCGATTGGGCACGGAGGTTGCATTCAGAAGGATGGGGAGTCGCTATTTTCGTGCGCGCTCCCCCCTCGGCCTAACGGCGTGAGGCGGCATGACGGGATTGGTCATCTTGGGGGGGCCCAAATGATCGCCCGTTGGCAGCGAAGTCGCGGCACGCAGTTTGGCGTACCGACAGCGACGAGACAGTTGGGTTCTGCAACCCGTAGTTTCACCATAACTCACAGTATGAAGGAGGTTGGATCGTCATGACACATCGTTTGGTACTTGGTTTTGCGGCCCTGGCCCTGGTGGCAGTGGTCGGCGGAAAGGCACTGGCGGGGCATGGGTATGCGTCCACGACGTGTGCTCCTCCCACAACGTGTGCGCCCATGACAACGTGTGCGCCCATGACAACCTGTGCGCCGGTCACGACCAGTGCGCCGGCGACGACCTGTGGTCCGAGGATCATGCGCCGCGCTCCGATGACGACGTGCGCACCCATGACGACTTGTGCGCCGGCGACCACATGTGCTCCGAAGACGACCTGTGCGCCGGTTACCACCAGCGCTCCGGCCACCACCTGTGGTCCGGTCGTCGTCTACCGTCCGCGCATTTTGCTGTGCCGGCCGGCGACGACATGTGCCCCGCCGACTTGCTGTGCGCCGGTAACGACCAGCGCTCCGGTTGTCGTGTACAAGGGCGAAGTCGTGCAGAAGAGCGTGATCCAGAAATAGGCAGGGACGGTCGAACCGGCCTTGCAATCACCCTGGCAAAGACCGGACCTCGATGGAGGTCCGGTTTTTTTGTTGGCGTTTGCTGCCCAGCACGCCGAGGCCAGGCCGCAGCTTCTGCCAAGCCGGGTTCATCGAGCCTCTCGATTAAAAAACGCTCTATTTATCCTGGAGGAGCGGCTGGTCAGCCATTTCTGCGGGCTCCTCGTCCGGAATCAGCGAGGCTTGGCTCGAGTCCGCATCGGCGGCCATTTCCGGCTCGTTCGGGATGTCGGTTTCGATCGCCGGATCACGGTTTCTGCGGTCCCAATCGACGGCCGAAAAGATGTCCCTGACGACCGCGGACTCCGGCGGCGTCATGTCCCTCGTCAAGGGACTGGCAGCGGAAGCGCGCGGCAGGCCGCCGCCAGGGGTATTTCCCGGCGACGTTGCGGCGCGGGTCTGCCATTCCACATCGAGGGCATCGGCAGCGGCAACGGTTGCATCGCTCCGCGGCGTGCCGGCCGATCGTGCAGTGCGTTCGCCGGACAGAATTGGGGCAGGCACCATCGCCACGGGCGGAGCGGAACGTGGTGCGTGCGGGTCTTGAAGCGGAATCAACGTCTTGACGTCGGCCACGTCGTGGATGCGGTCTTCCTTGGGCGGATCGACAATCAACCACTTTTCGCGTTCCTCGGGCGATGCCGACTCGCGCCAGATCGCCAGCACCTGACTTACGTTTACGTGCGGGTTCCCTAATTCGTTGCCCGTCTGGCGTCCTTGTTTAGGATGCAAGGGCAGCCACAGCATGTCGATGATGTCGCTGTCTTTGTAGAAGTTTCCGCCGACGATTTCGCCCAGGCTGTTCAGGTGCAAGTCGTAATGAAAGGATTTGACGCGACGGATTCGGGGCGACTCTTGGTATTCGCTGTTGCTGTCTTTGACGTACGCCAGATTCAATTTGACTTCGACTCGACGCTCGGAACGCATGGCCGAGGAACTGCTGAAAGCATAGGTCGGGTAGTTCCATTTCTCTTCGCTGGGATCCGCTTCCAAGCCCAACGGATGGCCGCCGCGGCCGAGCCAGTTGGTGATAATGGCATGAAACAGCCCCGCATCAATCTTGGAATCGATACCTGCCAGCATTTCGACGTCGTTGTACATGTAGATCTCGGCCAACAGCGCTTTGATGTCGGCCGGTGTGAAGACCACGCCGTTGCGTTTTACGGCGGTTTTCGGCTCGGCGTGCCGGATGGCGGCGGCCGTCCAACCGTTGCAATGTCCGTGCCAGTTGGGCGTTTCCATCTTCGTCCCCCAGGTCATGCCTAGCGGGCCTTTGCGCGGGGTGGGTTTCTTGAAAGCCGTCGTGTCCCATTGCTCGAACGCGACCGCCAGCGACCGTCCGCCGTGAAACGCCAAATCGTACTTGCGCATGGCATCCACCGTTCCGCCACCGCGATCGGGGTAGATGTAGCCGGAGTACGGCACGCGGAAATTGGGAACCGTACCGGCTGTTGGCAGTTCCTCAAACTTCCATTCAAAGTCGGTTCCCCAGTATTGTTCGAAAACACGGTTCTGTTTCTCAACCACCAACTTCGGAGTGACTGCTCCGAAACCGTTGGTCACGAATATCAGAAATACGATTGCCGATGTCCCCATGATTGACTCCGCAAGTAACCGCCACCCAGCAGAAACGGATCTGTCCACCCGACGCCCAGACACCGCTTTCCCAACACGAAACATCAACGCGGCCATCCATGGCCAGGGCGAGGTCCGAACGCGACCGCCCAAGGAAAGCTCTCGGTCAGTTATCGACCGGCAGACGTGCCAGCATCGACTCGACACCCCGTCGCCGTTACAAACGGCTCCGCCCGTCTTTTGGGACGCGGCGTTTCTCGGCATACAAGCGGTAAGGCTTGTGCAACCGGATCATGCTCCGGCGGCGGACAGGCTGCCGTTGGTGAGCAGGAAATCGGCGACCATCGGCAGATGGTCGGAGGCCTGCTGGGCGGCCTCGGTGCGCGAAGCGAAACTGTGATGCAGTTCGATGTCACCGCGAAAAAAGATCCGGTCCAGGGGCCGGATCGGCAGAAAGGCTGGGAAGGTCTTAATGCGTTTCGCCGCAGACCGGAAGCCCATCGGCGTCAGAAGTCGCCGTCCCAGCGTGCCCCAGACGTCGTTGAAATCGCCCGCGGCGACCACGGGCGTGGTGTGGTGCGAATAATTCAACGCCTCGCTGTTCAGGAACCGCCGCAGCTGGATGGTCCGCTCAAAGCCGGACAATCCCAGATGGAAATTGAAGACGAGCATCGTGCGAACGTGCCCCTCGACGGGCAAGCGGCAATGGGCGATCAAGGCGCGGCGGCGTTTCTTGAGCGGCACGGTAAGTTCCAGATCCCGCAGGTCGTACAGCGGGAAGCGGCTCAGGATCGCATTGCCATAGCACCCCTGTTTCAGTTTCACATTGGGCTGATAGGCCCGATGCGGCATGTCGAGTGCATCGCCCAGAAAATCCACTTGGCGATGATGGCCGGACCGAGGCACCCCGTCATCGACTTCTTGCAGTAGCACCAAGTCCGGCTGGCAGTGCGAAATCGCCTCGACGATCCGCTCCGGCCGGTAGCGGCGGTCGATGCCCCCAATGCCCTTGTGAATATTGTACGTCAGCAGTCGAAAACGCATACCAAACATCCGAATTCGGATCCTCAACCTTCTATTCGTCACCATTGTAAAGATCCGCCGCCGGGTCAAGAAGAGGCGGTCCCAAGAGCGGCGATAAATCGCCACACGTCGGAACCCGGAAAGCCCGTGCAGCGAGGAAAGCACAGCGGTGGTCTTGCTTAGGCTCTGGGAACCGAATAATCCGGACAAATGGTTTTCGCCGCGAGAATTCGCCCACCAGCCGAGGTTCTGGCGGCTGAGTTTGCTAACAGTAACGTATACTCTGCCAGGAACCACGGCTTCTGGGTAAGGTTTTGCGCATGTCGGACTTGGAACGAAACACGGATCGAACGACGTTCGCCGAGCCGAGTTGCAATACGTCGGTGGCAGGCACTTTCGGGGTGGATCCCACGGGCGGCTCGACCGTCTCGACATCTTCCGTCTGTGGCTCCACCGTTGCCGCGGCCCTGGCGATTCTGTTCGCCGCCTGGTGTGCTGCGGGGTCGCTGGGGTTGGTCGCTCACCCTTTGCGGCTGGCCCTCGTCTACGCGGCCCTGACTCTTGCCGCGTCAGCGACCTGGCCTTGGAACCTCGCGGGCCGACGATCCTGGTGGTTGATCGGCATTCTCGGCCTCGTCGCGCTGCGAGCGACGACGGCGGTATCCGCCGAGCACGAATTGGCGGTCGTGCTGGCGGTCGCAGCCTGGTTGGCAATGGTTAGCCACGATAACCGGCGATTAGTGCTGCAAGCCTGTACGCGAGCCGTGGCGGTTTTGGCCCTGTTTCGTGTCGCCTGTTCGTCGGTCTGGTCCGTTTGGCTGCTGGGTGACTTTATCGGCCAGAGGCTGGGGCGCGGGGTCGGCTCGCTGTTGGGCGTGCCGTTAAATGTTGGGGCGTCGTTTGCCGGGTTGGACTTCCTGGTGCTGATGGCGGCCTTGTTCGCCGGTTGGCTGATCGCGACGGAGGGGTCGAAAGTCGGGCGGGCTGTGGCTACCGCGTTGGCCGTGCTGGGCGTTCATCTGTTGTATCTGATCACCGTGGCCTATGCCCTGGATTGGGTCGCCCTGCTGCCGGCTGCTGCAGAACCGGTCTTCGATCATCCGTACGTGCCGCCTGCGTGGAGTTGGTCGAACGAAGTCCGGCAACTCTTGCCTTGGAACTTGCCGGCCTTGGCGGCGATATTGCATCTGGCGGTTGTTGCCATCATGTTCCGCTGGTCGCGGTGGCCGGCGGCTGAGACGGCAGCTGAGACGGACACGGCCGCGTCTGGGACGAGGGCTTGGGCGGGCCGGTTTGCGTGGCGGCAGGGGATGGTTGCGGCCACTCCCTATATCGCGGCCGCGATGCTGCCGATCTGTGCGACGCTGTCGCTGACGCGAACCGATTTGTCGGGCAAGCGATTCGTCGCCAACCAGGAGGGGAATCTGGATTGGGAACGTCCCCAGCACGAGCGCTACGGCCATGCCGCGGCGGGATGGTTCGGGATGCTGCCGCCGTTGGTCGAGAGTCTGGGCGGCGCGCTGCGCGTTTCGCCCGACCTGGGCGCAGCCGATCTGGCCCAAGCCGACGTGGTCTTGTTGCTGCACCCGAACGGACCGGTGGCAGAGCCCACAAGACAGCGGCTGCGGGAATTTGTCCGCCGTGGCGGATCGCTGCTGGTGGTCGCGGAGCCGTACCAGCAACAAGGCGATGTGCGAAGCGGTTTTGACGACGTGCTCGCCGAGACACGGATCCGCGTTCGGCACGACGTCGCCGTGTCGGCAGCGGGCGGATGGCAGCACAGCAGCGAGTGGTTGGCTCATCCGGTGACTCGCGGAATCGGCCCTCGGACCGGTGCGTACTTCTCGGATTTGGGTCCGTCGCTCGAAGTCCGTTGGCCTGCACGGCCGCTGGTGTTGGGCCGCTGGGGGTGGAGCGATCCGGGCTCGGACGCCGTCCTGACGGGCGTGTCGCGGTTGGAAGCGGGCGAGCGGCTGGGCGACTTGGTGCTGGCGGCGGAAGAGCATGTGGGCGCGGGCCGCGTGCTGGTCCTGGCCGACGCTTTCCCGCTGACCAACGAAGGCGGGGTGCGGGCCTATGGCTACACCGGCCGGTTGTTGTCTTACCTGGCACAGCGGCCCACCGGTCCGCAGACGCCGTGGCGTCAAGCGGCCACGATGTTCTTGGGACTGGGACTGCTGGCCGCCGTCGCCTACCGGCTCGAGCCGTCGCGGGTGCTGGCCGTCGTATTGATTTGGACAGCGTCACAGACAGCGTGCGAGGCGTTCAGTCGCCACGCGTCGCGCGTGGTGCCGGATGGCCGCCTGGTCGCGCTCGACGTTGCCGCCAGCGACGGCTCGGGCTCCGGCAGCCGCTTGGCCTACATCGACGCTTCCCACCTGCCGGCATACAGCGATGCCCAGTGGGCCTTTGACGGCATCAACGGTTTGACGCTCGCGCTGATGCGCAGCGGCTACTTGACGTTGACGTTGCCCGAGCTGAGCCGCGAGCGGCTGGAGCGGGCGGCGATTTTCGTCACCGTCGCGCCGGCGCGGCCGTTCACCGCCGCACAGCGGCGCCAGCTGGTTGAGTTCGTCGAGCGCGGCGGGACGTTCTTCTGTCTTGTCGGTGCCGAGGAGTCGGCCTCGAGTGCATCGCTGCTGGACGAATTTGGGATTCGCGTGCCGCCTTCGCCGGTGCCGACCACGGGCCGCTGGCACGAGCCGGAGCCGTTGGGACACGTCCGAGCCATGTATGGGGACGGCGATCCGGAGGGGCCGGCGGACGCTCGAGCCGAAGTCCAGTTTTATGCCGCGTGGCCCGTGGCGACGGATGCCAATGCGGAGGTCCTGGTTCGCACGGCTCATGGGCAGCCCGTCGTTGTCAGCCGCCAGATCGGTTCCGGCCGCATCGTCGTGATTGGCGATACCGGATTTGCACTGAACAAGAACCTCGAGTATGTCGGTGGGCAACCGTTTCGCGGGCGGTACGACAACGCGCATTTCTGGCGCTGGCTGCTCGGCCGCGTTACGGATGCGCCCCCGTGGTCGCCGCCCGTGGTAATACCGCAGGACGAAGAAGCGGCCGTCCAGGAGGTGCAGCCATGATTCGAGGCTGGATTGCAACAGCGTTGTTGGCGGGGTCTTGGCTGTTCGGGCTGGGCTACTACCAGCCGGCGAACATTGTCATTTGGGGAACTTTGCTTCTGGCGGCCGTGATTCTGTTAGGCGATCTCCCGGTTCCGCAATTGGCTGGCCGTCATTCGAAGCTGGCGGCGTTGTTGCTGCTGCCTGCCGTGTGGCTGGTGCCGTTGCCGTACCGAGCCATCCCGTTGCTGTTGGCGATTGGCTTGGTGCTGATCCAGTCGCCCGTTCCACGCCGCTGGCCGCAGTGGCTGGCGCGGGGGGTCATCGCATCGGCGGCCATTTTGCTGGCGCAGTCGCTGGCGCTCGAAGGTTACGCCATGTTGACCGCTCGTGCCCACGAACTGCCGTCGTTGCTGGCTCGTGCGCTGGCGGTGGTGACGCGAACCTTGGGAGTGGAAACGGCGGTGGACGGCAGCTGGCTCGTGCTTCGCAGCTTGGAACAGACGCATCGCGTGGGCGCCACGTGGGACCTGCTGTTGGACGCGGGAAGCGTCTGCTTCTTGGTGGGCGGCTGGGTGTTGCTCGGGCTGTGGCGGAGCGGGCGCGATGGCGAGACGGTGAACCGATTTCAGGCCGGACTGTTCGACCTTGTCCGTTTGGCGGCGATCGGCGTGGTATGGGCGCCTTTGCGTGCGGCGATGCTGATCGGATTATGGCTGCAACGCTTGTTGCGGGCGGATAGCTTGGGCGAAGTCAACGTGGCCGACGTGTTTGTCAACGCGTGGCTGCATCTGCTGCTGTTGGCGGGACTGGCGTGGCTGGCTCGTCGCCTGATCGGGCGGGGGGCGGCGCGGTTGCAGGAAGGCCAGCACGTTGTCGCGTCTGGCCGAGACGGGGAATCCGACCGCGGAGAGACGGGGCCACGCAGGGCCGCGGCCCCGTGGTTGATCGCTGCCGGCATTGGACTGGCTGCCTTTGTTTGGCACTGGGATCCCGTGGGGCAACCGCAGGCCGGACGGATCATGATCGTCGAGCGTCATTCGACATGGGAGCCGACGACGACGCCTTATGGCACCGAAGTTTACGGCGAGGCGGGATCGTACAACTACGCCGCGGCTTACGACTATTGTGGCCAGTACTTTCAGATGTCTCGGCTGTTGGAGACGGATGCCATCGACGATCGCACCTTGGCCCGGTGCGACGTGCTGGTCATCAAGACGCCCACGTCTCGGTACGCCGAGGACGAGATCGCGGCGGTGGTGCGATTCGTCGAGCGGGGTGGAGCTTTGCTGATGATCGGCGATCATACCAACGTCTTCAATATGAACACGAGTTTGAACGACGTATCGCGGCATTTCGGGTTCACGTTCCGCAACGACTTGCTGTTCCGCGTCGGCACGCCGTACGAGCAGGAATACCGCCCGCCGGTGGTGGCGTCCCCGATTGTCCAGCACGTTCCGCCGATGAACTTTGCCGTGTCCTGCTCGATCGATCCGGGCCGCAGCAGTGGGCGGATGGTCATTCGCAGCGCCGGCCTGTTCAACCTGCCTCCGGCCTATCACGAGATGAATTACCATCCTCAAGCGGAGTACCGGCCGCACATGCATTTCGGCGCCTGGTGTCAGCTGTGGGCGACTCGCTACGGGCAAGGCAGGGTGCTGGCGTTTGCCGATTCGACCCTGTTCTCGAATTTCTGCGTGTTCCAACCCGGCAAGGCCGAATTGTTGCGGGGAATGCTGGCTTGGCTCAATCACCGCAGCGTATTTGACCGCCGCACAGTGCGGCTGGCGATGGTGCTGCCGCTGGGCGTGCTGGCCGCGCTGCTGCTGGCCGCGGGCCTGTGGCTGGGTCGCCGGCAGAACCTGGGCTGGACCCTGTTGGTTGCCGCGGGCTATGCCGGGTGGACCGTAGCGGCGGTGGCGGTGATCGCCGATCATCGACGTGCGTTGCCCGTGCCGCCGGTTCGGCAGGCCCTGCCTCACGTGGTGCTGGATCGCACCGTGTCGCAAGTCCCGTTGTTCACCGGCGCCTTTGCCGACGACAAGAGCGGCTTGGGTTACGGGTTATTCGAACAATGGATTCCGCGGATCGGCAACTGGACCTCGCGCGGCACGGGCCCTCAAGTCTTGGAGGGAGATGCCATCGTCATCGTCTGCCCCACGCGGTCGGTCGCGCCGGAGTACCAGCAGCGTTTGCGGGAGTTCGTCGCCGCGGGCGGCAACCTGTTGGTCCTGGATTCTCCCGACGTCACGGGCTCGACGGCCAACAGTATCTTGTGGCCGTTCGGCTTAGCATCCACCGCGGCGGGGGCCGAGCAGAACGCCGGGCCCCTGATTTGGGCCGATTCATTGCAGATTCCGACCACTCCGCTGTTGGCCTCGTGCCGGATTGACGGCGGTCAGGCGATTGCAGCCATCGGCGAAACGCCCGTGGCGGCTCAAGTCCGATACGGCCGAGGCTTGGTCACGGCCGTGGGTTTCGGCTCGTTGTTCAACGATGCGGCGATGGGCACCCATTGGCTGCCCGAACCCGAACCGGACACGCTCCTACGTTACAGGGTGCTGTACGGCTTGTTGCGCGCCGCGTTGCCATATAGACTGCAGGCTGCGCAGATTACCCAAAGTTTGCCGGATGGCTTCGATGCATGAACCGCCCTTCCACGCACTGATTCTTGACTCGCTCTCGGACGGAGTGATCGCCGTGGACGAGCAGGGGCGGATTACGTTCTTGAATCGGGCTGCCGAGCGACTGACAGGATGGTCGCGTGAGGATGTGTTGGGCCGGACGTATGATGCCGTGCTGGAGCCGGACGGTGACGGCGATGGTTGCCTGTTGACGAAGACCCTGCGAACCGGACAAGGCATGGCGAATCGGACCAGTTGCGTTCGCGGCGGCGGAGGGCGCCGCTTGGGCGTCCGTGTCTCGACGGAACTTGTGCGCCGGCCGGACGGGCGCGTGGTGGGCGCGGCGGCGACGCTGCGTGCGTCGAGCAAAGCGGAGCGGCCACTGGCGAGTTCGTTGGTCAACCGAGGCGTGGGGTATATTATCGGCCGCAGCCCCGCGATGGAGCAGTTGTTCCAGTTGGTGCCTCAGTTTGCCGAAAGCAGCAGCACGATCTTGATCGAGGGCGCCAGCGGCACGGGCAAAGAGTTGTTCGCCCGCGCCATTCACGATCTGTCGCCGCGCCGCGACAGGACGTTCATCGCGGTCAACTGTGGCGCGCTGCCGGATACGCTGCTGGAATCCGAACTGTTCGGGTACAAAGCGGGCGCGTTCACGGACGCGCGTCAGGACAAGCCGGGGCGGTTTGCGCTGGCCGACGGCGGCACAATCTTTTTGGACGAAATCGGCGACATTTCGCCGGCCATGCAGATCAAGCTGCTCCGCGTCCTGCAGGAGCGGGTCTTTGAACCGCTGGGGTCGATCCAGTCCGTAAGAGTCGACGTTCGCGTGATCGCCGCGACCAACCAGGATTTGGGCGAGTTGGTGCGGAAAGGCGAGTTTCGGGAAGACCTGTACTACCGGATCAACATCGTCCGGATGCAGTTGCCGCCGCTGTGCGCGCGGCGCGAGGACGTCCCGCTGCTGGTCGAGCATTTTGTCGAGAAATTCAACCGGCTCCAGGGCAAGCAGGTCGCCGACGTTTCGGACGATGTGTTGGCGATCCTGATGGCCTACGACTTTCCCGGTAACATTCGCGAGTTGGAGAACATCCTCGAGTACGCCTTTGTCTTGTGCCGCGAGGGGCGAATTGAATTGGAGCATCTTCCGCCGTCGCTCCGGGACTGCCCCTCGCCGTCCAGCCCCGACCGCCGTCAGGGACTCACCCTGCGAGACCTGGAGACGCTGCACATTCGCGACGCCTTGCGACGTTGTCGAGGCAACCGTGCGGCCGCCGCCCGCGAATTGGGTATCGACCCCAGTACGCTATTCCGCAAACTGAAAACGCTCCGCATCCGCGTTGCCGACGGCGATAGCGGCGCTAACGGCCGCAGCCGGAAACCGCGCTAGAACGGGGCCATGTCGCTTTCATCGGCCAGCGGCGTCAAGGGGGACAGTTGTGAACGAGCGCCGTGGCGGCGATTAGCAAATTCATGTCGGGTGTCGGCTTGCCAGCATCCAACAGACCAGCTCGCACCTCGCCGAGTTTTCGCCCCACCGCTTCGGTAACGTCCAGCACGACTGCGTCGTCCAGCAGATCGTGCAATGATTGCAGTTTGGGGTGAAAAGGGGTATTGGACAGGAAAATGGGGGACAGAAA
>Ga0351846_1001_pt1 | contig 194390 bp, 131 predicted proteins | sample TotcelHFGM3001M4_FD_206882 | JGI IMG/M metagenome (GOLD analysis project Ga0351846, IMG submission 206882) | Enriched cells from coal bed in the Powder River Basin, Montana, United States - Total cells FGM rep1 HSBNCT.FGM.300.1.M4 ... | reverse complement strand
AACCGCAGCACGAAGTAACCGTTTTCCTGCAGCAACACGTCTTTGCGGCGGTCGCTCCGATACGCTTCGGCGCTGGCCAGATGTTGGCCGCCGTCAAGTTCTACGGCGACCCGCGCATCGCTGCACAGTAAATCCACTTCCATGTGCCCCCAGCCATCAAAGGGGATCGGCAATTCGACGTTCAGCCGGAATCGCCCGGCAGTTTCCGGCAGCGTTTCGAGTCGCTGGTACAGGAACGCCTCCGTGGCACTGCGCGCCCGCATCGCTCCCTCGTCGTCCGGCGAGACGGTTCGTGCCGCGTGGACGAACAAGTTGGCCAGCGGCCTGTCGACGCCGTCGCGCACCAGCCGCCGTACGCTGGCCGCGAAGTCGTTCTTCCACTGCGGTTCCACGGGCAGCGGGACCTCGGCGGGCCAGCCCGGCACCGCACTGGCGGGCAGCAGAATCGTATAGCCGACCGCTTCATAGCCGCGACAGCGCCGGTCGAACATCCGGGACAGCACATGGAGATCGGCATAGTCATAGACGCATACCTCCCGTTTGCGGTCGTACAGGCGGTGGAGTCTGCCGACGTATTGGGCAATCGTGCCATGCCAAGAGACAGGCAGCGTGAGAAACAAGGCATCCAGCCGTGCATCGTCGAAGCCCTCGCCGATATATCGTCCCGTGGCCAGCAGTGCCCGCTCCTCGTTCTCGGGAATGGCCGCCAAGCGAGCGAGGATGGCCCGCGTCTGTGCGGGCCGCGCGCCGCCGCGGAGCACGACCAGATGGCGAATATGGGGCGACAATCGCGCTGCCAAATCATCAAGATGCTCGTTGCGCTCGGTCAAGACCAAGGGCGAGCGGCCCTCGCCGACGGCCTGGACGACCTCTTCACAGATGATCTGATTGCGCTGGTCGTCGGCGATCAGTTCGCGATACAGATCTTGGAATTGAATCCGCACATCGGGATTGGCCGGCTGCAAGGGACGAAAGGAGGTGGGGCGGACCAGAACGACATGCTGAAATGGACGGTCCGCCGCTTGCTGCTTCGCATCCACGTGGTGACGAACGGGGCCGCACTGCATGAAGATCATGGGATGGTGGCCGTCCTTGCGTGTGAGCGTGGCGGATAGCCCCGTAACGAATTTCGCCTTCGCCCGCCGCACGACTTGCTCGAAGCTCTTCGCAGACAGGTGGTGACATTCGTCCACGACCAGATGACCGTACTCCCCCACCTTGTCCTTGACGATGCCTTTGCGCACGAGACTCTGAATGATCGCGACATCCAGCGCGCCTGTGGGTTTCCATTGGCCGCCGCCCATGCGGCCGATGGCTTTTGACCTCAGCTCGAAAAACGCCGACAGACGTTCTACCCACTGTTCCAACAACTGGCGGCGATGGACGAGCACCAGCGTGTTGACGCCCCGCTGGGCGATCAGCCACGCGGCAATCACGGTTTTGCCAAAGGCGGTCGTTGCCGACAAAACGCCCGTGTCATGAGCCAGCATCGCCCGCGCGGCGATCTCTTGCTCGGGCCGCAACTTCCCGTGGAACTCGACCGTCAAAGGCGTCCCGACGTGGCGCTCGTCGCGAAGGCAGCTGGCGACGCCCAGGTCGGCAAGGAGCTTCAACACGTCTTCCAAACAGCCGCGTGGCACGCCGATGTGCTGAGGATGATCTTCGGCACAGGCGATGATGCGAGGCTTCTCATAGGTTGGTAAACGCATCGCCTGGGCCCGGTAGAATTCTGGATTCTGAAAGGCGGCGAGCCGCAGCAACCGATTCCGCAATCCCGGCGGCAACTGGTCCTTGGGGATGTAGATCTGATCGGCGAGAACCAGCTCCAGACTTTCCGGCAGCGGCCCGGCCAGGGGAGGTTCTTTCCGGCGGCGCGAAGGTGGTGTCGTCCAAGGCTCCGGATCTTCCTCGTCCGCTACGGCCAGGCGGACGCCGACCACGCGTCCCCGCCTCTCCGCATCGCGGACGAGTTGCTCGATCGTGGGGCGAGCGACCTTGGCAACCGTCGACAGGAACGCCCATTGATCGGCAAAAGGAAGTCCCTGCTCGTCGAGAAAAACGCTGTTGCCCAGGTCTCGTGGGCGTTTCTGCAACGGCAAGGCGATCAGATTGCCGAAACCACCTTGAGGCAGAGTATCCTGATTGGGAAAGAAACGGTCATACGAATCCAACCCGATGTCCGGCCGGAATTCCATCGTTTCGGTCAGGATATAGGCCCCGAGCCGGCGAGCCAACGCGGCGGGCACGGCCTCCTCAAAGAACAGCCAGACGTGGCCTCCGTTGCCGGAACGCGAACGCTCCAGAAATGCCGCTACGTTCAGGCGGCGGCATGTCTCCAGGACGGCTGCGGCGTCTCGCTGCCAATAGGTCTTGTCGAAATCGGCGGCCAAGAAAAAGCAGCTTTCATCCTGCAGCATCGGATACACGCCGATGACGAAATCGCGGCCGGAAGGATCTTGTCCCGACAGGTGCCAGCGGATGACGTCGTCCGTGACCGGCAAGAAGTTACGGTGCTGGCAATCGGCACACTTGATGCGTGGCTTGTGGCAGAGGCCAACAGCCCACTCGTTGACGCACGCCGGCTGGTAACCGGCCTTGCCGCTCTTGCGGCTCTCGAAGCGCCGAGGATAGACGTCCTCACGTCCACGAAACAGGGAACGAAACAAAGCGATCTTGGCTTCCGGCGGGGACTGACGATGGACAAAGCTGTGGTTCGGGTTCATGAGGAATTCCTCGATCGAACGACCTCGATACAAGCGATTCGCGCGCCCACGCCATTCCGACGATTGTGGATCGGACGGGAGGCCCAGGCAAGCCCGAGCCCGAGTTTCTCTAAGCCGAACCAGCGGATTTCCTTTCGCTCACCGGGGCGATGCGGGATAAGGAAAGCGAACACGTCCGAACGTCAACCGCAGGTCGCTATCGTTGCCGTGCGAGTTATCTGCCGCGGGATCTTGACTTACATCCTTAAACAACGGCACACGTCCAGACGTCCTCCGAGGTACGATGCAGGCAGCGGCACGCGACGAGTTTCGGCCACGGCGATTGCAGAACGCAGTTGGGAACCTGGCGGCGATCGGCTATAATCGATGTCTGTTAGCGAACCGTCGCAGTTCGAGGAGAATCCATCGATGCCCTCACCTTTTCCCGGCATGAACCCGTACTTGGAGCAGGAAGACGCTTGGCGAGACTTTCACGAACGATTCCTGCCGCACGTGGCAGAGGCACTCAGTCCGCAAGTCAGTCCGGCGTATCTTGTGAAACTGGAACAGAATCTGTACATTCACGAACGCGGGGCCGACGAACGCCATTTGCTGGGCTACGGAGACGTGACCGTCAGCCAGACGCGCGGGGCCGGTCCGGCAAACACCGCGACAGCCGTGTTGACCTCGCCCCGCCGGATCTTGCTGCCGCGCGTAGATGTCGAGAGCGAGTCGTATCTCGAGATCCGCGACCGCCAAACCCGGCGGCTGGTGACGGTGATCGAGTTGCTGAGTCCGACGAACAAACGCCCGGGCGACGATCGGCAGCGGTATTTGGCCAAGCGAGCGGGGTTGTTGCGCAGCGACGCCCATTTCGTCGAACTCGACTTGTTGCGCGGCTGGCCGCGAATGCCGTTCGACGAACCGCCCGCGGGAGATTATTGCGTGCTGGTCAGCCGCGTCGAGGATCGGCCGCGGGCCGAGTTCTGGCCGCTTGGCCTGCGCGACCCGCTGCCCGAAATTCCCATTCCGCTGCAAGCCCCGCACCCCGACGCTCGACTGGACTTGCAAGCCGTGCTGCACCGCGTCTACGATGCGGCCTATTATCGCGACTATATCTACGACGGCACACCTTGGCCGCCGCTGTCCGAAGCCGATGCGGCCTGGGCGCAGCAACAGGCTGCCCAACCCCAGCCGTCGGCGTAACGCAGACGCCTTTTTTGCCCCCCCTTTACGCCGAACGTGAGTTCAGGTCACGGCCATGAAACTGATTGAACTTTGCTGCAAGAACTGCGGAGCGTCGTTGCAGCCGGAAGATGTCTCGCTGCAGTTGTTCGTCGCTCGCTGCCCGCATTGCGGCGCGGTGTTCGCCGTCGCGGATCCCACGCGGGGTGAAGCTGCGGCAAGCGAGCCGTGGCGTCCCCGCCAGCGCGTACCGATGCCGCCGCGGGTCGAAGTGTTGGACTTGGGCAACCGTCTGGAAATCCGGCACCGCTGGTTCTCGCCGGCGCTGTTTTTTCTGCTGTTCTTCTGCATCTTCTGGAACGGATTCATGATCGTGTGGCATGTCATGGCGATCTCGATGGGCGCCTGGTTCATGTCCGTCTTTGGGCTGCTGCATACGGCCGTCGGGATCGGTGTGGCCTACGGAACAATCGCCGGTTTCGTAAATCAGACCGTGATCCGCGTCGGCCAGGGCCTGCTCGAAGTCCATCACGGGCCGCTGCCGTGGTTGGGCAACAAAACGCTGCCGGCGCATGAAGTCAAGCAACTGTATTGCCAGGAGCACGTGCAACACGGCAAGAACGGCACCAGCGTGACGTACTCGGTCGAGTTGGTTCGGAACGACGGCCGGGAAAGCCTGGTCAAAGGCTTGAACGAATGCGACCAGGCGTTGTTCGTCGAGCAGGAGTTGGAGCGTTTCTTGAGGATCGAAGACCAACCCGTCCGCGGCGAACTGGCCCGTTGAACCCGAATTCCTTGTTCGGCAAGATCGGACGGAATTCCCTCGAAGACGCCTGCCGGATCGCCCTCCGGTTGGCAACGGCCGTCGGTTCGGCTTGACGCCTCCACGTGATCGTGGAACGAGGAACCATTGCGACGCGGTACGAATGCCGCTATCATCAGGAAACGCAAGCAGGAATTAAGGGGAAAACAACGATGCGGATGCTGACGGGTGCTATCTTGATCGCCTCGGCGGAACAGGCGTTTTCGCACGCGCACATGATCGGTTTTCCGCACAGTGTCTTCGCCAGCGAAACTCTCTTGCCAACCAGCTTGGTGCTGCTTGTGTCGGGGCTCGGCTTTCTGATCTGGGGCGCCGTCACCGAGCGGAGGTAACCGAGCGGAATCAGCCGGGCGGAGTTAGCCGAGCGGAAGAGGCGGGACGCTGTGGACGAGGAACGGGAGGGGACGTGGTACGAGCGCTGCGGAAGTTTGCGGCCGGGTTCGCAATTCCCCGACGGTGGTGGGTGGTGGTCTGGTTGTTGCTTGGGGCCGGAATCTGTCTCTGGCCCACGATGTCCGCCGGCCCCACAAAGCGGCTACTAGGGCGAGCGGTCGACGCTTTGGAGAGAGCCCGTTACGAGGAAGCGGAGCGGTTGGCGCGGGCGGTCCTGGAGCGTTGGCCCGAGCACGTCCCCGCCTTGCTGATCGCGGGCGAAGCGGCCGTCAGGTCGGACCGGTCCGACGAGGCGCTGGCTTATTTCCTGCGCGTTCCCGCGGCGCCTTCGGCCGAGTACGTCCGCGCCCAGTACGGTGCGGCGACTCGGCTCCTTCTGATGGGACAAGCCCATGCTGCCGAGAAGTGTTTGCGGAGCGTGTTGGCGCTCGATCCGCAGCATGAGAAGGCTCACGAAAAACTGGCCGTGCTATTGCAGGTCGAAGGTCGGACATGGGAGGCGCTGCCGCACGCGCAAGCCCTGCTGCTGGCCGGCCAGTGCAGCGGGGACCGGCTGTTGATGATCGGCGGGATCGATGCCATGATGGTCCACAATCCCCACTTGGTCGACACGTGCTTGCGGACCGTGCCGGAAGATCCGCTGGTGCTGTTGGGCAGGGCCCGCCTGGACCTGATCGAAAATCGCGTCGATCGTGCCGAGTGGGTTTTTCAGCAGATCATCGCCCGGGATCCGCATCAGATCGAGGCCCAAGCAAGGCTGGGAGAAGTCCTGCTGAACCGAGCGGATTCTGCCGCCTTTCTTCGCTGGCATGCAGCGTTGCCGAGCGAGGCGGACCGGCATCCCCACATCTGGTACCTGCGCGGCATGTGGGCCAAACGCCAGGATCAGCTGCGGGCTGCCGTGCGGTGTTTCCTGGAATCGCTGCGGTTACATCCCCACAAGAGCAGCGCCAACTTCCAATTATCCCAGGCATTGATCGCCTTGGGATTGTCCGAGGCGGCCGAGTCCTTTGCCGACCACGCACGGACTCTGTCCAAACTGGAATTCCTGTTGCACGAACTGCGGGGATTGACCGATCTGGAGATGATGCGGCAAGTGGCGGAAATCAACGAACAACTGGGGCGCCACTGGGAAGCCGCCGGCTGGTGCCAGACCGCCTTGTTTGTGAATCCCCAGACGCCGTGGGCCAAGGCCAAGCTGAAACGCGGGCCCCTGCGTGCGGTGAGGACGTCCGAGTTTACGCTCGCCTCCGCCCAACCGGCACTTCGTCTCGATGTGTCGGCATTCCCGCTGCCCCAGTGGCGACAGGCCGAGGACGCGGACATGGACATGGCCGAGAGCGCCGACGAGATCCCGGGCAAGGGGACGGGCAAGAAAGCGCCGCGGGGACCTGTTGACGGAACCGTGCGTCTGCTCGACATGGCCGCGGAAACGGGGCTGTTATTCCAGTATCACAATGGCACCACCTCGACCAGCGGTCTGGAGCACATTCTCCAGACCGTAGGCGGCGGCGTAGGGTGTCTGGATTACGATGCCGACGGCTGGCCGGACCTGTACTTTGCCCAAGCGGGACGCTGGGAAGATCGTGGTGAAGCATCGGCCCCCACGGACCGCTTGTTCCGCAATCTGGGCGACGGCCGATTCCTGGACGTCACGGAACAAGCCGGTTTGGGTGACAGGGAGTTCAGCCAGGGAATCACCGTGGGCGACTATAACAATGACGGCTTTCCCGATCTGTACGTGGCCAATGTCGGGCCTAACCGGTTGTACCGGAACAACGGTGACGGGACCTTTACGGATATTACGGAACAGGCCGGAGTCGGCGGCCGGGAATGGACCGCCAGTGGTGCTTGGGTGGACTTGAACGGTGACGGGAACCCGGAGATCTATGCGGTCAACTACCTGCTTCTGGACGAGGTGCTGAAACGCCGCTGTGCGCGCAGCGGCCACCCCATGGGCTGTTCCCCCACGATGTTCACGGCGGAACAAGATCGGCTGTACGAGAACCTCGGCGACGACCGGTTTCGCGATGTGACCGAGGAATGCGGGATTGAAGCGGCCGATGGCAAGGGATTGGGGGTGCTGGCCGCCGACTTCGACGGCTCCGGACGAATCAACGTGTTCGTCGCCAATGACACCACGGCCAACTTCTACTTCGTCAACCAGACCGCCGGGCCGGGACAGCCGCTGTCGTTTGCCGAGCAGGGCCTGCAGTCGGGACTGGCTTTCAACGAAGCCGGCCAGGCCCAAGCTTGCATGGGCATTGCTGCGGGCGACGTCGACGGGGACCGGCGGTTGGATCTGTTGGTGGGCAATTTCTACGCCGACTCGAACACCCTGTACCTGCAGACCCCGGAACATACGTTCCTGGACGAGTCCCGTGCAGCCGGGCTGCGCGAACCCAGCTTCGACATGCTGACTTTCGGTACGCAATTCCTCGACGGCGACTTGGACGGTTGGCTGGACCTGATCGTGAGCAATGGCCACGTGGACCGGGCGTTTGACCCCAACGTGCCCGATCTTATGCCGCCGCAGTACTTCCAGAACCTGGGCCAGGCCCGGTTCCGCGAGCTTTCCGCCCACTCTTTGGGGCCGTATTTCCAGCAGCAGTACCTGGGACGTTCCGTGGCCCTGCTCGACTGGAATCGCGACGGAAAGCCGGACATCTGCATCTCGCACCTGGACGCTCCGGTCGCCTTGCTGACCAACGACACCTCGGACGCCGGCCACTATCTGGCAGTGACCCTGATTGGAGTGTCCAGCAGTCGAGACGCATTCGGCAGCGAGTTGGAACTGAGCGCCGGCGCTCGGACCCAGATCCGGCAGGTCATTGCCGGCAGCGGCTTCATGGCCAGCAACGAGCGGAAAATCCTCTTCGGACTGGGCCACGCCACACGGATTGACCGTCTGCAGGTTCGCTGGCCATCGGGCGCGATCCAAGTGTTTGAAGGCCTGGACAGTGATCAGGAACTGGCCATCGTGGAAGGAGTGGACCGTACGTTTCGCAGGGATCCGCCACGATTTTCGGCAACTGGCTTGACATCGCGATAACGGGGCCCCGATAATAAACCTGCTGAATTACTTCGCTGTTCGGCTGCTTTTCAGTTTCTCGGAATCATCGATCGAAAGGAAAACGAGTATGTACAGGCAACGGGTCGGCCGGGGGTTCACCCTGGTGGAATTATTGGTTGTGATCGCGATTATCGGTATTCTCGTGGCGTTGCTCTTGCCGGCGATCCAAGCGGCGCGCGAGGCGGCTCGCCGGGCACAATGCACGAACAATCTGAAACAGATCGGATTGGCCTTGCACAACTATCACGATACCTACAAGACCCTGCCCATGGCCGCAGCGGGTACGTCTGCGCCAGGGGGGACTTGGGGGCCGTCGTGGTGGGCGTCGATCTTGCCGTTCGCCGAGCAAGGTACGGGTTACGATCGTTTGACCTTCGTCGGCAGCCATCCGGGGTGGACCAATACCGGCAGCGGCTTGCTCAACGGACAGGAATTCCGCGACACGAACATCCCCTTCATGATTTGCCCGTCCACTCCCCTGGCAACGATGGTGGATGCCGGCGCGAATGGCATCATGATTAACCGGCCGAGCTACACCGGCATCGCCGGCGCGACCAATGGGAACGGCTTCGTCAATCAGCCTGGAGAGCAGCGTCAGTGCTGCGACTGCTGCAGCCCTCCGGTCAACAACGGCTTGATTTCGGCCGGAGGGACGCTGTTGCCGGTGGACTCGAAGAACATGGCCTCGATCACCGACGGAACGTCCAACACCATGATCGTGAGCGAGTGCTCGGACTTTGTACTTGATGCGGCGGGCGTTAACAAGAATCAGCAAATCAACAGCAACCACGGCTGGCTGATGGGAACGCCTGCGACGCAGAAGATACCCGCCGGAACCGGGAATTACCCACGGCTGTTCAATACCACGACGATTCGTTACGCCCCCAATTCGGTCAGCGTTGCCATGAATGGCGTGGGGAACAACGACGGCCAAAACAATGGCATCTACTCGCCGCATCCAGGCGGCGTCCAAGGCGTGTTGGTGGACGGATCGGTCAAGTTCATCAATCAAGACATCGACATGCTCACCCTCAGACTGCTGGCTTCGCGTGCCGATGGCATGCAACTGCCCTCGTTCTAATTCGAACTAATTCGAAGATTTTTGACGGAGGTTTTGTACATGCGATCTTTTTGTACTCTGCGGTGGCGGCCAGCGGTCGTCTCGGTTCTCTGTATGTCCCTGTTGGCGTGGGCTGGCTGCAGCTCGTCGAATCTGTCCGGGCCGACCGGCAGTGTGAGCGGCAAAGTAACCTATCAAGGCACCCCACTGCCAGCGGGGACCACGGTAACGTTCGTCCATCAAGACAACGCGACGCCTGCGGTGGGGCAGGTCGGGGGCGACGGCAGCTACACACTGCTGATGCGCGGAGAGCAAAAGGTCTTGACGGGCACGTACGCGATTTCGGTAACCCCCCCCGTTACCGTACAGGACGTGGCTTCGGACGAAGAAGCTTACCGGGCGATTATGACGGGACAGGCCAAATCGCCGCAGGCCACCGCGAACTATCCAGAGAAGTACAAAGCCGCCGAGACCAGCGGCCTGACCTTTACCGTCCAGGAAGGCAGTAACACCTGCGACTTGGACCTCAAAGACGAGGAATAGTACACAGCGTGGTTTGACCACGAAGTACACATGTCTGTCCCCGGTTTCCGGCCACGGGCTCCTACGGCTGGTCGGACGCCAGGGACAGGCAAATCAGCTCCTTGTCGTTGCGGACAAAGATACAGCGGTTGGCAAAGGCCGGATGGCTCCACCAGACGTTGCGGCCAAAGGCGACGCCGGTCGGCTCGATGATCCTGGCACGGCTGATCTCGGTGTACTGTTCCGGCGTCAGCCTCGCGATGATCAGATCGCCGGTCTCACTGGCCAGAAAGAAGCGGTCGCCATTCTTCACCAAAAAGGCGCAGGCCGAGTGATCACCTCGACCGCGCCCCGTGGTCGCCGCGTAGGTGGTCCAGCGTTGTTCGCCGGTTGCCAGGGCGACGCAACGGAGTTCTCCCTTGCCGTCGACGCCGTACAGGTGCTCGCCTTCGAGAAACGGTGTGACCATCACAGGCCCGATCCCTCGGCCTCGCGCGCCGCGCCATACGACCTCCGCCGTGGGCTGGTCGGCGCCCAGTCGCAACATGGCGGATTTGTTGACGATGCCGCCAGCGAACAGGTATTGGCCCAGTTGCCGCGGCGTGGCGATGCTCATGGCGTAATTCGGATCGAGCGGCACCGACCAATACTCCCGCCCCGTCTCCGGGTCCAGGCCATGGATCGCTTCGGCGTCCCAGATGACCAACTGCTGCGTGCCGCCGGCTGTGATCAGCGTCGGCGGGGAATACCCCTGTTCCTTGGCCGAAAGCGCCCGCCATAACTCCTTCCCAGTGTGCTTGTCGAACGCCACCGCGATGCTGCCCGCTCCGCCTACGACGCAGAACAGCTTGTCGCCGAGGACTGGGGCCAGCGGATGTCCGCTGTAGCCCCAGATCGGCGTGGCGGCTTGGTAGTCGCGAGCAAAGTTGTGCGACCAGAGCACGCCGCCGTCGCTGGCATTTAGGCACAACAAATCGCCTTCGGCGCCAAGCGTATAGACGCGGTTGCCGTCGACGGTCGGGGTGGCCCGCGGTCCGGCGGGGAAGGAGATCTCGTAAGCGCGCTCGTATTCATGCTTCCACAGCAACCGGCCATCCGCCGCGGACAGGCACCAGACACGTTCCCGCCCCAGCAGCTTGCTGCGGCTGTTAGGATCCGGCGTCCGGTCGCCGCCCGTCGCGTAATCGGTGACAAACACTCGGCCATCCGCGACCGCCGGGCCGGCGTATCCGCCCGCGATCGGCACCCGCCATTTCACCATCGGCCCCTCCGCGGGGAACTTGTCCACAATTCCCGTTTCCCGCCACACGCTGTCCCGCTGCGGCCCCAACCATTGCGGCCAATCGTCGCCCCAGCAGGTGCTGATCGAAACCAGCAGTACCCATGCCCCTGCAACCCCTCGTTGTAACCTGGTGTTCATAGCCAGCTCCTTTCATGCCTCTTGCTCCAGCATACCACTACAACGTAATTTTGGCACGCCTGTCGCACGCCATTGCCCAAAACAGGGTTGCCCCGCTACAATACCCGAAATTGCTCCGCTGGCCTGGCCCTGCACCTTTATGACCCGCTCGTTGCCCCGCCCCACCCCGCCTTGTTCAAAACCGTCGACCGTCGCCGCGTCCGCTAGTGCGTCTGCCGGACGTGCCGAAAACGCCTACGACGCCTCGTTCTGGAAGGCCTTCCTGGCCAATTCCTTGGTCACCGTGGCCGTGGCCGTACTGTACCGCTATGCGGATTTCGTCACCCTGTTGGGCGGTACCGAGCTGCACTTGGGGTGGATCGTCGGAATCGGCATGGTGGGCAGCTTGACGATGCGGCTGTTCGTCGGCACGCGGATCGATCGTTACGGCCCGCGACTGGTCTGGCTGTGCGCACTGGCGTTGCTGGCCTGCGTTTGCTTTGGCCACGTGCTGGTGACGCGGTACCCGGGTGCGCACATCCGCGACCCGGTCGTAGCGGCTTTCTGTATCGCTTTGCGCATCGCCATGTGGTGCGCGATTGCGGGGATTTATGCCTCGGCAATGACATTCATTGCCAGTCGTGTACCGGTCGTGCGAATGGCTGAGCTGCTCGGCATGTTAGGCACGTCGGGGTTTGTGGGCATGATTGCGGGCGTGTGGCTGAGCGACCTGTTGCTCAGCGGCCTGTCGCAGTCGGTGGCGGCCGTCGAGCGGATGTTTGTGGCGGCTGGCGTCCTGGCACTGGCCGCGTTCGCCTCGGCCTGTTGGGCCACGGCCGGTTATGTGCATCCAGTGCCCCGTCGCCGCCCGCCGTTGTGGGGTTTGCTCCGCCGCTATCACCCGGGCCGCATCATGGTCATGGGCGTCGCGATGGGATTTGGGTTGGGACTGCCGGCCACTTTCTTGAGGACATTTGCGGCCGAGTTGCAGATCCCGCGAATCGGGCTGTTCTTTACGGTTTACTCCGTCACCGCGATTGCGACTCGCGTGGTGACGCGGCGGCTGCCCGAGCGATTCGGGCTGCGGCCGGTGGTCTTGGCCGGTCTGGGACTGGTGATCGTCAGTCAGGGATTGTTCTTGTTCGTCCACCGCGAGTGGCAGTTGATCATTCCGAGCTTTACCTATGGCATGGGGCATGCGATCCTGTTCCCCGCCGGATTTGCGGAGGGCTGCTGTACGTTTCCACCCCGGTATCGCGGCTTGGGCACGTCGTTGATGCTCGCCACCTACGACGCGGGGCTACTGATTGGGGCGCCCACCGCGGGTCTGCTGGTGCATTTCGGGCAAACGCTTGGCTGGCCTGGCTATCCCACCCTGTTCAGCGGAGTCGCCGTCTTGCTCGCGTTGGCCACGGGTGTCTACGCCACCGCAGGACGCGAGGTCAAGCCCCGCCGCCGCAGGACGCGTCCTCGCCCGCCCCGCAACCAATTAGCCCGGGTGGTTCTCGGCCCGCCGCCCGTGCTAGCAGTCGGGGTTCCGCAAGAAGAATCCGCTGGCGGCAACAAGATCATGGATTCGCAAACGAATATGCGAACAAGCCGGGACAACGTTTGTCTCTAGGTTTGGGGTTGCCCTCGCGCCTAAGATGATGAGTGGGGGGGATGATTGAGGCAGGTGTGGGGGCATCAAGGAGGAGAGGCCATGTTAGTTTTGACTCGAAAGCTGGGCGAAGAAATCCTGATTGGGGACAACGTCAAGTTGATCGTCAGCCGGATTGCCGGCAACCGCGTGACGCTGGGCATCAAGGCTCCCGGAAATGTCACGATCCTGCGGGGTGAGCTGGATTCCCAAAACGCTCCGCCGGACGGCGGCAAGCCGCAGAATGGTCTTCTGGCGACGACGTGATCCCGGACACAACGCGCATTACCTTGTTGATCGCTCGGGCAACTCGTTCGATCTGGGGGGGCTCTGCAATCAGGATGGGATGATGCAGCAGGACGGTGGCCCGAGCAGCTTCGCGGCTGTTGGGCAAGTCGCCGATCTTGCGACATCGCCGGTTGCTCCGCAACGCAAAGCTGCGAAATCCTTCGTCCAAGGCAACGCCTTCGGCGCGAACGGCGGCGAGGAACTCGTCCCGGTTGGCTGCGGCCTGCTCGCCGGCAAGCAACCAGCCCAGTTTGTAGAAGCTTGGCGCGTTCGTTGCGGAGTCCCGTGTGACAGGCTCTAGGACGGAGAATTCGCTACACAACTGCACCAGTCGCGTTGCGTTTTCCAGCCGCCGTTGATTTCGTTCGGCCAGTCGTTCCAACTGGGGCAAGAGCACGGCCGCCTGCAGTTCGCTCAGCGGATACGCTTGATTGCCGCGATCGCTGTAGATCTTGATCCGTTGCAGCACGTCGGTGCGCGAGGTTAACACGGCGCCGCCGCGGCCGGCGCTCAGCAGTTTGCTGCCGCCGAAACTGAGCACGCCGACGTGTCCCCAAGCGCCCGCCAGGCGCCCCTCGATCATGGCGCCTGGAGCTTGACAGGCGTCTTCGACCACGGCCACCTTGTAGCGGTCCGCCCACGCGCGGATCTGCGGCATCGCAGCCAGGCCGCCGTGCAAATGCGAAACGATGATCGCTCGAACACGCGGGCCCCGAGCGGCCTCCAGACAGGTCGCGTCGAGGCACCAACTCCGGCGGCAAATGTCTACCAAGACGGGAATCGCCCCCAAGGCCTCGACCGCCCGGAAATTGCCCGGGAAATCGTAGCCAGCCAGGATCACTTCGTCCCCGGCGGAAACCTGCAAGCCGCGCAAGGCCAGTTCCACCGCCACCGTGCCTGAGCAGCAGCACCGGACATGCGATAGACCGTGCATCTCGGCCAGCCGCTGGGCGAGACTCCGGCCGTAAGGCCCGTCGTAACGCCCCCAACTGCCATCGGCCCAAGCCGCTTCCAAGGCAGCGCGGACCGCTTCGTCCGCTTCCGGCCAAGTCGGCGGCCCCTCGGCAAACACCGGATTGCCCCCGTGAATCGCGAGCCGGAAATCGCTGTCGATCGTGCCCATCGCCACCCTTGAATCGGGCCCTTCAAGCGGGCCGCGGAAAGCCGACCATGCGTCCCTGCTCTTCGTCCCAGAGTTTTAGCGCCGCACAGGATAGACTCTCCCACAGGGACAGGGAATGTACGGCCTGCAACTCCGGATGCTCGGCCAGACATCGCCGCAACCGGTAGTTGGGAATCCGGCTGTCGAGATGATGCAAGTGGTGCAAGCCGATGTTGGCCGTAAACCAGTGGAGCACGCGGGGCAGCTGATAGTGAGAACTGCCCGCCAGCGCCGCCGCCACATAGTCCCAGCGGTCATGGGGCTGCCAATATGCATCTTCATACTGATGCTGCACGTAGAATAGCCATACGCCCAGCGAACTGGCGATCACCGTCACCGGGCCTTGGATCTTCAACAGGGTCTGCCATCGCCAATCGAGCAGCCACAGCAGCAGCAACGCCAAACCCACGATGGCCACGTTCGTCAAGTGGACGCTGGCACGTTCCTTCTTCCAGGTCCGCGGAATGCCCCCGGTGAACCGTTGGCGAATCACGAAGTGTAAGGAGGGAGCCAACAGCAGCAAGATCAGCGGATGGCGGTACAGCCGATAGCCGAACCGCTGCAGGCGGCTGGCTTGTTGATACTCGCGAACCGTCATCGTACCGATCTCCCCGCCACGGCCGCGCCGATCGAGATCCCCCGATGTCGCGTGATGTACGGCGTGCTCGCGCCGCCAGCCGTGGTACGGCGTGAAGGTCAGGACGCTTAGCAACAAACCCACCGCGTCGTTTGCCCGACGCGAGCGGAAGAACGAACGATGACCGCAGTCGTGCTGCAAGATGAACAACCGGACCAGAAAGGCGGCGGTCAGCGGCGCCAGGCACAACGTCCAAGCATACGAATGCGGGAGAAGCCATAGCATACCTAACCAGCCCAAAACGAAACCAGCCAAGGTCGTGAAAAGCTGCCAAGCCGCTCGCAGCCAACTGGGGTCGCGGTACGGCACCAAAACCCGCATCACACGGCGGTCGGCTTCTGCTCGGCTTGTGGGAGGACTGGAATTGTCGATGAGACAGCTGGAACTCAAACGCAGGCTCCTGAGTCGGAAAACGGCGATGGAAGAACGGCATTAAAAACTTGGTTCAACCAATAACATACCCACCGTTTGCCAGATCGGTCAACGGCAACGGCGATCCGACTCGCCAACCGAGTTGTCGGTCCAAAACTGGCTAGGTATAGGACTATCCAATTTGGCTATGTACCTTTGTACTTGCATTGACAGTCCCAGCGGAGCCCTGCATACTCACTCTTCGTCTGGGAACTTGACATCGCCCGCCACATCCCACGTCCGGCCTGGCTTTTCGATTTGAGACCTCCCAGTTTGTCACTCTTTTGCTGTGGAGGTGCGTTTTTTCATGAATATCTATGTTGGCAATTTGTCGTTCGAAGCTACGGAGCAGATCATCCGCGACGAATTCAGTAAGTTCGGCGCAGTGTCGGAAGTGAACGTCGTGATGGACCGGGAAACAGGCCGATCGCGAGGATTCTGTTTTGTGGAAATGCCCAACGAAACGGAGGCCCGAGAGGCGATCACCTCGATTAACCTGCAGCGGATCGCTGGCCGTGCCGTGACCGTGAACGAAGCCCGCCCCCGCGCCGAACGTTCAGAACGCCGCGGACCGCGCCGTTACTAAAGGTACTTTCGTCGTACAAATGAGGTCACTTGCCGACAACGCCGTCCTGGCGGACAGCGATCACGTCATCGGCGAGGATTCGCAACAAATCCTCTAGTTCCGAATTGTCTGGAACCTCCGCAGCGGCGCGGCAACGCGTCGTACGGGCTGCCGAGTGCGCCACCCGATGAAACTGTCGAGTCTCCAGATTCGCAGCATTAGCAGGGCGGTCAATCATTGGCATGGAAGTGCTGTGGTGCGTGCTGCCCGTTGCCCGATGTCGAGCGGCGTCCCAGGACGCCGGGGGAAACCAGGGCGGCAGCGTCAGATCCGCGACTTCCGAAGCTTCGCCTTCACCAAAGCCCAAGGCAGGCGATTCGCCACCGGCCGATCCGCCGGGACTGCTGGGCGAAGCGGTTGCTTGATTCAACCGGTTGATGACCACCAGCACATCGGCGGCTGTGATCAAGCCGTTCCCATCCACATCGTAGTAGGGCGACGGCAGATCATTGGGGAGGCTCGAGTTCCCGCTATGCGCATTGATGTAATTGATCAAGACCAAGGCATCCTGCGGCGTCACGTAGCCGTCGCCGTTGACGTCGGTAGGTTGAATTGGATTCTGCCAAGAGATCGCACCGGTATGGGCGATCAGGTCCACCGATCCCAACGATTCGCCTTCTGCCAAGCTCACCTGGCGTCGGGAGCCCTCCACCACGCGGCCCGACGGAGTGCTCGCTTCTACGTAGTAGCTGCCGACAGGCAGGCTGGTGATCGCGTATGCCCCCTGGGCATTTGTCGTGACCGCCGTCTCTGGGCCGAAACGCAAGTTATCCAACCGGATCGCGATGCCGCTGTGCGCTTTGGCAATCACATAGGCGATGTCCGCCGTTGGCCGCGCCAGCTGCATGGTCTCCAACCGCCCGTCCGCCAGTGGATCGGTGGTGGTGCGTCCGATCAGAACGCCGAAGCGATCATAGGCTTCCAGCCGAGCGCGGTCGCCTGTCGCCGTGCCGATAGCGTCCAAGCGGACGGCCGTCACGGGTGTGGCAAAGTCAACCCGGAACGCTAACTCGCCGGGCTTCCACGTCGAACGGGTGCCCAAGCTGCCGCGACTGCCGAACACTTTCTGAGTGCCGTAGGCCGAGGCGATGACCGTGCCTCCAGGGTCGCCCACCAGGGACAGCGTGACTTGCGGATGGATGGTATTCAGAACCGTTCCCGCCACGTGGGCGTCCGGTTCCAGCAATTGCACCAGATTCAATGGCACGCCGTTGGCATCCACCAGGCGGACGGTCCAGCCTGCCAATCGTGATTCGTCGTTGTCCAAGGCCCCGTCGTCGTCGAGGTCGTTCCAGACAAAGCCGTTGATGCCCGGACGGAGCACCGAAGCAGGCCGCGACGTATCGCCCTGGAACAGCGGCGAACTCACCCCGGTGACGGCGTCAACCGTGCGGATTTCGACGACCTGCAAGCCCGAGGCCGGGACAGTAAGAGCCAAGTTCAATGCCGCTGCCGACGTGTCGTATACCGCTGCCGTCTGCCAAGCCCCACCGTTCACTCGGTATTCGGCGCGGCTGATCTTGTTCAGGGTGATGTCGTTCTGAAACCCGGACGAATTCAGGTTCGGCAGGGTCTGGACGGACGACGTGCCGACGAAGCGATACTGGCCCGAAGCCGGATCCAGATAGCCGCTGCCGGTCAGCGTATGAGGCACGTCCAAGACGTCGAAAATGCCGTTGCCGTCGGAATCACGCCAGCCGATCATGGCCAACGAAGAAGGCGAACTGGTGTACGCATTGAACGCCGCGTCCAGCGGGTTCTCTCGCATGATACTGACGACCTGCGTGAACCCGAGCGTGGGATTGTTCGCCGCATTCCAGTTCTGGGTATTGTAATAGCCGCGGCGGTCCGTATACGAACCTCCGCCTGCATACTCGTCCCGGGCCCAGAACATGTGCCCCGTCTCGTGCGCAAAGGTGCTGGCCGGCCGTCCTGCCGGCGATACGAAAAACTGGCCGCCGGCATACGAGAATGCTTGGGAAAAACTGCCGCCGTAGGCGAATTTTCCGTCGCCATCCACGGCGTCGTTCACGACGAACACCGTGAACGCCCAATCCGTACCATGCGCCAAACGCTGGGCATGATTGAACGCCCGAATGTCGTTGGAAAAAAGGCCGCTCTTGTTATGACCGACCGAATTCAGGAAATCGTAGATCCAGTACTGGAAATAGTCGGAAATCTGACTGATCGGCTCGTAGTCTGTCAGGACAGGACTGTCCGCATAGGTAAAATCGAATTGAAAGTCGAGTTGATGCGGCGAGTTGGGAAACTGGGTGGCCAACGTCTGCTCCCACCACTCGATCCCGGTTTGCACCTTCTGCTTGGCAGCCGCAATCAAGGCCGGCGTCCAATTCTCGGTGTTGGCGTTGACGGCACTGAGCTTGTCGCTGGACTCCATCAGGACCACGGTCACCAACACGTCGCCCAGCATAAACTCGCCGGTGTCGTCGGGATAGGCACCAAACGGAGCGGCTGCCAGCAGACGCCGGTCCTCGAGAGGCTCGAATCTCAGCCGGCGCGGACGACGAGGCGGCACGCGGAAACCGCTGCGTGCTTGGCCAACGCGTGTCACCAAAAACAGATTTCGCATTGTGCGTTTCATGCCGACATTGCCGAAGCCTCGGAAATTGCAGACTCTCTTCTATTCTATCGCAGTTTGCCGAGCTGGCTTGTTGTTCAACGTCAGTTTTTTCGCTCTTTCCGGATCGTAGCGTTTCTGCCGAGCGAAGAAGTGCGCGACGAGTCTCCGACTTGCAACGTTCGGCCGACCCGAACGTGCCGAATATGCAGAAGAGAGAGCCCTGCCGGGTTCTTGGAGACGGTTTCTGCCAAGAAGTTCCCGACGGGGCTAGCCTGGATGGCCTTGATCGTCGTGGTGCGAATCGCAACCCGAAATGCGTTGTTCTAAACCCCAAAGTCCGCAAAAACCGCGTCCACCGCTAGACGGCTGCTCAGCGAGCGATGCACATCGTCGACAATATCCAACCAAGGCTCGTCGCTCTGCAATACCTCGTCCAAGTGGTTGCTGCGAGCGGCCGCAATCGTTCGCGGTGTGGCATCGCCTTCGCCTTCGGATCCCAGCTGGCTATTGAGCCGATTGATCTCGTTGATTACCCCCAGCACGTCACGGGCGTCGGCGTAGCCGTCCCCCGTAACGTCGTAGAACGGAGAGCTGGCCGGCTTGGGCAACGGCAGCGGGACGTTGATGGTGGCGGGGTTCGCGTTGATATAGTTGATCAGTAGCAAAGCGTCGATCGGCGAAACACCACGGTCATTGTTGACATCGTATTGGTTCGGCGAGTTCTGCCACGGATTGGCGACGATGACCACTCGGTAGTCCTCGACCTCTCCGGCGGGCGCTTCGCCCGTCGAAGTCATTCCGCCTCCGGTGCTCAAGCGGAACCGGACGTAGGTCTCGCCGGGAACGGCCCAAGCGGGCACGGTCAGGTTGCGGAACGTGATCGCCCCGTTCTGGTCCAAGACCGATTTATTGAGGATCACATTGTTCAGGATCTGCTCGCCGGGATCCAGCCAGTCGCCGTCGCGATTGAAGTCGACCCACGCGCTGAGCACTCCGAAGGGCACCACGTCGTTGACGATCCCGCGGGTCGACACCGTGACCGCAAAATTGCGGCTGGGGACCAGGGGGGTCGTGGGATCGAACACCACACCGTCGTTGTCTGGGATATCTCGCCCATCGCTTGTCGAGGGCTGGCCATCGGCGTTGAAATTGACCGTGGCCCCCAACGAGAAACCGTTGAGAATCACGTGCCGCGCGCCATCCTGCTCGCGAAGCGTAGGATACGGATTCGGAGCGTTGCCGAAATCCATGCCCACGCCGATGTAAACCGTGAACCGGGTCTCGCCATTGGGCTGGTTGGCGTCCAGCGAATTCCCCGCCAAGTCCTTGACGCTGCCATAGAACTGGACCCCGTCGCCGGACAGCGCGGAAACGCCGTTGACGATGACTTCCGAAGTCTCGGGATCGACAAAGGCGTCGACCCCCGGCAACCGCAAGCCGTCGATCGCATTGGCCGTCACCGCAGCGACATCCGCCGCCGTAAATGCAGCGTTCGGCGTCACCACGATCGACAGGGCGCCCGGCAATCCGGAAATGCCGACTTGATACAACCCGGTCTCCGTCAGATCCAGGGAATAGCCTTCGCCGCCCAAGACCACGATGCCGTTGCTGGCGTTGTAGGGCCACAGGCCCAGCCCGGCGTCGCGGATGCGGATCACCAACGTGTCGGCCAACTGGTGGGTCGTCGTGGCCGCCGTGTAGGGAACCCGGATGTTTCCGGGGGTCCAGAAGTTGTTGTTGTCCAGCTCGAACGTCACACTGCGGCCGGTGCTGTCGGTGACCACGAACGTCTCGCCATCCTCCAGCAAGTCCTGGAACCTGCCGGCCACCGTGGGAATGCGGAACCCGAACGGCAGACGCACGCCGGGCTCGCCGGTGAGGATCAGGTTCGATTCCGAGATATCGACCTGATGATTGATCTCGCCGCCCAACTGCACGCGACCATCACCCAGCAGCCGGGCGATCATGCCCACCGGCTGGCTGTTGACGGCCAGCGCGATCGCCTGAGCGATCTGCGTGTTGGTTTGGGACATCGTGAATTTGACGGGAATTCGACCGAAGCCTGCAAAACCGTCCGTGCTCAACTCGAACGTAAACAACCGGCTGCCGTTGTCGATGGTGAAGATGTCGCCGTCCACGACGGCATCCGGTCCGCCCAGTTGGGTCAGCGTCGCGGAGGTGATCGTCAGCGTCTGGGTGCCATCCGCCCCCAGATGCACCAGGCCGCCTCCGATGTTGGCCGGAGTGAGCCCCACAAAGGCATCCCGCAAGGCTTTGACCAGGGCGTCTGCGACCTCGCCTTGGGAACTCGACGCGGTAAACGTGACGATCACGTTGTTTTCGTCCGCACGCACGCCGTTGTTGTCGAATTCGATCGTCTCCGTGATCGTCGTCACGGTGCCCGTCGGGCTGGTCACGCTAAGTTCCACGGTCACGGTGTCGCCGTCGGCCACTCCGCCCGCCGCGCCGCCTTGGACGGGGACTTGAATCGCATAACTTTGAGGCACCGTCAGCACATAACCGGTGTCGTACTCGAACGTAAACGTGTTGCCGAATTGGTCCGCCAGGCGGAATCGCTCCCCATCGGTGATCATGTCGCCGCTGCGAGCGGCGATGACGAACCGGTCCTGGTTCTGCAAACGGATGACGTAGCTGCTGTCCATGTCCCAGACGCCGGCCATGGGGACGATGTGCAGGAGGTTGTTCGTAAAGTCGTACCAGACGGTGAAATCCTGGCCGCGGACCAATTCCCGATCGTTTTGCAGGACGCGAACGAAGTTGGTGCTGACGGTCATGTCGTCGATCCCGCTGCCGAACAAGGGCGGTTGGCCGTCGCCCAGCTGAATCGAGAAGCGGTCCAACGAAGTGCGGGCCAGGTTGACCAGGGTCGGGCTGGGATCCAGGTCGTCGGCTCCGTTGTCCAGCGGCAGGACCAGCGTCGCGTGCGGCCGCGTGAAATCGGCGCGGTCGACGGCACCGCGATCCTTGAACACGTTTTGCCCCAGGCCCGGCGGCGGCGCCACAGCGGGATCATCGACCCGCAGTTGCCCCAACGCATCGTAGTCGGGGGTCACGATCGGCGACGGCGCAATGCCCAGCGGTCCGCTGACTTGCACCATCGCAAAGCGATCTTCCAAAGCATCCACAGAACTGTCGATGATCGGGGAACCCGGCGAGGGGTAGAAATTGCCGAAGTAAGGATCGCGGAACAACTTGATCCCGCTGGGCACGCGAAGCGGGAAACTCTCCGTGACAATCCCTGTTGCATCCGTATCGTTGTCTTGGTAGACCGTGCCGCCGACCACTGTCGTGACGGACGACGCGTCGATGCGGATTCCCGTCTCGAGCGCAGCGACAATGTTGTTCAGCAACGTCGGACTGGCGCTGTTCTCGACCACAATGCCCGCCGTGCCCGGCCCCGCCACAACACCGCTGAGGGCTTGCACAAAGCTCTCGAAGAACGGCTGTGGATTGAGCGCGAACGCAGCGATATCGAACAGCGCGCCACCGGTGCGCCGCGCCAGTTCGCCATAACGAGCGTCCGTGTTGTTGGTCGGCGAGTCGATATCGTTGGGCAGGTTGGGGTTCAGGGTGATGCCGAAGAAGGTGGCCGACTGGGTCCGGAAGGCGTTGAGTGCGGCGTTAAAGTCCGCCAGCGTGCTGTCGTCTTCCTCGTCCGTGACCAACACCGTCAGGACCTGCGTCCCCGTCCGGAAATTGAAGGTCGTTTCCGGATTGAAGTCGTTCAGTGCCTCGCGGAGCGCCAAACTGCCATATTCCTTGGCTCCACCCGCCGGCACCGTGAAGGTCTGGAAGGGGCTGTCCGGGGCCGTAAAGCTGGCGAAATCCGTCATATCCTGGATTTGCATCGGCGTCGGCGTGCTGCCGGGGAAGGTCACCAGACCATAGCGAGGGTCGATGCCCGCAAATCTCAAGGCCGCATCAAACTCGTCGAAGTGCTCCCGGATGGCCTGGATGTCGTCGGTCATCGATCCCGTGGTGTCGATCACGAACACAATGTCCGCCGGGATCAACTGGAACGCGTTCCGATCGGCGCCGTAAATGGTGTTATTCAGGATCCGTCCAAAGGGGACGCTCGCGGGCTGCCGTGGGACTGGCACAGGAGCGTTGGGATCGTTGGGATCAATGGGAGCGTCACTGAGATCGCCGCTGAAACGGATCCCGCCGCTGCGATTGTACGCCAGCACGTTGTTGGTGAGCGTTACGCCTGGCGCCAAACGCGCGGTGTTCAAAGTCGCCAGATTCCGGACCGGCCCGGGTTGTGCAGCGCCATTCGCATCGCGCGGCCCGGATTGGGCGACGATGCCGTAGCCCGCCGAATCGGAAATGAAGCTGTCGCGAATCACCAATTGGCCTTGGTCGCGGAACAGATTGGCGTCGCCGCGCCGGGTGTAGCTCTCGGTCAGCAAGCCGTTGGAATTCCAGGGCCGTAGGATCTCGATTTCGTAGTACCCTGTCGAGCCTTCGAGGCGCCGCGATTGGTCCAAGTCGGCCACGGGCGAGACGGTCCCGGCTGTGGAAAGCTGCCACAATTCGCGGCCCGTAGCGGTCGTGAACGCGCTGAAGTACAGCACGCCCGCGGCGGCCTTCAATTCCCCAGGATCCGACGACCCGCCTGGTTCCAGGTTGACCACCTGGCTGGCCACGCCGGCCGCCGTCAGCTTCCACAGTTCCCGGTCGCCGTCCGGCCCTTGGGCGCTGAAATACAGATCGTTGTTGAACACCTCCAGGCTCGCCGGATCCGACGAGCCGGCCGGGGCGATGTCGGCCGCCAACGCTGCGTTGCCGAAAACGTCGAGCCGCCACAATTCGCGGCCGCTGCTCGGCGCCGTGGCAGCAAAATACAGGGCGTTGTTGAAGACCCGCAAGTCAGTCGGGTTCGACGAGCCGGTGGGATTGAGTTCGACGGCCTGACTGGGAAGTCCCAACGTATTGATCCGCCACAGTTCCCGCCCCGTCACCAGCGTGGTCGCGCTGAAATACAACTCGCCGTTGAAGATGGTCATGCCCGCCGGGTCGGACGAGCCGTTGGGCTCGATGTTCACGACGTTCGTTGCCACTCCCGCGGCGTTGACCTTCCACAACTCGCGGCCGCTCGCCGGCGAGGAGGCGCTGAAATACAACTCGTTGTTGAACACGACCAAGTCGGCCGGATTGGACGAGCCGAAGGGGTCGATGTCTGCCACCTCGGTCGCCACACCTCCCGCCGTCGTTCTCCACAACTCGCGCCCGCTGGCCGTCGTAAAGGCGGCAAAGTACAGGGCGTTGTTGTAAACCGTCAGGTCGGTCGGATTCGACGACCCGTTGGCAAACACGTCGACGACCAGGGAGGCCGTGCCGGCGGCGTCGAGCTTCCACAACTCGCGGCCATGGGCCGGCGTATAGGCGGTGAAGAACAACTCGTTGTTGAAGACCGTCAACTCGGCGGGATCCGAGGATCCGGTCGGATGGATATCAGCCACCAGCACCTGCACCCCGGCAGCGTTCAGTTTCCACAGCTCGCGTCCCGTCCCGGGAGTAAAGGCCGTGAAGTACACCTCGCCGTTGAAGACCGTGATGTCGGCCGGATTCGACGTGCCGACCCCCAGCGTCCGCGGATCGTACTGCTCGTTGCCAAAACCGCTGACGCCGATGTAGTAGACGCCTTCCGCCGGGGCGGTGAAGACCAGGTACGAGTCCCGATTCTCCGTTCCGGCCGGCCAGATGATCGCGCTTTCGCCCGGGGCGAAATCGTCGTCGCTGACGATGGCACGCGGGCGGCCCAGATCGTCCAACAACAGGACCGGCGCGCCGCTCGCATCAAAGACCCGCAGGACCGAGTCCAGGGGGGAGCCCAACGCAGTGGCGTTGATGTTGATCGTGATCACTTCCCCAGCCGCCAGTTCCACGCGGAACAAGTCGATTTCCGCTCCGAACGGCCGCACGGCCGGATTGTCCCCAATCACGCCTGCCGCGCGGTAGCCCTCGCGGCCGCCCGCCGTCATCCCGGTGGCAACAGCCACGTCCAGGGTGTCGTTGCCCTCCGCTACGGGCAGCCCGCTGGTGGAACCGCCGCTCGCCGCGCCCATCGTCAGTCGCGCCGCGCCAGACAGGTGAATCTTGCCGCTGGTGCTCGTCGGCCCGCCCGACACGCCGTCGCCGGACGAAGCACGAATTGCCAACTGGCCCGCGTCCGCAGCGGCATTAATAGCGTCCCGTATTCTTCGGGCCATGACGACCTGGCTGTCACTGGGATCGAACAGGATAGCCGCGTTCCCCACGGCCGTGCCGTTTCCGACCGTGACGTCTTCGAATTCGAATGTCACCACGGCGGTCCCATCGCTGAGCGCAAAGCTCTGGCCATCACGATAGAAGTAGCCGGGCGCAGGCGTCAGCGTCAGGCCGTCCACCAGACGGTCATTTACATCAAAGCCTTGGAATAACTGCAGAGCTGGTACTCCCGTCGCCGTTTGCCCGTACTCGGTCGCCTGGCGAATCTCCAACTGATACTCGCCCTGGTTGATCTCGCCGCCGCGCTGCGCCGTATTGACCACGAATTGCGGATCGGCCGACGGGGCGCTGCTCGTCACCATCTCGCCGCGGCTGGCAAACCCGATGATGATGTTGTCGATGTAAACGCCTTCGTGCTGGTTGTCCCGCATTCCCAACGCGCCGGGCGTGGCCGCCGTCACGGTACCATTGAGGCCGGCCGAAGTGCCAAAGGCGCCGAAACGATCGCCGAATAATCCGCTGCCGGCCAACGCCGTGGTCGGATCCGACGGACCGGACAAACCCAGCGGTCCCGGGTCGCCAACCCCGTACCCAATGATCTGCACCGCTTCGTGCCGCGCCTTGATCGCGTCGATGTTCCCGTTGCCTAGATGACTGGCCAGGGCCACGCGGATCGCGTCGGCCACATCCAGCGCGGTCATCGCCAGGTTGACGCGGACCGGGACGACGGGCAGATCGGACACCCCCGGCACGACGCCGCTCAAGGGATTGGGCAATCCGCTCGCCACCCCCGATGCGCCCTCGACGAACGTCGCCGGCAAGCCGCTGGTGACGATCGAACCGGCGTTGGGCAAATTCAGCCGATTGCCGATCCGCTGGGGACCTGTGGGATCGGTGACGGAAATCGTGAATTCATAGTAACCTTGACTGACCACCTTGCCGGGAACGGCAACGCCGCTGCCCATGCTGCGCGGGTTGTAGTTTGGATTGTGGGCGGCGCTGATCCCGATGTAGTAGATCCCCCGTTGCGTGGCGGTAAAGTCGATCTTGGCGTCGCGGATGAAGGGACTGGTCGGATCCAGGTTGTCGTTGGCCGCCAACTCGACGCCGTTGGCGTCGAACAGCCGTAAATAGGCATCCAGTTGAGTCGCCAGACGCTGGGTATCGGTCTGCACCACGATCTGGTCGCCGGCGTCCAGGTGCAGGCGAATCAGATCCACGTCCAAATCCAAGGGGACGTTGGCCCCGAGACTGAAGTTGTCGCCGATAAAGCCGGTGCCGCGCAGCGTCTGCGTCGTTCCGTCCAGTCCGCTGCGAAACGCCGTGACCAGCGTGTCGTTCGTATTGACTTCGTGCTGGATCAAGTCCGCTTGCAGGGCGATCGGCACAGGCGGATTCAAGTCGATGACCCGCTGGATGGCTGCAGCCAGTTCGCCCGCCGTCTCCAAGCCGGTAAACGGGACGGCGGTGTGCGGGATGCTGTTGGTGACCCCGACCGTCCCGTTCTTGTCGAATTCATAAACCGTCCCGTCGATCTCGAACAGAGCGCCATCGTCCACGGCCGCACCGGTCGGCGCGACGATCGTGGGCCCAAAATCGAACTCGAACCCGACCACATCGACTCGCTGGGACGCGTTGATCACGGGATTCATCACCAGGTCGGTCAGGGTGAACCGCTGGCCGTCGCGCAGATCGGCACCCGCTAGCGCCCGCAGTTCGTTCCCGGCCGTGTTCAAGTCCAAGGCGAAATTGCGGCCGCCCGTGCTCAACCCGCCCGCCGTACTGAACTCGAACCGCAGCCGCAGGTTTTTCTGGCCGGCGTAAGGCGACAAGTCTACCCGGGCCTGACGCCACGGGTCGTTGGCATCCTGCGCGTTCTGGCTGTCGAACAACTCGGCCCGCTGGAACGGTTGCTCGGGAACGAGTTGGCCGGTCTGCCCATCGCGGGTGAGGAAGGGGTCGAATTCGTCGAGATAGTCGTCGTCCGGCAGCGGGTCGCGGTCCGAGTTGTTGGTGCTCAACAGCTTCCACTGCCCATCATCCCCCGAAATGTAGACCCGGAAAGCGTCCCGCATCCGGTTGTCGGGCAGTACCAGCGACGTGGAACCGGTGTCATCGGCCCGTTCCGTATCCAACCAGTAGTCGAAATACAGCATCGGCTTGTCGGCGGACGAATAGCCCTGCAGGCTGAACGAGTTGCTGATCAGCGTGCCCTGCGCGCCGCCGGGGAAATCGTAGGTGTTGGCGGTGACGTTGGGAGCAAAGTTGCCGGTCCCGAACTGGCCCTGAACCAGCGGCCCTTCATAGCCGAAATACAAACTGGCGTTTCCGGCGGACGTCTCGGTCAAGCGGCTGCCGTCGAAGGCCTGCGTGACGTTATGGCCGGGCGCGGTGTCGCGATCGGTCGTCACGTGCCAAAGATTATCATCCAAAATGGAAAACGCCATTCCGTTGGCAGGACGGCCCGTGTCGACGTAGTATTGGGCATTGGCAAAGACCGCCTGGGGACGGCCCCACGTGTCGAACGCGAAAATCCGGCCCGTGTTCGTGATGCCGAACAGCAGGTTTTCGTAACGGCCGTTCTCGGCGTTGGGCGGCCCGGCAACCAATCCCGAAAACCGCACCGGTGCGGTGGTGACCATCTGCAGCCGAGCCCCGCTGGGCACGGTCTCCGCGACCAGCCCATCAGCTCCCGCCAAGGTGATCGTCCCGGGAGAAACCTGCGCGATGGTGTATTCGCCGTCATTCAATTGCGTGCCGGACACGATCAACCGGCCGCCGATCACGAAACCGGCGTCGACGAAGCCGTTGCTGGGATCGACAATCGTGTCGGGATTCGTATTACTGAACGTCAGCGGCGTGTTGTACAGCCAATCCACCGTCGTCACGTCGTTGACGGCTTGCAACAGGGCCTGGGAACCATCGATATAGTCCGCGACATTGAACCTTGTCCCGAAGGAGGTGCCCCCAAATTGGCTGGCGATACGGAACAGGCCGCCGGTGTCCGTCACGGCATACATCTGCGGTCCGATAAACGCCATGCCGGTGATACTGCCGCCGGGTGCGGCCCCGCCGCTTTGCAGCGGGCAGTCCGGGATGCCGGGTGCGCCGATCTGGGGCGGCGTGCCAAAACTGGTGCAAACAAACACGGGTTGAGCCGCCGGCGGCGGGACGGAATCCAAGAGAACCGTCTCGCCCAATTGCGAGGCGTTCAGGTTCGCACCGATCATCGCTTGGTACACCCGGTCGGCGATGTCCAGGCTCGTATCGCTGACCAGGAAGGGGATCGGCAGGCGGAACGGATTGATTGTGCCCGGCGTGCCGACCGCCGTGAAGATGGCCGGGTTGCGGATGTTCGAGAAATCCGCCGTCAGTGCGCCCGCAAAGTTCAGCCGGTTGCCGGCCGCCCCGGCCTGAAACACCAGCCCCGCGTTGGCATTGACCGCCGTTGCAATCGCGGCGCCAACTTCGGTCGCCGTGAAGTTTTCCTCGACGGGTACCGCCGCCGCGCCCCCGGACACGCCCGGCTGGCCGGCGATCGCGATCCCCGTGGCGTTCGTGACCGCCCCGCCGGTCACGGATTCGCCGATTAACGTCAGGCGATTCGTGCCCGGCAATTGCACTGCCTGGACGCCAAAGTTCGGCACGCCAGCGATCGAGGTAATGATGGCGCCGATGATCGCTTGCTGGTTGCTCGTCTGGTTGAACGGAATCGGGACGTTGCCCGCCGTGTTATTGTTATTGTCAAACTCGAATGTCACCGTTTGGGGCGTGGCGGCATTGTCCGAGATGGTCAGCACGGTGCCGTCGGTCAGCTGACCGCCATTCTGGGCGGTCACGATGATCACCGATCCCGTATCGAATTCGAACGCAAATCCGTCTACCGTGAACGTGTCGCCATCCTGCGGCACCTGGGGATTGGCCGCGTTGAACGTGTTGACGTTGATCCGGAACTCGGGCCCCGTATCGAACTCGAAGCCGAGGTCGCCGACTCCGTCGCCGTTTCGGTCGACCTGGAAGAAGTCGCCGTCTTCGATGTTCACCGTCGTGATTGGGTTGCCCGCCAAGCTGAGCGTCACGGTCGTAGCGTCGACGCCTGTGACGGTCGTGTTGGTGCCCCCGGAGGGGAATGGGTCGGCCGCGGTGTTCAGCGTACCGCGTTCCCAAATCTGCGTGCCCCCGGCGGTCAGCAGCTGAGCCTTGGTTTTGTCCGCCACGTTGGGCGGATTGATCGCTTCGCCGGTGGACGGCGTAAACTCGAACAGGATATTCGCGGGCGAGGGGATGCCCAAAGCAAAGGAAATGGTCTGTCCTGTAACCGGATCCACGAAAGTGTCCCCGCGGTTGCCGATGGCAAAGCCTCGCACGTTCTGGCCGATTCCCTGGCTCTGGCCGCTGAACGTGATCGCGTTGAACCGAATTCCCACTCCGTCCTTGCCGTTGCCGGCAGGGATCGCGGTGCCGGGATTGGCCGGGTCCAGTTCATAGGTCTCGATGTCGTCGTCGCCCAGGTTCTCGCCCAGCGTCGCGGGCGTGTTCAGCCCCGGATTGATCTGCCAATAATTGCCGGTGGTAGCATCGGTCTGCGCCAGAGGGGCTTGCGGGATGGAATAGGCGAACAGACCACCGCCGTTGCCGACCGCCGGCAAAGCGCCTTGCGGATGCATCGCGATGTCGCCGACGCGAGCCCCAAAGGCGCCGATCCGCGATTCAACCTGCCCCGTAAAGGCATCGACGGACAACAACTCGCTGCGATTGGTCTGCCCGGGCTCCGTGATGAACAGCGTGACGTCGCCCAAATTGAACTCCGCCGCGGCCGGCCGGGATACGAACACCGCAACGCTGGCTTCGCCGGGAGCGACCGTCTGGCGGACTTGCGGTTCTTGCAGCCGGCTGGTGGTGCGCGTGAGCGGAATGAGCTGCAATTGGTTGGTCAACGGATCGGTCGAGGCGACTTCGCTCAACAGGGTCTGCACGATGACCAACTCGCGCAAGGCGACTCGGCCGTTGAAGCCGCCAGTTGCCGACAACAGCGAGACGATCACGGGCGAGTCGGCGGTGGGGTCCGGCCAGATGTCGTCGAAAGCGAGCGATTGCGGCAGGTTCAGGTTGATCGCCTCGCTCGCCGCCGCGCCGATGTCGCTGGCCGTATCGCTGTACGAAAATGGAATCACCACCCGCCCCGGCTTCACGAACCCGTCGGCATCGAACTCGTAGGTCATGGCATTGCCGGCCGCGTTAGCGATCGTAAAGGACTCGCCGTCCTTCAACTGATTGCCCGCCGGGATGAACAAGGTGACCGTATCGGCGGCGCCGAACAAGACGGGGATCGTCGGCGCGTTGGCGGTCGTATAGGCGCCGATCGCCGCGATCCGGTCCTCGGCGACGCGGTTGACGGAATTGACCGGCTCCAGTCGCACCAGTGGGTTGGTCGGCGACGCCACCAGAAACTGTTGCAGCTCTTCTGGAATCCTCGCGTTGGACGAGACGGCGACGTAATAGCGTCCGGCCGCCAGCCCCGTTGCGGCGGGCATGTGGACGGGCCCGATGAACGGATCCAGGACTCCCACCGAGCCTCGCGACAGGTCGCTGGTCAAATCGGCGGGGTTCACGGGGCGGTCATCCAACGTGTCCGATTCCCGCCCCACCAAGACCAGTTGTCCCAGGTCGTTGAACACCCACAAGTTCGTGTTGGCTCGAGCGAACCCGTCCGCATAGTCGATATCGAACACCAAGGACGCGGTTCGCGAGGCGTTGGGGTCGTCGGTTTGTACGGCATCGTAACGGACGTCAAACTGGTACCAGTCCACGTCGCCGACGTTGGCCAGCGCCCCGGCCACGCTGATCGTGCCCCGATCGCTGTTCATCAGATTGCCCAGGACATCCGGCGTCGTCAGGCTGTTGTTCACGTCGTTGCCGTCGACGTCGAGGGCTTCCGCCGCTTCGCCGGTCAACGGCGAGTGACGGGGACCGCCGGTCACTTCGATGCCATTGGCGGCGTAACGGATGTCGGCCATACGGACGGTCGAACCCGGGATCTCGTCCAGCTCGCGAAGCCGGATTTGCAGCCGGTACACACCGGTCGTCAAGCCCGCGTTCAGGTTGCCCAGCGCACTGCTGCTGCTCCGCACTCGCACAAAATATGAGTTGGTAATCCCGGCGGGCCCCGGCAGTACAAGTCGCATCCCGGCGTCGCGCGGATTGGATGTCCAACGATCCTGCGCGTCGGACACGGACTTGTTCAGCGGGTGCAGCACCAAGGGGTCGGCCAACGTCGGATTGCGATACAACAGGTTGGGATTCGCCGTCTCCTCGCCGGAATTGTCGGAACGAGCCAAGACCACTCCGTTGCCGTCGATCAGTTCCAGGACGGTGTCCAGGCCGTGCGACGTGCGGTCGATGTCCAGCCAGACTTCGGTGCCGGCGGTGGCTTGGAACGAATACACGTCCAGGTCGCCGGGCCGATTCAGAGAACCCCTGACCTCGAATCCCAGCCGCCGATTGTCGTCGGCGGCTTTCTCGTTCGGAGCCAGCGTGCCCAGGACCTGGGCATGGGCCGGCCGGTCGTTCGTGCCGGAAATCGTGGCGTTCCCCGTCTCCCATTCGATCGTGGTGTCCACATTCCGATCGTGCGCATTCGGCAGGAATTGAACGCCGCGCCAATCCCCGGGCTGCGGCTGCGTGCCGACCTGGACATTGGCAAAGCTGCCCAACTGCAGGAAGACCGCCGAGTCGTAGTCGGTGTCAAAAACGTCGGAAATTGCCAATTTGATGGTGTGCGTTCCCGGCCCCACGGCGAGCGCCTGGGCGGTGAATACGGTCGTAAATCCGTCATAGCCGAACAGGTTCAGGAACTGTCCGTTGTCGGCGATGCTGTTGTTGTTGTAGAACTGCGGGTTCTGCGGATTCACGCCCAGCGGATTTCCGCCGTTGATCGTGTTGATTGAGATCGGCGTCGTCGTGCCCGGAATAAAAGCGATGTTCTGACCGTCCAGGAAGAACGCAAACACGTCGTTGAATGGGGAATTGGCAAACTCGTTGTACTCCTCTGATGCGAAGACAAAGTTGAAGAATAGATCCTGGCTGGCGGTTGGATCCAACTGGAAACTGAACTCCAGGAAAGTCGTGTCTTCGGTGGCGAGTACCCCCGGCACAAGACCAAACTCGGCATCTAAGTCCGCGTCGCCTTGCAACGAGGCAAAGCCCCCGTCATCGTCGCTGAGGTTGGGCCCCTCGGCGACCATCACATCGCCGGTCGCCAAAATGATCCCGGAGTCGATTCCGATCGAGGCCAGCCCGTTGCGGAAAATGCCGGCGGAGGTCAGCCCGCCGACCAGGGTTGCGTTCCCCACGGGAATGACGCCCGGCCCCAGCAAAGTGTCGCGCAGCCGATTTGCATCGGTGGTGACCTCCTCGATCTCCAAGGGCCCCAGTCCACCGGCTCCCGGACGGTCGGGCACGCCGCAGACGCCCAGCCTGGTCTCGACCTGCGGACTGCCGGCGGGAGTGAAGCCAGCCCCGACAGTGCAATCATTGACTGCGGTCAAGACGACAGGTTGTCCCGGTTGCCCCAGCACGTACAGCGCGCCGCCAATGCGGTCGGTGATGTCTAACGGCCGGCCCGTGGCCGTGAAGCCCGCATTTTCGCCTTCGAGCTTGACCACCAAGCTCTGGTTGGCACCGCTCTCCAACCGCAAGCCTCCGTAGGTATGGAAATCGGGGATATAGATCGTCTGATCCAAGACAATGTGAACGATGTCCGTATCGTCCCAGATACCTTCGGTCGTCAGCGTCCCACCCCGCACGGACATACCGTTCAATTCATTGCCGCTGAGACGATTGTCGCGGACCAAAGGTCCGGCATTGGCAACGATCTCCGCGCGGCGGTCGATCCATCCCGTCGAGCGTCCCGGATCGGTCACCAACTCGTGGTTCAGCGAGTTGACGTCGATGCTGATCACCGGACCCTCGTTCGCTGTCATCACGTTGCCCACCAGCACTGGCTGGGCCCCGCGGACGAAGATCAGCGCCTCGGCGTTCTCGCCCCGCCCGCCGCGGGCGGGCGACGACTGGCCACCGGAGCCGTTGGCGTTGTGCTCGAATACCGAGTTGGCGATACGCGCTTCAGCCTGCTGGATTTCCAGGACATTGAAGGAGGCGAAATTCCCGGGTACCTTGGATACGCCGCCGCCGTAGGCCAGCAAGGCGTGGTCCAGACTGGCGGCGCTGGCGGGCCCTACGTACAACCCCGTCCAACTGCCCGGCTCTAAATCGCCCCGGTCGCTGGTCGCGAAGGTCCCGCCCGCGCCAAAGCGGTTGTCTTGCAGGGCGGTGAACACGACTTCCGCCCCGGCTTGGCCTTCGGCCAGCAATTGCGATCCGAAGCTGGTCTCGATGCCGGCCCCGTTCAACTTGACAATCGTCCCCGGAGCGATGACCAAACCACCGCTCAACCGGCTCTGCAGCGCCCAGGCGGAGCCTGCCAGCAGTCCGCCCAGCACGCTGCCGGTGTCCAGGTAGCTGCGGCTGGCGGCATCCAACTCCGCCACCAAGACGAAGTCCGACTTCTCCGACCGGTACAGCCTTCGGCTGACGTAACCCGCCGGCGCGGTGGGCAAGTTTTGCAGCAAGACTTCTTGCGTCCGTCCGGTCTCCGCATCGGTGACTTGCACCAGGACCGTAGCGGTGGGATCCGAGGGCGGGCTTTCCCGGCCTTGAGCGTCGACAAAAGTCAGCTTGTAGCGCTGAATCCCCGCGGGCACTCCGTCGTTGGTTGCGGTGGCTTGTCGCGTCAGCGTAACCAACCCGACATTCGGCGCCGCCAGCGTCTGGACAGGGCCGCCGGGGTTGCCGGCAATCCGCAGGTTCTCTGCCAGCACATGCACCACATCGGTGTCGTCCCAACGTCCGGAAACCGTCATGGGCTGCGTCTGACCCCCGGCCGGCGTGCTCACGCGCACGAACAGGCCGTTGATGGAATTATTGACAATCCGGTTGCCGTAGATCACCGGGCCGACGCGGGTATAGTCGGACGTGAAGGGAACGTTTTGGAAGCGAGGGGCGTGAAAATTGGTTTCCTCAAAACTGTTGGGGTTGGCCGACAAAGCGGCGTCCGCGCTGTACGTGATGGAGTTGAACGTAGCCGTCGGCCGTGCACCGATCATGTGGATCGGCGAGATCGTTTGCGGCACCTGGTCCACCACCACGGTGCCGCCACCGTAGCGGATGTCCGCTTGATTGACGTAATTCAAGAAGATGCCGGCGTTTTCCCGGTCCAACCGGCCGGCCGTCTGATCCAGGTCGCGGCGGAACATGAGCCCGCCCCAATCGCCCGCCGCCGGCTTGGTCGTGATCCCCGGTGTGCTGTCTCCGCCCAACTGCTCGTCGTTGTACGACGTGAACGTGACTTTGCCGGACACCGGATGGCCCGCGGCATCCTTGACAAGGAACCCGGCACTGTCGACCAATCGCGGCGTGCCAAGCACCTGCAACGCGCCGCCGCTGAGGTTGATCGTGGGCGAAAAACTGCCGACCCCAATCCGCGCACGGCGAAGCTTGATCACCGCGCCGCGGTCGATCATCACCGTGACGCCCTGCGGGACGTTCAGCGTGCTGCCGTCCGCCAACGCCGTCCCCATCAGATTGAAGCCGATTTCGTACGGCACGGCGTCTGCCGGCGTGCCCAGATTGCCGTCGGCGCCGCCGTTGCCGACGATCCGCACGACATCGCCGTTGCGGGCCGCTTGCAGCGCGGGGACGATGCTATTATAAGGCGAACTCAACGTGCCCGAACCGCCCGGGGCTGCGGTCTTGTCGACAATGATCGGCGTCGCAGAGACCCGAAACCAGTAATTGAACACCCCGCCGGGCTCGCCGTTTCCGTTCCCGTCCAACGCGGTCTCCCGCGAGCCGGCGCCGGCGCTGGTGTTGAAGAAATTGTCCACGTCGATCAGGCTGTTGCCGGCGTTGGGCTGGAACGTCAGCCGCAGATCATAGCGGCCTTCGGAAACGCCGCCAAATCCTGTGTCCTCGACCGCCGGGTTGTAATCCACATTCCCCGCCGCCGACACGCCGATGTAGTACAGGCCAGGCTCGACCGACAGTTTCAGGAACGAGTCGTTACTGAAGTAGTCGTCGTTGCGGCCGATCAGTTCGCGGCGGCCGTTCGTCTCGCGATACACCGAGATCACGGCATCCAGCAGACTGGCGTCAGGCAACCGCTGGGCCAACGCCTCGGCCGACAATACGCCGGCCTGCGTGACCTCGAAACGATAGAGGTCGATATCCTTGCCCTCGTTGCGGTACAAGTGGCGGCCGTGAACCGTGTCATGGTCTCCGGGATAGACGGGTTCCGGCACGTCGGGATTGCCAAACGCCAAGGCCGGGTCGCTGCCCGCTACGGTGCCGGGCGGCAAATCGCTCGTGTCCCCCAGTCCCAGCGTCCGCCCGATCTCGCGCATCGCGATCTCGAACCAACTGTCCGGCCGCAACGGGTCGTCCGAAGCGCCAAAAGCCTCGTACCAGTTTTCGGCACTGTCCAGAATCAGCGTGGGTTGACCCGATACGGGATTCAGGCCGGACAGTCCCAGCACGCCGCCTCGACCGGTCGGAATGGCCGGATTTAACGCCCGCAAATCTCCCGTCGCCACCACGATGCCTTGCGAGGCGGTCTCGATGAACTGCACGCCAATCGCCCGTCCCCACAGCTCAAACGCCTCACGCGCCCGGGTCTTCTGCTCGGCTTTGATCAAGTTCGTCAGCTTGTTGCCGGCAGGGTCGGAACCATAATCGCTGCGGAAATTGTAAAAAATAGTCGCAATGCCGTTCTCCGAATCGGCCGGCTGCAGCAGATGCGCCTGGATCTGCTCCGGGATATTGCGATGCCCCGGCTCGTCGCTGGCCCCCGGCAACGCCAGCATGTACACCTGCGGCTCGATCGCGGCAGAAATCAGCATACTGCCACTGAGGGGGCCTAACGCGTAAGCCGTGTCGAAACTGGACCCGACCTCGTAGCTCCGCAAATCCACCAGAGTCGGCGGGGCCAGCGGCGACTCGTCCGTCCCGATCCGCAGACGGAACGTGCCCGCACCACTGCCCAACTGGTGCAGCGCCCGGCTGAACGTCAGCAGCGCCCGGTCGGTCTCCGTCGAGTACTGGACCGCGACCGGCTTGTAGACGACGTCATCGGTCGTCTGCAGCGTGTCATTGGTATAGATCAGCTGATAGAAATTGGGGTTCGAGGCATGGATCGGCGACAGATCGTCGTCGTTAAAGTAGACCTCGATCTGTGTGGTCGCCTGCGTCAGGAGGCCGACGGAATTCCGCGTGATCGGCTGCGGCACGACACCCAGAATCTGGGGCGCCAAGTCCAATTCGAATGTCCGGGCGAAATCCTGACCGTTGTCCCGCTGGTCGTCGGTCGTGTCGCCCAAGGCAAACCCGTTGGTGCTCCGCAACGGGGCCGACCCGGTGCCGCCGATGTCGATCCGGTACAGGTCGTCCGGCAAGGTCTCCGCAAACCGGAAGATGACTTCCCGAGGCGTGTCCCCGAGCCCGATATAACCCGGCTCGATCACCACGTCGTTCGCTCCAGCGAGGATCAGTGGCGAATAATTGATCACGGTCGTCGCGAGCCCGATTTTCGTCGCCGGATTGCCCACCGTATTTGAGGCGACCGCCAGCGCGCGGGCAAAGGGGTTGGAGTTGAAGACATTCACCAGTTCAGCCGCGGTTGTCTCGTTGCCGGGATTCGAATTCAAACCGATCTGGATCGTTCGGCCGTTGACAACATTGATCGTCGGACTCGCCGCGCCGCCCCGATTCGTCTTGGTCACCTCGATCCGCAAGCCGTTGCCCGCGGCGCCGGACGCAACCGAGGTGAACGTGATGTCCAGGTTGGTGCCGGTATTAAAGTTCGAGGATACCGACGCCTGGTTCCCGCCGCGCAACGGCAGCGGCGAATACGTGATGGACGGCGTCGTGACGTTGGTCGCCGTCGGACCCGAGATGACGACGGCTTGAACCAGCGCCTTGGAACGCGGATTTGCATTGATCGCGCTTACCACCTGCTGCGCGGTGGTCTGATTCCCGGGCGTCGAATTCAATTCGACCAGAATCGTCCGGCCCTCGACCGAAATCGTCGGCGGTGCCGCTTGGCCCACGTTGCGTTTGCTGAACAACAGCGAAACGTCGTTGCCCCCAACGCCGGGCACTTGAGCTCGAAACTCGACGATGACCTGCCCCGCCGTGTTGAAATCCGTCCGCGCTCGGGCAGTGGAAAACTGAAAATCTCCGCCACTTCGCGTGACCTGAATTGCGCCCAGCGTGGCTTCGTCGATGTTCGCCGCTTCATCGAAGCGGAACACCAACTCGCGCGGCGAAACATTGAGGATATCGCCATCCCTTAGTAGGTCGCCGCTGTTGGGCTGGATACCGGCCAACAACGGACCGGTCGCCAGCAAACGGCGATCCTCCAACGGCTCGATCCGCAGGCTCCGCTTGGAACGTCGGCGCCGGGCTTCCTCGCGCCGCTTGAGTGTCCCTTTCGCCCTCGCCGACGACTCGCGAAAACGACCAATGGTCATACCAGCCTCGTGTCTGTCAATGGAATCACTCTTCTGCGCCAATAGGCACAGAACTGGATCTCGTTAGCCTATCAAATCCAAGAACGGATACCCCATCCGATGCCGACAATGCACCTTCACTTAACGTCAAATCGGGGGAACTTGTGGTGAACATGAGAAATCTAGGGAAGATGCAATGTTTTATATGGGTCAAGTCGGATTATAGTTGCTTGTATGGGTTATGCAAAACAGCCCAGCATCGCTTCCCGTCGAGTCCGCCACCGCCGCCGCGTTTTCAACCGCCTTTGACGACGCCGGACATTGCTTAGTTCCACCTGTCGATGCCCCTTGGAACGTTGGCTCCCAGCAGGTTTGCGACATTCTTGCCGGCATCTCGACGAAACCAGCTCTGGCCGATCGTGAGAATCCGCCCAACCCACGAGCAGAAGGAGGCAGCCGGAGTATATCAGACCGGCAGAACGAATTGTATTCTGCCGAAGCCGGCGACTTGAAAAATGGCTCCAGGGCATCAATAGTAATCCAGCGGCTTCCTGATTGGATCATACCAGGTTGTTTCGCTGAAGTTTCAGCCTGAAAACCACTGGGGGAGATTCAGATGCAAGTGCAATCCGCAGAACAACTTGTCGCTAAGAAGTGTCTTCCTTGCGAGGGTGGCGTCGAGGCCTGTCCGATCGAGGAGGCTCGATTTCAACTGGGGCGGCTGCCCGGTTGGACTCTAACCCACAATGGCCAACGGATTCGCAAGGATTGGACCGTCAAGAACTTCATGGCGGGGCTGGAGTTTTTCAACCGCGTGGCCCAGCTTGCCGAAGAAGATGGACACCACCCGGATATTCATTTGGAGGGCTACCGCAAGGTTTGGATCGAACTCTGGACGCACGCCATCGGCGGGCTCAGCGAGAACGATTTCATCCTCGCCGCCAAGATCGACCGACTGCCAATCGTGCTGAACAAGGCCGGTTAGCCCGGACGGATTATCGCTAATTAGGGGGGTGGGGTTGGTCGTTCTACACGTGCTGGCAGCTCGTGCTACGCCTCGAATTCCACGCTTACTCCGGCTCGAAATCATCGCGTTTCCCGACGCGAACCTTAACCGCCAGCGTGGCGCCTTTGCGGAAAACCACGAGGCTGACGGTTTCGCCAACCGCGGTCAGACTCACCAAATTCACCAAGTGGGCGTCGTCCTCGACCGTCACATTGTTGACCCTCAGGACCACATCACCCTGCCGCAAGTCGGCCTTGGCGGCTGGCGAGTTTGGCGTGACGGCAGAGACCAGTGCTCCTGACGGGCGAGACAGCCCCGCAGCGGTGGCCCGTTGTGCATCGAAACGCGAATCCAGTCGCACCCCCAGGTAGGCGCGAACCACGTTGCCCTGCTCAATCAACTGGCTGGCGATGGTCATGACCATCTTGATCGGGATCGAGAACCCGATCCCTTCGCTGCCACCCGAGCTGCTGGCAATCGCGGTGTTGATGCCGATCACCTCGCCGCGCAGATTCAGCAGCGGGCCGCCGCTATTGCCGGGATTGATGGCCGCGTCCGTCTGCAGAAAGTTCTGGTACTTGACGCTGCCGTCGCCCAGCTTCAGGTCGCGGCGGCCTTTGGCGCTGATGATCCCGTAGGTCACGGAATGGCTCAAGCCGAACGGACTGCCCACAGCCAGCACAAAGTCGCCGATCTCCAGTTGGTCGCTGTCTCCCAGACGGGCGGGAACCAGATTCTCGACGTTAACCTCCATGATCGCTACGTCCGTGCCGCGATCGGTCCATACCTGCTTGGGATGGATGATCCGGCCATCGGCCAGTTTGATTTTGATCTGTCCCAGCAACGAATCGTTGATGACGTGGCGGTTGGTAAGGACGTAATAGCCAGTGCCATGCCGGATGACCACGCCGGAGCCCGCCTCTTCCACCGAACGGCGGGAAAACCTGCCATCCTGGCTGCTCGATTTCTCCGCCTCGATGTGGACCACCGTCGGAGTCACCAAGCGGACGACGCGTTTGAGCAGCGTGTTTTGCCGCTCGAGGGCAGCCACCTCGCGATCGATTTCGTCATACAAACGCTGACGAGCCTCGACCGTTGTGGGCAACTCTTCCAGCGGAGCCTCCTCGCTCGTTTCCGCGCACCACAGCGACGAAGCGGCAGCAAAGAGCACGAGCAACGAGGCCAGACAATGACGTAGATAGGGCGGCTGTCGAGCCTTCATGCAGTCGTTCTCCCTCACGCGGCTGGAAGACGCCGACTAGATTACGTCCAACTCGATGTCGCGAAAAGCGGTATCGTGATCCCCGCCACCATCGATAAACCGTCCCCAGTCGGGCATCCCGCGACGCGAACCGTCCTTTTCGGCCTCCCGCTGGCAACCGATACATAGCGTGGCATAGGGCAGGGCTTGAAGCCGCGCCAGCGGAATCACCTCGTCGCAATGGTCGCAGTTCCCGTAGTTCCCCTCGCGAATTCGCTCCAGGGCGGCTTCGATGTTCACCAATTCGCGGCTCTCGACCTCTGCCAATTGAGAACTGATTTCATCTTGCGCCGCGTCCAGGGCAAAATCGGCGACGTCGCCGCGACTTTGGCCCCGCAGTTCTTTCAACAGGCTCAGGTCGCCTGCCAGCGCGCTTCGCAGCGCATCGCGGCGTCTGAGCAACACCTTTCGGAGGTGCGTGATTGCTTCCGGTCGTGTAATTTTCATCGCCCTGGTCCTCATCTTCGCTGGCTGCCACCCTTGAACTAGCGGAACGGTCCCTGCCATCCGCTATCGTCCTTCGATTTCGGATAATCGGCACATCGCGCATAGATATCAAATTTTTCTCGATAAACTCCCCTTTTTTGCTTCTTTCAGCGGCGCCAGCAGCGAACGTTTGACCGGTCTCGGACCGTGACCTACATCACAACAGCCGGACAAAGACTTCACGTAACTTGAAAAGGCAGCGTGCATGACGATACAACGCGAATCCCCCCAGACCGCGTCGGACCCACCGGGGGGCTCTTGTATCCCAAGTCCGCCAAACGCAGACGATGTCGCGCTGCGTTTTCGCCGAATCGAAGAACGCTTGGCCTCGTTGGAACAGCTGCTTGGCGAGTTGCTCCACGCAAAATGCGAGCCCAAATCCAGCGACGAGCGGGGGATGACCGAGCCGCAGGATGACGCAACGCCGGCAACGCAAAGTCCAGCCCCTGAATCCACCTCATTGCCCCCGTGGAGTCAGGGCGAGAATGACGAGGAGCTGGATGCATCGGTTCGCGATTACGTCGAACGTTTGCTTCGAAAAGACGGAGCAAATCCGCCGGATCCGCTCCTGGAATTTCCCTTTCCCGCGAACGGGCCCACGGTCGCCGAGCCGGGCGGCACCACGGAATCGCGGGACCCACCGGAGGAATCAGCGCCTGCGACGACCGAGCGGAACACGGACGAAGCGGTTGCCCTGAAACGGGCGGAGGATATGCCGGACGTCTTACCGCATCAGTCCAATGTACTACCGCGGCGTCTGCCGCCCGAGCGTGAGACGAGCCTGGATGCGCTGCGCGAAGTGGCGAATCTGTCGGCCACGGCTGCGATTCGGACGTTTGAAAAGAGTCAAGCCGCCCGCCAAACAGTCGATCGGCTCCCCCTGCTGTTCATTGGCGTGGCCTGCGGCTTGATGCTACTGTACTCCGCCTTTGCATCCGGCCAAACGGCAATGTTCGTTGGGGCGGGGGCGGCCTTTGTCGGTGCCGCCTTGGCCGGCTCGCAAGTACTGGTCATTCTGCGCCGCTGGCTGGCGGCCTCTCAGCCCGTGGAGACTCGCTGAGCGGCCGATCGGTTGCCGTCTGGCGACGGTACTCGGTCAATCGGCTCTCGGCGTAGGCGTGGTCCTGCGTCCTCGCCAGCAGTTCGCCCAACGCATCGATGTGGCGGCCGAAATCGGAAACGGGTGGCCGAGGCAAATCGCGAGGCCGTCCGAACACGGTCCAGCGACAGGCCAAGATCATCAGGCCCAGGACGACGAAGTGCAGGAGAATGGCGTTCAACGGCCATACGGTGAACGCTTCGAACCCCGTGGGATACCTGGTCCCCGGTTCCTCCTCAAAGACCGTCACCCCCGGGGCACCACTTTCCAGGAACATGACTTTCTTGGACGCGGCGCCGCACGCGTCAATCAGCTTGCCCGCCAGTCTCCGATGCCCGTGTTCGACCAGCGGCAGGTTCAGCAGGAACGAGCCGTTATGGACGACGACGATCTGCCCTTCGTTCCAAGAGGGACTGGCGATCCGCCAGACCAGAGGAACGCTGCCGACGGACAGCCAGGTCTCCACGTTCAGACACTCACCAGAATCGTCGTGGACCGGATCGTCCAACGGCTCCAAGCTCGCGTCGCCGCCCCCGGCGAGTTTTGCGGATCGAACCGCGGCGTCGTCCGCCCACGGTCCTTGCAGCGCCGCAGGCACTTCCTGGCGGCGCCCGCCATCACGAGTCGGGCGATCTCGGCGAATCTGAAACCAGCGGCACTCCTTGGACTCGGACGTGGCCGCACGGGCTCGCGCATGCTCGGCTCGGGCCTGAGCCAAACGCCGCAGGACCTCGACACTTTGTTCCGGAGGCGCCCCCGGCAGCACGCGTTCCCAGTAATCGCTTGCCGCATCGTAATCCCGTCCCACATAGATCAAGGTCTTGCCCTGTCCGCGGTACAACCATTCCTCGAGAAACTCCTGCGGCTCTTCCCCCGGCGGCTGGAAATCCTCGGGGAACCAGACGATCACGTCGAACTCGTCGGCGCGCGGCGACAGGTAGCTGCGAGTTCGGACTTCGTGCCCCGCCAACTCGAACATCCGTGCCAACACCGCCGTTCCATTGACGCTGGCCTCGCCTTCCGCACCGCGGCGTTTTCCATAGGTGCGCTCGATGTCCTGGGCCCCGCAGCCTGTCCACAACACGGCCGCGACTGCCGCCAGCCACGCTCGACGCCCCCACGCGCCGGCCCCCGGTCCGCTCCGAGCCGCAGGGGGCTGGAACACGCTGTCGCTGAAAACGTCAGCCATCGGACACCCCACCTTCCGACAAACGCTGATGAAACTCGTCAAGCTGTTCCCAGCACCGCTCGAAGCCGGCGCGATCCAGCGGATAATGCCCAAAGAAGACTTCTTCGAATGCCACCATCGTACGTTCCACCAAGCCGCGCAGCTCCGGCCGCGGCTGCAATTCGCGCATGTACTGCCGATTCGTCTTGCCGCGGGTCAAGCGAATATGCTGGCTGCGGTCCAGACGCACCAGCTGGTAGCTGAACAAATACACCACGGCTTGGGCATAGGCGCCCATCTCGTACAACCGCCGGGCTTCTGCCAACAGGTCCGTCTGCGGCCGGGCGATGTCGAACGGCAAGCTTTCGATCACGTCCTCCTCCGCCCGCCGATCCTGCTCCGGCCACTCTTCGTCTTCCGCGGCCGAGTGTTGACGCAGGTAGCTGCGGACCAGAACGTAGATCAACCAGATCAGCAGCGCCAGCAGCCCGCTCCAAAGTAACGCCTGGACGATGGCCCGCAGGACACTCCAGTCCCAGCCAAACGAAGGCCTGGACGCAGGCTCTGGGAACGGACTGGCTTGCCACGTCGAACCGCGGTGCTCGGCGGAGTCTTTCGGCGGCCGCACGTCGATGCGGCGCAGGGCGTCCTGTTGCGCGTCGTACCAGGGGAAACGCGTCGGGCCTTGCAAAGCTTTGCGCCCGGATTCGACGGCGGTGTCAAGCCCCGCCTGGGCGGTCAGGCACAGCAACAACGTCCCCAGGACGCCGAACACCAGCGTTTGAAAAGGGGGGAATCGTTTGGATCGGAGTGTAGCGATCATCTACCAACCAAAACCTTAACGCGCCATCCGAGCGGCTTCCGCCCGCAGACGCAGTTCAACTTCCCAGCCCTCCTGACGAATCCGTGCGTCGAGGTAGGTGAGAAAGCGAAACACGGTGAAGAACCCCGCCACAAGCCACATCGCCAGCGGCATCAAGTACCGAATCAAAAGCGGTCCCTGGCGCCAGTCCTCCCAGGCGACGCTGGCCAAAAAATACATCGTCCCATAGACCGACAAGGTCAACAGGACCCCCAGCAGGCACGAGCCCATCCAACGGGCTAACCACTCGCCAACGTTGGCCCCGTGCAGCATCCGGCTGCGGCGTCCCACGGTCGTGACCCGAGCGCCTTGCGACGTCAGCGGGTTACGTTCCAACAGCACGATTTCGTTGATGAATGGGCGAAACGCGCGGACGACGCTGGCGTAACCGACCAGCAACAGTAGCAGCCCTCCTTCCAGAACGCCATCGAACCTGCCGTGCCGCTCGACCATCAGCAGCAGTACCCACCCCAAAGCGGCACCTCGGATCACGAGATGGCACCAGGCGATCCGCGGCAACATCCGCACCACGTCCCGAATCACCTCCACCAGCCTCGGCTCTTCCAGGAACACCGCTTGTCCCAGATAGGCCGTGGCAAACACCCCGGCCAGCGGCGCTTGCAGGTAGATCTGCAGCGACAAATGATAGACAAACCGCCACGGCAGCCGGGATTCTTCGTCCATCCCGCCGGCCATCCACCCCAGCAGCAAATAGTTCACGGCCATCAGGGGCAAAACGCCCAGCAGCATCGCCGCGGCCAGCGGGCCGACGTACTCGCGCAGCACGTGCAGCGACAGATCCAGCGTGTCCAACATGCCACGCTCGCGCACAGCAATCGTGGTTTTATCAAACTGCACGTTCCGGCCTCCGCGGCATGCCCAAGATAATGAAATAGAAGGACAGCATCCCGCTGGATACCACCGCCACCGAGGCTTTGACCCAGTAGGGCAGAGCGGACGGCGAAATCAGCCCTTCGATCAAGGCCGCCAAAAAAAACATGGCCATGGCGGCGCCCATCAAGGGCAGGGTCTCCTCGGCAGTCCGCCGCAGAGCGGCCAGACGGCTCCAGCGGCCAGGCAGCAGCCACGCCAGCCCCAGCCGCAATCCGGCGCCAGCCGACAATACGATCGCGGTTAGTTCAAAGGGACCATGCGCCGTCACGAAGTGAAAGAAATTCTGCCCCTGGGCCACGTCGGGCCGAGCCATGTATCCAAAGGCCGCGCCCAGGAACGCGGCGTTGAAGGCGGTCACAAAGATGCCGGGAATCACCACCAGACCGCCGGCAAAACACTTCAGTCCAATTCCCGTGTTGTGCTGGATGTAGAAACCAACCATCATCAGGCCCGCCTCGGGATCGCGCCCGTCAATCGGATTCTGGTAGCTGGTCTCCAAGCCCTCGATCGCCTCGCGGGTCATCACCGCCTCGGCGTACCGAGGCCAAAGATCCTTGGAATATGCCAGGAACGCGGACAGCAAGAACACGCCCCAAAACAAGCAAAAAGCCACCTGGACGCAGCGATCCTGAAAGATCCGCTGCGGCACTTCCTCCCACAAAACCCGACTCCATGTCGCCCAGGCGAACCGCCGCGTGCGATACAGTTGGTTGTGCGCACGGCCGACGAGCCGATGCAGGTACTGCACGGTGTTGGGAGGCAGCTGATAGGCATCCGCCAACGCCAAATCAGCACAGGCGGCTCGATATAACGCAGCAAATCGGGACACGTCGGCCGCGCCCAGCGTCTTGGCCCGGCTGGCCCCCAAACGTTCGCACAGCCGCTCCAACTCGCCCCAATTCTTCCGCCGCATTTCCAACAGTTCGGCAACTTTCACCGGCAGACACTCCGCAGGCTCAGACGGTCAGAATTCAGTTTTTCCGGGCAATCCGGTTTTTTAGTAGTGCAATCTTCGCCCGGCAAAATTGAATTCTGACCGTCTGAGCCCTTTGATCATGACCCAGCCGCCGTCCCGAACGGCGAATCGCCGCGCAGCCCCGGGGGTAGCGTGTCGACGACGCGATCGGCGACAAATGTCCGATAGTACAAGGCACATAACAACAAATCGTGGCTCGTGTCTCGACGCATGCCCAACTGGTCCAACAGCGGCTCGGCCAAATGCCGGGCCACCTCGCGCCGCCTCGCCGGCGTCAGGAACCGGCGCCGCTCGACATACGTGGCCAAACTGCGGGCCAAGCTGCGACTGACCCGAAAGTCCGGCGGCACGTACTCGGCCAACTGGGCCGCCCGCTCGTCCTCCAACTTGACCACCCCGGTCAGCCAATACCGCTCTTCGATCACCACCATCGTGCCGCACACCAGATCGCCCGTTCTCTGGAACCGGCGATTCATGGCCATCGTCACCAGGCCGACCATGAACGTCGGCAAGATGTACGCCGGGGCCGGCAGCCCAAACATCTCCAAGGACAGCATCGGATACAAATCGACCGTCCGAAGAATGTTCCGCAACACGGCCTGCAAGCCGTTGATCGGCTGGCCGTCCACCGTCAAAACGCGGATCCCCATCGCCCGCTTGCCGGGCGTCTGGCCGTTCATGTACGTCTCGAAGACGCCCCCATAAAACCATTCCAGCACGAACATGGCGACCAGGCCGATCGCAATTGCAATCGGACCGCCGCCGATTCCCGCCAACAGCGACAAACCGCCCCACAGCAAGCCTAAGATCCCGAAGCGGATGGCCAAATCCATCAGATAGGCGGGAAACCGCCGAAACGGCCCCGCCACCCGGTAATCGAACGCAATGTTCTCCGGGGTCACGATTTCGATCGTCGTATCAAGTTGCGCAACCGAGTTTGCCATAGCTGAAGATTATTCGCCGGATGGCCCCGTTTGGCAATCTTCCGTCCCGTCGGTAGGGAACTTGCCCGGCAAGTCGTCGCGGTACCAGCGATCCAAAACCGCCTCCCATTCCTGACGCGAACGAGTCTTGATAAAGGCCCCGCACACGTGATCGGACAGCGGGTGCAGGCTCGAGTACTTGATTCCAAACTTCCTCATCAGCGGGCCGCACAACCGCTCGCCGTACAGCGCTTCGGCCAGTCGATAATGCTCGCGAATCACCTCCCGCTGCTGATGCACGGTGGGCGGTGGCAACGGCCGCCCGCAGGCCAACGCGCGGGCTTGCTCGAAGATCCAGGGGTTGCCGATCGCGCCCCGCGCGACGGTCACCCCGTCGACCCCAGTCTCGCGGATCATGTCCAGGCAGGCTTGCGCCGAAAACAAGTCGCCGCTGCCCAACACCGTCCGCCCGCCCGCATGACGTTTCACCTCCGCCAGGAACGGCCAATCGCTGAGTCCTTCATAGCGTTGCCGGACCGTGCGGGCATGAACCGTGACGGCCGCGACGCCCGCCTGAAACGCGCCGTCCAAGATCGCATAGAATTTGTCGCGGCTCTCCGCCGAATCGTCCATGCCTCGCCGCAGCTTCACCGTCACCGGGATTGCCGCCGGCACGGCGTCTCGGGTGCGGCGAATGATCTCCAGGGCCACGTCCGGCTGACTCAAGTGAAACCCGCCCCGGCATCGTCCCAGCACCTTCTTCACCGGACAGCCAAAGTTGATGTCGATGATGTCAAACCCGGCCTGGACCAACCGCTCTGCGCCGGCGGCAAATTGCTCCGGTTCCGCCCCCATCAATTGGCCGCCTACCGGATGGTCCTCGTCCGACAAGTACAGGAAATGCCGCGTCCGCTTTCGCAGTTTGACCGTCAGCAGAAACTGATCCAGCATCACCTCGCACAGCGTGTACGGCGCGCCCAACCGCCGCGCAATGACCCGCATCGGCCAGTCGCTGTAGCCCGACAACGCCGCTTGGACGACCGGAAACCCGATCGAAATATCTCCAATTCGCAAGTCAGCAATTTGGTCGGTTGTCATTCGTCAAACGAAAACCCACGGTCGATACCGCAGCATGGCCACCCAGCAAACGAGAACGCCCATCCGCCGCAAAGGCATGATACATAATAGCTTGGATTGCGGAAGGCCCCGCAGGGGCGAAAGCTGGCTGGCCACCGAATCAACTCAACCTAGTCCAAGCTTCGCTGTATTGAGCTTGCGCGCAGCAAAATGCCCCCTGCCAAATCCCGTTCGGATTCCGCAGGGGGCTGCGCCCCAGGGCTTTGCGTGCGAGAGCCTGTATTGCGTGACCGACGACTAGCGGTGGATCGAGCTGCCGTGCCGCTCGGCCACGTCCGCCGTCGCGATTTCGGTCAGGTAATGGGACATGGACTGCAGCGTGCTGCCGACGCGGTCCAGCGCGCGGGCCAGCGACAGGATGATGCCGCTGTCGATACGGACCAGATCGGAGGCTGGCGCCGGGGGAACCGCGTCGTCGTCGTCTTCGACCGCCTCGACGTCGGCGTCTTCTGATGCTTGGACAGGCGTGCTGTCGTTGGATTCGTAGTCCTGATAGTAGTCGTAGCCGTAGTCATAATCGCCGCGCCAAGCATCTTCGGTGGCAACGTCTTCGCTCACCGTATCTGCCGGTTTACGGCAGACTTCCGCCACGGGGGCCTGATCTGCACAGTCCGGATAAACCTCGTCCGGGCAAACCTCGTCCGCATAGAACTCGTCCGCATAGAACTCGTCCATGCAGGCCCCTTCGTCCCACGCGGTCGCCTCGCTCGTGGACGACTCCGCGACGTCTTCGCACATGGCGTCTTCGCTCGCGACCGCTTCGTCCGAGACGTCGGAGAACTCGTACCGATAGTATTCTTCGGTCTGACAGTCGTACCAGCAGTCAGCAGTGGCTTCGACGGTGGTCTTGGCGATGGCCTCCTCGGCGGCCTCCTCGGTAGCCTCGACGGTGACGTCGACGGCGGCCTCGACGGTGTCGCCGGCCGGGGCGATCACTTCGTGTTTGGCTGCTTCATCGGTCGCTACATCGGCTAGCGCCCCGTGACGGTAGTTGTCATAGTACCAGTGGCATTCGCCGTGGGCTCGCATATCTTCCAAGTATGGACAATCGCCGAGCCCGTTGTAGCCCATGTCCACCCCAGGACATGGCTCATCGGTCTGCCCCAGAGCGTGGGAGCCCTGCCACGGGCCCCCCACAAGGGAAGCGACCAGCACTGCAATACTTAACCAAACTCGCTTCATTGGACATCCTCCTGCGCCATTTTGTTGACAGACATCCACCCTGTCGTTACGGGTGTTTGGAAAAACTGGGCAATCCGCACCGGGACAAACATCGTGCTTTTCGTATCGGAAGATGCCGATTTACAGCATTAGGCAATTGACGAAGGGCGGGAAAACGAGGAAAACAAGGTGCGGGTTTGGGCATCAAGGCATTAGACGCGAGTTTTGTCGTTTCTACGGCCTGTCCAGATTATGACGAGCTTGTCACCCGTATTGCAAGAAACGCCCGATGGGTTCATGCTTACGTCTTGCAGTAGCCCTGGTTCCAAGGAAAGGAGACTTCCATGCCTTTATTTGAGGTTGAGACGAACGCACACATCATCATCACTTGGGCGGACACGGAGCAAGCGGCGACCGAAGTGGTCCGCCAGACGTATCCGAACGACCAAGTGATTCGGCTGACCACGCGGCCGCGAGACACCTGGGTGATCTCCAAAGGGGCGTTGGGAATGGCGCTAGGCTCGAACGCGGATCCCTGCAGTGTTGCCCGCGATTGCCTGGCCAAGGCGTCGGGGGACAAGGTCCATGCCATCCGGCTGTTCATGCACGAGACGGGAACGGATTTGGAACAGGCTCGGCGAATCATCGAATCGAACATGGTGATGGGCTGGTAGGCTGGGCCGTCGAAGCGGAGATGCAGCGTGAAATTGGGATCCACTTTCGTCGACGATACGTTCGCCGAAGCGTTCGGCATGAGCTACACGCGGCTGGTGGTGACGGCTCATGACGAGTACTGGTTGGAGGCGGCCGTGCGGGAGGCCACGGGATACAGTTCGTCCGTGATCGCGTGCGACGCCGAGGCGGGGATCGAACGCCGATTGCCTGTCGGCCAGACGCCTGACGGACGGCCTGGGGCCGCGATTCTGATCTTTGGGTTTTCCCAGGATGCGTTGGCCAAAGCGGTTCCTAATCGGACGGGGCAATGCCTGATGACATGCCCCTCGACGGCCGTTTTCGACGGCTTGCCGGCCGCCGAGAAACGCATCCCCTTGGGAAAGCACCTCCGCTTCTTCGGCGACGGCTATCAGAAGAGCAAGCTGGTGGACGGAAGACGTTTCTGGCGGGTTCCGGTCATGGATGGCGAATTCCTTGTCCAAGAGGATTTGGGAGTCGCCAAAGGGGTCGGCGGCGGGAACATCATCCTGCAGACGGTGACCAGGCAAGCCGGTTTGGCCGCTGCGCGGCGGGCGGTCGAGGCGGTGGCGAGCGTCGAGGGCGTGATCGCGCCTTTTCCCGGTGGCGTGGCCCGCAGCGGCAGCAAAGTGGGCTCGCGCTACAAAGGCTTGCCGGCGTCGACCGCCGATCCGTTTTGCCCGACGCTTCGCGGCCGTGTTGAATCCAAATTGCACCCGGAAGCAAACTGTGCCTACGAGGTGGTGATCGACGGAGTCAGCGAGCAAGCCGTCGGTGCCGCGATGGCCGCCGCGATGCGGGCAGCCGCTGCCGACGACGTGCTGGCCATCAGCGCGGGAAACTATGGCGGCAAACTGGGTAAATTCCATTTTCCCCTACGGGAACTGTTGGGCGAGAATGACGCGGGCCGTGGTTGAGGATGGTCCGGGCCATGACGACGCGCGACAAAGTCCGACTTCCGACTTCCGACTTCCGACCCGGAGTATTTCTCATGACCGCGTCAAAGAACAAAGTTGCACACGAACGAACCCCGACCACTGGCACCCAGCTCGGACGCCGCGAATGGCTGGCATACTCTGCCGCATTTGGGGCGGCGTTTATGGGCCGTCAAGGCTTGGCGGGCGAAGCTGCCGATTCCGCGCCGACAGCCAAGGTTCAGGCGCCGCCGCGACGATATGACATGAAAAAGTCCATCAACCTGTGGGCTTTTCCGTATCCGGATCAGATGTCGCTGAAAGAGTGTTTTCAGCTGGCCAAAGACGCCGGGTTCGAAGGCGTGGAGGTGAATTTCAATCTGGAGGGCGAGTTGTCGGCCGAATCGTCCGCGGGCGAAATCCGCGAGATCGGCGAACTGGCACAGCAGGTCGGCATCGCGATCAGCGGGCTGTGCTCGTTTCTGTTCTGGCCGTACAGCCTGACGCACAATGATCCCGAGCGGCGTGCGAAGGGACTCGAACTGGCCCGCCAAATGATTCAAGCGGCGCGCCTGCTGGGCACCGACAACCTGCTGGTGGTTCCCGGCGCCGTGTACGTCCCTTGGCTGGACGATGTCGAACCGGTGCCGAACGACGTCTGCGATCGACGCGCGAAAGAGGCCGTGCGGCAGTTGTTGCCGGAAGCCGAGAAGGCGGGCGTTCACCTGAACATCGAGAACATCTTCGCCAGCGGCTACCTGTTCAGCCCCCAGGAGATGGTCGATTTCGTAGACAGCTTCGACAGCCCGCAGGTGCAGGTTCACTTTGACACAGGCAACATCATGCAGTACCAGTTCCCCGAGCACTGGATTCCCCTCCTGGGCAAGCGGATCAAGAACGTGCACTTCAAGGAATACGACAAGCGGACGCACGAGTTCAACTTGCATTCGTTCCGCCCGTTGCTGGACGGCACGACCAACTGGCCCGCCGTGATGGAAGCCTTGGATCAGGTCGGGTACCGCGGCTACCTGACCTTCGAGTACTTCCATCCGTTCGCGCATCACCCCGAATCGCTGATCTATCAGACCGCCGATGCGCTGGACCGGATGCTGGGCCGCAAGGTGTAACCGCCACGCGGGAGCCGGATTCAAAGGGAAGCAAAGATGAAGCATCGCCAACACCTTCTGGCAGCTTGGATGGCAGCTCTGGCTTGCAACGCGGCGGCGATCAGCGCCGGTGACGAGCCTGTTCTGCCGGCTGTTGCCGAGGCCGCGCGACCGCTGCCGCTGTCTGCGGTTCGGTTGACCGGCGGGCCGCTGAAGAATGCGCAGGATCTTGACGCCCAATATCTGCTGGCGCTGGAACCGGACCGCATGCTGGCCGGCTATCGCTTGCGCGCGGGGCTCGAGCCCAAGGCTCCGGGCTACGGCGGCTGGGATTCGGTCGAGGGCAAACAGCTCACCGGCCATGTCGGCGGGCATTACCTGTCCGCCGTCAGCCTGATGTGGGCGGCGACCGGTGATCCGCGGTTCAAGGAGCGGGCGGACTATCTGGTCCGGGAACTGAAGGAGGTTCAGGACAAGCACGGCGACGGGTACCTGGGCGCGCTGGCTCAGGGCCGGGAACGTTTTGCCGAAGTGGCTCGGGGCGAGATCCGCTCCGGCGGCTTCGATCTGAACGGACTGTGGGCGCCCTGGTACGTGCTGCACAAGACCTTTGCCGGCTTGCGCGATGCGTATCGCTGGACCGGCAATCGCACGGCGCTGGACTTGGAAATCAAGTTCGCTGCCTGGGCCGAGGGGATTCTCTCCGGGCTTGATGAAACCCAGGTCCAACGGATGTTGAACACCGAGTTTGGTGGCATGAACGAAGTTCTGGCCGACCTGTACGCCGATACGGGCGACCGACGGTGGCTCGCTCTGTCCTACCGCTTCGAGCACCACGCGTTTACCGAACCGCTCAAGCGTCACCAGGACAACCTGGCCGGAAAACACGGCAACACCCAAGTTCCCAAGATGATCGGCTCGCTGACCCGCTTTGCTTGGACCGGCGATCTCGGGGATGCTCTGGCCAGCGGCTTTTTCTGGGACCGCGTGGTTGCGCACCACAGTTACGCCACCGGCGGCCACGGCAAGGACGAATACTTCGGCGAACCCGGCCAACTGAATGACCGTGTGGACGGCCGCACCGCCGAGACGTGCAACGTCTACAACATGCTCAAGCTGACCCGCAAGCTGTTCGCGCTGCGACCCGATCCGCACTATGCCGACTTTCACGAGCGGGCGCTCTTCAATCACATTCTCGCTTCGCAGGAACCCCAGGAAGGCTGGGCCTGTTACATGGTCCCCGTGGGCCGCGGCGTCCAGCACGAATACGAACGCAACATGCGCGACGGCAGCTTCACCTGTTGCGTGGCCAGCAGCATGGAAAGCCACGCTTTGCACGGCCAAGGATTGTACTACGAATCGGGCGACACGCTGTGGGTGAACCTGGTTGCGCCCTCGACCGCCCACTGGCCAGCGGCCGACGTGAAGCTTGTCATGGAGACCGACTTTCCGCAAGGCGAATCGGCAACACTCGTGCTCGCGGTCGCCTCGCCTCGAGAATTCACCATTGCCTTGCGGCGTCCATTCTGGGCCAGTTCGGGCTTCTCCGTAACCGTCAACGGGGACGCGGTGACGCTGGCAGATCCTGCCACGGCCCGCGCCGGTCTCGGCGGCCGGCGCGGAGATTCCATCGCGACCAGTTCCTTCGTCGAACTGAAACGCACTTGGCAAACCGGCGACACGATCGTCGTCGCGCTGCCCAAGACATTGCGTTTGGAACCATTGCCCGACAATCCGCGCCGTGTCGCCATCCTGTGGGGACCGCTGGTGCTGGCGGGCGATCTTGGTCCGGAGGGAAGCGTTGGCGGCCGGCGCGCGAGCGGCAGCAGCTTGGACGAAGTGCCGGTGTTCGTCGCTGCCGAGCGACCGGTAGCCGATTGGCTGCTGCCGGTGCCCGACAAGCCGGGATGCTTCCGCACCGCTGGCGTCGGCCAGGAGCGCGACGTGGAGTTCGCTCCGTTCTATCAGTTGCACCGCCGCAATTATGGAATCTATTGGGACTTGTACACCCCGCAGGAATGGGAAACCCGCGCCGCGGAAATCGCCGCCCAACGCGAGAAACAGCGCAGGCTGGAAGCGGCCACCGTGGGGTTCGTGCAGCCGGGCGAAATGCAGGCGGAACGCGACGCCAACATGCAGGGCGAGAGCACCGAACCCGTGCGGGTGATGGGCCGGCCCGGTCGCCGCGGCGCGAAATGGTTCTCCTTCGACCTGGCGGTGGATCCCGCGGATCCGCTGACGCTGGTGGTCACCTACAACCGCGACGAGTGGCAAGAGCGCACGTTCGAAATCCTGGTGGATGGTACGCGTGTGGGGGAACAGACCCTCGAACGCCGCGGCCCGATGCGTTTCTTCGATGCAGAATACGCTTTGCCTCCCGAAACCGTGGAAGGCAAACAGAAAGTTACCGTGCGGTTCCAGGCCACGCAAGGCAACGAGATCGGCGCCGTGTTCGGTATTCGTATGATTCGCGCCGATGCAGAACGGTAATTCGAACGAAAGCTGCCCCGCCAGAGGCCGCTCCCCATCCCCGCCGCTGTTCTTCCAGTACGACAGGAATCCCATGGCCGAAATCAAACACCTTCCCCAAGTCGTGTTGGTCACCGGCGGCGCCGGCTTCATCGGCGTGAATTTCGTGCGTTACCTGCTGGCCGCTGATCCGTCGGTGCGAGTGATCAATCTGGATGCTCTGACCTACGCCGGCAGCTTGACCAGCCTGGCCGGGGTCGCGGAGCAATATGTGGATCGTTACCGGTTCGTGCATGCGGACATCGGTGACGAAACGCGGGTGGCTCAAGTCTTTGCCGAGGAGCCGATCGACACGGTCGTGCATTTCGCCGCCGAAAGTCATGTGGACCGTTCGATCACGGGCCCCCGCGCGTTCCTGGACACGAATATCCTCGGCACCTACACGCTGCTGCAGCAATCGCTCGCCGCCTGGCGCACCCGGCGCGTGTTCCGCTTTCACCACGTCAGCACCGACGAGGTGTACGGTTCGCTGGGAGCGACGGGCTTTTTCACGGAACAGACTCCCTATCACCCGAACAGTCCCTACAGTGCCTCGAAGGCCGCGTCCGACCATCTGGTGCGGGCTTGGAGCCATACCTACGGACTGCCGGTCACGATCTCCAACTGTTCCAACAACTACGGCCCCTACCAATTCCCGGAAAAGCTGATTCCGCTGATGATCGTGCGTGCGTTGGCGGGCCAGTCCTTGCCGGTATACGGGGCGGGCCAGAACGTCCGCGATTGGTTGTACGTCGAAGATCACTGCCGAGCGATCGAGCGGATCGTGCGTTGCGGCGACGACGGACGGACCTACAACATCGGCGGCTTGAACGAGTGGGCCAACTTGGACATCGTGCATCTGGTTTGCGACCTTCTCCAGCAGAAACGTCCCGCCGCCTCGGGCAACTACCGGGACTTGATCACCTTTGTCACCGATCGTCCGGGCCACGACCTGCGATACGCGATCGACGCCACGCGGATCCGAACCGAATTGGGCTGGGAACCGCAGCACACGTTCGAGAGCGGGCTCAGCCGAACGATCGACTGGTACCTGGAAAACACGGCTTGGCTGCAAGCCATCGCGGCGAGTGGCTATCAGGGGCAACGCCTGGGCCTGGAGAACACGAAACGGGGACATCACTGAATTTGCCGCGTTTTTCGCGGGCGTCATCGCCGAGGCGACCGCTCAATGTAACTTAGGCATCTGGCCACAGCCGGTCATCGGTTTGCCTGAGTTGGCTGCCCAGACCTCGTCGCAGGTCCTGGAACTGCTCTACGGGATGTTCGCACCGTAAGGACACGTGGAACTACGGCCGTCCGAACAGGGTGATGGACTGGACGGTTCGCTGCCGCTCCTCGCGCTCGTCGGGAAGATGGCCTTTGAACCACGCTTTGGCTCGATAGCGAAACTGATCGTCGCCTGTGGGGAGCAGGGCCGGCGGACGGCCGAGCGCGGCCAGGGGAAACTTGCGCTGCAGATCCGCGCCCGTGTCGGGGCGCTCGTGACAGCCGACACAGCCTTTGCTCTCGCCGGGACGCACGTACATCCACAACAACTGGTTGCCGACCACGTAGCGGTCGCTGTCGAGCACTTGCAGATGCAAGAAACGGTCGGCGGGCACCTCGACGGCGAACGATCCGTCGGCCGCCAGGGGCACCGTGCCCAGGACTCGGCCGATCGCCCCGCCGTGATTCTTCCAAGGCAGCCCGCGGTTGGTGTGGGTCTGGTGCCGAGCGACTTGCGGCAAGCCCTCAATGACTCGCACCAGCTTGCCCCGCTGACGCACCGCGCCGATTTGGCTGATGAACGCCGAACTGCAGTACAGCTGGCCGCTAAACCGCCGCTCGCCCACCCCGGGCGATTCCGGAATGACCGGCGGTACCGGCCGCGGATGCAGCGGACGGGCGGCAAAGTCGGCTGTCTGAGGATTGTTGTACACCAGCGAAAGCGCCCCGCTGGAGATGTCCAGCGTGTAGATCCCCAGGTCGACGGTGTCTGTCGGCCGGCTTCCGCCGACCGACGGGAAGGGCTTCTCTCCCGCCGCCACCAGCAGCGTGTTCGCATCCAGCGGGTAGGGCGTCGTGATGGCCCAGGCCTGGTCCTCGCGCAGGATCGTCTCGCCGAACCGGCCGGCAGTCAGGATGGGACCGGCCGGCGAGTTGAGCAGGTAGCTTGACGGGACGAACGGCTGCGGTTGGGAAAGCCGCAGTACGCGATGCCGCAACCCCGCGAGTCCCCACGCCGTATAGCCGCCATCGATCTTGCTCCAAAATTCGCGCCGTTCGGGACCGTACAAAGTGACCGCCCGCGTCCCGTCCGGCAACGCGCTCAGCAGGTTCCATTCAACCTTCAGCCGCGCGTAGAAAATCTCCAGGCGGGTAAACAGCAGGTTGCCGCTGGGCCCCACCACGGTATCCGCATCGCGGCCAAGATTGAAGCCGAGAAACTGCATCTCGCTGCCGTCGGAGCGCATCACCGCCAGCCCTGTGCAGGGATAGCCATGATACTCGTCGCGGGTTCCCAGCCGCGTGGTCGAGAAGACGATCCGCCCGTCGGGCAGATAGTTGGGACTGACATGGTGATAGGGGCCCCGGGTCAATTGCCGCAGGCCGCCGCCGTCGATGTCGATCTCGCAGATCTGCCACCAAGGGTCGTGCTGTTCGCGGCGCGCGAAGACCGCGCGGCGGCCGTCGTACGAGACATTGACGTCGCCGACATAGCCGTCGGCAAAGGTGGTCAAGGGAACCGCGATCGGCTGCCCGCTGCCGATGTCCAGGATGGCAAGATTCCGGCCCGGGCGATAGACCGGACCGGCGTCGGTTGTGTTGTGGGTCTGCCGCCAGTTGTCGCTGCGGAACGTATTGTGCGGGTTGTGATCGCCCTGGATAAACAGGAATCGGCTGGGGGGGCCGGCGGGGATGGCCGATGGCAGTGGGCTTTCAACAGGCGATCCTTCTTTCGTCGCGATTTGGGGGGCGATGCCCCGTTTCCAAATCGCCTCGCGAGCCACCGCGCGCACGGTGTGGAAATCGTGGCCGGCTTCGGCGCGGCGGAGCGCGGCGACGGCCGCCGGGGTACCAAGCACGTCGAGCGCCCGAGCGGCGGCGTAACGGCATTCCAAGACGTTCCGTTCATCGAACAGGATGTCCACGAGCAAGGGCACCTGATCGATCGCCCCCAGTTTGCCCAGCGCCGTGATATAGGCTTCCCGGTAGCGCGGCGTGGGGTCGTTGAACTCATCCTGGCCGACCTGCCAGGTATCGTGCAGCCGCTCGGCAAAGTAGCCGTAGTCGGCCTCGGGCGGCGACTCGGCCAGCCGCCGCGCCAACGGTTCAATCGCCTCGGCGGCGTCCAGGAAGATCAAGGCCTTGGTGGCGTTGATCCGCACCCAGTGGTTGGGTTGGTCCAGCAGGTTCACCAGCAGCGGCACATCGGCCGGCTCGCGGCACAGCGCCGCCAGGAAATTGCCCGCGTAGGGCGGATGGTCGGCGCTGGCGGGGAAATCGGTGTTCAGCCCGCCGCGAGCCAACTGCAGCAGGGCTTCCCGTTCCGGGATCTCGGGAACCCGCCGGTCTTGGCCGAGGGCCTCGAAGGCCGCAGCGACGACGGCTTGCCGCAGTCCGGCGCGCTCCAAGAGCCAAGCGGTCATTTTTTGATGCGGCTCTTCGTCGTACACCATCATCGCGTCGGCGTCGCTGGGGAGGTTGGCGGCCAGTAGCGGCCCGATCGAGCGCAGCTGTTGGAGATTCTCGGCGCGCTCCAAGGGAATGCGGCACAGCGACATGGCGATCGCATACGGGACGGCCGGAATGCGGTCTCGCGGTTCGAACTGGCCCGTATCCGTGGCATGGATGTGGCTTGGATTGGCCGGCCGGTCCAGTCCTCGGGCGTAGTGCGGATAGGCCTCGAGCAGCGCCGCCGCGGCGTCCTCGCCGCCGACATCGCCCAAGGCGTCGGCGGCGTAGCGGGCCCATTGACTGTTCTGCAGCAAGGCCACCAGCGTTTCGAGGGCCGTGGGATCGCCCAGTCGCCCCAGCGCGCGGATCCCGGCTTGCACAAGCCGCTTGGCCGAGAATCGCGTCTCGTCCGTGCGCAGGGCAGGCAGCCAAGGCTGGATTGCGCGGACGACTCGCGTACTGGCGTCTTCGCCACCCAACATGCCCAACGCACGCAAGGCCCGTTCCACCTGATGATCCCGCTCCGGCGACGTATCGAGCGGGCGACGGTGGCGCACCTCGACTTGCAGAATCGCCGTCGGGTACGTCGGATTCAACGAGGCGTGCGAATTGATGCGCACGTACCGCGCCGAGCGAGCCGTGAATGTGACAACCTGGTTGGGCGTGGTGGCGCGTTCGACGCGAGCCGCCTCGACGAATTCCTGCTCGTCGGCCGCGCGGACGTCGACCGAGTATTCGGTCATCGCAAACGGCGGATGCTGGTGAAGCGCCACGCAGCCCACCGGGCGGTCTTGGCCCAGATCGATCGTGCAGGACTGCGGAAAGGGCACGTTCTTGGTCATCCACAGGCTTTGCAGGCTGCCGTCGGTCACGGATCGGGCAGCGGAAGTCTGGCCGAGCATTCCGCCCCCGATGTAGCACGACGAAACCTCGACGGGACGGTCGGCGGCGTAGTTCTCCTGCTGGTCGTCCGGCAGTTCGCCGAGCAGCGTCAGGACGTCCGGGGGGATCTTCCCCGGCGGTACGGCGACGACCCATTGCCGCCATGCGACCGCTTGTTGGTTACGGGCCCCAAGATCGGCCAGGGCGTCGAAGCGAAACTCCATGCCGGTCAAGTTTGTCAGCGCCACCCAAGCCGCCTGGCGCACCGTCCAATCGCCGTCGTCCATCGCGGCGCACAACGGCGTCAGGGCCTCGCGCCCGCCGCACCAGCCCAACGCCAAGGCGGCTTCGCGCCGTACTTCGGCTGCGGGATCGGCCAGGCTCTGTTGCAATGCCGCTGCTGCCGGCACGTAGCGCAGATAACCCAACGCCTCGGCCGCGCGTCGACGAACCGCTGCATCGCCATCCGCCAGACGCGCCACGTTTTGGGCCGCCTGGCGGGCAAACGGATCGAGCCGTTCTTCCACGGGCACGCATTTCGGCGCCGCCTCCCGTCCTGCAGAACGGGCCATTTCTCCTCCCGGGCCAATCCACAACACGACGAACGAGAATGCCAACGCTGTGACCGGTCGGCAGGCAAGTGCGATAGGAAACGGTGACATCGCAAGTTACGCTTTCGGCACGGGGTAAAGGGCAAGGGGACGCGGCAGGCAGTCTCGCCACAGGAACACGGCGTCCAATCTATCCGAATGCATGACGATCCGAAAGCAAGTCCCGCCCGGCGCACCTGGCGTGGGAACGGTGGCTGGGGCTTGTGGCGCCCAGGGTGACCCGCAGGTCGATGCCGGTCGCTACGGCTTGACGTGGCACGGCCTGGGGTGTATTGGTAGGATACCACTTTCCTGCCGGAGACAGAATCATGGCTTTCAGAACCCTGCCCGTTTGGCTGCTGGCTTTGCTTTCCCCCGCGTTCGGCCAGACGGCGGAACCGAATCCCACCGCCGAACAGCCGTCGATGCTCGCTTCCTTCCTGGACGCAGGCATGCCGGACGAAGTGTTGTTCGCCGTTCGCAAGCCCAGCATCGACGGCCACTGGTACGCCAGCATCGCCTATTACTCGACCGACCAGCGTCAAACGACGTTCCCGATGAACTCCGGCGGCCAGCTGTGCATCTACAACGTCAAGACCAAGGAAGTCCGCACGATCTTCACAGACCCCGAGGGCAACATCCGCGACCCGCAGATTCATTACGACGCCCACAAGCTCGTCTTCGCGTACCTGCCCCAAGGAAAACGGCATTACAGTCTGTATGAAATCAACCTCGACGGCAGCGGCCTGAAACAACTGACCGGCCAGGGCGAGGATGTGGTGCCCGGCATGGAAGACGATGCAACCTATTCCCCGCCCGGATGGGACGATTTCGAGCCGACGTATCTGCCGGACGGTCAGATCATCTTCTGTTCCACCCGGGCCAATCGCTACGTGCAATGCTGGATGACCCAGGTCGGAACGCTGTACAAGTGCGATGCCGATGGAAGCAATATCCGCGTGTTGTCGGCCAACGTCGAACACGACAATACGCCCTGGGTTTTGGCCAACGGTCAGGTCGCCTACATGCGTTGGGAATACGTGGACCGGTTTCACATGGGATATCATCATCTCTGGCTGATGAACCCCGACGGCACTCGCCAAATGGTGCTGTACGGCAACCAGATCAATCATGGCACGATCCTGGCTCCCAAGCCGGTTCCGCACAGTCCCAAGCTGGTCGTGACCTGGTCGCCTGGCCACGGCATGCGCGAGCACTATGGCAAAACGGCACTCATCGACCCTCGCCTCGGACCGGACGATCCGCGCGGCGTTCAGTACATCGGCCAAGGCAATGTCCATTGCGACCCGTGGGCTTTCAGCGAGAACCATTTCCTGGTCGCCAACAAGACCACCATCGAGCTGATGAACGGCCGGGGGGAAACGGAGGTTCTGTACCGCTTGCCTGCCGAACTGGCCAAGGAGGGATACTGGATCGGCGAACCGCGGCCGGTGATGCAACGTCAGCGGGAGCCCCTGATTGCCGACCACACCGACCCGTCCGCCGAGCATGGCAGCATGGCCCTGGTCAACATCTACAAGGGCCGCAAAATGCGCAATGTCAAGCCGGGCACGATCAAGAATCTGCTGGTCTACGAGGTTCTGCCCGCGCCGATCAACTATGCCGGCGCGATGTCCGAAATGTCCGCCGGCGGGACGTTTTCCGTCGAGCGGCTGATCGGTTCCGTCCCGGTGTCCGAGGATGGCAGCGCCTATTTCAAACTGCCGCCGATCCGCAGTTTCCTGTTCCTGGCGATGGACGCCAACGGACACTGTGTCAAGCGGATGCACTCGTTCACCTCCGTCATGCCGGGCGAAACCACCACCTGTGTCGGCTGCCACGAAAAACGGACCGAAACGCCCAGCGCCGACGAACGCGACGGCTTGCTCCGCCTGCTGCGCCGCCCGCCCGTCGAGCCCGAACCGGTGGCCGGCGTCCCCGAGATCTTCGACTTTCTACGGGACATCCAGCCGATTCTGGACAAGCATTGCCTGGCATGCCACCACCACGACCGCGAAGAAGGCGGATTCAATATCTCCGGCCATTGGGGCCCGCTCTATCCGATCGGCTATATCCAAATGTCTTGGCGGCAGCTGTTCGGCGACAACCGGATCATTCTGCCGTATTCCGAGCATAGCCGAAGCAACTTTGAGCCCTACGAAATCGGCACCGGTTCCAGCCGTCTGCTCAAGCTGATCGAAGAGGGGCACGAAGGCGTCGAGATGCCGGAACACGAACAGAAGATCATTCGCCACTGGCTTGACGCCGGGGCCAATCATGCGGGAACCTATGCGGTCAACAGTCACGGCACAATCGGTTATTACTTGCACAGCGTCAATGTGCGGAACGACAAGGATTGGCCGGAAACACAGGCCCTGGTCGATGTGATGAACAACCGCTGCGACCGCTGCCACGCGCCGACCGAGGCGGAGCGGCAGATCGGCACGTACAAGCTGCCGGCGCACTTCTACGCCCGCTACTATCCGCCGGACGAATTCCAAAAGAACAAGTACCTCGCGCACACGATGTCCGAGGACGGCGGCCGCTTCAATCGGCATCTGATCTACAATCTGTCCTACCCGGAATTATCCAAGGCGGCCCGCGCGCCGCTGGCACGAGACGCCGGGGGACTGGGCGTCTGCCAGGCCAAGTCCGGCGAACCGGTGTTCCGGGACAAGACCGACCCGGACTATCTGGCGATCGTCGCCGCCGTCGCTCGCGGGCGACGGCATATTCTGGAAGAAAACAACCGCTTCTGCATGATCAATCCCAGTCCCAACAACGGCGAGAACTGTCCGGTCCAGTACGTTCCGCGCCGGGACTATGTCCGCGAAATGATCCGCTACGGAGTGCTGCCGGTCGACCATGATTTCAATGCGTCTGTCGATCCGTTCGAAATGGACAAGGCTTACTGGCGGTCGTTCTGGTACGTACCAAAGTAGCCATAAAACACCGTGGCGAGCTGCTCGCCGTAGGTGACCCAGTGCTGGGCAGTGGCATAATCGTCCAGTCCGGCGATCCAGTTGGAATTCAGTTCGTGGACGCAAGCTGCAATGCCGTAGCGGGCCAGCAGGCCTTCTCCGATCGAGCCCGGATTGCGGAACGTGCTCTTCGTGCTGCCTTCGGTAAACCAGGTATGCTCGCGGAGAAGTCGCTCGAGCAGTTCCATCCGAGCCAGGTACGCTTCCAGCGCTGCGGGAGTCATGTCGGGGCGACTGATGTGCAGCCTGCCGCCGGCGTCGTTGTGAAAGTCGATCATCAGATCGGGCCGGCAGCCGGCAGCGATGGTCTTCTCCAGCCATTGTTCCAGCGCCGCGTTTTCGGGGGCCAGATCCTCGTCGGCCGGGCGGTCCCAGTTGCGATTCAGATCCATCCCTCGCATGTTGAACCGCGTGCGGCCGCGGGCGACGCCGTCCTTGTTGGCCATCGGCAGGACGTAGACGCAATAGCGATCCAGATAGCGTCGTGCGTCCTCGTCGCCGCGGAGCAGGCGGCGGACAAGGCCCTCGACGACCCAGTTCCCGCCCGGTTCCCAAGGATGGGCCCGTGCGCGGATCAAGACCCGATGCGGAGCGTCCGGCTTGCCGACCCGCAGCATTTCCAACTCGCGCTGCTCCACCGTCCGGCCGATCGGTGTCATCTCGACCAGCTCATGGCCGCCGATGTCGGCCTTGAGGCGTTCGAGGTCGGAGATGCGATACGGCTCGAGTCGCGCCACGTACAGCGACTCGCCCGTCATTTGCACGCGCAATCGCAGACGATGAGGCTCAGCCGGTTCGGTGTCGACCGCCCGCCACTGCTGTCCGTCTTCGGACACGAAAGCAACCTTGGCCTCGGGAATCGGACTGCTCGGCTGCCGGTTCCAGACGTTCGCAAACGGCCCCAATACCAGCGTCAATTCGGCCCCCGGCTCGGCCTCGACGCGGAACAGCCAGTGCCCGTTGGCCCGATTCGGCGAAGCGCGCTCTTGGTCGTAGATCAAGTGGACCTGAACGCTGCCGTCGGCATCCACTTCCCACCACAGCGGCGAGGCGTTCTCGAACGTCGTATCGAGGAAGCGTAGCGGATGCGGTTCCGGCTCGGGGGCTTGGGCCAACGAGGCCGCGGCGACCAGCGCCGTGATGCCCAGGGCGACGGCGCCCCCGACGATCTTGCGGCCAATGCGACAAAGGATAATAGCGGTCCCGGCCATGATATTCCCTTTCGGTGTGACTCGCCGTGTGGCGACTGCGTGGTACGACGTTTCTCGTGCGTTGCATTCTACACCGGCCAAACGTGAATGTCCCCTCGTTCAAGTGGCGTCTCGTTCGAGTGGCGTCTCGTTCGAGTCGGGGGCGCTGTTCGCCTTTCTTCGCCGCACACCTTTCCTGATCGTCGCGTCGCTCACGCGCGCGACGGTACAGCTTAACAAACGAAAAAACCCCGGGACGATTTCTTTGCTTGGCCACTTTCCGCCGGGTATGTAATTACAGTTGTGGTTGACAGGGGTGAAACGAGGGGAAAAGAGAGTAACGAACAACGGACTTGCGAAAACGGGAGGGCTGACATGCAAACACCACCGGACATCGAATGCTGAGGAGCGACGGGACAGACGCTCCTCCCAGGACCGGGAACCTACGCGTTGCAGGAGGTGAGCAAAGCGGTAGGAAGGACAGGGTGCCAGTAATCTCTCACGACAAGAGGAGGATTTTTTCGAGTACGTTTGGGGGTTCGTCGATTCCTTGGTTCAAGACCCTCTTCGCCAAATGGGCGTCGAGGGTCTTTTCTTTTGCGCGTTTACTTTCGCCGTAGCGTGAACCCCACGTAATGCAGTCCCGATTCGTCGTCGGTCAGCAGGCTGCCGCTGGGGGCCAGGTAGCGGGCGAGGACCGAAAACGGCGGCAGGGGATGGTCCTGGAGGGCACTGTTGACGTTGCGGAGCAGCGGATTGTTCTCGGCCCGTTGCGACAGTCGCTGGCGGGTCGTGTCGGCGGTGGCGATGTCATACCACAACCGCAGGGCTTCCTCCGGACGGTCGAAGGCGATCAGGCCGGGCCGGTCGCCGCCGGGTTGGCGGCGGATCTTGCTGGCGACCAGGCGAAATTCGAGTTGATCCGCCAGGGACCGCGAAGTGTCGCCCTTGGCCTCGATCGCCTGTTTCAGCAGATCGGTGCTGTCGCTCAGCAGCAGATAGTCATCCACGATGGCGATCGCCGGATCGGGCTGGCGAAGCGGCGGACCGCGACGCGGGTCCGCCGGAGGTGGATTCCCCACGGGCACGCGAAAATACGAGACGCCTGCAAAGGTCTCGCGGTTCATCTGGGGCCCCGCTTGAGCGACCAACGTCTGGAGCGTTTTCTCAAAAGTCTTCGCATCTTTCAGTTTGATCCCCAGCAGATTGGCTCGGCTGTTGACCCGCGCCGGCCGGACCATGGCATTGACCAACGTCACGCGACCGGCGGTGGCGCCGAGCAAATCCTTGCGAAAGTCGATTTGAAGACGGTCCGTCAGATCCCGCTCGAACGAGTCGGCCAGGGCTCCTTGGCCGCGAATGCTGTCGAACAGTGTCGCAAATTTGGAATAGGTCTTGGACACGTCCCAGTTCACGGTGACATAGCTGGCCGCATCCGCCGGGACCCACGTTTCCGGCGTCGTGTCGCCCGCTTGCAGTGCCAGCAGTTCCAACACGCCGGTGCGGGGATTGTCCAGCAGCAGGTGCAGGTGCGTCAGGGAGTCGAATTCCTCGGTGGCAAACGTCATGCTGCCGCCCAGGCCGCGAATGCCGTTCACTCCCAAGGCGGGAAACATCGCCACGGCCACCTGCGCGCTAACGTCGTCCCGCGTAAGACGGCTGAACAGGGTGATCGGATTGATGAAGAATTCCGCTTGCGGCGGTTGATCGTCCGTACCGACACAGCGCCGCATGATGGCGGCAAAGCTGGGATCGTCTGCCAACGTCCGGCCCGCCTCGGCTTGCCCCTCCCAAGCTGCCAGCATGCTTTTGGCGACGTTCAGACTGCTGGTGACCAGAACCACCCCGTCCCGCACCACGAACACCACCTGCCGCGGCGGATTGCCGCCGCGGTCATAGACCGTGACGCGGGTGTCGCCCAGCGTCTCTTCCCTTCGCGGAAAGTTCCCGGCTTCGAGTCTCTGCCCGATGCGGTCCAACAGCCTTTCGACGACCGGCAACCGCGTGCCGACATCGACCAGGAAGACGAACGCCGGACGGTCTTGCGGCGGGGCGACCATCGCCAAGCACATCTCGCCTTGCGGAATCGACAGCAGATCGTCCAGCGACGCGCCGATCTCGCCCTCCACCCGTTGAAATGCCTCGACCGCCGTGCCGTACAGTTGCGATACCAGAGGCTTCATGGCGGGATCCTGCGTGATCCGGCCGATCGCCGTTTCCTGAAACTTGGCCACCGTTTCCACGGTGTCGGCGAATCGGATATACAGGACGGTGTTGTCCGGTAGCAACCGTGCCGCGTCGGGGCGTTGGGCCGATTGCCCCACAGCGGGCATCAGCAGCGTTGTGGCGGCCACGAGCACCGCCGGGAGGATAGAAGCTCGAAGTTGGAATGTAAGCACCATGTCGTCTCCTGTTGCGAACGGGGAACGCAGGCGACAGGCGCTTTCGTCACATGCCTGCCACCGCCACAGTTAATACCTTGGTATAGGCAGTCAAGTTTTCTCGACCACACAAAATACAAAGAACATGCTGCTCGGGTAATGCGTGCCGGTTTAAGCGAACATTCGCTGCCAACTCGTAATTCTTGGTTGATTTTGGTATAATGCTTCTACGCAGGGGGCGGTTTGCCCCTGATGAAAGCAGAAGGAAGAGGAGTCGAAGCATGATCCGCAATTGGCATTGTTTCTTCACGGCAGCGCTGGCCGGAGTCGTGACGATCCTCGCGGCCGGTGGGGTCGAGGCGGCCGAGGCGACCGGGAGCGGCGCGACCGGGACCGGCGTGCCCCAGCAGATGGATATTGCCGGGCAGGTCTCCGGCACCGAACGGTTTGTACGAGACAACCGCGATCCGGGGCAAATGGTCGGCGGCACCGCGCAAGGGGTAGGCAATCTGCGCGGGCAGACCGACGTGGGCGGTCAGGGGACGAGCGGCATGTTTGGCAATCAGGGCGGTGGGTTCAACACCTCGAATCAGTTTGGCGGCGCGTTCAACAACGCGATGTTCAACGCCATGTCCCGTCAGCGTCAGCAATTGCGCGTGCCGTTGCGGTTGGGACCTAACGGCGTGTCTTTTTCTTCGACGACGCCTGCGGTTGCTAGCGGGCCCAACCTGCGTGTCCAGAAGCATCTGGCACGAATCCCCCAGCTGAAGAACCCGGGTTCGTTGGCAGTGGAGATGGAGGGCCGAGTGGCGGTGCTGCGGGGGGAGGTGTCGTCGCAGCACGAACGGGACTTGGTGGCACGGCTTGTACTCTTGGAGCCTGGTATCGCGGACGTGCGAAACGAGCTGCAGGTGGCGGCGATGCCGCCGGCTCCGACGCCGCCGGTTCCGACGCCATAGTGTACCCGTCGCTGCCCGCCTGGGCGTGGCCCATGGGGGCCACAAAGTCGCCTTGCATACCGTCTCGAAAGGTCTCCAACGCCGATGCCTGTGTTGCTGGTGCGTCGACTTCCTGAACCAGTCGTTTGGTCATCGTCATCGGCAGCGGGATGGTAGTTGAGCGCGGCCGCAGCTGGTTTTCCATGTCCGGTTCAAACGTGTGCGTCTGCTGCCAGCTGTCGCGAGACAAGCTGCCTCTCGCTGGGGATTGGTTGTACACCACAGGCCGAACAGACTCGGCTTCCTGCGAACCGAGCGGCATGAAACCGCTGGGACGCTTGAGAGCAGGACTCTCCGGGGCCTTTCCTGGAAGGACCGTGATCGATTGTTCGCCCATCACCACGTGGCCGCTGGACGACGTGAACGCAGGCAGCAGGGTGATCGACTTGCGGTCACCGCCCAGTGGATCCCAGGGAATCCAAACGCTGTACGAAGCCCCCAGTTCCGTCGCTGAATAATGGGACGTGAACTGTTCCGGGGTGAAACCAAACCGGCGGCTGGGCGTTTTGGCCGGCGTGCCGTCCGGCAACTCGTCGTAAGCATAGACGATCAGCTGGCCTTCGACCGGCACCGTCTTGTCCTGGGCGTTGTAGAAGTACAAACGGCCGCCGAAACCTCGCGTGGGCACTTGGCCCGGCTGGTTGTAGACCGCATCCGACCAGATAGCGATCAGCCGCACCGGAGTCTCGAACTCGCTGGCCTTGAGCTTGTCGTCGTCGTTGCGAGTCAGGGCCAGTTTGCTGGACATTTTCCCGACGTCCATGGTCTGACAGCCGGCGAACAAGGCCACTGCGAAGACAGGCAACCAACAGCGCGATGTCATCAGTGTCATCCTTGACCTCGAGGGGAATTCCCGCCAAAGCCGCTCTGGCCGGGGAATTTCAAAAGGTTGAAACCTCAATCGAGAAGCCCGGCTGAAGCCGGCGAACAGGGGATTCCTTGGGAGCCCTCAACCACCAGTTGAAACTGGTGGCAGACAGGCAGTCGGCTGAAGCCGACGAATTCGGACAAGATTTCCCAGCTGGCTCGGTTTCAGTCTTGCTTCCCAACACTTGTTCTGGGCCGGCTCGAGCCGGCCCGGTTAACACTTCTTCTCCACCGGCTCAGGCCGCCACGGGCCGGCTTGCTGAACACTTCTTCTCAGTCGGCTTCAGCCGACTCCCTGTCTGCCACCAGCTTCAGCTGGTGGTATCAGGTGCTCCAAGTTCTCTTCTAGCCGGCTTCAGCCGGACTTGTTGTCATGTCTTCAGACATCCTCCTGGCCCGCATTCTCATCCTCAGCGTTCCTCTCCAATCGATCTTCTGTCCTGCCTTGCGCATGGTGTTCTTTTTGCGAGGCAATATACCGAAGCACGAAAGGGAGGTTCTTCTGACCGAAGCTAACCACGCCATAGCCTCGCTGCCATTGGAGTACCCGGGAACCCGCGTGCTGATTCGTGTCGTGCGCACTCCCACCCTTCAGTGCCTTGACCAGTTCGCTAATGGTGACATGTGGCTCGATGTTGACCGCCAGGTGGATATGCGTCGTGGTGCCGCCGATGCCGTGAAAATACACCCCCTTGGTCTGCCGACAGCGATCGGTGATGAAGCGATGGACTATCGGTTCCAATTCGGCGGTCAACACAGGATGGTCATCCTTGACATGCCAATTGAAATGGAGGTAGATCTCGTGATACACATGACCGGACATGGTTGAAACCTCGGTCGAGAAGCCCGGCTAAAGCCGGCTAACATGGGATTTCTTTCGAGCCCCCAACCACCAGTTGAAACTGGTGGCAGACAGGCAGTCGGCTGAAGCCGACGAATTCGGACGAAGTCTCCCAGCTGGCTCGGTTTGAGTCTTGCTTCCCAACACTTGTTCTGGGCCGGCTCAAGCCGGCTTGCTGAACACTTCTTCTCCACCGGCTCGGGCCGGCTTGCTGAACACTTTTTCTCAGTCGGCTTCAGCCGACTCCCTGTCTGCCACCAGCTTCAGCTGGTGGTATCAGGTATTCCAAGTTCTCTTCTAGCCGGCTTCAGCCGGACTTCTCGTCATGTCTTCACGCATCCTGGCCTACGGCGCCTGCGGCAGGCGTCTGGCCGGGGTATAGGGCTCGTTCGTCATCGGCATGGCGCCTGGTAGCGGTGGCCCCGCGAGCGGGGCGGGCGGTCCGTGCGGCATGCCTTGATAGCCGAGCATCGCGCCGGGATAGCCACCCGCGGGCGGCGGGCCGTAGAAGCCGGTATTGGCGATCGGTTGCGCTGGTGTCGGTCCCGACGTCGCAGGCGGTATGTCCAAGGGGGCCGAGGGCTCCAATTCCCGGATTCTTCCCATGCTGGTATGTCCCGGCGGCGGTAGTCCTGAATTCGAGTTCTCGTCGATCCTCGGCATCGGCGACGGCGTGATTTCCGCTCCGGTCGGGTTCGCGTCCGGGAAGATCAGCGGTATCTCGGTTTCGCAGTCGCACCACGCTCCCTCGCGGGCCGCAAAGCCCACGTTGCCGTACAACGCCATCACGTCGGCCAGGCACCAGCTCATCCGTTCCGACTCGGCCATGCGAATCCGATCGATGTCGTCCTCGCCGCGGATAACGTGCGGCGTCAGAACGATCAACAGTTCCCGCCGCTTTTCGACGTCCTGGGTGAACTTGAACAGGTTCCCCAAGACGGGAATCCCGGACAGGAAGGGAATGCCGCGAACGTCCTGACTCTTGGTGGTTTCGATCAGGCCCGCAAACACCACGGTCTGGCCGCTCCGCGCGCTGACCGTGGTGCTGGCGGTAACATTGTTGATGTTGCGGATTACGTTGTCGCCGATGGTGACCGAGTCGTTGGCATCGCCCAAGCGGGATTTTTCCGCGTCCACTTCCATGATGACCAGGCCATCGGGGGTCACCCGCGGCGTCACGCCCAGCACCAATCCGACCTGCACGTCGTTGATGCTTTGGATCGTGTTATTGACGTTTTGAGAGATTTCGCCGGGGCGAGCGGTGATCTGCCCAACGTTGACCAAGGCCGGCTGACTGTCCAACGTTGTTACCGTGGGACGACTCAAGATCTGGGCTCGCCCTTGCTGTTCCAAGGCGCGGATCAAGGCCGAGACGGCTTCGCTACTGGCGGACAGGACGAGGCCGCCGTAGCCGAGCGTCGGGCTGAGCCGGCCGACGCCGAAGGTACTCAACCCCTGGCCGAGCAGGTTGGAGGGATTGCCCGTCGTCGTGTCGCCAAGGGCTCTATTGTTGAAGTTGAACCCAGGTCTGCTTGCTGCACCGACCCCCGTGGTCGCGTAGGTGCGGTCGTAAAGCAACGAGTCCTGCAACCCGAATTCCGTACCGAATTCCAAGTTGTGGTCCAGTTGCACTTCCGCGATCAGGACGTCGATCTTGATCAGCGGCGGGCGGCGGTCGAGCGATTCGACCACGTGCTTCACCTCGTCGAACAGCTCCGGGGCGGCGCTGATGATAATCGTGTTGCTGATGGTCTCCGGCACCACGATCACGCGGCGGTTCCATTGGATGTCGGGGCTTTCCGGCGAGATCTGCAGCTGTTGTTGGAACAGCGTCGTGCGCTGTTGGATCCAGCTGGTCAAGGCCGTAGCGACTTCCGTGGCGGGCGCGTTGGCCAGCCAGTAGACCATTGTTCTGTGCTCCCGCAGGCTCTGTTCGTCCAGCCGGAACAGGATGGCTTCGACTACGCCCAAATCGCCTTCGGAACCGGTGGCGATGATGCTGTTGGTGCGTTGGTCCACGCCAAAGCGGACCGGCACCAGCGCGCTTTCCCCGCTGGCAGCCCCGGACTGCATGCCGGCCGCCAGGAAGGGGCTGACCGTGCCTTGGCCGAACAGCGCGGTCGTGGCTTGCGTGGTGGTCTGCTGACCCAACAGCTGAGTCAACATGCTGGTCAGCGCGCGAGCGTCGCCGTTGACGATCGTAAAGACTTTGATCTGCGCTTGGGCGTTGGGCAACGTGTCCAACTCCTTGATCAGCGCCTCGATCAGATTCATGCTCTTGGACGGTGCCGTGACGACCAGCGAGTTGCTGTTGGTGTCCACCGTGATGCGGACGTCCGCCAGCAGGCCCGATTCAATGGCCTTGCCGCCTTCGGCATCCACCGTCATGAAGGTCAAGATGGCCGACCGCAACCGGGACCGCTCGTCCTGTTGACCGAACGTTTGGCCGCCGCCAAAGGTTCCGGTGCGGGTGGCGCCCAGCGGCACGCGGCTGCCGATCAGTTGCCAGTTCAGCGCGTCTTGCAGCACGGGGGCGACGTCGGTGGCCAGCGCGTTTTTGAGCCGGAAGATCCTCAGTTCGTTGGCTGCTGCCGAGGTCTCGATGTCCAATTCCGCAATCATCCGCCGGACTTCCAGCATGTCGGTCGGGCTGGCTTGAACGATCAGCGCATTGGAGCGGTAGTCCGCGACCACGTTGACGCGCGTTCCCAGGGCCGGGCGGGACGTTCCGGACGTGGCCTGAGCGCCCAGCTGTTGCGTCTGGCCCAAGCGGTCCACAAAAAAGTTCTGGACGGTCGTTTGCGCGTCGACGGCCGAGATGTGCTTGAGCGGAAAGACTTGGAATTCCGTTTCCGGTTTGGTCGGTTGATCCAGCTTTTCAATCAGATCCTTGACGGTGTTCACGCTTTCGGGCCGGCCGATCATCAACAGCGCGTTCGGCTTGACCAACGCTCGGATCGTGACTTGGCCCTGCCGCGGGGACAGGATCTCGTTGTAAATCGTGGTCACCAGATCGGCCAGCACCTGGCTGCCGACGTGGTTCAAGTGCAGGATTTCGATCGACGGCTGCGTCTCGGCACTAAAGGTCTCGATTTCGGCGATGATTTTTCGCACACGCTCGACATCCCGTTTGTTGCCGCGGATGACGATCACATCCAGACCTTCCAGGAATTCGATTTGCACCGGCCCGATCAGGCCGCCGCCTTCCTCGGCCAGCATCGTGGGGCCTTCGCCCGCAGCCGCTGCTTCGCCACCGGTGGTTTCCCGGGCGGGGGCTCCGGGCTGGGCCGCCGGGGCACTCTCGCCGGCCGGACCGTCCTGTTGGACGAAGGTCGAGGTCAGCCGAGCGGTCGGGGTGCGGTGCGGCAAGCCGCCGGTTTCCAGCAGGGCCACCGCACGCTGGACTTTCCGGGGATCGGCCCGGTCCAACGGGATCAGATCGGTCTGCGGTTCACCGGCCCGCGGCGAACAATCCAATGCCTGGACCACCCGCTGCCACAGCTGGATGGAATCGGGCCCGCCGAGGAACGACACGGAATCACGCCGGCGATCGAGTTGGAGGACCGGTTGCAGTCCCGCGTCCGTGCTGAGACTCAGCACGGCGACGTCCCCGTCGTTGGTTGCGGCGCGCGACAGTCGCTGGCCCCAGAGACGGGTCAAGCGGTCTTCCAGTTCGCGGGACGAAATGCTCTGCAACGTGGAGCTGCGGGACGTGGCCGCGGGGGGACCCGCGACAGTCGCCGCTTGGGCGGCTGCGACGGGACGAAGCGACTGGGCGATGCGTTGCTGGATCTCTTCAGGGGCCACCACCAGCAGTTGCGAGCTGCGCGTATCGGCGGCGATTCGCGCACCGGTCTGCGGCGGAAACTTCCGGCGCATTTCGGCCAACGTCTCTGTCAACTGGGATTCAGCGACCGAATAGTTGCGAACGATCGCCGGCGCGGCCGGCTTGGCGCCAGCCGGCCGTGAGGCGACCGGCTGATCCAATGCTTCGATCAGCTGCCCGGCCAGGCTCTGCGTCACCTCGCCGCCTTGGACCAGAATGCGATTGCCGTTGCGGTCGACAATGATCTCGTACCGCGTACCCTCGCCCGACAGCATGCTGTCTAGCTGCGGGACGATTTCGCCAGCCGGCGCGTGTCGCAGGCGGTACGCTTGGAATCCCGCGGGCGTCGTGTCTTGGGCGGATAACAGCCAAGCAAATCCCACCAGCAGTGCCGCCATTCCGGCGAGCACGGCTAGAGGGCGAACGGAGAGCAATCGGATTCGTGCTGTCATGGCAAAGGATTCCTCACGCGGCCGCCGCGATCGACGTTCGGCAGTCAACGAGACTGCTAGCTGTGCAATTCACGAGGCACGGCCGTAAAATCCGCACATTCAGAAAAATCGGCACAAATTACCAATCTCGTGAATCGAACTTGCTCGCAACCATCGAAAAACCGGACGGGGGGGCCACCGCGGTCGGCAAGTGAGCGATCCATGGGGACACGATGGGCGGAGTTTCGGCAGCCGCGGGGAAGAATTTTCCGGCAATCCGACTCGAACGCGGCAAAAAGGCTCAAGTTCCCGCGATTCGACCTTTCTCTACAGGTCGGCATTCGCTAATATCCCGCGGCCTTTTCAAGGCCAGGGCTCTCGTCGGTAGGCAGGCCGATTCGGCCGGCTCTTGGCCGTTTGTGCCTCGTGGGCTGGGAAGTGTTGTTTCCTGAGAGGAGATTCCTCGATGAAGATGGTGTTCAGTACAAAGTTACGTTTGGTCGTCCTGACGGCTTCCATGATCTTGCTGCCGCTCCAGCAATTGCTGGCGGCCAATCCGCAACTGGTGGGTCAAGCCCGGCCATCCAGAGCTGCTTCGTCCGCGGAGATCCGAGACGTGGCATTACAGGCGGGCGGAGCCCTGAGGGGGCAAGTGGTTGACGCCCAAGGCAATCCCTGTGCTCAAGTGGCGGTCCGCGTCGTGCGGGTCAGCGACCAGGCTCCTTTGACCGTCGTGCAGACGGACGCCCAAGGACGGTTTGCCGTCAACGGGCTGACGGGCGGCGTGTATCGCGTCGAAACTCCGGCTGGAGCGGCTATCTACCGATTATGGGCTCCGAACACGGCGCCGCCGTCGGCCACCACGTCCGCGCTGCTCGTCCACGGCGATTCCATGGTACGAGGGAATCTGGGCGGCATCGGCTGGTTCGGCTGGACGCTGATCGGCCTGGGAGTCGCGGCGGCCATCGCCATTCCCTTGATCCTGGACGATGACGACGCCAGTTGAACGCGCCAGGGAAAGGTGTACGACGAGAGATGGACCCGAAACAGACTCGGTCGTCGAGGTTCCGTTCCCGAGGAAGAAGCCATGAGAAAACAGCTGCGTGTTTGCCGAGCGGTCACTGTCAGCCTCGCCTGTGTGGCGTGGCTGCTGCCCGTGCATGAGATTGCCGCCGCACCGCCGATTCCCGGTGCTGCTACGACGGGCGTCATGATCGACGTCCGACTCGACCCGTGGGGAGCCGTGCGCGGCCGCCTGCTGGATGCCGGTGGCCAACCGCTGGCGAATCGGCCCGTCGTCTTGCAGCAAGCCGACGGCGCCAGTCTCGCCGCGCAGACGGATGTCGGCGGCGGTTTCGTCCTGCATCGCGTCAGTGCAGGCGTCCATCGTTTGACGGTGGGAGACGAGACGGTGAACTGCCGAGTCTGGACGCACGCGGCCGCTCCGCCCTCGGCCGCCGATCAATTGACGGTGGTCGCCGGACAGACGATCATCCGCGGCCAGCAACCGTTCAGCGCCATCTTCACCAACCCGTTGTTCATCGGTCTGGTGATTGCGGCGGCGATTGCGATTCCCATCGCGGTGCATAATTCGCAAAGCGACCGGCCTCCCGGAAGTTGACCCTGCGGCCGACGCGGCATTTCTCCTTTCCGTTGTTCCTCCCCCCTGCGAGCCGATGTCGTTATCCAGGTCCCTCGGATTCCGTTTCCTGATCTCGTCGCCGGGCGCCCCCGCCCGTCGAGCGGTGCTGTTGTTTGCGGCGCTGGTCGGCTGTGCCGGCTGTCAGAGCGCGACCTACCAAGCTGCCAAGCTGCCGCCGGAAATCGCGGCCGGCCGCGTTGACAGCGCGCGAAAGGTCGACCTGTCCAGCCTGGCCAGGACGTCCGTACGCAGCGAGGCGATCTATCCAGGGGATGTGCTGGAAGTCACGATCGCCACGGGACTGGAGGAAAAGAGCCCGGAACGCTGGCCGTTGCGCGTTTCCGATGCGGGCGACGTGGGCGTGCCGCTGGTAGGTACCGTGCATGTGGCGGGCCTATTGTTGCCCGACGCCGAGCAAGCGATCCGGCACGAGTGCATCAACCGCCGCTTGTACCGCGATCCGCAGGTGTCCGTCCTGCTGCGGAACCGCAAGACCGTCCGGGTGAGCGTGGTGGGCGCCGTGGCCAAGCCGGGCACGTACGAATTGCCCTCGGTCAACTGCGATTTACTGGCCGCCTTGATCGCCGCCGGAGGCCTGACGCCCGAGGCCTCGACCATCGTGGAAATCCGCAATATGCCGGATGCCACCGCGGTGTACACCGCCGCAAACCCGAGCCGCACGGTGGCCCAGACCGGCTCCGTGCGGATCGACTTGATCGCGGCCGGACATGGACTGAATCCCGATTATCGGATCGAAGACGGCTCCGTGATCATGGTCCGCGAACAGGAACCGAAAATGATCCAAGTCATCGGCCTGGTTCGTAAGCCCAACCAGTTGAAGATCCCGCCCGACGAGGAAGTCCGCTTGCTGGACGCGATTGCCATGGCCGGCGGCCTGACGACGGAACTGGCGGACAAGGTGCATGTGATCCGCAACTTGGAGAGTTCCGACCAGCCGGTGGTGATTCAAGCCTCGATGCGCGAAGCCAAACGCGGCGGCAGCGCCAACTTGCGGCTGGCCCCCGGCGATGTCGTGAGCGTGGAAGAGACCCCGTTGACCTTCACCGTCTCGACGATCCAGAACTTCATCCGGTTCGGTTTCTCGGCAGCCATTCCCGGCCTCTGATCCGCGAACCAGCCCAGATAGCAACCATGACCTACGAACACCCAGCACCAGCCGAAGAAGTCGCCCCGCCGTCCTCGGCGGACAGCATCCTGGCGGTCATGCGGTTCCTCCGCGTGATCTGGCATCGACGGTCGTATCTGGTCAGCGCGCTGGTCGTGGCCGGCCTGCTGGGCGCGCTGTATTACTTCACCGCCAATCGGATCTACCAGGCCACGGCCCAGTTGCTGATCCTGCAATCCGGCCAGGAAATGCTCTCGCCCGCGATGGGCGGCTCGACGAACCGCGAAGCCCTGATCCCGACCTACGAACGGCTGTTCAGCAGCACCGTGGTGCTCGAAGGGGCGATTCAAGAATTGCTCAAGTCGCCCCCCCCAGATGCGGATCGACTTCGCCGGCGTGCCGCGCGACAAATGGGTGGAAGGCCTGCGAAATCGGGTGACGGCCAGCGCCGTCCGCCGCACGAACGTGATCGAAGTCAGCTACCGATCGCGAGACCCCAAAGCGGCCGAAGCGGTGGTGCATGCGGTCGTCCAGTCGTACCTGTCATTCATGGAACGGAATCACAAGAACGTGTCCGCCGAGATCGTGCAGATCCTGGACAAGGAACGCGCTGATATCGCCCAGCAGCTGGACCGCCGACAACATGACATGCTCATGGTCCAAAAAAAAGTCCGCGACCTGGGCATCTCCGGCAAGCAGGACGTCGTCCACCCCGCCGTGCAGCGGGTCATGCGGCTGAATGAAGCGTTGGTCAAAGTCCAGCAGGACCGCTTGCAGCTGGAAGCCTCGCTGGCCGCCATCCGTGTGGCCGTCCGCGAAGGGGCCGACATGCGGCAACACATGAACGACCTCGAGCCCCTGATCGGGCGCGAGATGATGCTGAACAGCATGGGGTTGAACACCAAAGACTCCGAAATGCGGGCCACCCTCGAACGCAAGGTGATGGAAGACCAGTCCAAACTGCAGACGCTGCTGAAACACTACGGCGACGCGCATCCCAAAGTCCTGGAAGTAGCCCAGTCCATCCACAGCGCGGAGGAATACCTGCGGAACTACCAATCCTTGGCGCAGCAGCGGCTGTCGGGGCTGGACGACCAGCGGCTCCGAACCATGCTGGTCTCGATGGTCGAGGAGCGTTTGGCCGGCCTGTGGCAGCACGAAAGCAAGTTGAGCCGCCAATATAGCCAGGCGGAGGAGGAAGCGGTTCAATTGAACGACCGCATGGCCGAACTGCGGATGGTCGAACACGATTTGACGCGGCTCCGCAATCTGCACGACGGCCTGCTGGCCCGAATCAACAATATCGACATCGGCAAGGATCAATCCGACCTGCGGGTGGCCGTGGTCAGCGAGCCCAAATCGTCAGGCCGGCCCGTATCGCCGCGACTGTCGCTGGTCGGCATGATGTGCCTGCTGGGCGGATTGGGCGTGGGCGTGGCCCTGGTCTACGTACTGGATGTGCTGGACGATCGCTTCCGCTCGCCCGAAGAACTGCAGGAACAATTACGCGTGCCCGTGTTGGCCATGATCCGCCAACTGTCCTTGGCAAAAACCGCGGGCCTGGAGGCGATCCAGGTGCATGTAGCTCCAGAATCCGTCGAAAGCGAGGCTTTCCGGACGCTGCGGACAACCTTGGCGTTCTCGGGTCAAGACATGGAGCGGATCGCGATCACCAGCACCGAACCGGGCGACGGCAAGACCACCGTGATCTCCAATCTGGCCGTCTCCTACGCCCACGCCGGCAAACGCACCTTGCTGATCGATTGCGACTTGCGGCGTCCCGGCCTGACCAAATTGTTCGAACTCCGCGGTTCGGGCGGCGTGTCGGAAATCCTCCGCGACGACGAAGACATCGCCGCGATGTGCCAGCAGCGGGTGCAAGCCACCGGGATCGATGGCTTGGACATCATCCCCTGCGGCCCCAAACCGTCCAACCCGGCCGAACTGATCGGCGGCTCGCGGTTGTCCGATCTGCTGGCCTGGGCCGAGTCGCACTACGACCAGATCCTGGTCGATTGTCCGCCGATCATGGCCGCTAGCGATGCGGCCGTCGTGGGACGCTTGACCGACAGCCTGATCCTGGTCGTCCAGCCGGAAAAGAACCACCGCCGCTTGGTCTTGCGGGCCGTCAACGGCTTGGCCGCAATCGGCGTTCAACTCGGCGGGATCGTGGCCAACCGCATCAATTCGGACAAGAGTACTGGCTACTACGGCTACGGCGGATATGGATACGGATATGGTTCCGGCTACGGATATGCCGAGAACACATCGGGCGAAGACGGCGAACCGCTGCAAACGGCTTCGGCACCCCTGAGCGTGGCTGCCGAGTCGCGGGATGCCGAATCCGAGGAGAGCGCCGCTGCCACGCCCACATCTTCCCACCGCAAACGGATCAAGCCCCGTCGCGCCGCGTAAGGGAGCGTTTCTTCAAGCCTAGCGACAGGCAGCTTGCCCGCCGTACTTGAAGTTCGAAATCTCAAATCTCAGATTCCAAATCCTCCCGCCCCCGCCCGCCTCGGGCCAGGATCCCCAGAGACAGCAGGAAGGCTGGGCCACCGACCGCCAGCAACGTCACGGAGAAAGGATCCAGGGTCAATTCCAACGTGCTGGCGTCTTGAAATACGGCACCGGTCACGGCCACCGCGTTGTTGATCGCGTGACAGAGGATCGCCGGCCAAATCGACCCGGCGCGCCACGCGATGGTGCCCAGCCACAGGCCCAGCGGGATCACGCCCAACACATGGACCGGATCGAGGTGCGCCACCGAAAACACCAGCGCGCTGAACCCCACGGCCAACACGGGAGGCCAGCAGCGCAACAGTCGGCTTTGCAGATAGCCTCGAAATAGTAGTTCTTCCACGAATCCCGGCAGGACCGCGACGATGGCCAGCAAACCCAGGGGGAAATCGCGGACGTGTGTCCGCATCATGGCGTCGACCAGTTTCAGCTGATCGCTCATATCGCTGACCAGCAGGGACAGCAAATGGGACGAGAACACGCCGATGACCGGCGTGCCCAGCATCAGGACGATCCAACTCCACCCCGGCAATCCGCCCCGGCCTAATCCCAAACGCCGGGTCAGGGACTGGGGCGACAGCCAGGCAGCGCCGAGGGCCGCTGCCAAGAAAACCAACTGGCCCGGTACGATCAGGACCATCAATCCGAATCGCGTCTGGGCGAAATCCTCCAGCCAGTTCTCCATCCCCGCGCCGCCGCGAAGAAAGGCCGTCCCGTGCGAGGCGACCATTGCGGAGACCAAAACCACCCCACCCACGACGGCAGCCAGGGGGATTGCCAGGATACCCACCAGCAGCGCCGTCCAGACCCGCGGTTTGGCCGCCGGCTCGTCGACCAACTCTGCCGCCACAATCTCCTCCTCGGTCGCCGGACAGGCATAGGCGGCGTCGATCGTCGCCGCCGAGCCAACGACGGACGTCGCGGACACATCGTCCGTGCGCAGCGCCGGTTTGTCGTCGAATGGCCTGGTATGCACGGCGGAATCCTCGCCAGGCTGCGGAATTAAATCCAGGGGCGCGGAGTCTTCGTCGGCAGTGTCTTTGTTGGTTGTCATGAGCCCAGCTTACCAGGTGGCACGTTAGTTACAGAATCCTGCAACGAAAAAAAGGCGGCCAGGGTCAGAGCGGCGGTTTCCACGCGCAGGATCCGAGGTCCCAGGCTGACTCGCTGCCAATCCGCCGCCGCGGCCAATTCTTCGTCGGTAAAGCCGCCCTCTGGTCCGACCGCTAGCCAGACGCCGCGCGTCGGGTCCGGCGCGGACAACTGGGCCAGCGGAATGGCGCCCGGTCCGAAATCCGCCAGCAAACGGCTCGCTGCGCCGTCCGCTTGCCGACAGTACTGCTCCCACGGCAACGGCGCCGCGATTTGCAGCAGCCGGTTGCGGCCGCACTGTTTCGAGGCCTCGATCACGTACCGGCCCAGCCGAGCGACGGCCGCCTGACCGGGTTCGGCGACGCCTCGCCGCGCAATCAGCGGAACGAGGCGGGAGACCCCCAACTCGACCGCTTTTTCCACCAGCCAGCGCTGCCGATCCCCTTTGGGCAGCGCAACCCCCAGCGTGATCGAGGTGGCCAACTCGCGGCAGACGTCGTGGCGTGCTAGCACCGCCAAGTCGACAACCGATCGGCCCAGGCTGGTAATCCGCGCGGGAAACTCGCCGCCGCTGCCGTCGAACAGCGTCACCGCGTCGCCGACCTGGCCGCGGAGTACCCGGATCAAGTGTTCCGCCTCCGGCCCCGTCAGCTGCGCCGCATCGTGGAGGATGGGGTGATCGGTAAAGAATCTTCGGTCCATTTGGGGAACCCACCGTTTTTTATGGAAGTCTGCAGCCGATTCTACCGATTAGCACAGCGATACGGAACCAGCCGCCTAACGCGTTCCAGAAGGGTGCCTCATCATGCCTCGTGACCGCTGCCGCCCATCGCCGTCGCCCTTTTGCAGCGCCGGTCATGCGCCCCTCTTCTACGCCAGTCCGATCCATCAGGAAGCCCTGGCCCGGCTGCACTTCCTGGTCGGAGAACAACGTTCCTTGGGCGTTCTGACCGGCGGCGACGGCAGCGGCAAATCGCTGCTGCTAGCGACCTTCCGTGACGAGTTGCCGTCGTCCGAACAGCCCGCCTGTCTGGTCAATCTGATGGGCTTGGAACCTCGAGACCTTCTCGGCGAGTTGGCCGTCGGATTGCGCGCCCAGGCGCGAACCAGCGACGACGTCTACACGCTGTGGCAACGCATCAGCGAGCGGCTCCGCGCCAATCATCTGCTCCGTTTGCAGACCACGGTGTTGCTGGATGATGCCGATGAAGCGGCTCACGAAGTGCTGATTCTCGTCCTCCGCCTACTTAAATCCCAGCCCGCCGGGCTAACGTTGGTCTTGGCCGCAGACCCCGCGAGGATGACCCGGTTGGGCGGCGACTTGCTCCAGCTGTCGCAGTTGCGGATCCACTTGGAGCCCTGGGAACCAGATGACGTCCGGGAGTACCTGCAGGCCAGTCTGGCGCGCGTGGGCGGCCATCAGCAGGTGTTCGACGAGGCCGCCGTCGAACGGTTGTACGCGTTATCCAACGGGGTGCCGCGGTGGGTTGCGCATCTGGCCGAACTGACCTGGCTGGCTGCCGCCGACGGCGCATGGGACCGGATCGGCGCCGAGACGGTGGAATCGGCATACCAGGCGCTGAGCGCCTCGTATTACGCCACGTCGGCCAGATAACCGGGCGACGGCGGTTACGTCCCTTTCCCCGCCTCCGCAATGCCGCGGAGGATACTATCCTTGACGGCCACGACGTCGGCTTCGGTGGCTACCGTGAGATTAGACCGACCGGACGCGAGGCCGCGGCGATCGAAGATCGTGGCCCCTTTGGTCAGTTCTCCGATGGTTTCCACGTCGCCGTTCAATTCCTGCGTTTCGAACAATTCGGGATGCAAGGCCGCCGTCAGCGCCACCACGTCTTGCAGGTAGATGCTCTCCAATCCCAAATGCTGCCGATAGGCGCGGAACGCGAACGGGATCAGATGCCGCAGCAACTGGCCGGCCCGAGTCGACTCGCTGGGCAGCTGTTCGATAATGTCCAGCGTCAGTTTCACTTGGTCCGTCACGTCCAGCGGGATCAGGGTCTTGGTGGCTGCCGAGCGAAAAATGGCGCGGGCCGCGAGCGGGTCGTGAAACATATTGAATTCCGCCGCCGGCGTCACATTGCCGATGCCGCACAGGCTGCCGCCGGAGATGATGACCTGGTCGATGCTCAGGGCTAGCGCCGGGTCGCGTTGAAAGGCCCGGGCCAGATTGGTCAACGGCCCCAAGCACAAGATCGTGACCTGTCCGGGCGCCGCTCGAACTTCGTCGCAGATGATCTTTTCCGAAGGATGCTGATGGTGCAACTGGGCCACTGGCAAGTCGATGCCGGCCAAACCGTTGTCGCCATGCATCCGCCGCAAATCCAGCGCGGGCGTCCCTTCGGACGGCGAGGCGGTTCCCACGCGCGGATAGCGGGGCGGATCCAGGTGGTCGAGCAGTACTTGCACGTTCAAGCTGGCCTGTTTCGCCGACACGTTGCCTTCGACTGCGGTGACGGCCAGCACCTCCAGCCGAGGATCGAACAGGGCCAAACACAGTGCGACCGCATCGTCGATGCCCGGGTCACAGTCGATGATCAGTTTTTTTGCCATCGTCAGCCGTCGCCTTTCCGAGTTGCGATTCCCGTTGCCGGTCAGCAGCGTCTGGCCGAGACGCGATTCCCGGTCTCGGAGAAACCTGGGGGTACGCGACACCGTCGGCTTCCATCCGCCCGACTTGGCCAGGTACCCGACTTGGCCCGGTATTGTAGAGCAGCCGGACAGCCAAAACAAGCAGCAAGCTGGGCGGCCACCCGCATTTCGGGACGCTCGGGAGGGCTGTAACGATTCTGCGGGCCCCCGTCGGCAGCGCAGTTGACCGTGACCGAACCGGACGTACACTTGGGGTTATTGGAAGGCCCGGGTTCCGCGACAGTCCGTCCGGAGCCGTGGTCCTTTGCTTCCCGAGTGACAGGCGACTCCCATGTACGAGCAATTCGGCTCTGTGGTCCAGGGCCCTGCGGTCGAGTTCCGGCTGTTTTTTCCGGACCAGGCGGTCGATCCGCAGCAGTACAAGAACGGCGGCTTGCCGAGGATTAAGAAGATCCAGGTCGTCGGCGACTTCCAACGCCACCTCGGCTCGGCCAACTGGGATGTGGCTACCGCGCCCCGGCTGGCAGCGGAGCCGCATCCGCAAGGGCTGTTGTTTCGCTACCGGATTCCCGAGTTGCCCGAGGGGTTCTATCAATTCAAGTACTTTGTGACGTTCGAGAACCAAACCACCCGCTGGTGTACCGACCCCTGCACCAGGTACGCCGCCACGGAGAATGAAAACGCGGGCTTCGTGATCGGCGGCGGTCGCCAGTCGGTGCGGGAGATCGCCCATCGCTTGCCGCTCAAGGACTTGGTCATCTACGAACTGATGATCGACGACTTTACGTCCGGATACCGTCAAGGCCGTGCGCCCCTGGATGCCATCTGGGACAAACTGGACTATCTGCAGGAATTGGGCATCAATGCGATCGAGTTCACTCCGTGGACCGCGTGGCGAGGTGGCGAATTCAGCTGGGGCTACGATCCGTTCTTGTTCTTTTCCGTGGAGAATTACTACGTCGAGTCGCCGGCAGAGCCGCTGGACCGCCTGGTTCGCTTACAGCGGCTGATCGACGAACTGCACCGCCGCGGCCTGCACGTGATCATGGACGGCGTGTTCAATCACGTCAGTGCCGGACTCAATCCGGATACCGGATTCCCTTATCACTGGCTGTACCAGAATCCCGACGAATCGCCGTACACGGGCGGTTTCACCAAAGGCGGCTCGTTCGAAGACCTGGCCTACAGCAACGGCTGCACGCAGCAATTCGTACTGGATGTTTGCAAGTACTGGCTGGACACCTTCAAGCTGGACGGTATTCGTTTTGACTATACCACCGGTTTCTACCAGCCCGGCGACAACTCCCAGGGCGTCGCCCGCTTGATCGCCGATTTGCGGAACCACCTGGTCTCTCAGGGGCGGCACAACGTGTCGCTGATCATCGAGCACCTCACGGACGATTCGTATGCGGCCATCCAGGACACCAATCAAATCGATGCCGACGGCTGCTGGTATGACCGCTTCCTGCTGGACGTGCCGCGGTACGCGGCGTCCGGCAATGTGACGCCGTCGCTGATCCGCGTGCTCGATACCAATCGCCGTCTTGCGGCGGGAAAGTCGCCGGTCATCTATATCGAGAATCACGACCATTCCACGGTCGTGAACCGGATGGGCGGCCGGGAACAATGGTGGCGAGCGCAGCCGGCGCTGATCGCCCTGCTGACCGCGCCCGGCGCCGTGCTGTTGCACAACGGCCAGGAGTTCGGCGAGGACTACGCGTTGCCGGAAACCGGCCGCGAACGCGTGGCCCGGCGGCCGTTGCGCTGGGAGTGCGCCGACGACGAGAGCGGCGGGCGGCTCCGAATGTTGTGCCGCCAGCTGATCCGCTTGCGCCACGAATGCCCCGCGCTGCGCTCACCAAACTTCTATCCCCGGTCCTACGGCGAAAAAGAGACCCACTTCAACGAACAAGGCTTTGGGATCGACGAGGACAAAGACGTGGTGATCTACCATCGCTGGGGAAGCGATGCCAGCGGCGCGCTGGAACGTTTCATCATCGTGCTGAACTTCTCGGCCTTCGAGCAACTGGTGACCGTCCCCTTTTCGATTAACGGCCTGTGGGAAGAACGACTCAGCGGCACCAAGGTGTTCGTCCGCGATTTTCGCGTCGAGAATTGCCGCGTGTACCCGCACTGGGGATGTGTTTTTCATCGGAAGGAATAGCGATCGCCATCTCAGGAGGATCCGTCATGCGCATGCGCTTTTGTTTGGGAGTGGGCGTCATCTTGGCGACCTTGACCGGCTGCGGTTCGCCGCCGGCGAAAGTCCAACCGGACGCGGAGCCGGCAGCCCGGAACGTACCGGCTCGCCAAGGCACGATCGGCTTTTCGGCCCTGACGCTCAAGAACCCGTTCTTCAAAGTGATCGCCGACTCGTTGGCCGACGAAGCGCGACGACACGGCTTCGAGGTCATCGTCAGCGACGCCGAACGGGATGTCCAGGAGCAGACCAAACACGTCGAAAACTACCTCGCCCAGGGCGTGACGGCCATTGTCCTGAATCCCACCGACCGGATCGCCATTGCGCCGGCCATCAAGAAAGCCAACGAAGCCGGCGTGCCGGTGTTCACCTGCGATCTCGAATGCGAAGTCCAGGAAGTGGACGTCGCGGGACACGTGGGGACGGACAATTATCAAGGCGGCAAGCTGGCGGGCCAGGCGATGATCGAGGTGCTGGGCGACGGCGGCGGCGACGTGCTGATCCTGCATTTCAAACAGGCCAACTCGTGCGTCGAACGCGTTCGCGGCTTCCGCGAAGTCGTCGATCGGCACAACGAGGGACGCACCTCCGGCAAGATCCACATCGTGGCCGAACTCGAAGGCGGTGGTTTGCAGGACCAAGGGTTCCGCGCCGCCGCCGATGCGCTCCAAGCCCATCCCAACCTGAACGCCATCTTCGCCATCAACGACCCGTCCGCCCTGGGCGCCTGGACCGCCTTGCAACAGGTGGGCAAGACGGAACACGTCAAGATCATCGGCTTTGACGGCCAACTGGAAGGGAAACAGGCCATCAAGGAAGGCAAAATCTACGCCGACCCGATCCAGTTTCCGGAGAAGATGGGCGTGCTCACCATGCAGAATATCCTCAAGTACTTGGACGGCGAACCGTTCGAGCCGGTCACCTATATCCCGACCGAGCTATACCGCAAAGCAGACGCCGATCGCGACCCGGCGCTGCAGTGAAGGACTTCGGGCAAGCCCTTCTTTTTCAGGATGACCCCGCCATGACCGCAGACGACGCCCAGCCGCCCCTGCTGCGGATGCGTGGGATCGAGAAGACCTATCCCGGCGTGCATGCCCTGCGCGGCGTCGGGCTGGATCTGCACGCCGGCGAAGTCCTGGCCCTGGTCGGCGAGAACGGCGCCGGCAAGAGCACCTTGATCAAAATCCTGGGCGGAGCCGTTCCGCCCGATGCCGGCGCGATCGAAATCGACGGGTGTCCGGTCCAGCTTCGCGATCCCGTGGCCGCCCAACAGGCCGGCGTGAGCATCATCTACCAGGAGTTCAATCTGGTCCCAGCCTTGTCGGCTCGAGAAAACATCTTCTTGGGCCAGGAGCCGCGGCGCTTCAGCTGGCTGCCCCGCGCCCGGGAGCACCGTCGCAGCCGGGAATTGTTCGCGCGGATCGGAGTCGCCATCGATCCGGAGACGGCATGCCGCGATCTGACCGTCGCCCAGCAGCAGGTGGTCGAGATTGCCAAGGCCCTGTCCCGCGCGGCGCGGGTGGTGGTGATGGACGAACCCAGCGCGGCACTGTCGCCCCGCGAGACCGAACATCTGTTCGCCGTGATCCGCGAACTGAAAGCTCAAGGCATCGGCTTGATCTACATCAGCCACCGCCTGAACGAGGTTTTCGAGATCGCCGATCGCGTCATGGTGCTCCGCGACGGAACTCACGTCGGGACGCGGCCGGTCGCGGAGATGACCCGTGACCGGGTCATCGAGATGATGGTCGGCCGCACGCTGGAGACCGAGTTTCCCAAACAGTCCGCGCCGCGGGGGGCGCCGCGACTGGTGGTTCGGGACCTGAGCCGCGGACAAGCGGTGCGCGGCGTGTCGTTTGAGGTTCGCCGCGGCGAAGTGCTGGCGCTGACGGGCCTGGTCGGCGCCGGGCGAACCGAGACGGCTCGGCTGATTTTCGCCGCCGACCGCCGCGACGCCGGCACGCTGGTCCTGGACGGCAAGACCTTGCGTCTGCACAGTCCGCGGGACGCCATCGCGGCTGGAATCTGCCTGCTGACCGAGGACCGCAAGTTGCAGGGGCTGGTTCTGGGCCGCAGCGCCCTGGAGAACTTCAGCCTGCCGAACATGAACCGCTTCGCCCCGTGGGGATTTCTCCGCAACCGCCGCGAACGGGCCGCCTTCGACGGCTTTGCCGACCAGTTGCAGATCAAGCTCGCCGGATGCAACCAAATCGCAGGCACGCTGTCCGGCGGCAACCAGCAGAAGATCGTCTTGGCCAAGTGGCTGCAGCGGAACGCCGAAGTCATTATCTTTGACGAACCCACGCGCGGCATCGACGTCGGCGCAAAATACGAAATCTATCTGCTGATCAACCGTCTGGCGGCCCAAGGCAAGGCGGTGCTGATGATCAGTTCGGAATTGCCCGAGGTGCTCGGCATGAGCGACCGGATCCTGGTCATGCACCAGGGACGTATTACAGGCGAGATCACCGACGTGGCCCGCGCGACCCAAGAGCAGATCATGGAGTTTGCCGTGCAATGAAACGCCTGCTGTCCGATTACGCTTCGGTCCTGGTGCTGGCTGGCCTGTGCGTCTACTACAGCGCCGTGACCGTCAAGCCTTATCATCCCGTCACGCCCGGAGCTGGCCGCGAACTGGCGCGGACGATCGTCGACCAATGCGGCCGGGACGCACGGGTGCTGATCGCCATCCGCAAAACGACCGACGACCGAGTGTTTGCCGAATCCATCCGTCACGAACTGGAGTCGCACGGTGGTCAGGTACTGGAAACGGTCGAAGGCAGTGCGGCGGATGTCCGCCAAGCGTTGGAACGTATCGCCGCTTCGGGCACAGCATTGCAGGCCGTCGCCACCCACCATCCCGGTTCGGAATGGGGGCCGCTGCAAACGCACCGCTTGGCGGAATGGGGAGTCCAATCGCCGGCGCTGCTGGGCCTGCGCGTCTTCAAACCGTCCAGTTATCCTTGGCCCAGCTTCTTTACGCGGCAGAACTTGCTGAACGTCGTCAACCAAAATGCCGCCGTGGCGATCATCGCTATCGGGATGACGATGGTCATCATCACGGCCGGCATCGACTTGTCCGTGGGCAGCCTGCTGGCGCTGTCGGCCGTCCTGACCGCCGTGTCGCTGCAGACCTGGGGCGGTGGCGCGACCGCCGGGCCGCTGGCCATCTTTGCCTGTTGTCTGCTAGGCGTGGGCGCAGGCGGACTGTGCGGCGCGTTTTCCGGCCTGATGGTGACCTGGTTTCGCGTCCCGGCGTTTATCGTCACGTTGTCGTTGATGATGCTCGCTCGCGGCCTGGCCTTTATCGTCGCCGTGCGTTATCAAGGCTGGCTGGCAGGGGGCACGACGGAAGGTACGCCGGAAGCGGTCCGCGTTCAGACGCCCCTGTTCGCCGTCCTGGGCACGGGCGACCTGCTGGGCATTCCGAATCCCGTCTGGCTGATGGTGCTGCTGTATGCCTTGGCTCATGTCATGATGACGCGGACCTCGCTGGGCCGCTACATCTATGCCGTGGGCGGCAATCCGGAAGCCGCGCGGCTGTCCGGCGTCCCGGTGTACGGCGTGCTGATCCTGGTGTACGCCCTGTGCGGCGTGCTGGCCGGCTTGAGCGGCGTGCTGGACGCCTCCCGTTTCAACGGCGGCCGCCCCAGTGCCGGGGTGCTGTACGAGTTGCAGGTCATCGCCGCCGTGGTCGTGGGCGGGACCAGCCTGGCGGGCGGCGAAGGCCGCATCGTCGGCACGCTGATCGGCGCGTTGATCATCGCCGTCATCCAGAACGGCCTGAATATGGCCGGCGTCACCAGCTACGAACAAATGGTCGTCTTCGGCCTGCTGATCCTGCTGGCCGTCCTGCTGGACCAGTTGAAGAAAAGCCAAGCCAAGCGATGATGCGGCACAAGCAAGGGACGCACGACGCAGATCGCCACGTTACGATGGTCTAGTCCGGATTCGATGCCCCCCACTGAATCCGGCGGCAGGCGGCACGGTTTCGCTTGACGCCAAGTCAGCCGCGATACCGTCGGGTGGCAAAAACCACGTTATTGTTCGTCAAGACACAGCTTCATGTCGGCCCACAGATCGTCGATGGTCTTGCCCGTCAAGGCCGTCCAGAGTTCGGGCGTGTAGCGTCCCTCGCGCATGGCAGCGTTCAGTTTGCGGACAATGTCCTTGTCGTGCGTTTCGGTTACGAAGTGCAGAAAGGCCGCCGTGACGCGATAGCTGTCGGTATAGTGGGCCCGAGCCGGATTGGGGCGTGGGCGTTGCGAGACGGGTTCGTACAGAAACCAGCGGATGTAGTCGGCCACGCCTTCCACCAACCAGCCGGGATTCGGATTGCCGCCCCGAGTTCGTCCGTACTGCTGGACGACGTGGACCAGTTCATGCACCACCGCGCCTGCCGCTTCGCCCTCCAGATTCCGCTGAAACCAACGGCCGGCGCACTGGATGCGCGTGCCCGACGTGCTCGCCACGCCCTGCATCTCCTTCTTAAACGTGATGGTCGTGCGCCGCGGAGCGGTGAAACCTTCGCTGGGCAGTAACTCGACGATCATGGGATACCATCGCTCGCAGATGGGCCGCAGTCGGCTGTCGACCCAAGCCTGTAGCTCGGGCACTTCCGACACGTCAAATACGATTTCGCAAGTCCTCGGTTCGGCGGCATGTTCTTGGCCGTCATGCACGTCGATTTCGCTGAAGAACGTATTGCTGAAGCGTTCGCGATCGTCCGTCCGCGAGACATCGAACAACAGATAGCGATACGCGCCCAACTTGCCGCCACCGGCGGCGGAAATACTCACGCCATACTGTCCACCCGGCGCGAGCTGCTCCGGACGCGTGTCGATGGCGGCGATCCGCGTCCAACCACTCGGTTCAGGATCGCCCGCTCCGACGGACCGCAGATCGAATCCGGCCGCCGATCCGTCGCTGGCGTACAGTCGGTAGACTTGCGGGCCGCGGGCGCGGGGGTGCCACGAGTACGTGTTCACCTGGTCCAGTTCCGCCACGCGGCCGAGATCCACAACCAGCCGGCCGCCTGCAGTCCCCGGTGCAAAAAAGAAATTGGTGTCCGGCTGATCCGCAAGCCGCGGCAGATATCCATCCCTCAGCACATCCAGATCGCCGCCGTTGGGATCCGCCTCGCCAGAGGCAATCGTCCAGCGGGCGTCGGTCGCCGCGTCCGTCCGGGACGGCGATGGGATCGTCTCGAACCGGAACGCGGCGGTCGCCGTCTGAGGTTCATTTCGTTCCCAGTTCGTCTGGACTTCGGCGCCCCACGCCTGGGCGGCGAGCAGCAGCGAACCCAGAACCATCAGCGATTGGTTGCGGTGTGTCACTTGGGAAGATTGCCAGAGGAATTGGATTGGGGGCGAAAACAAGTCGGCGCGTGGCGCCGTTGCCGCGCGCCCTGTGACGCAACGGTGGCCGGTCAACGCGGACGCGGTTGGCGGGCACGAAACCAGATGTCGGCCGGCGGCGCGGGCTCGGTGGTCGGCGGCGGGCCGACTCGAATCGGCGCCTCGGCGGGATAGGGACGACCGGAGACGACGTCCGGCGGGGCGGCCGGAGGCGATATCGTCGCGGGCCGCAAGGTATCGGGGATGGCCGATCGCAGGGCCAGCGGATCCCGCGAAAAACGCGGCTCGCGTGACAGCCCGAGAAATTCTCCGCTGGCGCCCCGCTGCACCCCGCGGTCAAAGCGGGTTCCCGCCCGCGGCGTCACCGGCCCGCCCAGCGTCCGCGGCCCGAACAGACCGCGAACCGTCGTGCCCTCGGTTGCCAAAACGCCGTTGGTTAAAAGGCAGCCCAATACCCCTAAACCGAGCAGGATCGATTTTGTGCGCATGGTTTCCGTCCTCGTAATAAAGCCTCGAAACAAACTCGCCGGACACAACCAGTATCGCCCATCCCGCCGCTGAGGCTTCATCCCATAACGGCGACGGTATTCCGGCATCATGTGGTAGCCCAACGACTGCCCCCGTCGAATTCAAGTCAAACGGGCAAGCCTTACGCATTATACACGTTGGCGTCGGTTCGTCCCCCGTCTCCCACGAAAATCCTCGGCACGACGCGAGAAACTTGCTGTCAGTGGCCCCGCTGCGGACAGTCGAACGTGCCTGTCAAACGCCCACCGAACGAGTTGAGAAGAGGATCCTTCTGACGATATCGCAGGGATTTCTGCCAATGTTTTCTGTTGTTCTTTGTGAAGATGTGCGAAAATGGTATGAGTGGGATATTGTTCTTTCGTCGAAACGTAGTACTCTTGCGCGCTTCGAGGCAGTGTGAAACTGCGGGTTTCTTTTTCGGGATCACCGCCATGCCAATGCACGACTGGACCCGCGTCTCCGGGGGAACCTATCACGATTTCCATGATTCATGGATAACCCACCTGAAAGAAGCGTTGAATGCGGGACTGCTTCCGTCCGCGTATTACGCCTTGGGGGAACAGCGATCAGGCGATATTGGGCCTGATGTGGTTGCGCTACGAACTGAAGAGGTGGAACCGGAGGATCGCGACGGTACGGCATGGGACGATGATGGCCAAACCGGTTTGATTGCCGTGGCCGAAGCACCACCGCGTGTGCGAATCCTGCAGGAAGCCGTCGAGGAAGTCGCGTTCTATCTTGAACGAAGGCGAACGCTGGTCATTCGACATACGTCAGAGGATCGCATTGTGGCATTGATTGAAATCGTCTCCCCCGCCAACAAGCACACCCATCAGACGCTGGATGCGTTCGTTTCCGAAACGGCACGTGGCCTGCCTCGCTATGCCCAGATCCGCTTTCAAAACTACTCCGCGGTCTGCGCTCGCATCGCGTTCAACCGTTCCACCAGGGCCTTGCTGTCCAGCTCCGAAGGTTGGACGCTTTGTTCCGTCGCCATCGCGGCGGCCAGACCTGCTGCCTCGCCCGTGCGGACGACGTTGCCGGTCAGCCGATAACTGCCCAGAGCGTAGCAGTCGCCGGAAATGCAGCGTCCGACCATCAGCAGGTTATCCACGTCGGCGGCGACCAGGCAACGGAAGGGAATCTGGTACGGCCGAACGCGAAACCGAGGCCCGGCCGGCAAGCCTGCAGGCGGAGCTTCGTAGGGGTCGTCCACCGGATGGATGTTCGACCCCGAGGCGATTTCCGTGATCCCGTCCTCGAAACGCGATCCGCGATCAAGGTCTTCCCAAGTCAGGTCGTAGCGGCCGCGGATGCGACGTGTTTCACGAACGCCGATCGCCGGACCGGTTGCGATCAAGAAAGCGTCCTTCCAGTCGTCGCCGCCGTGTTCTCTGAACACCTCGACGCATTTGCGGATCTCGCGGCGGCCTTGGATTTCCGCCCGGCTCAGCGCGCCGGCGTCGGTCCCGTCCACGCCATAGAACTGCGTGGCCATCAGTTGAAAGACGCCGGGCTGACCGGGTTGCGGGAACAGGGTGATCGGCGGATAGCTGGGCCGCCAGCCGCCTTTGGCCAGGATGTCCACCAGCGTCTGCCCCTTGGCCGCCTGGCCTCGATAGCCGCCGATGGTGCCGAACAGCGTGACGGGCTGGGTCTTGCCGTCAAACGAGCGTCCCATCTCGAATTGGCAGCCGGCAGCTGCCGCGATGTCGCCGTCGCCCGTGGCATCGATCACCACGCGAGCTGGAAGGAACTCGAAGCCCGACTTGCTCGCCGTGAACACGCCTTGCACCCGAGCTCCGTCCTTGGCCACCGCCATCGCACGCGTGTAAAACTGCGTTTCGACGCCTGCCTCGGCCATCAGGTCGTCCAGCAACAACTTCATGTCTTCGATCAGATAGATATTGCGGCCGAAGACCTGGTGGACCGGCAGCCGCTGATGGATCTCGGCGTTCAGGCCGTCGTGGCCGCGGCCGGCGATCAAGTGCGAGACGCCGACCGCGGTCCAGACGCCTCCCAGAAACGGCAGGGTTTCCAGCAACATTGTCTTGGCGCCGGCCCGAGCGGCGTACAAGGCCGCGGCACAGCCGGACGGGCCCCCGCCACAGACCAGCACGTCCACACTGCGAACGATCGGTGCCTGGCAGCACAGCGTCTGCACCGCGGTATTGCTCCGGCCAACGCCGTCGTCGGCCAAGCCGGACACAACGGCCCCGCCAATCCCGGCCCCGCCAATCCCGGCCACGGCCGCGTTGGCGATGAAGGTCCGTCTGGTTACCGAAGAACGCGGGCGATTGCGGTTCGTCTGCATCACGTTGACTCTGGGGGAAAGGATTTCCGTCTTGGGAAGGCGCCATGGACGTGCCAGTCGCGCCGTTGGAGTTCACGCTTCAGCGTGTCCCGGCTCCCCCGAAGCATACCCTGTCTGCGACCTGGTTGCGAGCACCGGTGGCCCGAAACGTTGGTAGGAAACGTTGGTACATGGGTTGCATTTTGTTCGACGCTCGCGATAGTAGAAGGGTTTTGTTGCAACGTGCCCCGCCCTGGCGGTTTGAAAGGAGCATCTTGTGTCAAGCCGATTCATCCAACGGGTTCTTCCGCTGGTCGCCTGTCTCTGTTGCGCCGCCGCGTTTTCGGCGGCCTCCGAACCTCGGCCTTCCCAACCGAACGTCTTGTTCATTTTCGCGGACGATCAGGCGTTCGATACGATCCGTGGGCTCGGGAATCCGGAAATCCAGACGCCCAACCTGGACCGGCTGGTCCGGAGCGGCGTGACGTTCACCCATACCTACAACCAGGGCTCCTGGAGCGGTGCGGTCTGCATCGCCAGCCGCACGATGCTGAACTCGGGCCGCTTCCTCTGGCGGGCCGAAGCGATTTACAAGACTTCCGAAGCCGAGCGTCAGGCGGGCCGCTGGTGGCCGGAGCATCTGCGCGCCGCCGGCTACGACACGTACATGACTGGCAAGTGGCATTGCACGGCCAACGCCGAGAAAGCCTTTGACTTTGTGACCCACGTGCGGGGCGGCATGCCGAACCAGACGCCCCAGGGCTACAATCGGCCGCGAAGCGATCAGCCGGACCCGTGGAGTCCGTACGATCCGCAATTCGGCGGTTTCTGGCAAGGCGGCAAGCACTGGAGCGAAGTCTTGGGCGACGACGCGGAGACATTCCTGCAGCAGGCAGCGCAGGGGGATAAGCCGTTCTTCATGTATCTGGCGTTCAACGCGCCCCACGATCCGCGGCAGTCGCCCCAGGAGTTCGTGGACAAGTACCCGCCGGACCGCATCACCATTCCCTCCAACTACGTGCCGGAATACCCCTTCCAAAACCAGATCGGCTGTGGTCCGGGCTTGCGCGACGAACAGTTGGCCCCTTTTCCGCGGACCGAGCATGCGGTTCGAGTTCACCGTCAGGAGTATTACGCGATCATCACGCACATGGACGCCCAGATCGGCCGCATCCTGGACGCTTTGGAGCACAGCGGCAAGGCGGAACGTACGTACGTTTTCTTCACGGCGGATCATGGCTTGGCTTGCGGCCATCACGGCTTGATGGGCAAGCAGAACATGTACGACCACAGCGTCCGTGTTCCGCTGATCGTCGCCGGCCCCGGCGTGCCGCGGGATCGCCGTATCGACGGCGCCGTGTACTTGCAAGACATCGTGCCGACGACGCTGGAACTGGCGGGCGTCACGCGGCCCGAGCACGTCGAATTCAAGAGTCTGCTCCCAATCCTTGATGGGCAGCGCGCGCGAAACTACGACGCCATCTACGGCGCGTACCTGGGCCTGCAACGCATGGTGGTCCGGGACGACATGAAGCTGATCGTCTATCCAAAGGTCCCCAAGCTCTTGCTGTTCGACCTCCGCGCCGATCCCGCCGAAATACACAACCTGGCGGACGATCCCCAGCAGCGGGCGACGGTCCAGGAGTTGTTCAAGGCCCTGCGGACGCTGCAGGCCGAGATGGGCGACACGCTGGACTTGGAAGCAGCGTTTGCGGACCAGGGCGACCGGAAGGAATAAAGTAACCCGAAGCGTAAGCGCGGTGATGCGGCAATTGGCCCGTCCCTCGCTGACGCTTCGGGTTACGATGGGTAAGCCAACTTCGTCTGGTCGCCCAAGCGGGATTGTCCGCCGCACGAGAATGACACAGGCCGGCAGCCTGGGTTACGGGGATTCACCGAGGCTGGCATTGCCCAACTCGAGCTGCTTGGCGGCCAATGGGCCCCACTTGGTGGCGAGCAGATCCTGGACGGACAGCCGCAGTTGTTGGCGGTTCCTGTCGATCTGGCGATTGATTTTGTCGGGCAGTTTTGCGTTCTGTTTGGCCAATTCCTGGTCCAGCAAGCTGCGAGTCTGTTGGCCCAATTCGCGAGCTACCGCCCCGCCGACCTGGCTGATCCGGTCCAGTCGGAAATCGACCAGCCGCAATTCGGCCGCGCGGACTACGGGATCGAGAATCACGTCGGGCGGCAGTTTCGTCGGGTCCAGCTTCAGCCCGACATCGCAACGCACGCGAAATTGCGTATGAGCTGTGGCATTCGCACTGAGGCTGAACAGCTGGACGCCCAGTTCCCACTGCGACAGTCGAGCGAACATCTCCAATCGAGCGTCGGCCGCCAGTTCAAATTCGACGCGACCGTCCGGCAACGGGCGGACATCCTGGATCTGGATGTTCAGCTGCTCTTCCGGCTCGATCAACCGCACGCGGTACCGTTTCCACGTTCCGTCGTTCACCTGCTTCTTCCGCCGCCTGGTCTTGAGTTGCAGGCCCTCGCGGCGGAGGTCAATGCCGGCCCAAACTTCGGTGGTGCGTCCCCAATTGTCCTGCGATTCAAACTCGGCGGGCAGATTCTGGCGGACGATCGCCGTCGCCAGGTCGCCGAGCGATTGGAGGGACTCGGCCGTCGCCCGTGGCGGCGGGACAGCGAGGCCGGACGATGGCACGAACGATTGAGCGTGCGAGGACGAGACGGCAAAGCAAGCAAGAAATGCCGCGGCGCAGGTCGCCCCAACCGGCGAAAAATGCCCGCCCGCGAGCCCTCGAAGGCTCTCGCGCGAGTTTCCGACTCGTGTCCGTCCAAAATCACCACCCATCTGCGGGACGCTCCAAAACCTGGTCGCAGCCATTGCCGATAGCCGTTCGGAGGGAAACATCGGCACAAAACCGTCGCGGTTGTCTGACCCGGAATAACATTACGCCGGTCGGATCGTCGAGGCAAGGTCTAAACAACCTTCGAAAGACTCGTTATCATATTGTCCAGCAAACCCCTTGAAACTGACGGACGCGTTCTTACTTGATAGCATCGCCCTATGATCCTGCTCATCGACAACTACGATTCCTTTACGTACAACCTCGTCCAACGCCTCGGCGAGATCGACGCCGGGCTGATCATCGAGGTGCATCGCAACGACAAGATCTCGATCGACGAGATCGAGGCCAAGCGGCCGTCGCATCTGATCATCTCGCCCGGGCCGTGTACACCGTTGGAAGCCGGCATCTCGGTCGAGTGCATCCGCCGTTTGGCAGGCAAGCTTCCCATTCTCGGCGTCTGCCTGGGGCATCAATCCATCGGCCAAGCCACCGGTTCGCAGATCGTGCGGGCCAAGCGGCTGATGCATGGCAAGACGGATCGGATCTATCACGACGACAAAGGACTGTTTCAAGGGTTGCCCAATCCGTTCGTGGCCACGCGTTACCACAGTTTGGTCATCCAGCCGGACACGCTGAGTGACGAGTTCGAGATGTCCGCCTGGGCAGACGGCCCCGACGGGCAAGCGGAAATCATGGGCATCCGGCACAAGCGATTTCCCCTGGAAGGGCTGCAGTTCCATCCGGAGAGTTTCTTGACCGAGTGCGGACACGAACTGCTGCGACGGTTCTTGGCCCTGCGAAAGGCATAGCAGCTGGATTCCCTTGGCTCAGACGTACAGAATTCAATTTTGGCCGTCGAAAGCCTAACCCTAGGCAACCACCTCACCCGGCCAAAAACACAATTCTGTACGTCTGAGCCCTTTCCCCCATGTCACGCCTCCCCTCGGCCAACATCGAATTCTGCACGACGGAGCCCTGCTCCTACGCTTGGCGAACCCTGACCATGCTGGCCCTGGCGATCCTGGGCCCGTTCCTCTGGTGCTTTGGTTCGGCCATGTGTACCGACCGCGGGTTCGCGTTTCGCGACGCCGCGCATTTCTACTATCCGCTGTTCGATTGGACGAACCGCCAGTGGGCGTCAGGGCAGATTCCCCTGTGGAACCCTCAGGAGAACTGCGGACTGCCGGTGCTGGCCGATGGCACGTCCAGCGTGTTCTATCCGGGCAAGCTCGTGTTCGCCTTGCCGCTGAGCTATGCCTGGAATTTCAAACTCTACACCACGCTGCACGTGCTGTTGGCCGCCGTCGCCGCGTTCCTGCTGGCCCGCCGTTGGAAGGTCTCGCCATGCGCGGCCGGACTGGCCGCGCTAAGCTATGCGTTTGGCGGCAGCGTGCTTTTCCAGTACTGCAACGTCGTGTATCTGGTCGGAGCGGCTTGGCTGCCGCTGGCACTGGCCGCGGCGGATCGCGCGCTGGTCGGTCGCAGCTGGCGCGGGGCGTTGTTGTTGGGTGCCGTCTTGGCCCTGATGGTTCTAGGCGGCGACCCGCAGATGGCGTATCACGCTGGCCTGCTGGCCGCCGTGTACGCCTGGATCCTGTGGCGCAGCGAACGTCGCGTCCGCCACAGCGGCGACGTCCGCGTCACAGGCGGCGGTGGGCTCGCGGTTGCCCCGCGTGTTGGCAGACCCTCGGGCTCCCGCCTGCGCAACCGTTTCGCCCTGCTGGCTCTAGCGGCGATCGCCGCCTGGGCGCTGTCGGCGATTCAAGTGTTGCCGAGTTCCGAGTGGTCGCGTCAATCGGGACGAGCCGCGTACCGGAGTCCGCGTTCGGTGTACGAGATCCCCGCTTATCTGGCGCAAAGCCGCCCGGAAAACGATCGCAGTTCGATCGCGCGAGGCCTGTTCGGCGTCCCGGAGTTGGGCATGCATCACGAACACATCTATCAGTTCAGCGTGGGGCCTTGGCGGCTGGCAGAATTGGCTTGGCCCAATTGCACCGGCCAGATGTTCCCCCTGCATCGCCGTTGGCTCAGTGCCGTTCCTGCCGAAGGCCGCGTCTGGACGCCGTCGCTGTACCTGGGGTTGGTGCCGCTGTTGCTGGGATTGAGCGTTTGGCGACTCCGCGGCGGTCCTCCGGCGGTCCGCTGGCTGTCGTGGGCAAGTCTCTTGGCGACGCTGGCCGCCTTGGGTGGGTACGGCGCCGGCTGGCTGCTGCACGAGGTCCGTTGCGGCCTGCTTGGCGCCCGCGCCGACGACATGCTGGTTGGCTGGCCGGTGGGCGGCTTGTATTGGCTGCTGGTCGTGTTCCTGCCCGGATACGTCTACTTTCGCTATCCCGCCAAGCTGCTCGTCATCGCGGCATTGGCGCTCAGTCAACTGGCGGCGATCGCCCTGGATCGTCTGGGCCAGCACGAGCCGGCCACGCTACGGCGCTGGACGTTGGGCTTCGTGCTGCTCAGCTTGGCCGCGTATCTGGCCAGCTGGATGATCGAGCCCGCGTGGAACGCGTGGACAGGGCACGTACGGCCCGACGTCCTGTACGGCCCTTTCGACGCCGCGGGCTCCTTGACCGGCCTGCGCGCGTCGCTGCTGCACGCCGTGCTGCTGGGAGCCCTTTTCTGGGGCCTGTTGGGCGAAGCGGGCCGCCGCTCGCCCCGCTGGCTGGCGCCCGCCTTGTTGCTGCTGACCGCTGCGGACGTCAGCATGTCCAACGGCTGGATGGTCCTCACCGCGCCGCACAGCGATTGGACGGAGACCTCGCCCGTCGCGGACAGCATTGCCGCGCGCGAATTGCAGGACGGAGGCGAGCCGCCGTTTCGAGTCTTTCGGGGTTCGCGCCGCCATTGGTATCCGCCGGAATGGCCGCTGCGGGGATCGTCGGAACGTCACCGCGAGAGTTTTCGATGGGATCGCCAAACACTGTACCCCAAGTACCATTTAGAAAACGGCTTGGCGATCGTCGAGTCCTACGGCAGCTCGTCGTCTTACGATTACCTGGCGGTCTTGGGCGCTGGACGGCGGTACGGCTGGCGCCGTCCGGACAGCGTGGCGGAACCCAGTCCGGCGGTGCTGGACGTGTTGGGAGTCAAATACTTGATCCTCCCCGAAGCCGCCGGATATCCTTTCGCCGAACGTTTGCCCTTGGCCGCCCACCGCCCGCCGGTGCCCAATACCGCGCTGTGGCACCGTCCCGATGCGTACCCACGTGCATGGATTGTGCGCCAAGTCATCACCGTGCCCCCGCTGCGCCGCGCCGGTCCCGATCAGATCGCCCGCAGGACGCGGCAGGTCTTTTTTCCGGGCGATGCGCCGTACGATCTGCGCAAAACGGCGGTGGTCGAGTCGGACGAAAAGCCGTCACTGCCCGCGAACCCGCCGCCTGACGCCGCAACGGACGAACGCTGCCAGATCGTCCTGAACGAACCGCAGCGGGTGGAAATCGACGCCGAATTGCCGCAACCGGGCTTGCTGGTCCTCAGCGACCTGTTCTATCCCGGCTGGACCGCGACGGTCTCGACCGACGGCGGGCCACCTGCGGTCGTGCCGATCTTTCGGACCAATCGCATCATGCGCGGCGTCGCCCTGCCCGGCGGCAAGCACCGGATCATCTTCGTCTACCGTCCGCCCCTGTTCTACGCGGGTGCCGCGATCAGCGTCCTGGCGTGGATCGCCGCGGGACTGGCGCTGGTCCGGCGGCGGCGTGCGTTCTAGCGGGGAAAAGACCCGTTCAAGGCGTTTCCCGTCGAGACCGACGAGCACTATCCAAAAAACGACTCCGGGTCTTTTCTTCCCTCCTCTTTGAGGGCATTCCGCGTTGGTGATCGAACCTCGCTCTCTGATTCGTTCCGGCGGTCGAGTGTGAGAGGAATGCCTTGCCGCGAGAAGGTGCGTTGTGTACGATGAGAAATACTGACGGGTCGGTTTCAATTGTCGTTTCAGCACCGTAGGGTTTGGTATGCACGTCGAACTGAATCCCAGCTTGGAAGTGCGGCTTGGCGCAGCGGCAGCGCGGGTGTCGGTGTCTGTGCCTCAACTGGTGGAACGGGTGTTGAGCGATTTCTTGGACGAAGTTGCTGACGAACCGGCGCAATGGGTCGCGACCACTCGCAAGCACTTGCCTCGCGTTTGGGCAGAAGAGGATTTTACGGATTGGGGGGCCCCACGTGCGAATACGTCAAGGTGAAGTGTGGTGGGCCAATTTGCCTGAACCGCTGGTTTGGCGGCCGGTGTTGGCGCTCACGCGAGATTCGGCGATCGACCAGTGACACTGGGTAACCGTGGCGCCGTTGACACGAACGATTCGCGGCTTGGATTCCGAAGTCGTCCTGGAATCCGACACCGACGGTGTGGCCGATCGATGCGAGGTCACCCTGGATAACATCGCAACGGTCGAGCAGATGCTCCTAATGGAACGGCTGACCAGTCTATCAGGGGATAGAATGAACGAAGTCTGGGAAGCCCTCCACTTCGCCTTTGAAATGCCCTTCTAGTCTCCCAGCGGAAGCAGCGCGGAGGCAGCCTACCGCGGGTTTGTCGAACAGGGACGGGCGGAGCCGTCAGAGAGTCCGTTCCGCCAGGTGGTGGCCAGTTGGCTGCTGGACAGTCAGGCGTTTGTGGACGCGATGCGTGAGCCAGTGAAGCAACCTGCTGCATCGCGCTGAGCGAGCGGTCGCGGAATCCAGCCGTCTGCGCCGTGTGATCGACGCTATCGAACAGCGTCTGACAAAAACAAGAAACGAGGTCTAACCCTCGGTCCGGAAACCGCCGAAACATGCAAGTCTGGCCCCCAGCTGAGAAGGGGTTCGGAAATGCTTCCAGAAACCGGTGTTCTTGTCGGGTGTAGTCCCAAACCGTGTCAGTGTTAGCACTTGGGTAACAGCGGAGTTGGCGGATTGATCTTGTCGAGAAAGGCGGTCTCCGGTCATGTTGTGAGTTGTTACGTCACACTGGGAAGGAGACCGCCACGAGAATCACCCTGTAAAAAAGGGGGGGCGATTGGTTCGCCCGGCCAAACACTTGATGAGTTTTGTACCGCCACGGAGACTTGTCAACGCGAATGGGAACAACGGACGCGTGCAGATTCCCTCGCTTACGCTTCGGGTTACGATGAAATGCGTCATCCTCAACCGCGTGCGGTATAAAGCGTGAACTCCAACGGGTGCGATTCCACAGAATACGTGCCCAACGCAGCCAATCAACAGCCCGCAAGCTCGGCGGTGGCGAAGCCGGGCAAAACGCGGGACTTCCCAGACTTTCGTCGCGGGCCGTGTTCGGATAGATTGCTCGTGTTGCTCTTGACACGAAACGCTTGCTGCGAGGAGCTATGCGATGAACAAAGTCTTGGTACTGTACGATTCGGGGACCGGAAACACGGCCCAGATGGCCCAATACGTTGCGGAAGGGGCGGCGAGCATCGACGGGATCGAGGTCCGCGTGCGGAGCGTGGACGAAGCCACCGCCGAGGACGTCGTGTGGTGCGACGGGATAGCGCTGGGCAGTCCGACCAACATGGGCGTGATGTCCTGGAAGATGAAACGCTTCTGGGACGAAACGATGGGGCCGCAGTGGATGAAGGTGGACGGCAAGATCGCCTGTGCGTTCTCGTCCGCCGGCGGCTGGGGAGGTGGGGCGGAAATCGCCTGTTTGTCGCTGTTGACCGTGTTGATGAACTTTGGCTTTCTCGTGTTTGGCGTCACGGATTATGTAAGCAAACTGACCACGTTGCACTACGGCGCGGTCACCGCGCGCCAGCCGCGAGACGAAGCCTCGCAAGAGGCCTGCCGCCGACTGGGCAAACGGCTGGCCGAATGGGTCGCCGTTTGTGTCGGAGGCCGCCAGGAGCAGCACCCGCTGGTCAAGTCCGACGTGCGGCTGGGGCCTGGGTAGATTCGCGAGGCTGCTGGAAACCACCGTTGCAACGCGGCCAACCCTGTTGGAGTTCACGCTTCAGCGTGTGTTCGTCGGGCAGACCCGGACACGCTGAAGCGTGAACTCCAGCTTCGCGAGGCTGCTGGATTCGGTACCGGCAATTGACAGCCGACGCCGGATGCGTCAGGCTAGTTTGCGCCGAGGGGTGCCGGCCGCCCGCCCCAGCAGTATCGGCAATCGGCGGCAGCAACGGCTCAGCAAAGGACTCTCAACGATGCAGCACGACGATTTCGAACGGTTGAAAGCTCAGTTCGCGGGACCGCTTTGCGGCGAAGAACGGCGGTGCTTGGAGGATCTGCGGGCTCTGCTGGATTTTGTGTTGGACAACAACCTCAGCATCCGGCTGGTCTGGGATACCTTCGGTCACGATTACGAGGAGATCGCTCGCGCCGGGTTCGATCTGAACAAAGCCCTGGCTTCCGGCTTCTGGCCCAAGACGCGGAATTTTTCCCATCGCGGCGACTGAGCGGAAAGGCAAAGCTCCCTCGCCGACGCCTGCGGGGGAAGAATATGAAGGCAAAGCTCCTTGGTTGGCGTCTCGGTTTATGGTCTGTTCTATCCGCCCTCATTGTCCTACGAGGTTTGACATCATGCCACGTTCCAAAACGCTGTGGTCGTCGGTGACGCTCGCGATGTTGTTGGCGTCGCTCGCCTGCCTGCTGGGGCTCGGCGCGTCGTCGGCAGCGGCCGATGATTCGGCGTCGCTGAAAAAGGTCTTCGCCAATCCACCGCGCGAGTACAGCACGGCGCCGCTGTGGGTTTGGAACGACCTGCTGAGCGACGATCAAATTCGGCTGACGCTGCGGGACTTGGCGGCCCAAAACGTCAAGCAGGCTTTCGTCCATCCCCGTCCGGGGCTGATGACGCCGTACCTGTCCGACGAGTGGTTCCGGCTGTGGGGCGTGGCGCTGGACGAAGCCGAGCGGCTGGATATGAACCTGTGGATCTATGACGAGAACTCGTACCCGTCGGGATTCGCCGGCGGCTGGGTGCCGCGGCTGATGCCCGAATCACGCGGGCGAGGGCTGAGGTTCGAAACGACGAAACAGCCCGCCAACCTCGGCGACGATGTCCTGGGCGTGTACGCCATCGCCGGCGAGGTGTCTACGAACGTGACCGACGCGGCGCGCGCAAGCCAGTTGTCCGCGGCCGACCAGTACCTGATCGTGCGGCTCGGTCGAGCGCTCGATTCGCCTTGGACAGGCGGCGGGCCGTACGTCGATCTGCTGCATCCCGGCGTGACCGAGAAATTCATCGAGGTCACGATGGAACCGTACCGCCAGCGGTTCGGCGACCAGTTCGGCCGCCGCATTCCCGGCTGGTTCACCGACGAGCCGCATCTGGCCCCGTTCGGCGCGCCGCATTGGTCGGACCATCTGCCCCAGGCGTTTCGCGAGCGTTGGGGATACGACCTGGTCGAGCACTTGGCCAGCTTGCACTTGCCCGTGGGCGATTGGAAACGCGTGCGGCACAACTATTTCCAGTTGCTGCTGGAACAGTTTATCGACCGCTGGGCCAAGCCCTGTTACGAGTACTGCGAACAGCACAAGATCGAGTTCACCGGCCACTACTGGGAGCACGGCTGGCCCGCCGCCAGTCACGGCGGCGACAACATGGCCATGTACGCCTGGCACCAGCGGCCGGCGATCGACAATCTGATGAACCTGTACGGCGAAGATGTCAGTGGCCAATTCGGCAACGCCCGAACCGTCAAGGAATTGTCCAGCGTTGCCAACCAATTGGGACGCAAACGCACGCTGTGCGAAGCTTATGGCGCCGGGGGCTGGGATTTGCGGTTCGAGGACATGAAGCGGATCGGCGACTGGCTGGTCGTGCTGGGCGTCAACACGCTGGACGAACATTTGTCCTACATCACGATCCGAGGCACCCGCAAACGCGACCATCCTCAATCGTTCTCGTACCACACGCCGTGGTGGAACGACTATCACGTGATGGCTGACTACTTCACGCGGTTGTCGGCGGCGACCTCGCACGGCCAGCAGATCAACCGCATCCTGGTGCTGCAACCGACCACGGCGGCGTGGATGTACCAGCCCGATCCGTCGGCCCGCGCGGCGATGATGGAAATCGGGAATCAATTCCAAGACTTGAGCAATGCCCTGGAACGTGCCCAGGTCGAATACGACATCGGCTGCGAAGACATCATGGCGCGGCACGGCTCGGTGTCCGCGGCGTCCGCCACCGACGGCCCGGCGTTGGTCGTCGGCCAGCGAGGTTACCACACCGTGGTGCTGCCGCCGCGGACCGAGAACCTGAACGGCTCGACGGTCAAGCTGTTGGAGCAGTACGTTGCCGCCGGCGGCCGCGTGCTGTGCTGTGGGGAAACGCCCCAGCGCGTGGACGGCGGCAGCTCGGATCGCGTCAAGCACGTGGCTGGCAGTCCCAGCTGGCACGTGGTCGATCCCGCCCAACTGCCTCAGATGCTCTTGGAGTTCAGTACCGACGGTTTTGCCATTCGGCGTGCCGACGGCGATCCAGGCATCCTGTTCCACATGCGACGGACGCTGGCTGACGGCGAGTTGCTGCTGTTGGTCAATACCAGCATCGAGCAGCCTAGCGCGGGGACCATTCACAGCCGTGCCCAGGGTGTCGAACAATGGCTGCCGCAGACGGGCGGCGTCCAGTCGTATCCGTTCACGAAATCCAGCGACGGCGTGCAATTGGCGTTCGACCTGCCGCCCTGCGGTTCGCTGCTGGTGTTCCTGTCAAGCCAGCCGCAAGCGACCGGCGCGACGGTCGCACCTCAATGGAAGACCATCGCCGCCGCCGGCCCCGTGGCCGTGCGGCGGGTCGGTCCCAACGTCTTGCCGCTGGACTTTGTCGACATCACCGCCGGCGGCGAGAGCAAAGCGGGCACGTACTGTTACCACGCGACGCAGTTCCTGTTCCAGAAGTTCGGCTGGGAGAAGAACCCCTGGGACCACGCCGTGCAGTATCGCGACGAGATCATTACCAAGCCGTTCCCGGCGGACAGCCGTTTCGAGGCCACCTACCGTTTCCGCATCGCCGAGCGTGTGCCGGCAGATCTGGAAATCGTCATCGAGCGGCCGGATCTGTACGAGATCCAGTGCAACGGCCGGCCGGTCCAGGCGCAGCGCGACGCCTGGTGGCTGGACCGCGCCTTTGGCCGAATCCGACTGGCCGATGTGGCCGTCGTCGGCGAGAACACCGTGGTGCTCAAGGCGTCCCAGATGACGGTCTTTCACGAGATCGAGTCCGCCTTTGTGATCGGCGACTTTGCGCTGGCCGCCCAGGATTCCGGTTGGAGCATCACCCCGGCCGCTCCTGTGCAGCTAGGCCCGTGGAACGAGCAGGGCTTGCCGTGTTACGCCGAGGGCATCGTGTACGAGCAGCCGTTCGAGATCCCACAGGTTACAGGCCGGTACGTGCTGCGCGTGCCGGCTTGGTACGGCAGCGTGGCGGAGGTATTAGTCGACGGCAAGTCGGCCGGACACCTTGTGAGCCGCCCGTGGCAGATCGACGTCACCGACCGCTTGCAGGCCGGCCGCAACCTGATCCAAGTGCGGATCGTCGGCACGCTGAAGAACACGCTGGGCCCGCACCACGGCAAGCCCGTGTTGGGCAAAGCCTGGCCGTGGGATTTCCGCCAAGCTCCGCCGTCCGGTCCGCCCTCGGGAGCGAATTATCACACCGTCGGCTACGGCCTGTTCGAGCCGCCGGTGCTTGTTGCGCAGTGAACGAGAACATGGATTGTTATTGTCCACCGTCGCCTTCCCGGACGAACCGGTTGGAGTTCACGCTTCAGCGGGTTTGGGGGGGATTTCTCCGAGGCAACGCACGGAAGCGTGAACTCCAGCGAGTTCAACAACCAACCAGCGAGCAAACGCTGGCCAACGTCCTCCAGACAATCGCGCCAACTGCTCCGGCGACAGGGACGCCAGCGCGGCGTTGGCCTTCTGGATGTACTTCAGCCAAGCCGGCGAATTGAACCGATGGAGGACGATCTGCGGTGACAGTTCGATCAGGGCCACCGGGACCGAAGGCGGATCTTGGCTGGCAACCAGCACGCTGGTCCCCTTGTGCCGCATTTCCCGCACGATTCCTGATGGGCATGGTTCAGCCTGCTACGAGTTGGTCAAGACGATTTCTCGTAGCTTATTTCCGTACCGGGGAAGGCTTGCTTCAGCGCGTCGATCGCCTGAAGCGTCCGGTGGCCCCATTGGTTTGTGAAAGCATAGGTATGGTTTTCCGACACGATAAGGTCATCGTCGTCCACGAAATACCGTCGGGGATCAAACCGCCTGCCTTCGTCCTTGGCTTTCTCGGTAGCCAGCCGCACAAATTCCACCGCACCAACAACGCCATCGACCACCCGGAACATTGTCGTCTTTCTCCAATCGACGACCTCCATGATCGCCTCGGGAGTGACCGCCTTGTTGCACAAGTGCTTGACGACAGCGAAAATCGCGTTTCGCTTCCACATTCGCTCCATGGTGTTGCCGTCGATCGTGATATCGTACCGTGTGAAATCCGGGCCGGATGTTCGGGCTTTACGCTCTTGTCGCTGTTTCTCTTTGATCTGAACGCGGTAATCCTCCACCTCCGGCAGGGGAATGATCTGCTGAACATCCAGCAGGATCCGGTCGCCGTCGCGGTATGGCTTGACCCGAACGCAGCGAATGATGAGGTCTCGGTCGTTCAACCACATTACTGCGGTCGTTAGTTCTTTGGAGAACTCGGCCGAGACCAACACGATCCGGACATCCTGCGCGAACTCATCCTCGTTGGGCTCCTCCCATCCCAAGTGCTCCAGGATCGTCGCTTCGGGGTCGTCGTCCTTCCCGAGCTTCCTCAGATGGTTGCGAAAGATCTCGACGGCGGTCTCGAACGTCATGGCCGAGACCATTGCGGCGTAGCGGATCGCCTGAAGCTCCATGTGGCCCCCATCCTCGGTGCGTTTCAACTCGATCACCACCAAATTGGCTTCCTTGTCGAGTCCGAGCAAGTCGATCCGCCGCCGGCTGTCCTGCCAGTTACCGAATTCCTCCGCAATCACCAACGTATCCGGTGCAATCACCTCGACTTGCTCCCGAAGCAGCCGCTGCAAATCGCCCCGCTCACTGACCCCCAAATCGGTGAATTTTGCTTCGGCAATCTCCCGGATGCTATCCTTGGTAAGTTGGTAAATGGCCATGATTTTCACTTTCGTCGAAAGGCCGATTCGAACCGACACTCCGTAGCCTGACGCATGCACCGGGCCAGGCCCGCGAGGACGGTAAGTCTACCGTCGCCTGGAGGGAGCTGCAACGGAGGGATAGGAAAGCGAGATGCCATAGTGGAAGAGGAATCCACGTACACCTTCGCCGACAGCCGGCTGCTGGACGAACTCGGCGTACGCTGTGGTTCTGGGGACTAGGCGATCGTGGCATGCTGATGGCGAAGAAGGACGCTATGAAGCAGGTCAGAGGGATCATTGAGGTGGACGAATGAAGGATCAGCGGCAAAGGCGGGCGATGGAACTCTTCCACCAATTCCAGACAGGCACCACGTACCTGTTCGGGAAGCACCAGATCGTCGAGTCTCCGCTCCGAGGTTAGCTCGTAAAACAAATCATGGGCTACAGGACCGGCGATGATCGGCTGTCCATTTCCGGCGGGTTGTCCGTTTCGCTTGAGTTGTTCTTCCAGCCGATCCGCAAGTACCCCGTGATTCTTCGCCCGTTCTTCGGCCACGATCGCTTCCACCGTCCAGCGAAACAGATTCGGATCGCCGGATACACCGGACTTGACGAGCGACAGGAGCAGATCGGAGCGAGCCATAGGAATCCTGAGCGTGAACACGAGCCTCCTGGTTGCCAACTCGCCCGAACGGCGAGCAGCGCGGGTGTACGTAGTTTACCAGTTGACGATCGGTTGGGAAACGTCTCCTCAAGTCGGGGGTTGCTGCTGTCAGTCGGTCAGGCATGCGATTCCAACGCGGATTCCACCAGATTGCGGGCTTCCCGTTCGCGATTGACGGCCGTGGTTCGGCGGTGGGCGATCCGGCAGGCCTGCTGGCCGAAGCGGGCAAGCTTGGAACGGGGGAGGTCCGGCAGCAGGATGTTGCCGACGTTGGCGGCATCGAGGCGTAGCGCCGAGTTTCCGAAGGCCCGAGCCCGGAGCTGTCTGCGGCTGCACTCGGAACGTAGAGCGAGAAAGAGATAGCCGGCCAGCTCGGGCGTGGCGCTGTTGACGCGGATGGCGTCTTCTGTCACGGCCGAGCCGAGGACCGCCCCGATCGGCTGGACGGCCGTTCCGACGACTCCGTGCATCTGGCCGGAGCGAGGAATCAGGACGGTCCGTTCATCGACCCGGTAATTGTCGATGCCCGGAAAGGGCCTGATGCGGTACAGGGGCTGCGGGTCGATATCGCCCAGGCTGCCGGTTCCGAAGAACGGGCTCGCGGAATCTTCGTCATCGCACGCGATCCGCTTGAAGCGCAGCAGTTCGACGATCGACTCCACCAGCTCGCGCAACTCGATGCCTTTGATGTTGCCGGTGCGGAACGGTCGCAGCGCAGCACAGTGGCTTGCGCCGTGAAAATTCGTGTCGAGACGGTCTTCCAGACGCGAGCTTTCGACGACCACGAATCGGCCGGCACCAGATGCGGCCAGTTCCGCCGCGTTGGGAAGGCCCGTGGTTTGTTCGAAGTCGAAGATCGCGTTGTGGTATTCCTCGCTCGCCTTGGTCCGCAACTCCGCCGCTTCTTCGACCAAAGCGTGGATGCGTTGTTCCAGGGCCTTCCCCAGACGTGGCACGGGCAGGTCGGCGATGTGATGGGGTTCCAGATGCTGAATGATCGCGCCGTACGTGCCCGAGGCCACCAGCGGAACGCCGAACTTGCCGCTCAGGAAAGCGTAGAGGTAGCCGGGCGGAACTTCGTCTTCGTCGGCAATCACCCGAAGTAGATCTTCGCTACAGGCCATGCCGTCCATGTCCCGGCGGACGTAGCCAATTCGGCCAATGGTGCCAGATCGAGTGATGAGGATGTAGCCTTGTCGTATCGTAAAGGCTGGCGTGTCTGCCACCTGCCGCTTTGAGATCAACGCGAGATCGCTGAGATCGGCCTTGCGAATATCACTTCCACGAAGAAACGGAACGCCGTGCTCCGGCGAATCGACATAATGACGGGACTCACGACCAGCGTGATAGATGCCTGTCGTTAGCGAACAGAGCGGCTCCTTCTTCAGCGGCAGGCGTTCAAGAATGATCTTGGTTTCCAGCGCGCCGCCGAGGTACGGTTGGCAATCGAGCCGGTAGCCGTAGCCTTCCATCCACGAACTGCGAATGACAGCCTTCTTCATGCGTCGACTCCTTCCGGCGGGAACCACCGTTGCAGGGCACCGCGCAGCTTCAGAAAACCGGGATCCACACAGCCCCTAACGCTGACTCTTGCTGAGATCGAGTTGAAAACGGCGGACGGCGGATCACTGTTGCATAACCACCGCACGGCCTCCACCGTGGCCTTCGGGTCGCGTGGCTTGGGATCGTGCTCGGGCCATGCGGGCACCAGACCGCGATCCGGATCGGCCGGTACGAAGCGTTTCGCTGGCGAAATGGACAGCTCCGCGAGCTTCTTCCACAAGCCTGGCGGTCCGGAGTAGTCGAACGCCTGTTCGACGTTGACATTCCGTTGCCAAATCCAGACTTCCAGTTCTGGATCAAGGACGATGACCTCGACGTCGTCGAGGGACCAGCCCACGCGCTGCAGATTCTCCCGGATATCGTGTTCCAGTTGTTCCGGCCCCGGGCTGCCATCAAAGGCATTGTCCAACAGCACGACCGCGTGCCGGTGGCTGATTCTTTTCGCTCGGAGCAACAAATGCGAGTTTTTCCAGACCCCTGCGTCCTTGCCTTTTTCCTCCCGAATCAGATCGATATCGGGATTCCAAAGAAAGGGTTTGCATCGCAACGACGTGTGAAAGTCCTTGCGGTCGAGGAATCCCGTCAGCGTCGCGCGACACTCGAGGTCGGCGACCAACCAGATGACGTCGCGTACATCGCTCATCCCAAGACCCCCGAGGCGAAGAGCGTGCCCAGGTCAAGCGTTCCTTGCCATTCCTTCAAGGCCGGATGTTGCTCGCCGCGTGTGGCAATCGCGGCCCCGTTCTCTGCCATCCCCAGGCAGATGATCTGCTGCGGTTCGCATTGGGCTAGGACCAGCGGCGAATGGGAGGAGACGAACACTTGGCAATTGCGCAACGAGCGCAACGCCTCCAATACCACTTCGATTCCCTTGGGATGGACGCCATCCTCGGGCTGCTCGCAAGTCAGCAGGCTCGGTACCGTGGGCAGAAACGGGAGAATCGTCAGAGCCAGGATGGACAAGGATCCGTCTGATAGACCGGACGCAGGAATCACTGCACCATTGCGAAAGTGCAGGCGGAGGTACGCATGCATGTCATCGGGCCGCACAACCGCCTCGATTCGATCGAGCCCGGGCAAAGCCAGTCTAACCATGCGCTGCCAGCGGTCGAATTTGGGCGTCGGGTGCTTCTTCGGCTCCGGCGATAACTGGTGCGCTAACCAAGGGAGCGTGGCTCCGTTGCGCGCCACTGCCGGATTCTGAATTCGCGGCTGGGCATTGCGCATCTGGAAATGATCGGGTTCGTAAGCACAAGCTTGGTGTGTCAGCAGATCGCGCAGCCACAACGACGCCCCGTAGCGGGAATCGTCGGCGAACACATTGGCAAACGCCGGCTCCGTGGGCGGAAAGCCGTATTCATTCCTCGACCCGCGTGCTTCAGCTTCCGGAAAGAAACGGACTCTGCCCCCACGGGGACGAAGCAGCACGGGGACAATCTGACGCTGTTTCGGAGAGAACCATTCTCCCATCAAGTCTTCCGAGCTGCCCGACGTGCGCCGCTCAGCCTCCGGCAGCAGAAACAGATACTCCTGAGCGATCTGCAACGCTTCGTTGAACAACTCGAACTGAATCTCGTAGCGGATTCCGGTCAACCAGCGGTGCGGGGCGTTGCGGAGCGCATCGGCCGCTTTGGAGGAAAGGCGCGCTGCCCGCTTTTCCAACAGGTCTGCGGTGATTCTCTCAGGTAGCTTTGCCTCAAGCACCAAGAAGAAAGTCTCGCCCTGCTGATTGAAGATCAGCTCGCCAGCCGAATCGGCTCGCGGTCGGAAATGACTGCTGGTTTGGCCGAGGAATGCCGAGTCAATGCTGCGCGCACTGAGCATCTCGCCGAGCAAGATGGGGATGTCCAATAATGTTGTCTTTCCGGCGCCGTTGGGACCCACGAAGACTTGAAAACTGTCCAAGTCCAAAGAGAGCTTCTCAAAACAGCGGTAGCGATAAGCTTCGATGCGGGTGATCATGCCAACCCCGGTTCGCGGTTCTTGCGGCGGAATTCCCAATAAGCGTCGATGATGACCGGAAAATCGTCGTCGATTTCCAACGAGCGGACTTTGCGGGGCCGCGTCAATATCTTGCCATTCACTACGTAGCTCTCCTGCTCGATCCGCTCGACGACGCGTTCTGTGCCGTCCGGGTTGCGTTTGTACAACGGATTGCCGCGCCGGTCCACACCGGCCTTCTCGGCCACGGCCATGAAAATGGGATACTCGGCTACGTGCCCTTGGGCCTCGGCATCCATCTCCTCGTCGGTTTTCTTCTTCAAAAACAGCAGACTGGTCAAGATCCCCACGTTGGCCTCGACGATGAACGCCTCGACCGGCACCTCGACGCAGGCCAGCACCCAGCAGTTGCGGAGGATCCAGCGGCGGATCGGTTCGTCGCCCGGATTGCCCAGAATCCCGTTTGGCAGCACGATCCCCATCCGCCCACCGGGCCGCAGCCACTTGACGGAACGTTCGATGAACAGGATTTCCGGGGCGACGGCATGGTACGTCGTACCTACCTCGTACCAACGATTGTCGTTGTCCTTGTCCCGCCGCCATGTCCGGGCCAAGGCATGCTCGTCCAGCACCGCCGCGTCGGTGATGGGAATCTCTGAGCCAAATGGCGGATTGGTCATCAGCACGTCGATCGAGCGAAACGGGATCGCCTCTTTGGCCGGAGCGTTCCCCGCCAGGTGGCTTTTCGGAAAGGCCAGCGAGTCCATGTGAAAGATATGGCCGTCGGTGTTGGCAGCCATCATCAGGTTCATCGTACTGGCCCGAACCAGAAACGGATCGAAATCGGCGCCGAAGACTTGTTCGTGAGCGTAATCACGGAGCCGATCGTGGATGTCTTGCGTGGTCTTGTCGCCCGGCTCGCGCTTGTACTCGGCTTTGAATCGGTCGAGTTGGTGGCTGATCGTGGCGACCAGGAAGCCGCCGGTGCCGCAAGCAGGATCGAGCACCTTTTCATGCGGCTTGGGGTCGAGGATCTTGACCATGCACTGCACGGCCCGTCGAGGCGTGAAATACTGGCCGCGGTCGCCGCGCAGGTTGACGCCAACGATCTCCTGATAGGCGGCTCCCTTGGCGTCCACGTCCGAACGCGAAAAATCGTAACGCGACAACTCGGACACCATGTACGACAGCGCCCGGTCGGACAGCGTGATGGCGTCGGTCGGCCGGAACAGTGTGCGGTATTCCTTCTTGACCGCCTCGAATAACGGCATGATCCGCTGCTTGACCTTCATCCGGCCTTCTTCGGTAAACGGCTCGGTGGCGTCCGCCCAGAACTGGCGATGCCCCGTATTCCGCCGTTCGTCGTACATTTTGGCGAAGATCAGGTACAGGAACTGCCAAAAAGCGGCGTCTTTGGGCATGCCCTCGTTGCCGTGGATAAAGTTGTGGCAGCGCTGAAACGCTCTCCGCAGCGTTTCCTCGGTGCCGCGGCGCAGGTAGGTCTCCGATTTGGCATCGGGCGTGCTCATTGTGCCGTCCGCCATCGGCCAGTCGCCGCGCGGGTCGAAGCGGGTCTCGAACCGCCGCTTGTCCTTCTTCAGGAAGAACCGCTCCAGGCCGTTGGTCCACAGACCCCACTGGCAGCCGTCCAATGAATTCATGATCCCCTTCAGCTCCTCCAGGTCCTCGGCCGCCTGGGTATGGTCGCGCAGCTTGATGACGGACCGTTTGCCTACCTTCGGCTGGGGGCGGCAGACGATTGCACGCTCGATATTAGCCTCCGTATGCGGTTGACCAGGAACAAAAACGGCGATGTCGATCTTGCGGCGTTTCCCGTCGACTTTGACCACAAAGTCCGGTTCCATGTCGTCCGCCGAGATCCGGTATTCCTGCAACAGCGCTCGGGCCACCTCCTGACGCACCAGTTCCTTGGGCGTCTCCTTGACCGCCCGGCCGGTAATGAAATCCGGCAGCATCCCCTCGTCCAAGGCCGGCGCCTCGTCGACCGGCGGATCAACCTTTCGTTTGGACTTCGCCATGTTCGTCTTCTTTCAGAGCTTGCTGCCAATCCCCGCTGTTGGGCTCGTTTCACGGAAAGCCCCCGTTTGCATGACCGTTGATTCTAGCGGATGAGAGTCCGATAGCGAAGTGGTGCAAGTCATTGGGCGTTTGACATGCGCAGCGCATCGCCGTAGACTCGGGGCACTTCAGCGCCCAGGTGACTTGACGATGAATCCTTATTACCAATGGCTCGGCATTCCGGCGGAGGTTGTCTCGCCAAATCACTACGAAGTGCTCGGCCTGCGGTGTTGGGAAGGAGCGGCCGAGTTGATCGGCTGGGCGGCCGACGAGCGGTCGCGGCGCGTGGAGCCGTACCTGGCGGGCGAGCAGGGGCCGGTGGCTCGGCGGATTCTGGCGCAGATCGCCGCGGCACGCCGGTGTCTGCTCGATCCGCAAGCCAAAGCGGATTACGACCGGCAACTTGGCGCTGCAGGCGGCGAAGATCGTCCGCTGCCGCCGCACCGCGTCCCGCCACAGCAACTGGACGAAACGCCGCCGGTTGCGGAGCGTGCTGACGAGGGAACGGCTGAACCCGCTACTGCGAGCGGGACGACGAGCAAGTCGCCGCTGCCAACGCGGCCGCGTCCCGCGCGCAAGGGCGCTCGGCCGGCGCCTCGGTCGGCGTCGGGCGGACCGACGACCGTACTGCGGCCACTGGACGACGGAACGGACGCGCCGCGCGTGCCGATCGTCAGTAAGTTGGCCTTGGAGGCGATCTTGGTGGATTTGGGCCAGGCGATGCAGGAATGCCGCGAGCTGTACTTGTCCTGTGTGGCTTCGGGATTCCAGTCCACCGCGTCGCGGCAATTGACGATCACGCAAGACCGGCTGCACCGCGGGTTGCTCGCCAAAATCTATGGCAGTATCGCCGAGGCGGATGGCCGGTGGACGTATGAAGAGCAACGCTGCGCGGCAGCGCTGCTGGATCACGTGGGTGTTTCCAGGCCGCCGGATCAGCTGGAACAGACGGCTCGCAGTGTCGCGCGGCAAGCGGCCAAACTGGCCTGGTCGCGGCTGCTGGAGCCCTTTCGCGAAATGCCTTTGCTGCGCGGGCGACGGGGCGACTTGGAAACGCTGGTCGTTCGAATTGCCAACCTGATCGCCAAAGCGGATGGCTTTGTGGCACCGGCGGAAACGGCCGCTTTGCGCGCGATTCAGGCGGAGTTGCGATGGCCGCCGCCGTCCACCGCCGCATCGTCGGCGCCCGCGGCGGGGAGTGCTTGTTCGGCGGAAGCCGAGTTCGAGGCCGATTTGCCGTGGATCGGAGCGGTCGCGCCGCGACGAAAGAAGAGCACCAAGGCCGACGCGGGACGACGGCGGCAGGAGAGTCTGCACAAGCTGGACACGCTGGTCGGGCTGCGCGAGGTCAAGCGGGAGATCCGCGAGTTGGCCGACTGGGCGTTTCTCCAGAATCAACGCCGCCAGGCGGGCTTGACCCACGAGCCGACCGACCTGAGGTTCATTTTCCTGGGCCGCCCCGGGACCGGAAAAAGCTTGACCGCGTGGGTGATGTCCGAAGTTCTAGCCGCCAGCGGCGCGTTGCGGTCTGGCCAACTGGTCGAAGTCGACGGCTTCGATCTGGTGTCGCGCCAACCGAAAGATGCGGCGAACGTTGTCAAGGAGAAATTGCGCGAGGCGATCGGCGGGACGTTGTTGGTCGATCACGCCGGCGCGTTGCTGTCGGCGGGCGAGGCGTCCGCTGCCGGCACGCGGGGCATTCTGTATCAGAATCTAGTCGCCCACGCCGGCCGCTTGGCCGTGGTCTTGGCAGATCCTTCTGATCGCCTGCTGGCGCTGCTCGACCGCCATGTGGAATGGCGTCCTCTTTTCCGCCGGCACTGGCAGTTCGCCGATTATCACGCGAGCGAGTTAGGAAAGATTTTCCAGTTTCATTGTGACCGCAGCCATTATCAGGTGACCAGGGCGGCGCAGATCAAGTTGCTGTTGGGATTCGACTGGCAACTCCGCCAGAACGCCGAACCATTTGGCTACGGGCATGGCGTGTTGCGGGTGTTCGAGCGGGCGGTGCAGCAACTGGCTGGCCGCATCGCCGGCATGTCGCCGTTGACCAAGGAATTGCTGACCACGTTTCACGCCCCCGATATCACCGTCGCGGGTGTGCCGGAAGGTGTTTTCGGCAACCTGGCAGATCCGCGGCGGATGTTCACCATCCCCTGTCCCGGCTGTGACAGCGTCCACGTCGTCGGCCCGGAATTCCTGGGCATTCGCGTCGAATGCAATCGTTGTCAGCACCGGTTCGTGTGCGCGTGGGGCGAGCCGCGGGGATCGGAGATTTGAGATCTGAGGCGGTTGCAGAGGGACGTTCCAAAGGACAAACTGTACGTGGTTCGGCAAGACCTTTGCGGATGAATGGCGTGAGTACCGCGAAGGACTTCGCGGTTTTCGTGCCGATTTCCAAGAGAATGGGCAAGCGATGACGCCTCAACGACTTCGATGGATTGGAATCGCAGGGCTCGCCGTGATGGCGGTCCTGTTCGCACCGGCGGTCCCTCACCGCTCGTTCTTGCCTTGCCCCGGCCCCGCGCTGGGCCAAGCGATTCCCGCCGATGCCTTGTTGCAGCGACTCGAGCCTCAGGGCCATGTAAACGACTTGGCGGGTCTGCTGAACGATGCCGAGCGTTCCGCGATGGAGGAGCGGTTGGTCCAGTTGCGGCAGCAGAACGGAGCCGAAGTGGCGGTGGCCGTGCTGCCGTCGCTCGAAGGCGGGCAGATTGACGATTTTGCCAACAAGCTGTTCCAGAAATGGGGTCTTGGGAACAAGGACCAGGACAATGGTCTCCTGCTGTTGGTGGCGGTGCAGGACCGCAAAGCGCGAATCGAAGTCGGCTACGGCTTGGAAGCGATCCTGCCCGACGCCTTGGCCGGCCGGATCCTGGATGAACGGCTGTTTCCCGCGTTCAAACGCCAGCAATACGCCGAAGGGTTGGAACAGGCGATACAGCAGATCGTGACGCTGATTGAGCGCGGCGAGCCGGCGCCGCCCGAGACGGCGGCGCCCGAGCGGCCTTCGACGTTTGTCGAGCAAATTGGCCTGACGCTGTTCCTGGCGGTTTTCGTCGGCATCGGTTTCACCGCGCTGGGGTTTGCGGTCGGCGGCCTGATGGGCTCGATCACCTCCTCCGGCGGCGGTCGCAACCGCTGGAGCAACTTGCCCGGGCAATTCTTCACCTCGTTGTTTTTTTTGATTTGGGGTGGCGGGTTCGGCGGGATCCCGCTGATCATCGCGGGCCAGCAGGCGGACTGGAGCCACTTGGTGCTTTGGCCTTTGGCCGCTGGCGCGTTCACAATCAGCACGGGGCTAAGCTGGTGGGGGTATAAAAACTGGACGAAGGGTTCCGGCGCTTCGTCCCGGCGATCCCGCGGCGGAACGACGTGGTCCAGCGGCGGCTTTGGCGGCGGCTTCTCGTCGGGCGGCGGTGGTTTCTCATCGGGTTTTGGCGGTTTCAGCGGCGGCAGTTCCGGCGGTGGCGGGGCCAGCGGCGGTTGGTAGATTTTTCGGCAAATCAGGCGACAGGACCAAGAACATGACACCGGAACAACTTGTCGGGCAACTGAAGCAATCGCTGGGCGACCGTCTGCGGTCCGTGGTGCTGTACGGTTCGGCCACCACCGGCGATTTCTTCCCGGGCGTATCCAACTACAATCTTCTGGTCATCGCCGAGCGTTTCGATTTGGCAACGTTGAATGACTTGGCCACAACGGCCTCTCGCTGGGTCCGCGAGGGCAACCGCCCGCCCTTGCTGTTTACGCCCGGGCAACTGGAAGCGTCCGCGGATTCCTTTCCGATCGAGTTGCTGGACATCCAACAGTCGCGCCAGGTGCTGTTCGGCGCCGATCCGGTTGCGAATCTACCGATCTCCCCGGAACACCTGCGTCTGCAATTGGAACGCGAGTTCAAGGGCAAGTTGTTGGCCCTGCGCGAAGGGTATCTGATGACGGGAGGCAAGCCGAAGCATGTTGTCGCCCTATTGACGTCGTCACTGTCCGGCATTCTAGTCGTGTTTCGAGCGGCGTTGCGGCTGTTCCGCGAGTCGGTACCGGCCAGCAAGCTCGACGCGCTGCGATTATTGGCGGACCAGATTGGCTTTGATGCGGAACCCTGGTTAACGGTAGAAGCCCTGAAACGCGAATCGCGGTCGCTCCGGCGAATCGACGTGGGCGGGTTATTCGAGTCATGTTTGCAGGTCCTGGAGCAGGTCTCGACAGCGGTGGACCGCCACCTGCATTCCTGTGATGAAAAGGTAGAGTAATGAAGAATATCGGTTGTGTGGTGATCGTTGTCGTGTTGGGGTTGGCGTTGTTGTTCGCCGGATCGCTGGTTGGGCTGAACAACCGCCTGGTCGCCTTGCAAGAAGGCATGTCGGCAGCCTGGGCCCAAGTCGAGACGGTGCTGCAGCGTCGCTACGATTTGATTCCAAACCTGGTCAACACGGTCAAGGGCTATGCCGAACACGAGAAGGGACTGTTCGAGGAAGTGGCTCGCTTGCGCAGCCAGTGGGCCGCCGCCCGTTCCGTCGACGAAAAGGTGGAGGCGGCCGGCCAATTGGAAGGCCGGATCGGCCGGCTGCTGCTGGTGGCAGAGCAGTATCCGCAATTGAAGGCCAACGAGAGTTTCCGCGACCTGCAGCACGAGCTGGCGGGCACGGAAAACCGTATCGCCGTCGAGCGGCAGCGGTACAACGAAGCGGTTCGCGCCTATAACGTCGCTGTCCGCCAGTTTCCCGGCAGCCTCGTGGCCGCTTACCGAGGCTTTGCGCCCAGCGACGCCTATTTCGAGTCGGCAGACGCCGCCAAGGACGTCCCCCAAGTGGACTTTGGCCGCGCGGAGGGCGAGAAGCAATAACGCGACGGCACTAGCTCCAAATAGCGCACTCGGGACGGAACGGCTGCCCTGGCTTGTGCCAGGGGATGACGATTCCCGTGTTGGTCAAGTCCATCCAACGAGGGGACTCCTGCGGATCTACCTGCCAACAAGCTGATTGCCACGGTATGTGGCTCAATTACAATTCCTTCTGCCGGCACCGGAAACCAAACCTCGCATCCCGTCAATCCAGCGAAGGGAAGACGATCTCGCCGCGTGCCTGGGCATCGATGTCCTCGTAAGCGCCGAAGAATTCCGAGTTGGCGTCGAGCCAGACGATCACGCGGCGGCGTTCTTCCGGGTCGAGTTGCACGCCGTAGTGGCTGTCGCCGAGGAATGCCATGAGTTTGGCCGCACGGGCCCCGAAACGGCCGGCCTCGGTCCGAGCCCCGCCGCGGCCTGGGCGGTGCAGCGAGCCGAGGCTCGTGTCGTAGTAGAATCCGTAACGGCTGGCCAGATGGTTGTACGAGCGGCTGAAGCGGTGCCGCCCCTCGATGACCCCGCTCAGATCGACAGCGGCCTCGCGGCGGTGGCACTCGACACAGTGCCGGTCAAGCACCGGCTGGACGAGCCGCACGTAGCTGAAGGGGTTCGCTCCCGAGGGCTCCGGGGTGATCGGCGACGGGGCGCGCAACAAGGCCAGCGGCGTTCCGCGGGCGGAGCTCGGCGGCTTGTGCTTCCGCTCGTGGCACCCTTGACAGACCAGTCGCTCGCCGGGATGGACATAGGTCGCCGAGCGCATCGACTGGACGGCCATGCCGTCGGCGTCGAGGGCCTGGAAGTAAACCGCCTTGCCCAGCGGCGCCTCGAACAGAGCGCTGCCGTCCGCCTCGACGGGCACGGTGCCCAGCACCGCCCGGGCATTGGTCTGGTCGGCGGCTCCGATCCGCGGCTGGTTCGTCGGCGAGGTCGTCTTGGGCAGGACTTGGATGACCCGCAAGGCGTGGATCTCGGTGCCCGCGGGCCAGGCAAAGTCGCTGTCATAGACGTTCATCAGGGCGATCGTCGCCGGGGGAACGTTTCCTCCAACCGCCGCGATGTCGCGCGCCGCTTGGACCGTCTGCCGCGGAATCACCGGCGGCACCGGCCGTGATCGCAACGCCATCGGGGCGTAACAGGAAATCGCCGGATCGCGGTAGATCAGCTCCCGGTTGCCGTCGCGATCGATCCAGTAGATTCCGCGATTCTTGGCCTGGGGATCGTAGACGACCAGGTAATCCTCCTCGCTCAACGGCCACGGTGTCCCGTAAACCATCGTCGCCGCAATGTCGGCGTGGCTGGTTTCCGCTTCGGGAAACGGAACCTCGGGCGTCAGCCGCGTCAACTGCGACAGCGCCCCGTCGTCTTCCCACCGCGGGTCGATCAGCACCAGCGAGCCGAACTCCTGGCCGTGGTGCGCCGCGGCCACGGCCACGTAGCGGTGCGATTCGGGGATGGCGCGGATCTGCATCTCCATCCAAGGCCGGCTCTCGCGTTTCTCCGGGTAGTTACCGTGATACGAGCGAGGATCGCGGCCGTCGGGGTAGGATATCCAGGGATGGTGAGCGATATCGGTGTCGCGATCGACATAGTCCCAACGGGTATAGACGAGCATCCCGTCGCGACTGACGCTCGGATTCCACTCGTGGGTCTCGTGAAAGCTCAAGGCGATCACGTCGCTGCCGTCGGGCTCCATCGAGTGCAGCGTATAGGTCGGCGAAGGCCACCGTGGCGCCGAGGCGCCGCAGCGCAGGTAGCCGCCTCGCCGCTCGGAGATGAACGCGATCCGCCCGTCGGGCAGGAAGCAGGGATCGAAATCATTCCAGGGGCCGTCGGTCAACTGGACCAATCCCGTGCCGTCGGCGTTCACGCGGAAAATATGGAAGCAACTCTGCGGCGACCACTCCGGCTTCTCCCCCAAGGCTTCCGTGTAGGCGAACAGGATCGTCCGCCCGTCAAAAGACACCTCGGGACGAAGGAACGTTCCCGGCTCGAGCCGCCGCCCGGCCAAGCGTCCGTTCTCGACGCGGCTGTCGGCCAGCAGATCGGTCAGCTGCGGGGCGTCGGAAAACGGGTCGGACAGGACGTACAGCCCGCCGCCGGGCAAGGCCGCGTAACCGTAGTACTGGTGGACCATGTGCCGGGACAGGTGCAACCCAGCCGGATCGTGCCGCTTGACGAACAAGATCTTGTCAAAGTCCAGCCGGGGATTGCTGAAGGCAATTTGGCGGGCGAGCCGGCGGGCCTGCAAGTCGATCTCCTGCAGAACCGCCGCGGGGATATCGCCGCCGGATTCGAGGCCATCGAGGCGGTCTTCCAGCTGCCGCAGGGCAAGCACCAGCGGATCAAGCCGCGTCGGCTCGGCCGCGGGCCGCAACCGATCGGCCAATTTCCTGGCCCGGTCGATGACTTCCTTGGCCTGGACTGGCGTGACTTGCGTCGTATCCGAATCCGCCGCGTGAGTCTCCGCCGCGTGAGTCTCCGCCGCGTGAGTCTCCGCCCCCAGCGCCTGGGCCGCCGCCAACACCGCGAGCCCTGCTGCCGCCAACCACTGCCTGCGAGGAACACCGCCGGTCTTGCGCATTATTCTGCTCCCAAGTTGCGAAATCGTAACAGCCTGAACACGCCGGTGCCCCCTTGTCCTTGCTGCGTCTGCGCGGCCGGCTATGGCGCCGCCGCGCGCCAAGGGTGATCGTAGGGGCCGATCTTGTCCAGCGGGATCGGGGCCGCGAGGATGGCCTCCAGACGCCGATCACGGGCGATCGCCTGGGCGTCTGCCAGGACACGGGGGTCAAACTGGCCGTCGATCGACGCATTGAGCGCCGCCTGCTGAATGCCGCCGTCGCGCAAGAACACCGCCCCACAGCGGACGAACACGTTCCGCGTCACCCAGTTGACGTCCGCGCCGTCAGCCAGTCGCGCCAGGTCGGGGTAGCGGGCTGCGTACGGCGCCGCGCCGGCCTGTGGCAGAAACCGCGCGATGCCCTCGCGCCAGCGTTTCTCGCCCCAGCGCGAGAAGCTGAGTCCGGCGAAGCAATCGACGAACAGGTTATTGTCCACCACGTTCTCCTTGCCGCCGTGGATTTGGACTCCGCCGAATTGAACCGCGCCGCAACGCTCGAAGACATTGCCATGCACCGTCACACCCGAGATCATATCATCCAGTCGCACTCCCGCGGCCCCGCAGTGCGTGCCGCCGGTGATGTCGCTCCAGCGGTTCCAGCGGATCACGACGCCGCGGTACAGCGGGTTTCCGAACATGTCCAGCCCGCCCTGGTCGTCGGACTCCTGGACGACGTGCTGGATCGCGTTGAGTTCGATCAGGTGGTCGTTGCCCTCGATCCGCATCGCCGAGGACGGGATGCGTTCGAAGCGGTTGTGCGCGATCCGGTTGCAACAGCCGTCCAGGTGAACCGCCGGCGCGTAGGTTCGCTTCAAGCGGGCGATGTCCGCGACGGTGCAGTTTTCCACGACGTGACCTCCTGCGTCCAGCGTCGTCCGGTCGCCGCCCGCCACGCGGGCACCGCCGCAGCCCAACGTGTGCAACGTACAGCCGAAGACCGTGTGCCGCCGTCCGCCCTGCACGACGACAGCATCCCCGCCGAGTCGCCGGAGCGTACAGCCGGCGATCACGCAGTGCCCCCCGCCGCGCACGTGAATGCCGTCGCCGCGCCCGTCTTCGATCGTCAGCCCGGCGAGGATCACGTGCTCGGCCTCGTCCAGCTGCACAAAGGGACGGGCGAAGACGCTCACCGTCGCCGTGGCCCGCGTCCAGGCGTCCCCCTCGGGCGGGAGCCAGTACAGTCTGCCGCTACGGCGGTCCAGATACCACTCGCCGGGGCGGTCCAGTTCGCGCAGGACGTTGACGGCATGGTAGCGTTGGCCCTGGCGATAGCCGTACTGAGAGTAGGGCTTGGCGAGCGTGAACGTGCGTGCGCCGGCGTCGACGGCGGCGACCTTTTGGAACTCCTCGTACCAGTCCCAGAACCAATAGCCGTAAAGGCGGACGTCGGGTTCGTCACCCCACGTGCTCGGCCGATCCTCGACGTACGTGAACTTGCCATCCCGGCAGCCCTGGATCGAGCCCCAGACCGTAAAGGTATCGGTGCCCAGGATCCCCCCCGTCGCCACGAATCCCTCGTCGGGCCAGCGGGCGAGCGTTTGGGGAACGCCATCGATGAACAGTTCGGGGGCGCGGCGCAGGTCGGTCGCATCGCCGAAATCGCGGACGCCCAACGCGGCGAGGTCCGCCTCGCGCACTCGCTCGCGGACTGACGGAGCGAGTCGCTGCTTGATCGCAATGTCCGAGACCGGCTGCCAGGATTCGATGCGTACGCCGCCGTTCAAGATCGGCGTCTGGTGGGGCGCCGCCTGGTAAACGATGGGCGACTCGGCCGTGCCGGAATCCTCCGCCCCCAGCACGAACGTGTCACCGGTGGGATACGTCCCGCCGTGGACGACGACCCGCACTCCACCCGCAGGCGGAGCGCCCCCCTGCTCCGCTCGCAGCCTGCGGACGGCGTGGCGTGCGCCGGCAAGCGTTGCCAGAGGCGCGGCCTCGGTGCCGCCAGCCGCATCATCGCCATGTGGGGCGACGTGCAACACAAAGGCGGGCGTGGGCAGCGCGGGCAATTCCGCGCGGTGCTCGACGCGATCGCCAACGGCCAGCCCTTGCGCCGCGCGTCCGGCTTGCGCCAAGCGGCGCCGAGCCTCGTCGCGATAACCGTGCGGCGCGGCGGCATCCTCGACCAGCCGCTGCCAGATCGCCTGGGCGTCACTCGTCGTCGCGGCCTGAGCCGCGCCGAGCAATGCCAGGGCGCGAACTTGCGGCGGCGCCGCCGCGTCGTCCGCGATCTCGAGGTACGCGGCCTGGCGTTTCTCGGCATCCGCAGCGGCGTCTTCCAGCGCCGGCCACACGGCTGTGGGCGGACGCGGCGGCTGATCGGCCGCCGACAAGACGGCGGCGGCACCGCCTGCGGTCAGAAGGAACACGACAAAGTGGCGATATCGGATGTGCATGGCGTTTCCTTTTCTATATTCCTGCGCAACCCCAAGACGCGCGGAGCACGCGCCCAGCGCACGGGCGCACATCGTCGGCACACGACTTCAAGAGGTCAGCCATTTCGTCCGGTATTCGCGGCGCACGAACCGGGCGGCCTCGGGGGCGTTGGTAGCCTCCATCTTCTCGCCGTCCCAATCCAGGTTCTTGCCGGCGCGGAGGCCGACCACACCCGCCAGGCCGATCTCGGTGAGCTTGCCGCCGATGTCGAAATCGGAGAACGTTTTGCCTTCGCCGCGGCAGGCGTCAAGCCATTCCTGGCCGTGGTTTCCGATCCGCGGCAGGGTCTGCGGAATGTCCTTGGTGGCCTCGTGGTGGAGCACGTCCTTCAGGCGAGGCTCGCCGTCCAGGCGGATCAGGCCGCCGGTATTCCAGTGGCTGGTGTAGATGCAGCCCTTCTCGCCGAGGATCATCAGGCCGCCGGGGATATTGTCCTTGTAGACGTCGACCAGCGGCTGGAGCACCTCGGCCGACGGCGTGCCGCTGCCCTGCCAGTGCAGCGCGACGGGCACCAGGCTGCCGCGTGCGGGAAAGTGGAACTCCACCGCAGCCTTGCCGGCAGTCTGCTTGCCATCCTGCATATTGATGACGATCCTCGCAGGATAGCCCAGATCCAGCGCCCGCATCGGCAGATTGATCGCGTGGCAGCAGATATCCGCCAGGCCGCCGTTGCCAAAGTCGAACCAATCGCGCCAGCGGAAGGGATGATAGACGTCTCTTTTGAACGGGCGGAGGGCCGATGGGCCGACCCACAGATCCCAGTTAAGGCCTTCCGGGACGGGATCTTCGCCCTCGGCGTTGCCTTCGTTCGCGATGACGCCGACGCCCCAGTGGTAGATCTCGCGGATCGAGCCCAGCGCACCGGCTTGAATGACCTCCGTACAGCGGCGGAGCGACGCGCTGGCGCTGCCCTGGTTGCCCATCTGGGTGACGACGTTGCAGGTGCGGGACAGCTCGCGCAGTTCGCGGGCTTCGGCCACGCTGTGCGTCAGCGGTTTTTCGCAGTAGACATGCTTGCCGGCTTTCATAAAGGCCTTGCACAAGGGGGCGTGCCAATGGTCGGGCGTGCCGATCAGGACCGCGTCGAAGCTGGCTGCGTTGTCGAGCAACCGGCGATAGTCTTCATACGCCCGGGCGTCCTTGGTCGCCTCGCCGCCGGAGTTCAAGGCATCGGCTCGGGCCTTGTCGATCATACCCAGGTCCGGATCGCACAAGGCCACCAGATTCGCGCCGCCGGACAGCAGGCCCTTCATCACGCCGCGTCCCTGCCCGCCGCAGCCGACCAGCGCCAGGTTCAGTTGGCTGTTAGCGCTCGTCGAACCGGCCTCGGCGCCCGACAAGATCAGCGGTCGGCTGAATGCCGCCGCCCCCAGAGCCGCCGCGGAGGTGCGGAGAAAACTGCGCCGCGAGGAATGCTCTCGTTTCATGGAGTCACCTGAACTTTCTTTCGTGTTGCGGGTTGATCCTGTTGGCCGGTCTGCGCACGACGATCTCCCTCGTGGCGGTCGGGGCGGGCGAACGGTCATTTCTTCGGCGTCGCGTCGGCCGATAGATCGCCGATGGCGAACTGAATTCCGTCCAGATAGAACTGGTTCACGGCCGCGTCCTGAAATACGTTTTGGGCGTGCCCCAGCGAGCAGTAGAACACTCGGCCCTGGCCGACGTTCTTGATCCAAGCCACGGCATAGTCGTTGTCCTTGCGCCCGCCCTTGTCGGCAGCCACGTCGCCGGTGGCCTTGTCCGACAGATCCAAACTGATCAGCACGCGGCGGTCGTCGCGGGTGTAGGGATCCTTGAACTGGTAGATCTCGTCGCGGAGCTTGAATCCCTGGCCGCCAAAGGCGCGGACCAGCGAATGACTGGGTTCGTCGAGCTTGAACGCCCATGTGCCGCCGGCGCCCCAAGGATGCCCGGCGAACAGGCCGCCCATCAGACTGGCGCCCTCCGGCCAGTTGTAAAAATTGTCGGTCGCGGCGTGGACTCCCACCAAGCCCTTGCCGCTGGTGACAAAGTCGAGCAGGGCCTGCCGCTGCTCGTCGGACAGTTTCAGGCCCGTCGTGTTGTTCAGGATCACGGCGTCGTACTTGGCCAGATTGTCCGCGGCGAAAACCTCGTAGTCGCGCGAGACGTCCGCCGTGTACGCCCCTGTCTTCTGCCCCATCCATTCGATCGCCTTGTTGCCGCCGGCGATGCCGTGGCCGTGGAAGAAGCCTTCGCACCGCCAGAAGACCAGCACGCGGCGAGCCTGCTTGGGCGCAATCGCGGCTTTGGCCGGCAAGGCGGCCTCGATCTTTTCCAGGTCGGCAGACGACAGTTCCGGAACCACGTCATTGGCCGGGCGCTTTGCGGCGGGCTTGGCTGCCGGCTTGTCCTGCGCCGCGGCCTCCTTGGACCAGCAAACGGCCAACGCCGCCGCCAAGACGATCGTTCCGATCCACACACGTTGCAACAAGCGGATTCTCATCGTTGTTCTCCTCGCTGACATTTCCCCTTTGCCGTGAGCCTGGAACGGTTCCAAGCTCGTCTGGCCGCAGCCATCATCCTCGTCGTCTGCTCGAACGTCGGGACGATCGCCATCGGTCCCTCTCGCTTCGTCTGTTCCAATGACGTAAGTCGTCGGTTTTCGCTTCCAACGACAGGCAGGCTGCCTGTCGCTACGCTTCCATCAACAGCCCGCCGTGCGCGGAATGGTGAAACCGTCTTTTTAGCGAGATCACCACCGCATAAACACCCCCCTTCCCACGCCTGCCGCATTTTGCCGTCGGCGGCAGACAGGGAAAGGGAGGGGAATACACGGGTCTCGATCTCGCTGGCATGCCAAGGCAAACGAGCCGCAGATGGCCCGCAGCGCTGGTCGCTCTTTCCGGAACCCTTCCACTTGAACATGAGGCCACCAGGATCGTCCAACAGCAAGGATGGCAAAGATCCGCTTCGCGTGGCCGGCAGTGGTTCTCATGCTCTCCAGATCCTTCGTTTCCTGTGGTGTGCGGTCGCGAAGAGGGGGATTCCTAGACTTCCTCCACCAACCGCAGGCCCAACAGGTGGGCCAGGTGCAGCAGGTCCCGCCGGTAGTCGCCGTAGTAGGCCACGCGGTGCAAGGAGGCATAGTAGTTCTTGGCACTGTCGCCCAGCGCCCCGCCGCCCCAGTTGTACAACAGCTTCGTCGCGTCGGGGACCTCGGCGACCAATTCTGTCCGGCAGCCGCGCTCGGTTCCCGCCGGCACCTCGGGGACTTCGATGATCTTTCCGGGGAACACCAGCAGGCTGTCGAGGTGAACCATCTTGGTGAACGTGAGTTCTTGCCCGAGGCGATAATGGACCTCGGGAACGGCGCCTCCGCGGAGTTCCGCGTGCCGCCGCAGCAGATACGGCGCCTCGGGGCCGTCGGGACCGTCCATCTTCAGCGGGGCCGAGCAGTGGGACAGGTGAAAGGCGTTTCGGGCCATGTCCACGCCGGCGGCATTGCCCAAAAAGCCGGCTCGATTGAAGGCGTACTGCATCATCAGCATGGTCAACACGCAATCCGCGTCCCCGTCACACGCCGCCGGAATGCCTCGGCCGTTCAGCATCGAGAAACCCAGGCAGGGAAAGCCCCGCGGCAGCCAGCGCATGCAGGTCCCCACGCACAGGGCCTGCACGTGGCTCTCGGCGATCAAGCGATCCAGTGCCAGACTGGCGCGTGCCGCCTTGACGACGTCCTCGCGCGTCGGTTCGACGACCTGCTTGGCTCCGTCGATCCAGCGGGCGGCTTCCGCCTCGGCGGCGGACTCGTCCACGGCGGCAAGGACTTCGTTGTAGCGTTCGTCAGGGATGGCCACAAGTTCCACTCCGAGCCGCTCCTTGACCTTGTCGGGGGCGAAGGACTCGGGCGTTCCTTTGAACGGCGGCGAGACAAGCACGCGAGTCTGCCGCAGCAACGGAATCACGCGCAACAGCGCCGCCGCTCGCTCCAGATCCCCAAAGTCGCTGGTATTGAACAGCGTGATGCGATGCCCCTCCTCCAGCCACCGCGGCACCAGGCACCAGTCGTGCCCACCGATCACCGGCAAGTGAAACACGGCCGTCGGTCGCTGCTGCTGGAAGATGACGGGCATGACCCGGCTGAGGCCAAAGATACTGGCGCTGATCGCCAGCACGGGGGCGTCCGGGCCGGCCTCCTCGAGCAGCCTCGCCGCTTCTTCGGCGTTGGTCGCCTGGCCCACGACAAACTCCACGTTGCCGAGGTTTTTTTCCGCCTCGGCCAGCCGCTGCTTGGCGGCTTCGATCTGGGCCGCGGGAGTGCCCCAGCTTTCATTGGCCGGCGCGCCGGCCACCATCGCACAGATGCGAACCTTGGACGCCGGCGGGGTTACGGGCAACGGCGTCTCGTTACCGATCGCCAAGTTGCTCGCCGCCCAAGCCATCCCGCCCAGCGCACCGGCGGTCCCCAAGAATTCGCGACGCGTGCATTGCTCACACATGATTCGTCCCTCCCTCAAAAAAATGGGTTTGTTACAGTTCTGGCGTTGCCAAGCGTACGAACCATTCGCAAACTACCAGCCCGCTTGGGAGGCTGCTGACTGCTGAAGGGCGATAACGAAGTTGACGAGTTCCTCGCTTTGAAAGAAGCCCGACCACATGCTGTGCCCCTGGCCTTGGGGCACAATCAGTTGCATAGCGCCGCCGAACGTCGTGTACCGCTGCTTCAGGAGCGCGGAGTTTGCCTCGAGCGGCACGACCGAGTCGCTGTCGCCGTGAATGGCGAACAGCGGCACGCGCGCTTTCGCCAAGTCAGCGAGACGGTCCACGGGGTTGTGCTCGGCCAGACGCGTCTGCAACTCCTCCGGCTGCATCTCGTAGGCCGCAGCAGCCTTGGCGACACCGGGATAGCTGGCGATATTGCAGACGGGATAAATCCCGGCAAAGCCTGCGATCTTGTCGGGGTTGTCGGCTGCCCAGGACAGCGTCATCAGCCCGCCGCGGCTGCGACCGAGCAAGATCGGTCGGCGCGCATAGCCGCGCGAGCCGGTCAGCTCGGTATAGAACGCAGAAAAAAGTTGGCGACCTGCGGGACTGCCGAACGATTCGCCGACGTCAATACCGGCGATGGCGATTCCGGCGTCGCGAAACTTTTCAAACATCCAGCGTTCCGCGTTGCTCGGCAATCCCGGTAACGTCGGCGCATACCACACCCACGGTTTCGCCGGATCGCTCCGTTCCATCTTTCCCGGGATGATAAAGGCGGTGCGCCCGGCCACGAGAAAGACCTCCCCGGCCAAGGGAAGATCCTTGTTCGGAGTGGCCATACGAGAGGCGGTCGATTCCGCTGCCTGCGGCGCGGCCCACGGGACCAGCAGAAGGGCGGCGAACAGTGCGCAGGTGTGCGCCGTGACGATGGGATGGTTCATCTGGCCTCCTGGAACGGTAATCGCGCGTTCGAGATACGGCTCGTCGGTATCGCCGTTTCCCGATGGGACCTTCGTTGCAGATCCGATCTTACCAGTCCGGCCGTCGTGCGTGTAGCTGCGATTCTACACAACCGGCGCGCAAGTGTCAGGATGTCTGGCCTCAGCCGGTGTATTCTTTGACCGTGCCGGGCGGAGCGGGGGCGTAGCAGAGGGGTTGGATCGAGCAGCCGGCGCGGCCTTGACTGAGGCTGCGCATGGCGTTGGAGTAGCCGAATAGTTCTTTCAGCGGGGCGTGCGCTTCGATGGCGGTCGTGGCTCCGCGAATTTCGGTTTTGGCGATCAGCGCCCGCCGCTGCTGGAGGTCGCCGACGAAATCGCCCAGGTAGGCTTCGGGCGTGATGATGTCCAGCTTCATGATCGGTTCCAGCAGCACGGGGCCGCCTTGTTCCAAGCCCTTGTTGAAGGCATCGTTGGCGGCGATCCGAAAGGCCATTTCGTTCGAGTTGTCGGCGCCGGCGTTGCCGCCAAGGATGGACACCTTCAATTTCATCAACGGGAAACCGGCGATCCGCCCGCCGCCTTCGCCACAGGCCCGCAGCTCCTCGACCGCGGCGGTCACGAAGGACTCCGGCAGCGTCTCCGGGGGACAGAAGTTGAAGACCGTCACCGGCTGGGTACCGGCGGCGAACGGCTCCATGCGAATCCGCAGTTCGGCGAACAACTGCGTGCCGGCGATGTGGCGGTGGCAGACGCCGGTGACCTCGACAGCGCGGTTCACCGTCTCGCGATAGCTGACCTGCGGCTTGTGGAACTTGACTTTCAAATTAAAATCGCGGAGCAGCCGATTCTTGATCACTTCCAAATGCAATTCGCCCATGCCGCTGATCAACGTTTGGCCGGTTTCGCCGCTGGTGACTTGAAGGGTCGGATCCTGGCGTTTCAGCATCTCCAGCGTCGCCGTCAGCTTGTCCCGCTCGACACTGCTCTCCGGCTCGATCGCCATCGAGATCACCGTGTCGGGAAACTGGATGGATTCCAACAGGATCGGATGCCGCGTGTCGCACAAGGTGTCGCCGGTGATCGAATGCCGCAGCCCGATCAGGCCCACAATGTCGCCGGCCGCCACGTGGACGACTTGCTCTTCCCGTTTGGTCGCGTGAATCCGCCACAGCTGCGCGATGTTCTCTTTCTTGTCTTTGCCGGGGTTGAGTGCGCGGGTGTTGGACTTCATCTCGCCGGAATAGATTCGCACCCAAGACAGGTCACCGGTCTTGGCGGGCAAGACTTTGAAAACCAAGCCGCAGAACGGCTCCTCGGGACTGGGTCCGCGGCGTTCGGCCTTGTCTTTCTTGGCCGGATTGATGCCCTCGACCGGCGGCGTGTCCAAAGGGCTGGGCAGATACCAGGCCACGGCGTCCAGAATCGGCTGCACGCCGATCCCGTGCAAGGCGGAACCGCACAGCACCGGCTGAATCTGCAGATGGATCGTCGCCTCGCGGATGACCTTGTGGAGCAGTTCGACGGGGATGGGCCGCTCCTGCAACGCCAACTCCATGAGTTCATCGCTATGGGCGTACAGTTTTTCGAGCAGCATGTCCCGCCACAACTGGGCCGCGGCCAGCCGGTCCTCGGGAATCTCCGCGACATGGATGACCCGGCCTTCTGTCTCCGAGTCAAAGCAGCGCATATTCATCTCGACCAGATCGATGACGCCGCGAAAGGGATCGCCGGTATGCGGCGGGCCGGCGCCGACGGGAATCTGCAGGGCCAGGGGATGGGCGTTGAGCCGCTGGCCGATCTCGTCCAGTGTGCGCTCGAAATCCGCCCCTTCGCGGTCCATCTTGTTGATGAACGCGACGCGGGGCACCCGGTAGTGGTCCGCCTGGCGCCACACGGTTTCGCTCTGCGCCTCGACGCCCTCACGGGCACTGAACACCACGACCGCCCCGTCCAGCACGCGCAAACAGCGTTCGACTTCGGCAGTGAAATCCACGTGGCCCGGCGTATCGAGCAGGTTGATGTGGACGTCCCGCCAGTCGAACGTGACGCAGGCCGAGTAGATGGTGATTCCGCGTTCCTGTTCCTCCGGGTCGCAATCCGTCTCGGTGGTGCCGCTGTCGACCTCGCCGACCCGATGCTTGGCACCACTGTAATACAGCATGTGCTCGGTGACGGTGGTCTTGCCCGCGTCGATGTGGGCGATGACCCCGATGTTGCGGATGTTCTTGATTTCGCGTGCCATAGGCGTGTGCGCATAAAGAACGCCGCGCGTTGCGGCGCGGCGTTGACGTGGGGAATCGTGTTACCAAGCGAAATGGGCAAAAGCCTTATTCGCATCGGCCATGCGGTGGGTGTTGTCGCGTTTGGTCATGGCCGCGCCTTCCTTGCGGAAAGCAGCGTACAATTCGTCCGACAATTTGATGTAGGTCGGCCGGCCTTTCTTTTCACGGACGGCGCCCAGGATCCAACGGATCGCCAGCGACTGCTGCCGCGACTTGCTAACCTGCATGGGAACCTGGTACGACGCACCACCGACGCGCTTGGAGCGCACCTCGATGTACGGCTTGACGTTTTCCAGGGCCTGGTGAAAGACATCGATCGGCTCCTGGTCCGGCAGCTTTCTCTTCAATTCGTCCAGCGCGCCGTAAAACACCTGCTGGGCCGTCGTCTTCTTGCCGTCCCACATCAGGCAATTGATGAACTTGCTGGCCAAAATGGAATTGTACCGGGGATCCGGCTTCAACTGCGACTGACTTGCGGTAAATCGACCCATTATCTCGACTCGAAAAAAATTTCGCTTGGCTGTGTTCTGTACTACGTTCTACGGTTTCACCGACCTACGACTTCTTGGCACCGTACCGGCTGCGGGATTGCTTTCTGCCGTCCACCCCCAGGCAATCCATCGCCCCGCGAACCACCTTGTAGCGGACACCGGGCAAGTCATGGACGCGGCCCCCCCGGACCAGAACGATGGAGTGCTCTTGCAAGTTGTGGCCTTCGCCGGGGATATAAACCGTCACTTCCTTGCCGTTGGACAAACGGACACGGGTAATCTTCCGAAGCGCCGAATTCGGCTTTTTCGGAGTCATCGTGCGAACCAGAAGGCACACTCCCTGGCGTTGCGGGCATCGTTCCAGGACAGGAGCTTTCGTCGTCCGCCGCTGCGGTTTGCGTTTCTTGCGAACAAGTTGACTGATGGTCGGCATAATTTCCTATTTCGCAGGCAAGGAAGTCGTTCGACAAATCTGTAAAATATAAAGGTAGCGTTTCGCGGCTGGCTGTCAAGCCATGTACCGCCGTCGGTTGAGAATGGCGGACGTTACACGCTCAATCTTCGTCCAAATCCCCTTCGTCATCGCTGGGACCAAACAGGTCGTCGACGGACACGTAGGTCTCTTCGGGGGTGACATCCTCGTCAATAACCACCGGCTGGGGCGAGAATGCCTCGTCCTGCTCCGGCTGTCTTCCCGCTCCTGTATCCTGCAGCAACGGGAAACTGGCCTCCAAACTGGGCACTTCGGCCGCCATAGCCTGTAAGGCCTCGGGACGGTAGCGGACTTCGGAATCCTGGTACTGGCGGAATCCAGTTCCAGCCGGAATCAGGTGGCCGAGGATGACGTTTTCCTTCAGACCGACCAGGTTATCAACTTTGCCGGCCAAAGCCGCCTCGGTCAGCACCTTGGTGGTCTCCTGGAAACTGGCGGCGGAGATAAAGCTGGAACTTTGTACGGAGGCCTTCGTGATCCCCAGCAGCTGGGTGCTGGCCGTTGCCGGCTTCGGCCGAGTCCCCTTGGCCGGCTCCCCGCCCAAAGCCTGAATCTCGGCATTTACCTGCTCAAAAGCGTCTTTGGGCACCAGCGCACCGACGTCAAACTTGCTGTCCCCTTTTTCCGTGACCTTCAGACACTTCGAAAGATCTTGGTTCGCTTTGCGGAAATCGAACCGGTCCAGGACCAAGCCGGGCAACAAGTTCGTATCCCCCGGACTCTCGACACGCACTTTCCGGAGCATGCGGGCGATGATGATCTCGACGTGCTTGTCGTTGATTTCCACCCGCTGGCTGCGATAGACGTTCTGGATTTCGTGCAACAGGTACAACTGGACGGCCTCTTCGCCCGACACGCGCAGGATATCGTGCGGCACCAGCGGGCCGTCAACCAGGCCCTGACCGGCTTTGACCACGTCGCCCGAATGAACCAGGAACCGCTTGCCGTGGGGCACCAAATGCTCGCGCTCGATGCCCGTTTCGCTGCGGACAACAATCGACCGCTTGCCGCGTTTCTTTTCGCCGAGAATCTCGACCGTACCGTCCACCTCGGCGATCACGGCGGGATCCTTCGGTTTCCGTGCTTCGAGGATCTCGGTAACTCGCGGCAAACCGCCCGTGATGTCCGTGATGCCCGACGCTTCGCGGGGCGTCTTGGCCAAGACGGATCCTGCCGAGACAATCGTGCCCTCGGGCGCTTCGATATGAGCCCGCTCGGGCAGGTAGTAAACGTCCAACGGTCTGCCATCGGCGTCTTCGAGGATGATCTGCGGATGTAGCTCGCCTTTGTGATCGATGATCAGACGGCGGATATTGCCGCCGGGATCCTTCTCCTCTTTCATCGTTTCGCCTTCGACCACGTCCTCGTAACGCACCCGACCACTGACTTCGGCCAGGATGGGGATGCTGTGGGGGTCCCACTGGCAAATCACGTCGCCCGGTTTGACCTCCTGATTCTCCTGAACCAGCAACTCGGCACCGGTGGGAACTTCGTACTTTTCCAACTCCCTTCCCTTAGCGTCCAGGATTGCCACTTCGCTGTTGCGGGAGAGCACGATCTCGCGCCCCTCCTCATTCCGCACCGAACTGATGCGGACGAATTTCGCAATCCCGCCGCGTTTGGCTTTCGTCTCACTCTCTTCGACGCTGGTATTGACCGTTCCGCCGATATGGAACGTACGCATCGTCAACTGGGTTCCCGGCTCGCCGATACTCTGCGCGCCGATAATCCCCACGGCCATGCCCTCTTCCACCATCGCCCCCGTGGATAGATCCATCCCATAGCACAGGCGGCAGACGCCCAACGAAGTCTCGCAGGTCATCGGACTTCGAACCTGAATCTTCTCCAACCCCAACTCTTCGATCTTCCGAGCGATCTCCGCCGTGATCAATTCGTTCTCTCGAACAATCACCTCGTCGGTCACGAGATTGACGATGTTCTTTCGGCTGACGCGCCCGAAAATCGCTTCCTTCAGATGCACTTCGACTTTCTCGCCACGGTACTGGACGCTCTTGGTCACGCCTTGCGTCGTGCCGCAATCCTGGCAGGTCACCACGACATTCTGTGCCACGTCGGCCAGTTTTCGAGTCAGGTAGCCAGAGTCGGCGGTTTTCAAAGCCGTGTCCGCCAGACCTTTGCGGGCCCCGTGCGTCGAGCTGAAGTACTCCAGCACCGTCAGGCCCTCGCGAAAATTGGCCTTGATCGGAGCCTCGATGATCTCGCCGGTCGGCTTGGCCATCAAACCTCGCATCCCCGCCAACTGCCGAATCTGCTCGATTCCACCACGAGCTCCCGAGTGGGCCATCAGGTACACCGGATTGACATAGCCCTCGACGCGCTCGTCGGACTTCATCGCATCCATCATCTCGGCCGTAATCCGCTCGCGAGCGTGGGTCCAGGTGTCCAACACCTGGTTGTACCGCTCCTGTTCGGTGATCACGCCCCGATCGTACAGTTTCTTGAATTTCAGCACCTTCTTGTCTGCTTCTTCGATGTGCTTGGTCTTGCTGGACGGCGTCACCAAGTCGTCGGTGGCGAAGGACAGTCCGCTGAGCATGCTCTGCTGGAAGCCGATCTTGTTCATGTCGTCCAGCAACCCGATAGTGGCCTTGCGGCCCAACCGGTGATAGCAGTCCGAGATAACCGTCGCCAATTCGGAAGAGCGCAAGGGGATGTTGTAGAAGTCCATGCCCTCGGGCAACATCATGTTGTACATAATGCGGCCATAGGTGGTTTCGATCATGGCTCCCGGCTTGCCCGATTCGTCCTCGGTCTTGACCTTGCGATGCTCCGGCAGGCGGACCTTGATCCGAGCATGCAAGTCGATCACGCCCAAAGCATACGCCAGATCCGCTTCGCGAAGCGAGGCGAACGTCATGTCTTGTCCCTTGCGATTGGCCAGATCCAGGGTGATGTAGTAACAGCCCATGACGATGTCCTGCGAAGGACTCATAATGGGTTTGCCATTGGCCGGACCGAAGATGTTGTTGGTGGACATCATCAGCGTGTGCGCCTCGACCTGAGCCTCGATCGACAACGGCAAGTGGACCGCCATCTGATCGCCGTCAAAGTCCGCGTTGAAGCCTCTGCAAACCAACGGATGGAGGTGGATCGCGTTGCCTTCGACCAGGATCGGTTCAAACGCCTGGATGCCCATCCGGTGCAGCGTCGGCGCCCGATTCAGCAGCACCGGGTGATTCTGGATCACCGATTCGAGGATATCCCAAACCTCCTCGTCCTTGCGCTCCAGCATCTTCTTGGCACTCTTGATCGTGTCGGCGTGCCCCAGCTCCTTGAGCTTGCGGATGATAAACGGCTGATAGAGTTCCAGCGCAATCTTTTTCGGCAAGCCGCATTGGTGCAGCTTGAGCGAGGGGCCGACCACGATCACGCTTCGCGCGGAATAGTCCACGCGTTTGCCCAGCAGGTTTTCACGGAACCGCCCCTGCTTGCCCTTGATCATGTCTGTCAGCGATTTCAGCGGCCGGTTGCTGCTGCCCAACACCGGACGCTTGCAGCGATTGTTGTCGAACAACGCGTCCACGGACTGCTGTAACATCCGCTTCTCATTGCGGATAATCACCTCCGGCGCGTTCAGATCGACCAGTTTGCGGAGCCGGTTGTTGCGATTGATGATCCGCCGGTACAAGTCGTTCAGATCGCTGGTCGCGAAATTGCCGGAATCCAACAACACCAAGGGACGCAGATCCGGCGGGATGACGGGGATCACATCCAGTACCATCCACTCCGGACGATTGTCGCTGTCACGAATCGCTTCCACGATCTTGAGGCGGTTGATCAGGTCTTTCTTTTTTTGTTTCGAGTTGGTTTCGACCAGGTCCTTGCGGAGATCCTGCGACAGTTGCACGAGGTCCAAGGTGCCGAGCAACTTGCGAATCGCCTCCGCCCCCATGTCCGCCTCGAAGGAACCATCGCCCCACTGCTCCCGCGCAGCGCGAAACTCTTCCTCGGTCAACAGCTGCTGACGCTCTAACTCCGTCGAGCCCGTATCGATGACGACGTAGTCCTGGAAGTAGATCACCTTTTCCAAGCTGGTCGTCTTCATATCCAGCAGGTTGCCCAATCGGCTAGGCATGGCCTTGAAGAACCAGATATGAACGACGGGGGCCGCCAGTTCGATATGGCCCATCCGCTTCCGCCGGACACGGGAATGGGTGACCTTGACGCCGCAACGGTCACAGATCATGCCCTTGTACTTCATGCCCCGATACTTGCCGCAGGCGCATTCCCAATCCTTTTCCGGACCGAAAATCCGCTCGCAGAACAAGCCGTCCTTCTCGGGACGATAGGTGCGATAGTTGATCGTTTCCGGTTTCTTCACCTCACCAAACGACCAACTTCGGATGTCGTGGGGTCGGGCCAAGCTGATCTTGACCGACGCATAATCGTTGATGCGATCGTAGGAACCTTCGCCGGTGGTCATGTGCCCCTGCTCCTTTGGAGGATCGGAAAAAATCCCGTCAGATCCGCCGCTTTTCCAACTGCATGTTCAATGCCAAACCGCGGATTTCGTTGGTCAAGACGTCGAAACTGGCAGGCGTTCCCGCCTCCAGCGTGTTCTCGCCCTTGACCATCGATTCGTAAATCTTCGTACGGCCTTCGACGTCATCGCTTTTGACCGTCAGCAACTCTTGCAGGATGTACGCCGCCCCGTACGCCTCCAGCGCCCAAACTTCCATTTCCCCGAACCGCTGGCCGCCAAACCTCGCTTTTCCGCCCAGCGGCTGCTGGGTGATCAGCGAGTAAGGACCGGTGCTGCGCGCATGGACCTTGTCGTCCACCAGATGGTGCAGTTTGAGCATATAGATGTAGCCCACCGTCGTCTCTTGAGACAGCGGTTCTCCCGTGCGGCCGTCGCTCAAGCGAATCTTCCCGTGGGACGGCAGTCCCGCCGTTCTTAGCGCCTCGTTGATGTCCTGCTCCGTGGCACCGTCAAACACGGGCGTCACGGCCTGAAAACCGAGCTTAGCACCGGCCCAGCCCAGATGGGTCTCGAGGATCTGCCCCACGTTCATGCGGCTCGGCACGCCCAGCGGATTCAGGAGGATCTGCAGGGGCGTACCGTCGGGCAGGAAGGGCATGTCCTCCACGGGCAGGATCTTGGCGATCACGCCTTTGTTTCCGTGCCGGCCAGCCATCTTGTCGCCCACCGAGATGACCCGCTTGGTCGCAATATACACCTTGACCATCTGCAGCACGCCGCTCCGCAACTCGTCGCCGCGCTTCATGCTGTTCAGCCTGCGGTCGCGGGCGTCCAAAGCGTTTTCGACGTCCAGCCAGAAGGTCTTATGGATCTTCTGCAGCTCGGCGATCCGCTCTTCGCTGCGCATCTTGTCCGTGACCCAACTCATGCGGAAATTCTGCGCCTTTTCAGCGACGAACTTCGGATCCTGGTCGCGAACCAGCGGCGTGCCATCCTCGTCGGTCAACACCCGCCCCACGGCCTTTTCCATCTCCTCGATCAACGTCCCAAAAGCCTTGGCGATGGCCTGGTTGCCTTCGGTCTCGGCCTGCCGCAAATCCTTCTCAAAGACCTTGCGTTCCTCTTCGGAAAGGCTCATCCGACGCGAAAACTTCTGCGTGTCGATGACAATTCCTTCGATGCCCGACGGGACCTCCAGGGAGTCGTTCTTGACGTCCTCGCCCGCGCGGCCAAAGATCGCGTGCAACAGCTTCTCTTCCGGCGTAAGCTCGGTCTTCGACTTGGGCGAGACCTTACCGACCAGCACGTCGCCCGGTTTGACATAGGTGCCGATCTGTACGATGCCGCTCTCGTCCAGGTTGCGAAGCGCCTTTTCGCTGACGTTCGGAATGTCACGCGTGAACTCTTCGCGCCCCAGCTTCGTCTCGCGGATCTCCACATCGAATTCCTCGATGTGCAATGACGTGTAGACGTCGTTTTGGACCAGCTCTTCGCTGATCACAATGGCGTCTTCAAAATTGTACCCGTCGTACGACATGAAACCGGCCAGCACGTTGCGCCCCAAGGCCAGCTCGCCTTGGAACGTGGCAGCCCCGTCGGCGATCACCTGCCCCTTCTCTACCCGCTGGCCTAACTGGACGATCGGCTTTTGATTCAGGCACGTGCGTTCGTTCAAGGCGCGGAATTTCCGCATCTCGTACACGTCGTTGCCGATTTCGATCCGGCTGGCATCCACAAATGTGATCTTCCCCGCACGCCGCGCTTTGACGACCATGCTGGAATTGCCGGCCACATGCATCTCCATGCCCGTGGCCACAATCGGCGGCTCCGTCACCAGCAACGGCACCGCTTGCCGCTGCATATTCGAGCCCATCAGGGCCCGGTTGGCGTCGTCGTGCTCGAGGAAGGGGATCAGCCCGGCCGACACGCCAACCATCTGGTCCGGCGCAACGTCGATGTAGCGGACCTGGTCGGGCACCACGATCTCGAAATCGGAACGATGACGGGCAATCAGATTGGCGCCCCCGACCAATTTGCCATCCACGACCTCCGTGTCCGCCGGCGCGACATACGCGTCCGACTCCTGATCCGCCCGCAGCCAAGCGATGTCGTCCAAGACCTTGCCCTTCTTGACCAAGCGGTAAGGCGTGATCAAGAAACCGTATTCGTCGACGCCCGAATAGATCGCCAAGCTGGAGATCAAGCCGATGTTGGTACCTTCGGGCGTCTCGATGGGGCAGATCCGACCATAGTGCGAAATATGAACGTCGCGGACCTCAAAGCCGGCCCGTTTGCGGTTCAAACCGCCCGGGCCCAGGGCGGATAATCGCCGTTCATGGGTCAACTGCGAGAGCGGATTGGTCTGGTCGACGACCTGCGACAATTCGCCCCGTCCAAAGAAATACTCGATGGCCGCCGAAACGCTCTTGGGATTGATCAGACTGCGCGGCGTCATGTCCTGGACGTCCTTCAGACTCATCCGCTCCTGCACGGTGCGGCGGAGCTTGAGGAAGCCCTTGCGCAGTTCGTCGCTGGCCAACTCCTCGATCGTTCGCAAGCGGCGATTTCCCAAATGGTCGATGTCGTCAATCTCGACCGTCTCCTCGCCGTTGTGCAAGGCGATCAGATACGAGATCGAGGCGATCAGATCTTCGGGCCTCAACGTCATCACGTCTTCCGACACGTCCAGCTTCAGCTTGCGGTTGATCCGAAAGCGACCGACGCGCCCCAAGCGATAGCGGTTGACGTCGAAGAACTTTTCCAGAAACAGCGTCCGCGCCTTCTCCAACTGGGGAGGATTGCCTGGCCGTAAACGCTGGTAGATCCGCAATAACGCTTCCTCGTGACTGGATGTCGAGTCCTCCGCCAGGCTGGTGAAAACCAGCGGCGTCTTGACCGGCGGCATGACCTCGACCTCGCTGACGCCGGCCGTACAAATGGTCTCCGCCGCGGCCTTGGTAATCTTTTGCCCGGCCTCCAGAATCAGCTCCCCGGCCCGCTCGCTGGACGACGGATAGACGATATCCTCGACCGCGATCTTCGCCTCGATCTTGCTCACGCTGCGGCCGTCGACAATGGTCTCAACGGTCGTCTCGTAAAAGGCACGGATCAAGTCGGCATCCGAACTGTACTTGGGGCTCATCGCCCGCAGTAACGTCATGGCGGAAAACTTGCCGCTCTGATCGATCCGCACACTCAACGCCTCCTTGCGGGTGACGTTGATCTCGATCCACGAGCCTCGTTCCGGGATGATGCGGCAGCTGGGCAACCTGCGGTCCGTCGTGCCTTCCTGTTCAAGCACGAAATCCACGCCCGGACTGCGGTGCAACTGGCTAACCACCACGCGCTCCGCCCCGTTGATGATGAATTCTCCGCCCCCCAGCATCACGGGCAAATCGCCCAGATACACTTCCTCGTCGATCGCCTCTTCCTTGTTCAGACGCAGCCAAATCCGGAAGGGGCGTCCGTATGTCAGGCGCAGTTGGCGGCATTCGTCCGGGGTGTACCGCGGCTTGCCCAACTCGTATCGCAAGTAATCGAGCTTGATCTGCTTGTCATAACTCTCAATCGGAAAAATCTCGCGCAGCACAGCCTCCAGGCCTTGACCTTTGCGCTTCTCCGAATGGACTTCTTCCTGGAGAAACGCAGCGTAGCTGCGGGTCTGAATCTCGGTCAGATCGGGGATAAAGGGAGCTTTATTCCCGCTGCCAAAACGACGTACTTCCTTGGGCCTAAGACGTCTTTCGACTGGGGTTGCCATTGGGCGAGTGCTCCAGAGGGGGAAAGGCCGGCGCAGAGCGCGAACCCGAGCGGGCGATTCGACGCATACCGCGAGAGGGGCAAGGCGCGCACTGCGACCTGGGACCGGTGACGCCAGAAAACGCAGTCAGAAACGGAGTGATCAGGATCAATCCTCAGGTACCTGCACTGCCCGGAGAGACGCCCTCCGAGCAGTGGTCAGTCGTGTTTACGGACGGTGGAATGCTCTACTTCAATTCGATCGAGGCGCCAGCTTCTTCCAACTCGGCCTTCAACTTCTCCGCCTCGGCCTTGGAAATGCCTTGCTTCAAGGTGGCAGGAGCAGCCTCCACCAGCTTCTTGGCATCCATCAAGGAGGCGCCGGTAATGTTCTTCACCACTTTCACCACATTCAACTTCTTATCGCCGAAACCAGTCAGCACGACATCAAACTCCGTCTGCTCGACGGGCTCGGGCGCCGCGCCACCGGCTCCCATCATCGGCCCGGCCATCATCATCGCGCCAGCAGCCGCTGGCTCGATGCCGTACTTTTCCTTCAAGCAGTCACTGAGTTCCTTGGCCTGCTTCAGGGTCAACCCGGCAATTTTATCAGCGAATTCGACGATCTCATTAGAAAAATTTAACGTTGCTGCTTCGGACATCGCGGTACAAGCCCTTTCTCACAATGCGCACCGAACGGGTCGACCTTCAGTGCAGAACCATTACACAAATCAACTCAAATGTCAACCGTCAGAGTACACCCTGACGATGTAAGAATCCAAAATCCACCAAAAAATGGAACAACGCATCCACGGCGTCCATCGGATCGAGTCCTCGCGTGGATCAGGACCCCTCGGTATTCTCTTCCGCCTTTGCTTCCGTTCCCTCTTCCACTTTGGCTTCAACGCTGGCTTCAGCGTTGGCTTCAACACCCACTTCGCCGTTGCTTTCGGCGCTGGCTTCGGCCTTTTCTTCGCCCTGCTCCGCCGTGCTCTCCTCGGAAGCCTCCTCTGAATCGCCTTCGGACTTCTTCTCGATCTGGCTGGCCAACGCACCTCCAGGAGCCAACAACTGCGAAACCAAATTCGCACCCGGCGAGAGGATCTGCCCAAGCAGGATTCGAATCTGCTCCTCGCGACTGGGCCACAAACTGACCGCCTTGACGCCCTCTGCGGTCAGATGCTCGCCATCCATCACCCCGCCACGCGTCTCAAACGCGGGGTACGCCGGACTGGCCGTAAGTGCCGTGATCTCCTTGGCGAGACTGACAAAGTCCTCGGCGCCCCAGACCATCGCGAGCGATCCTTCGACCCCCTGGAAAGCGGCCGCCAGAGGCGTTCCTTCCGTAGCCCGCTTGGCGAGTCCGCTCTTGACCACCAGCAGGCTAATATTCTTCTCGTTCAGCTGACGCCGCAGCACATGGGTCTTGCCGGCGTCCAGACCGATGACATTCACCAGCAGTGCATCACTGACGCCCTGCAGTCGACGGGCGATCTCTTTGCTTAACAGGTCTTTTACGTACTTGCTCATGGCCTACTCGTAATCTCGCAAATGCTGTTTTCTGCCGGGGGAAGTTTACCGAGTCCGCGTGGCTTTGCCTCAAGCCGCTCCCCGAATGCTCCCGCGGTACTGGATCATGCAGCCACACGAACCGAAGGGCTCATGGTCGCGGCGAGTACGATCCCCCGCACATAGGTCCCCTTGACAGCCGACGGCTTCATGGCCTGGATGTGGTCGATAAAGGCCCGCACGTTCTCCAGCAGTTTGTCCTTGTCAAAGCTAATTTTGCCGACGATCGCATGCACGTTGCCGCCGGAATCATTGCGGAACTCGACTTTGCCCGCTTTGTATTCGCGAACCACGCGGGCCACGTCCGGAGTCACGGTGCCGGCACGCGGCGAAGGCATCAGCCCTCGCGGTCCCAACACCTTGCCCAACGGCCCCACCAACCCCATCATGTCCGGTGCCGCGATGCAGGCATCAAAATCCGTCCAGCCGTCTTTGATTCGCTGTGCCAGATCCTCTTGACCGACGACGTCCGCTCCCGCCTCTCTGGCGACCTCCGCCATGTCCCCTTTGGCGAAAACGACCACTCGCTGCGACTTGCCAATTCCATGCGGCAAGACAATCGAACCACGGACGATCTGATCCGCCTGCTTGGGGTCGATTCCCAACCGCATGTGAATCTCGACCGCCTGGTCAAACTTGGTCGTCGCAAACTCTTTGACCTTTGCGACGGCGGCATCAAGCGTCAACGCCTCTTGCCCAGTGGCCTTTTGCTGAAGCGCCCGGAATCGTTTGGATTGTTTCGCCATAATATCACTATCACACTGCCATCAAAAAGATTTTTCCGGAAGGGCCGCCCGTTTGACGCTTGGCCAAAATAATCCGCCTCAATCGACGACATCCAAACCCATGCTCCGGGCGGTGCCTTCGATCAACAGACAGGCGGCGTCCAAACTGCTGGCGTTCAAATCCGGCATTTTTTTCTCTGCCACCTGCCGAATTTGGTCGCGAGTCAACTTCCCGACCTTTTCCTTGTTCGGCACGCCCGACCCTTTTGCAATCCCCGCTGCTTGCTTGAGCAACGCGGCCGCAGGCGGACACTTGGTGATGAACTCGAACGTTCGATCGTTGTAGACGCTGACAATGACCGGGATCGGGGTACCATTATATTCCCGCGTCCGATCGTTGAATTGCTGGACGAACTGCCCCAAATTAATCCCGAACTTCCCCAGGGATGTACCCACGGGAGGCGCTGGGGTCGCTTGACCACCGGGAACCTGGAACTTTGCCTGACCGATTATTTGCTTTGCCATCTGCCAAACCTCTGCAGCCTGTTTCGCTCGCGTTAGACGAATTCTACCTGCCAATGCTCAAGTTCAACAGGCGTCGACCGATTGAAAATATTGATCATCACCGTAATGCGTCCGTTGGCCTCGTCAATCGAGTCAACTTGGCCTTCAAAATTCTGAAAGTGACCGTCTTTGACGCGAACTCGATCACCCGACTTAAACGGAATCGACGTCTTGATCTCCCTGCCGCCATCCTCGTGGGCCGCCCCCAACCGCAGGATCCGCTCGACATCTCGAGCATCCATCGGAGTGGGCTTTCCCGCCGATCCCGTGAAATCTCCGACCCCCGGCGTCTCGCGGATCAAGAACCAAGTGTCGTCATTGATCGCCATGTGCACCAAAATGTAGCCAGGATATAGCTTTTTCCTGACCACCTTCCGCTTGCCGCTCTTATTGAACTCGACCACGTCCTCCGTAGGAACGATGATCTCGTCAAAATGCTCTTCCAATCCCTCAATCTTGATCCGCCGTAATAACGCCAAGCGGATCGTGTCCTCTCGGTTCACCTGCACTTTCAGAATGTACCAATCCTTCGCCGGCGGAGCTTCCTCGAGATCGCCTGAGGGCGATTCCTCTGCTCCCGCATCCAACGCTTCGGATGCCTCTTCGGCGACGGTCGACAACTCCAGCTCGGCAGATTCTGCCACAGTAGCTGGCGAGTCGGCAACTGGTGACTCAGGAGCCTTCTCCCGCATTTCAGGCGATTCGTCGTCCGGCAATCCCGTCAACTCGTCTTCCAAATTATCTTCCTTCGCAGTCTTCTCCAGATCCCCAGCCGGACATTCGGATCCTTTGGGCGTCTCTTGAGCCTCGACCGTTGGATCGGCTGGATGGTCCAGCGACTCGACCAGCGACTCGTCCAGTGCGTCAAGCGAAGCGTCGGTGATTTCCGGCGATTGCGTAGCACCTTCGGAAACATCGGCCTCCGGGCTTTCGACCGGGACCGAGGGATCCGTCGCGCTGCTTTCCTGGGAATGATCCGCGACCATCACTTCCGCCCCTTACGAAGCTTTCTTGAGGATTCCGATCGCCTCGAAGATAAAGCCCCACAACAAATCAAATCCAAACAGCACAAACGCGAGGAAAAAAAGGACGAAAATCACCACGATGGCGCTGCGGATCAGTTCGGCCTTGGAGGGCCACGAGACCTTGTTCATTTCGGCCTCGACCGCGATCAGGAAATCTGCAAATCGCGAGATGTTCACGATCCGAAAACTGAACCATAATCCGCCCACCAACAAGGCGGCAGACAGGATCATGGCCATGTTGCTGGTTAGCCACAAGCGGTGATAGGACAAGCGCCAAGCCGCGAGCGCGAAGGTGATCGCCAACGCCGCAAACGTGACCTGCCGTGCGATCCTACCTTGACTGCGCTTGTAAACGCCGACTTGAAACAACTCGCCGTACCACATAACCGTCGAGGCCGCTTTCTCTCTGGACATCGTGCTGGGCATCCCTGCAACAGTAAAACCTACTGCATCGGCGACCGAACCCCAAAAGCTCGGCCGTCGATACAGAAGGGATGGCAGGGGCGGCGGGAATTGAACTCGCAACCCCCGGTTTTGGAGACCGGTGCTCTGCCAATTGAGCTACACCCCTGCATTTGCTCCTCATCGGAGCGAACGTTGTTACTCGATGATCTTCGTGACGACGCCAGATCCAACCGTCCGACCACCCTCACGAATAGCAAACCGAACTCCATCGTCCATGGCGATCGGTTTGTGCAATTCCACCGAGATCCGCACGTTGTCGCCAGGCATGCACATTTCGGCTTCCACCAAATTGGCTGTGCCCGTGACGTCGGTGGTCCGGAAGTAGAACTGCGGCCGATAGCCACTGAAGAACGGCGTATGGCGGCCACCTTCTTCTTTCGACAAGCAATACACCTCCGCCTCGAACTTGGTGTGCGGCGTGATACTGCCCGGCTTGGCCAGAACCTGACCGCGCTGAATGTCGTCCCGCTTGATGCCGCGGAGCAGACAGCCGACGTTGTCGCCAGCTTGACCACTGTCGAGCAACTTTTTGAACATCTCCACGCCCGTGACGATGGTCTTGCGAGAGGCTTCCAGGCCCACGACTTCGATTTCATCGCCGACCTTGACGATCCCACGCTCGATACGGCCCGTCGCCACCGTACCGCGACCTTCGATCGAGAATACGTCCTCGATGGCCATCAGGAACGGCTTGTCCACCGCCCGCTGGGGCTCGGGAATAAAGGCGTCGATGGCATCCATCAGTTCCTGGATGCATTTCGTGGCCTCGGGATCCGTCGGATTCTGGTAAGCCGGCAAAGCGGAACCGTGAATGACGGGCGTGTCATCGCCCGGGAAGCCGTACTTGTTCAGCAGCTCCCGGACCTCCAATTCGACCAACTCCAGCAACTCGGGGTCGTCCACCAAGTCGCACTTGTTGAGAAATACGACCAGCGCGGGCACGGCTACCTGGCGAGCCAACAGGACGTGCTCGCGAGTCTGAGGCATGGGGCCGTCCGCCGCTGACACCACGAGAATCGCCCCATCCATCTGGGCCGCTCCCGTGATCATGTTCTTGATGTAGTCCGCGTGACCGGGGCAGTCGATATGAGCATAGTGCCGCTTGTCACTCTCATACTCGACATGAGCCACCGCGATGGTCACCGTCTTGGTATCGTCTCGGACGGTACCGCCCTTGGCGATATCCGCATACGATTTGAACTGGGCCATCCCCTTTTTCGCTTGCGTAGCAATAATGGCGCCCGCGAGCGTCGTCTTGCCGTGATCGATGTGCCCAATCGTGCCGACGTTAACGTGCGGCTTCGTTCGTTGAAATGTCTCCTTAGCCATCGCTTCTTACACCTACGTTTCAAAGTGCGACATAACGTTTCACAACACAACCACAGTGGTTTACGCTTTCATCCCGCTAAGCTTACACGCACGTGCTCGCTTCGTCGAGGTGGCGTCTGCCGAGAGCTGCTGACGGGAGTCGGACCCGTGACCTCGTCCTTACCAAGGACGCGCTCTACCGACTGAGCTACAGCAGCCAATATGTTAGCGTATCTTCCCACGGCTCGCTACGGCCCATCGGCTGCTAACGAGAGCGGGTGAAGGGAATCGAACCCTCGTCTTCAGCTTGGAAGGCTATTGCTCTACCATTGAGCTACACCCGCACACCCATCCAATTCCCGCTCGAACCTGCAAAACAAAACAAAAACCATATTTAATGGGGGGTGCAGGATTCGAACCTGCGAAGGCTTAGCCAACGGATTTACAGTCCGTCCCCTTTGACCACTCGGGTAACCCCCCCCGAAACAAAAACTTTCACGATCTGGGAGTCACGCCCGTAAGCCAAACGTGGACCAAACTCGCGGCCCGACTCGCGGCCATCCTGCCAGACAGCACACCCACCAGACGCTCGCCCAATGTCCCCGAACCCCCCTACCATCTATCTGGCTTTGTATCCGGCTCTGCTGTTTACTGGGATCGCCGCCTAGCCTCTCCCTACTAACTGCCCTTAACTGCCCTTGCAACTTCACTCTTTGCCGCTCCCCGGCTCAACACGGACGGAGCCAGCGGAGGGACTTGAACCCACGACCGGCTGATTACAAATCAGCTGCTCTACCAACTGAGCTACGCTGGCTGGCAAAACAACGAAGGCCAAGCTCCCCGCTGTGAAAACGGGTTAATATACCGAGACGGCGGATTCACGCAAGATGCAAACGAGAAAAAACCGCGCCGCGGCACACAGGGAGCCCCGAATCGAGAGGGTCCCCCATGCTGCAAGCAGCATGAAATCCCCTCGCATGGCGGCTATTCTGGAGCCTCGATCTTCTCACGCTCCGCTTCTTCCCGCAGTTTGTGGAGGGCACGTGCCTCGATCTGCCGGATGCGTTCTTTGGTGACCCCCAGCTGAACCCCCACTTCCTGCAGCGTTTTTGGCTCTTGGGCATGGTTCAAACCGAAACGGCTGATGATGATCCGCTGTTCGCGATCATCAAGGCGAGATAGGATACGCTCAATCTGCTGTTCCCGCAAGTGCTGGGCGCTCTCCATTTGACGCGGAATGGCCCGCTGGTCCTGCTGGGCATCAAACATTTCGTCCTGACTGGTCCGAAATCGTTCGCGGTGCTTGAATTCGTCGGGGATCGTGCGGGCAAAGTTGCGCATGACGGCCCAGGTCGCATAGGTGCTGAACTTGTTGCCCCGAGCGTAGTCAAATTTGTCGACTGCCCGCATCAGGGAAACGTTGCCGTCGCTAACCAGACTAAAAAAATCGTCGCTCGCGCCGACGTGCCGCTTGGCGATCGACACCACCAACCGCAAATTCGCCTGGACAAGACGATTCTTGATTTTGACCGCCTGTTCGTACAACTGCTCAATGCGATCCATCAAGCTGTTCGTGGCCCGTGCCGGTACCAAATTCGCGCGCAGTTGATGCGCTCGGTACTTCAGATAATTGTATTTTCGGAACAGATGATGCTCCTGTTCGCGCGTCAACAGCGGCACGTCGTACAAGGCTGCCAGGTACGAAGGCAACCCGGAAGGAATGCGGGGAGGTCTCCCCGCGTCATCGCCGCAAGGCAACGGTCCCAAGATCACCTCGTCCGCATTCGGCTGATCGAAGTCCTCGTTATGCATGTGGTCCAGAGGCAGTTCCAGCAGTCGCCGAGCTCGCGTTTCGTTGATGACTCGGTAGATCGATGTGCGAGTCCGGCCGAACCGTTCTCCCAAAGCGGCTACGGACTGACCGCGACGGTGGTCTCGATAGATGCTCTCCTTCATCTCGTCCGTCAAGGGACCGCTGCGTTCGGGAAACAACGCCAATTCCGGGTGCTTTTCGTCAAATAACTTCAGCGTGTACCGCACCGCCTCGACGCTGCGATTCAATCGTTTGGCGATGCGGCGGGCAGCTTCGGCTTGCCCCGCACCCGCGCGCACCAGCCGACGAGCCCGGTTGATGATCTCGGTGCGCTCCTGCGATGTCAGCTGAGTGAACTGCTCGCCGCGCTGGATCCGCGCCACGTGCCTGCTCATGAACCGCTCGACACTGCTCTGCAAAAAACCGACACGTTTCTTCCCGCCGGAAAAAACGAATCGGCGGCTGACCAATCCCAACTCGCGCCAGCGGGAAATCGTCTTCGTCGAGACGCTAAACATGCGGCTCAAGTCCTCGACGGTATGCACGGGCTCAGGAAAATCGGTCGCGCGAATATTCGCGGCGTCCGAGACGTCTTCGACGAATAAGCGGACGTCATGCCGAGCTTCCTCCCCAGTTACCACGGACTGTGGAGAAGCATCCGGCCGATAATCGGTGATCCGATAACACAGATACTCGTAGCTGTACGACTTGCCCGGATCCAACTCGCCCAACAGCCGTTCGGCGCGTTCGACTTGCTCCAGTTTTTTCGCGCGCGGAGCGAACCGAACCTGCTGGTCCCGCAGTTGCTTGATGACGTGACTGCGATATGCGGAATGCATGGCTGCCCTCTTCCATTTCCGGAACCTGCGGCGTTCCCTGCGGCTCCCACCGCGCCAACAGATCCCCCTTCGCCTTGGCGTTTTCCCCTTTCATGGGGGAGGATTCCGACGCCGAACGCCCCATGTCGAGGGTTCAGCCAACCGATAGTACGCAATCAACGTGCCGCCGGTTCATCAAACCAATTAGTCGGAAAAAAACGCCAAAAGTTCGCGCGATGCGGGCCGAATCCTTCCCACGCTGCTCGCCTCGCCCCGTCCCCAGCTCGCGGTTTCGCAACGAACCACCATAAAACAACTCAACCGAACGAACCGCTTTGACCGATTTACCGATTGCGCAAAGTTTTCTGCCGATATCGGAGACGATGTGACATGCGTGCTAACGGTTTCCAACAAACTATAGTCGATGGGATTCGCGAAGAATTGTCAAGAAAATTCCGGCGTCGATGCCTGATCGGATGGTCGATCCCGCGGTTTGCGCTCGCCGTATTTGCGGTCTTGCTGTCGGGCGCAAGTGCCTCCGAAGAAAAAAGTTACGACCTGACTTACAATCTGAATCCAGGCTCCATTCAGCAGGTTCAGGCCGTTGTCGAAGTCCGCGGGGATTTGTTGATCGAAGGGGGGGACAGCAACCAGCAACAAAAACTACCAATTGTCGTCAGCGGGAAGGTCTCTTACGACGAACAGCTGCTAGCAGTCAAAGATGCCGACGGAATCCGTCGTTCTGTCCGGCATTACCGAGATGCCGGTGCGGAAATCAAAGTGGGACAGGGGCTCGTTACGCCGCAATTGAATGCCGAGCGGCGAATCCTCGTTGCCCAAATCGACGCTGACGGAGCGACGCTGTTCTCCCCCCTGGGCCCGCTGACTCGAGACGATCTGGAGTTGGTCGATATCCAAGGCAACAGCCTTGCCATTTCCGGCTTGCTTCCCGACCGGCCGGTTCGCGTGGGAGAACCGTGGGAATTAGACCGAGAATCACTGGCCATCCTGCTCGGACTGGAGACAATCACTCGCAGCGATGTCCAAGGGACGCTGGAGAAACCGGAAGGCCCCACGGCGATCCTCACCATTCAGGGATCGCTCGAAGGCGCCGCCGAAGGCGTCGCGTCGAAGATCGAGATCAAGGCCAAGGTCAATTTCGACTTGACTCGCCGTGCGGTGACTTGGCTGGCCGCCAACTTCCGCGAACGTCGCGAAATCAGCCACGGCGAACCCGGATTCGACGTCACTGCCCGCCTGCGGCTAGCCATCGAGCCCCAAACCGCTGTGGAAGCGTTGAGCGAACAGGCCCTTCGCGATTTGCCTCTGACGGTCACGGCCGGATCCACGCTTCTGCAGCTGACGCCCCAAAAGAGCTTCTTTCGTTTGATTCACGACCGTCGTTGGCGGGTCATGCTGGACCGCCACGATCTGTGCGTGCTGCGCTGTGTCGATCGCGGGGACTTGATCGCCCAATGCAATGTCTCGGAACTCGCCGAGGCCGAACCCGGCAAACGCTTGGCGCTGGAAGGCTTCCAGGCCGAGGTGCTGCAGGCGCTGACCAGCAACGCAGGCCAGATCGCCGAAGCGTCCCAGAGCACGTCGGATGACGGTCTCCGGATCCTCCGCGTCCAGGCCACCGGGATCGCCTCGGAAGTCCCGATCGTGTGGATCTTCTACCACCTCTCGAACGAGCAAGGTCGCCAGGCCGCGCTGTCGTTTACGCTGGGAGCCGACGCCCAGGAACGATTTGCCGAGGGCGACCGCACGCTGGTCGAATCCTTCGAGTTCACTCCGCGTCCACAGCCTCAGGAAGCCAAACGGCCGAATCACCTCTCCCCCACGCCGCGTTCCTGACGCGGGACGCAGGACGCGGCGGTGGCTGCGACGCCCATCTCGAATTGTCTCTTCAAGGAGAGATAGCCGCCTTGTCGAACCCCGCGACCGAGTCCCAGAAGAACTGGCGGGAGGGGCTGAGCGGGACTCCTGGCGACGGCATCTTGTGGTTTCTGCGAATACCGGGACAGCCTCCTAGGGGGAAGGCAGCTTTCGGCCAGAAGCAGGCTCTGGAGCCGGCCAGTTCAAATGCCGGTGAAGGAACGCGAACGTGCCTTCGCCGTGGATGCTGTGTCCGCCTTGGAAGAATTCGATTTCCGTGCGATCTGCCAGACCGAGCTGGGCGTACAACCAACGCACTTTCGCGTACTCATGAGCGACCCAGGCATCTCGGCCGACGAGATCCAGGTGCCCGCGTTCGACCATGAACGGGCGCGGGATCATCAGGTAGGCCATCTCCGCATAATCGAACGTCTGCCCCAGGTTCCAATACGGCATCTCCCACTCGATGGTCCGCATAAAGCTGAAGGGCTGATCCGTGGCGGCGACTTTCGTGGTCCACTGGTTGAAGTCGCCCGAACAGATCGCCAGGCAGTATTTCTCCAGGATGGGGGGGACTCGCATCGCGGTTTCGCCGCCGTAGCTCAGGCCGTAGAATGCGATTCGCCGGCCGTCGACGAAGGGCAGCGTGTCGAGCCACCGCAAGAACTGATCGTGTTGGGCGATGATAAACGAAAACAACGACGCCTGGATCGTGTTGGCCTTGCGGCTGAGCCAGCGGTAGCGGTCTTCGCCGCGGTACAGATTATGCGGCGCAAAGGTGATGAATCCCCGTTCCGCGAGCCGCGCGGCAAAGTTGTTGTAGGCCGGCACGTCCCGGTCGAGCGTGTCGCGCGGTACGCCGTTTCTGCCGTGCTGACAGACCACGACGGGCCGCCGCTCGCCGGGCTTCAAGTCCTTCGGCACGACCAAAACGCCCCAGGCGAAGATCTCCGGCCACACATCCAGCACTACATCGTAGGCCGTCCAGTGGTCCGTTTCCGCGATCTTGCGAGTGCGCGGATGGGGCGACTGCAGCGGCTCGTCAAAACGGCCCATGCCGTCGGTGTGGAAACGTTCGCGGAACCCGCGGGCGGCGTCGGCAAATGGAGGGGCGGGATGCACCGGGTGCGTCTTCTGCGTGCTCCAACGCAATTCCGCCAATTCGGGTATCGCCGCGTACAGGAAGAACCGGTCTCGGATCTGTTCGGATGCTCGCACCAACGACTGTACGTGCTGTTCGAGTTGCCGCACGGTCTGGTGATGCCGCTGTGCGGGCTCGAACCCGCGCCGGAGATCAACCGGCACGTCCAGCGTTCTTTCTTCCCCATCCCATTCCGCACCGAGACGCTGGAGGAACTCGCGCAGGGCCTCCGTCGAGCCGGGCCCTACCGGCTGGCCGGCGTCTCCGACAACCAGCGTTGGTCGGGGAAAACCCGCTAGCTCCGGGATTCGCCGAAACTCGGCCAGTACGCCTTCGGCCTCGGGCGTCTTCCAGTCGCCCTTGTGATCCGTGATGGTGGCCACACGACTGTGTTCGATCACCAAATGCCGCGGCAGCACCAAGGACGCTATTTCCGCATCGCCGAACCGCCGCAACAGGCTCCAGACGTTGCGATAAATCGGTTCGGCCCAAACGCGTTGGCGGCAGTCGAAGTAACCGCTGACCAAGACCGCAGCGATACGCGGATCGAGGGCGGCCGCGTAGAAGGCGAGCAAGCCGCCTTCCGCATGGCCGGCCACGCCGACCGGTACCGCATCGCCGTATTGCTGCCGGAACCAATCGACGGCGGCCAGGATCTTCTGCACCTCGTAGCCGATGATGTGCCGGCCCATGTGAAAGGCCTGGCGGTAGATCCACTCCCGCCAAGTCTGCCGCGTGCTCTGAAGCTGCTTGTCCGCGGTGTCCAGCGGACGGCGCTGCACGAGTACGGGGATGACCACTTCGCAGCCCTGTTCAGCCAGTCGCCGCGCGAACTGGTTGGCGGCTTCGATTCCCGGCGCCAGCCCGAGCAGTTGTTCCGGGGTCTGATCGGCGTCGGACAGCGCCACCACGTAAGCGACGGCTGGCCGCTTGGGTTGGACCAGCAGGCCCTCTGCAAGAACACCGTCCAACACGGACCAGCGCACTTGAAAAACACGATACCCGGATGTCTCTGCGACGAGCGCCGCCCCGGTGTCGTCCCCGTAACGTTCCATCCTCGGTGCGGATCGTGGATCGACCGCGCCGAGGATCTCTCGCAAGCTGTCGCGGTTTTCGGTGATTGACGCTTCGTAAGCCTCGGGCGAGGTCGCATCGATCCGCCAGTACCCGCTGCGGCCTCGCGCCGCTTCGGTGATCTTGCGCTCCACAAACTGGTGTGCCCCCTCCATCAGCCGCGAGGAGAGATCCTCTTCCGACCAATCGAGTGCCTGTGTGCCTGGCAAGGGGGCCCGCGTGGCCGAATCCGCGGCTGCCAGAGGAGCGACCGAACCGACAGCCAGGCATATCAGCCCGACACAACAGGAAATCCCTTGATACACTTCTGCTCTCCTCCCAGCGGAAAGAATCGAAACCATCGCCATCTGCCTACGGCGAAGCGGGGAGCAGGGCGCCACGGATCGGTTCGCCCCACTTCCAGCTTTTCCCATCATAGTCGATGAAGTCGCCGTCGAACGGCGAGTAGCCCAACGCCACTCACTTTGCGTCCGGACATCGTAAGCCGCAAGTCGCTACGCCGGGCGTGGGGGATCAAGCAACCACGGATCGCGGAACCGCGAACGAAACAGGTTGCAGGGGAACGACACGATTTGGAAGGCTGAGAAATATCCGTGGGTCCGCTTTGCCATCCGTGGGCCATGCTCGGCGGCGGACCAGGCAGCGAGCAGGCGATTTCTCGGCCCTGTGGTTTGCCCGGCGAGCGATCTTGTGCATAATGATGTGGTGCCAAGGCCCGCTCGGCTGTGCTGCTCACGGTCGCCAGAGCCCTGCTATCGTTTCACTGCGACATTTGCCTCACCTTGGGAAGGGATCATGCCATGAAAATTCTTACCCGGACACACATCGCCGCGGTGTTGGCCATCCTGGTCTGCAGCACTGCCGTTTCGGCCCAGCCCCCCGCCGAACCGAAATCCGCCGGCGCGGCGAAACCCGCTCAGGAGATCAAGCTGTTCGACGGCACGTCGCTGAAGAACTGGCAGATCCTGGACAAAATCGACTTTGACGGCCACGGCAAGGTGGAGATCCGGGACGGCGAACTCGTGCTGAACATGGGCCGGCCGATGACGGGCGTCAAGTGGAACGGCCAGGAATTGCCGCAGACGAACTACGAGATCACGTTCCAAGCTCGCCGGATCGAGGGCGGCGACTTTTTCTGCGGCATGACGTTCCCGGTAAACAAATCGCATTGCAGCCTGATCCTGGGCGGCTGGGGCGGCAGTCTGACCGGCTTGTCCTGTGTGGACGGTTTCGACGCGTCGGAAAACGAGACCACCAGCTCGATGGTATTCAAGGACAACCAATGGTACAAAGTCCGGCTGCGCGTCACCGCGGAGAAGATCGAAGCCTGGGTGGACGATGACCAGCTGGTGGACCTCAAGATCACCGACCGCAAGCTGTCGCTGCGCTGGGAGATGGATACCATGCCGCCGCTGGGCTTCGCCACCTATGCGACCGGCGGCGGGTTGAAGAACATCGTCATCAAGCGGCTGTGACGGCCTGCGGCTAACTTGGCAGACCGAGTTCCGACGTTTGGACCAGCAGGAACTCGGAACGTGCCGACCTAGGGAGCAACTCATGACGCCCGCAATAACCGAACCACTGGCAAGCGGCTTGGTTCCTGTCTCTGCGGTTCCGCCGCTGGAGCCGGGCGATCGGCTGACGCGCGAGGAATTTGAACGGCGGTACGAGGCGATGCCGGAGTCGAAGAAAGCGGAACTTATCGAAGGAGTCGTCTACATGCCGTCGCCCGTTCGCGTTCGCCGTCACGGTCGTCCTCATGCCAGAATCATCGGTTGGCTGATCTACTACGAAGCGCAAACGCCGGGTGTCGAGGTGGCCGACAATGCCACAGCCCGGCTGGATTTGGACAACGAGCCACAGCCGGATGCGATGCTGTACATCGCCCCCGAGCGCGGCGGACAGGCACGGATCGGGGCGGAGGATTATATCGAGTCGGCGCCGGAATTGGTCGTCGAGGTGGCCTCCAGCAGCGCGAGCTTTGATCGGAATACCAAGCTGCACGTGTACCGCCGCAACGGCGTGCTGGAGTACATCGTGTGGCGCGTCATGGACAGTCAGATCGATTGGTTCGTGCTCCGTGGCGGCGAATACGCGAGGCTGGAAGCCGACGCCGGGGGCGTGGTCCGTAGCGAGCGGTTTCCCGGCCTGTGGCTGAACGCTCGGGCCTTGCTGCAAGGCGATTTGGCCGCCACGCTACGGACGCTCGACGAAGGCTGCGCCAGCGCCGAGCACGCGGCCTTTGTCGCACAGCTCGGCGGCGCCGCTTAGCCCCCGGCCTCCGGCGATTACATCCCATCCAGCAGGGAGAGGCTGTCCGAGTGATCGCACTCGGGATAGTTCTCGCAGCCCAGGAAAAAGCTCCGCGCACTCTGGCGCACCGTCAGAGGATGTCCGTGCGGACACGTCATGTTCTGTAATCGCACCTTGAGTTTGGCGTCTTCCAACGACAGTCTACGGGAATAGTCGCACTGACGCAGCTGCGTGTTCGTGCAGATCAGAAACCAGCCCTCTCGCGTGCGTTTCATGACGAGATCGCCGGTGGCGCATTCCGGACAGAAAAAACGTTTCGCTTGATTCGGATCGACGGCCTCATCGGCCAAATGCGAAAAGCCGATCCGCCAGATGACGCGACTCACGTTGGGCGACTTGACCACCAGCCAGCGACGTCGCCAGGGCAGGCAGACGCTGCCGCCTGCCAGGAATACGGGCGGCACATCCACAGCCCGCCGCACGATGAAATCACCATCCGGCACGGGTGCGGAACCATCGGGGACGACCAGCAGTTTCCGGCTGGCCGGCACCCGCGTCAGCACGTTGGCAACGTCCGCCATGTTCGCGATCCCGGGTCTGTGCGAATAGATGGCCGGATGGCTCTTCTGGCCCGAAAACTCGAACTGCGCCAGAGAGTCCGTCGCTTCCAGATCCTCGATGACTTCCTCGCAGGACAACGGTTCGATCCCTTGTCCCATCTCCCGCACGACACGCCGCCAGAAGGGCATGGCGGTCGCCAGGGCGTCGAGCAGCGGGCGGCTGCCGATAACGATCAATTGATCTTTCGCCCGGCTGATCGCCACGTTCAACAGCTTTTCGCAGTTCTTGTCCCGGAAGAACGCGACCAGCTTGTCCGGGGCATGGGTGGTCAGGTCCACCACGACCGTCCGGGCTTCGGAGCCCTGCGCGCGATGAATGGTGCTGGCCGAGATCCGCCGTCCGGACCCGTGCGTTTTCAAGTCAAAGGCGAGCGCGGTCAGCAGGGAGCGCTGGGGGCGAAAAGGTGTCAACAGCAGCAGCTCCTCGTGGTTGAGCAACGGAGCCAAGGCGTGCAGGATGGGCACCACGGCAAGATGGTAATACGACTTGTCCCGGACGGAGTAGTGTGTCGTTTGCCATTCCCGCGGGATCTCCACGAATTCGATGGCGGGGCCGCTGGTGTTTCGGCCGTGCTGCAGCAGCCCGTGATAGGTGAGGCGGCTGACGAACTGGCCGATTTGGTTCGTCATGCGGTACTGGGTGCGCAGCAGACGCAGCCTTGTTGTGCAATCCTCGCTGCCCATCTCGACCCCAAACCAGTCGTACACATTCTGACCGAACCATTGCTGGGCGTCCGCGGCCTTGCTCTGCACAATGGGCGGCAACTGCTGGGGGTCGCCGGCGTAGACGATCTGGGACTTGGCCAACAGTGCAGCTGCCAGGGCGTAAACCACAGAGACCATCGACGCCTCGTCGACGACCACGACATCGAATCGCTGTTCCCGCAGCTCACGGTCCAACACCATCGTGGCCAAGGTACAGCCAAGCACGCGGGCCTCGGCGCGCGTCCCCGCGACGGACTTCGACACGAGATCGTTGAACTCCCGCAGCACGCCCTCGTAGCGGGCTCGCTCTCGAAACAGTACCGCCAGCTGTTCGCCGGACAAGTTCCGCTCGGCGATCCGCTCGGTAATCCTCCGCAGCCGCTCTTGGGCTTGGGCCACCTGCCTGGCCAGGATGATATTCCGTTCCAAGACGCGCCCGCTCTCGGTGAACTGGCTCAGCACCGAGTCCAACGAGGCGCCGAGTCGCAGGATCCGCTTGCGATCCGCAGGTCGGGCCTCTGCCAGGACCGCCCGCATCGCGACATCCACGGCGGCGTTGGAAGTGGAAACCACCAGTACGGTCTTGTTGTTCCGCAGCCATTGGGCGATCGCTACCCCCAGCGTCGTCGTCTTGCCCGTGCCGGGCGGTCCCCACAGCAGATGCAACGGCGTGTTGGCCATCTCGGCCACGGCGGCCGCTTGCTCCTGGTTCAACTCGCCCAGTGGCACCCGGGGCAAATCGGGCAGTTCCGGAATCTGCTTGCGCAGGACCAGCCCGCCGGGCGTGCCGACGCTCGCCGCATGCTCTTCGATGAATCCGGCCAGCGCCCGCAAGATGAAACTTGGATCGAACGAGACGCTGAGCAGCTTGGCATCGGTCGGCAACGCCTTTTCGCACTCGACGACCAGCCCCTCGTCGTCGGAGTGGATCACCACCGCCGCGATGGTTTCCCGAGGATTGCGAGTCTGGAACGAGACGGCTTGATCGACGGACAGGGAAACCGGATTCGACGATACCAGCCGGTAGACGAACTTGCCAGGCGCGTCCCCCAAGCTCTCGATCGCGTCGATGTCCAGGGAAGTGCTTCTTGCGGACTGCGATTGAGCCGCGATCTCCTGATGGATAGCGGCGGCGATGGCCTCTCGGAGGTTCGGAGGTAAAGACTGGCCGTCGTCGGAATTCAGCTTGGGCACGGTTGCACTCACGATCAAGGCGTCGCACGACGCTTCCTGCTGGCGAATCCAGGGCAAGCCAAGCGGCCACGCCGACCGCCTGGCCCGTTTGATCGCCCTTGAATGGTCTCAAGCTGAGATTATGGCGTCTGACGCGGCGGGTGCAAATAGTCCGTTTGACGCTGTTTTCCCGTTCGTCGCCCCTGTTCTGGATGTGTTTTGCGAGACATGTTTGTCACGTTGGGGTTCTTGAGTTCTGGGGGCAGTTGTGTATTCATCTCAAATTTTTCGGTGGGAATCGGCGCTACGTCGCTCGTTGTGATCGACGAGCGGGTGTTTATCATGGGCTGGGCAGACGGTCACGATACGCTGCGATGCCTGGCTGCGGACCGCCGACGGGAGATTTGGGTCGCGGCCGAGCGTTCCCAGGCCGGACACGATGGCGCACGGCAAGGCGCCCCCCCAGGTCTGCTGGCCGTTGCTGAACCTCAGGCAGTACGGCTGGCAGGCTGGAATGGAGCGGTGGAGGTGAGCGCAAAACACGCCGTCATCACGTTCCTGCCCGCCTCGCGACGGTAGTAGATTTCGTCTGCTAGCGAGCGGACCATGTGGATGCCCAAGCCGCCGATGGGGCGATCCCCGGGAGCGAGCGTCAAGTCGGGAGTCGCCTGCTGCAGGGGATCGAAAGGCGCGGCCTCGTCGACCACCTCCAGACAAAAGAACCCCGGCCGACAGAAGCAGGCGACTTCGGAGTCGCCTTGGCCCGCCCCGTAGGCATGCGAGACGTGGTTGACCAGCAGCTCTTCCAGAACCAGCTCGATCTTGAGCAATACCTCGGGGCCAGCGTCGGCCGCTCTGGCCGCTTGGTCCACGAAACTGCGAAAACGGTCCAGCGAGGCGAGTTGCGCGGGTAACCGAAGTCGTTTCACGATCGCACCTCACGCCTGGGCGGCTGGCGTATCGAGCGCATCGACGATCTTGAACATCCGCAGGAAGCCGGAGATATCGAGCACCTGTTGGACGATCCCGTGGGCACCGGCCAGAGCGAACTCGCCGTCAACGGCAGCCACCGACTTGGCTGCGGTCAACACGCCGCGCAAACCGGCGCTACTGATGTACTCGAGAGCTGCGAAATCGAGCGTCAAGTTCCGCTCGCCCGCCGCCAGGGCCTGCCCGCAGTGGGCTTCAAACGCGGGAGTCGTGACGGCATCCAGGCGTCCCGAGATGCGCACGACCAAGGCGTTGCCGTGCCGTACATTGGTAAGTTGCATAACAGAAGACCTTCTCCGTAGTTAACCAGCGGGTATCGTCCCGCTCCCATGTTTATAACACACATCACCGAACGAGGGAAAGAGGATCTGCGTCTTGACCCTCCTGCGCACGAATCTGACGCAACGGCGTCGCCCCTGCTTCCAAGTATAAGAACCGACACGGATTCCCAGATGCCACGCGTCTTCGCCGCCGGCTGCCCCTTCCCGCCTCGTGTTCCTCCTTAGCCGAGAGGCACCAGGCTCATCGGGTTGGGAAACAGCTCGGCCAGCTCCGCCAGGTCGTCCGGGTGCCCGTAGCCGTCCAGGTTGTCGAAATCCTCGGTGAGGATCCGAGCGAACGCGTCATAGCGCAAAGCCTGGATGTGCAGGTGCGGCGCCCAATTGCCGTTGTGCGGAGGCCCACCCACTTCCGCCAATACCGTTCCCGCCGGAACGCGGCTGCCGGGCTGGACCGCGATGTTCTGGAGATGGGCATAGATCAGTACGACCGCCGGCCAAGTGTCGCTCTCCGACGGCAGGTCGGGCTTAAGGAAAATCCGCTGCCCCCAGCCGCCGTCCAGGTCGCCATCATCATCCACCAGTACGACCGCGGCGGCGCACTGCGTGACGAACGGGGTGCCCTGGGGCACATGGAAATCGACGCCCAAATGGATGAAACCACCACGCTGCTCCAGATAGTTCCCCCGCCACAGCCGCGAGCGATCCTCGAGGTATCCGCCAAAGGACCAGGCGACGCCCAGCCGTGCATGCAGTCCGTCGACGAACTGCTGACAGCGGGTCGGGTCCAGCAACGGGCTGCGCGGCCCCCGGCCATGCACTCGTTCATACGCTGCGATCCAGGCTTCGGCTTCCCGATTCAGGTCGACTTCCGCGAACTTGGCGCTTGCCAATGTGGGAAACAACATGAGACACGGCACCCCCTTTCCTCAGGTTTCGCGATAAGGATCAAGCGTTTGGATATACCGGCAGATCTCCTTGGCCATGTCCGATTGCAGGTGGATCTTGTCGTAGTCGATCGCGACGTTGTTCAAGTACTGCAGAATCAACGCATCGCCGAAGCGGCTGCTGGGCAGGATGCCGGCGAAGAAGAAACCCCGTTTTTCCAAGTCGGCGGCGTGGTGGTAGGTCCCCGGATCCTCGAGATTGAGAAACAGATTGATGCAGGCGATCTGCCGCAAGCAGAAGCTTCGCACCAACCGCTGGATCTGTTTGACCACGTCCGCCCCGAGCGTCTTGACGAAGATCCCGACACAGCTTTCCAGTTCGTTGCACGACGACTCGATCTCCCCGAGCTGATTCTGCGGTGGCGAGTCGTCGTCCGCGACCCGATAGCGATGCCCGGTTACGCCCAGATTCTGGTACAGCCGCTCGACGATCGCCCGATGGTGCTCGGGCACGTACAGGTCCTTGGCTTGCGGGGCCTGGAGGTACTTGAAGCTCAGGGCCACGCTGATTCGCTGGGAGCTGTCCCCGGCAATCCCTTTGAATTTCCAGGAATTCGGACTGGTGGCCAGGAGCAGGCCGCAGTCGTTGATGCCGTACCGCATCATGGCTTTCTGAGTGAACACGTGATTGGCCACGGCGTAAGCGTAGATCCCGGCCAGCGGCCGTTGCTTGGGGCAGGCGAACAGGTACTCGATCAGGTGTTTGAAGATCCCCTGGCCGCGATACTCGACGTTGACAAACACGAAGGTCAGTTCGGCGATATCCTCCTCCGCCGACTGGTAGAGAAGGGCGGCATGTCCCATGAACCGGTTGTCCTCGGTGACGGCTACGGCGGAGATCATCTCGCCGCTGGCATTCAGCGAAACGAGCCGGTCCGGATAATAAATGTGATCGTCGAAGAAGCTGTAACCGTGGGATTTGTAGGCGCAGCGGGAGATCTCGATCGCCTCGGCGGGATCCAAGCCACGGACGGTATAGGGAATCTGTTCCTGAATCACCTCCGGCTCAGAACTCTCTCGCGGCTGCGCCGCCACCGGCACGTCGTCCTCCGCTGCGCCCGCGCGGTACTTGATCAGGATCGTCTGCTTGCCCCCCGGACCCAGGTTCTCGAACCTGACCTCATCCATCATCTGCCGAATCAGATGGGTGCCCAGCCCCTTGGCCGGCATCGCTTGCAAACCTTCGCCGGGCCGATAGTCGCCGAGCTGTCCGGGATCGAAGGGAATCCCCGTTTCGTGGACGACAATCTTGATCCCCCGCGGAATCCGTTCGCAGGTGATTTCCAGCGGTTCGTCACGCTCGAAATGCTGCCCGTGGGTGATGACGTTGACGAACGTCTCCTCCAGAGCGACTTCCATTTCCAACAGGTTCTTTCCCGCAAAGCCGTCGATGACGGCCGTTTCCCGGACGAACGCCTGGGCCAAGGGCAAGTACGAGGCATCGTGGGGCAAAGTCAATTTCACGAGTCGGCGATCCATAGCGTAGGTGATTCCTTGTTTCAGGCAGAGCCATTCTTGGACCGCGTGAAACTTAACGTTTCGCCGCGCCTCGTGCAACGGCCCTGGTGCCCGACCATATCGGGGGAATCCCCCATTGGCCGTGGCGTTGGCGGGCGGTATCTTCACTCTGGTTGGAACCGTTGCTTGTTGCGAGGATGTCGATTGGTCTGCTGCGGAACAATCGTCGCAGCGCATCGAAGTGATGCATTCCCCCCCCTGCACGCGATCTCGCGTCGATCATAGGCGTCTACTTCAGGAAGACCGTTTAATTCAGGAAAGCGTAATCGTCGCACGCGGCCAGGCAGGCTCTCGGCGTTCGGTACGAGGTCTCGAATGAATGTGAAACGCGACATCACGACGATCTTCGGTGGCATGGGGAATTCGCCTGGGCCGGTGCTGCAGCGTCTGTTTCCACCCCTCGCGGCCACCCTGCTGCTGCTTGTGGCCGGTGCGGGCGTGCTCCTATGGAAACAACAGCAGCGGCAACTGACCGAGCAGATCGCCCAACAGATTGCCTCGACCAACCAAGAATTGCGAGTGGACTTAGAGAACCAATCCACCGGCTTGGGCATCGCCCTGCAGGCCATCGTCGCCTCCCCCGCGGTGCGACAGGCCCTGCACCATGGCGACCGCAACGACCTCCTGGCCGTTGCGCAGCCCATTTGCGAGGCAATGACCGGGGAAAGCCGCTTCAGGCATTTCTATTTCCTCGACCCCCGGCGCGTCCGCCTCCTGTGCTTGCAGCAGCTGGAGCACCGTGGTGACCGCTCCGATCACTTCACCGCCCGCGAGGCCGAACGCACAGGCCGAACGCACAGGCCGGACCGCGTCCGGCATCGAACTCGAACCGGAGGGCATCTTTACGCTGTGGGTGGTGCGGCCAGTTTTTGCCGACGGCATGCTCATCGGCTATGTGGAAGTGGGCAAGGACATCGAGGACATCCTGCAAGCGCGGCATGACCGGGCCGACCTGCAAGCGCTCGTGACCGTCCGCAAGGATCGGGTGAACCAGCAGGCCTGGCACGAAGCCATGCGGCAACTCGGCCGGGAAGCCGACTGGGAACGCCTGCCCCACCGCGTCGTGACCTACGCCTCCCAGGGGCGTTTGCCCGAGGGCTGGGAAGCTTGGGCCGACGCGGAGCAAGGAGCACCCTCGTACGTCGGCACGGGCCTGGAACTCAACTCTGCCGGAAAGACCTGGCAGGCCTCCGTGACGCCCGTGCCCGACGCCTCGGGCGATGAGGTTGGCGAACTCTGGCTGCTGCACGATATCTCGGACCGAAAGGCGGCTTTTGCGCGCCAGGTGGCCCTGGGCGGAACTGCCGCCGCAGCCCTGCTGACGCTGCTGCTGGGCTTGGCCTTTGTGCTGCTCCGCCGCACCGACGCGGCCATCCTCGCCCAGGACGCGGCCCTGCGGGAGAGCCACGCTCGGTACGACCAGTTGGCCGAAGAGAGCCGCACGGTCACTTGGGAAGTGGATGCCGAGGGGCTCTACATTTATGTCAGCCCTGTGTCCGCGTTGGTTTGGGGCTACCTGCCGGACGAACTGGTGGGCCGGCTGCACTTCTATGACTTGCATCCGGAATCCGAGCGGGAGGCGTTCAAGCAGGCCGCTTTTGAGATCTTCCGGCGGAAGGAGGCGTTCATCAACTTGGTCAACATGGTCCAGACCAAGGACGGCCGGGTGATCTGGATGTCCACCAACGGCGTCCCGGTCCTGAATCCCGATGGGACCCTGCGGGGCTACCGCGGCAGCGACAGCGACATCACCGAGCAGAAACGAGTCGAGGAGACGCTGCGCATGAGCCGCGAGCAGTTTGAGCTGGCGGTACGCGGTTCGAACGACGGCATCTGGGACTGGAACCTGCGGGACAACAGCCTGTACCTTTCGGCGCGCTGGAAAGGACAGCTCGGTTATCGGGATGACGAGCTGGAGAACACCTATGCGACGTTCGCAGAACTGCTGTATCCGGAGGATCAGCCGAAGGTCATGGACTACGTGCAGCGTTACCTGAGCGGCGAGATCCAGGACTACCGCATGGAGTTCCGAATGCGGCACAAGGACGGCAGTCTGCGCTGGATGCTCGCCCGGGGAATGGCCGTACGAAACGATCGGGGGGTTCCGGTCCGGATGGCTGGTTCGCACACGGACATTACGGATCAGAAGAAGGCCGAAGACGAGCTGCTGGTAGCGAGAGACCGGGCCGAAGCGGCCAGTCGCGCCAAGAGCGACTTTCTGGCCAACATGAGCCACGAAATCCGCACGCCCATGAACGGGGTCATCGGCATGGCGGGGCTGCTGCTGGACACGGAACTGAACGAGGAACAGCGGCGGTACGTCGAGACCCTGCGAAACAGTGGCGAATCCCTGCTGGCGCTGCTCAACGACATTCTGGACTTGTCCAAGATCGAAGCGGGGAAACTCGAACTGGAGATACTGGACTTTGACCTCCCTGCCCTGCTGGACGACTTCGCCGCCCTGCTGGCGCCGCGATCGCAGGACAAGGGGCTGGAATTCATCTGTGCGGCCGCGCCGGACGTGCCGGCCGCGCTGTGTGGCGATCCTGGCCGCCTGCGTCAGATTCTGCTGAACCTGGCGGGAAACGCCCTGAAATTCACTTCGCAGGGCGAAGTCGCCGTGCGAGCCAGCCTGGTCTGGGAAACCGAGACGGACGTGCTGCTCCGGTTTTCCATCCAGGACAGCGGCATCGGCATTCCGGCGGACAAGCAAGAACTTCTGTTTCAGAAGTTCTCCCAGGCAGATGTCTCGACCAGGCGGCACTACGGGGGCACCGGCCTGGGGTTGGTCATCTCGAAGCAACTCGCCCAGCGGATGGGGGGAGAAATTGGCGTGAGCAGCGAAGCCGGACGGGGCGCGGAGTTCTGGTTCACCGTCCGCCTGGGCAAACAGGCCGCGGGCAGGCAGAGCACAAGCCTGCGGGACCCTGGCCCGCTGGACTCTAGCCTGCGCGGGGCCCGCGTCCTGATCGTGGACGACAACGCCACGCAGCGTGACGTGTTGCTGGCCCAGTTGGCGGCGTGGGGCCTGCGTGCGGAGGCGGCGGCGGACGGTTCCACGGCCTTGCACACGCTGGCGCGCGCCCGGGCGGTCGGCGCTCCCTTCCGGGCCGCGCTGCTGGACCTGCAGATGCCGGGTATGGACGGAGCGACGCTCGCCCAGGCCATCCGTGCCGACCGCACCCTGCAGGCGACTCGCGTGGTGCTGCTGAACTCGCTGAGCCAGCGGGTCGACGCCCGGCGTCTGGAAGAGCTCGGATGTGCCGCCTGCCTGGCCAAGCCGGTGCGGCAGTCGGAACTGTACGATTGCCTGGCGACCGTGCTGGCCGAGACGGACGCCGCCCGCGTGGCGCGACCCCGCGTCGCGTACCGCTCGCGTCACGCGCTCCACGAGTTGCGCCGGGGCGGGGGCCGCATTTTGCTGGCCGAAGACAACATCACCAATCAGTTGGTGGCGCAGGGCGTTCTGAAGAACCTGGGCCTGAGCGTTGACACCGTGGCCAACGGCCTGGAAGCCCTGCAGGCTCTGACCTCCCTGCCCTACGACCTGGTCCTGATGGATGTCCAGATGCCCGAGCTGGATGGCTTGGAGGCTACCCGCCGCATCCGCGATCCGCACTCCCGCGTCCTCAATCCCCATGTGCCCATCATCGCCATGACGGCGAATGCCATGAAGGGTGACCGGGAGCAGTGTCTGGCGGCGGGCATGAACGACTATGTCTCGAAACCACTCGTCGCCCGGACGTTGGCCGCGGCGTTGGACAAATGGCTGCCGCCGGACGCTCCTCGCACCACCGACGAGCTGCGCGAAGCGGCCGCCAAACCGGCGGCGGTTTCCGCTGCGGAGCCGAAATTGCCGGTGTTCGACAAGGCGGGCATGCTGGACCGATTGATGAACAATACGGACCTCGCCCGCAAGATCGCCGCGGTCTTTCGCCAGAACATGCCACAGCAAATCAAGGCATTGCGGGGCTACCTGGAGGCCGGGGACGGTCCGGACGCTGCATCTCAAACGCACTCCATCAAGGGTGCGTCTGCCAACCTGGGCGGCGAGGCCTTGCGGGCGGTGGCGTGCGCCATCGAGCAATCGCTCGAGGTTGGAGATCTGGCCTCGGCCGCAAGGCGTCTGGCCGAGCTGGAAGCCCAGTTCGACCGGTTGCAGGAAGCCCTGCAGCGCGAGTTGGGTGGAGACGACGATCAAGGGGGCGCGGGACAACCACCCGAGCCCTGCTGTCGGATGTGAGCGAACGTGGTTGCTGGTCATCGACCAACGGGAGCCTTGGTAGTTAGCGGATTCGCCCGCGTTGCTTGCGTCGGACGGAACCAGAACTGCGCAAAAACTCCGTTGGCCAGGTCACAACCGGGTTGCGGAAGGAACCAGGTGGCGTTAGGCTTTGGACCATGCTACAAAACGTGAAACGTGTCGCGTTATCGTTGATCTTGTTGGGCGCCGCGGCGCTGACGCTGTTGCTGTCAGACCTGCACTCGCGAAACCGGGGTCAGCCCGACGGCGCGGGACAGCCCGCCCAGACGCGGGTGGCGATCCTCAAGCACGCCTCCAACATGCTGCTGGACGACGTCGAACGCGGGGTGCTCGACCAGTTGGCCGCCGCCGGCTACCACGACGGCGAGCGCATCAGACTCGACCGATTCAGCGCCGAAGGGGATCTGCCCACCGCCAATGCGATCGCCAAGCAGGTGACGGATGGCAGCTACCAGATGGTGATCACGATCAGCACGCTGTCCCTGCAATGCGTGGCCAACGCCAACCGAGACGGCCGGGCTGTTCACGTGTTTGGCGGCGTGACGGATCCGGCCGGGGCGGGCGTGGGGATCCAGCGGATGGACTCGACGGACAAACCGGCGTGGCTGGCAGGCATCGGGACCTTTCAGCCGGTCGAACAGATCCTCCGCGAGGCGCAGCGGCTCTGGCCGGGCCTGAAGACGGTCGGCGTCATCTGGAACCCGGCCGAGCGGAATTCGGAGACCTGCACGATCAAGGCCCGCGAGGTGTGCGGCGCGCTGGGCCTGCAGCTGCTCGAAGCCACCGTGGACCAGAGCAAGGACGTCCGCGAAGCCGCCGATTCACTCGTCGCCCGCGGCGTGCAGGCTTTCTGGACGGGCGCGGACGTCACCGTGCTGAACGCGACCGCGGCGCTGTGCGAGTCGGCCCTGCGAGCCAAGATCCCCGTGGTCTCCAACACCAGCGGCCAGGTTCGCGAAGGCACGCTGTTCGATCTGGGCGCGAACTACCGGGAGGTCGGCCACCGCATCGGCTCGATCGCCGCGTCCATCCTGGACGGGCAGGATCCGGCCACGATGACGATCACGAACTTCATGCCCGAACGCGTGATGTTGAACAAGCAGGTTCAGAAAAAGATGCGCGACCCGTGGCAGTTTCCCGCAGATCTGGCCGCCCGTGCCGAGCTGATCATCGGCGAGGATGGCAAGATCGAAAAGGAGGTCACGGCCACCGAGGGCTTGACGTCCTCGCCCGAGGCGCCGGCCATGCCGAGCGGCGCGGCCAAGCCGGCCGCCGTGTCAGGCGCAGTGTCCGCCGCCAGGCGGTTGAACAAGCGGTGGCGCATCCAGCAGGTGTCGTACACCGAGTCGGTCATGGTGGAAGAGGCCATGCGCGGCTTTCGCGACGGCTTGCAGGAAGCCGGGCTGGTCGAAGGCCAGGAGTTCACGCTCAAGACGCTCAGTGCCCAGGGCGACATGGCCACTCTGGGATCGCTGTTCGATTCCGCCCGGACGGCCGGGACGGATCTGTACGTCGTGTTCAGCACGCCGACGCTGCAGGTCGGTCTGCAAAAAGTCCGCGATACGCCGTTGCTGTTCACCGTGGTCGCCGACCCGTTCCTGGTTGGCGCGGGCAAGTCTGATTCGGAGCACCTGCCGCACGTGACGGGGGTCTATACCCAGGGCGCCTATCGCGAGCTGGTGGATGTGCTGCGGACCCACTTCCCGCAGATCAAGCGGGTGGGCACGTTGTTCTGTCCGGCCGAGGTCAACTCGGTGGCGAACAAGGACATGTTCGTCAAGGAAGCGACCCGCGGCGGATTGACCGTGGAAACGGTTCCTGCCAACCAGGCCGGCGAGTTGCCGGATGCCGCCCTGTCCCTGTGCAGCCGCCAGCTGGACGCGGTGGTCCAGGTTGTGGACAACCTGAGCGTCACCGGCTTTCCGACCATCGCTCACGCCGCAGCCCAGGCCCGGTTGCCGGTGTTCAGCTGTGTCAGCGACAGCGTCCGGCACGGCGCCGTGCTAGCGGTGGCCCGGGACTACTACGACGCCGGACGCGAAACGGCGTTCAAGGCCGCGCGGGTCATGCGCGGCGAAAGCCCGGCGCGGATCCCGTTCTCGCCGCCGGCCACCTCGCAGATCGTCGTGAACCTGAAGAACGCCCAGCAGTGTCGGCTGAGTATTCCCGCAGCGTTGTTGCGGGCCGCGCAAAGCCTGACCGACGACACGCCACGTTAGACCGAGCCACCCCCATGGAAATCACTCGTACGGCCGCCGCCGACTATGTCGAACTCAAGCTGAAGGGTCGCCTGGATGCGATCTGGAGCGACCACGTCGGGCGGGCGCTGGCCGAGTGCGTGCGGGCGGGCGAACATGCCTTGGTGCTGGACATGGCCGAGGTGGATTACATCAGTTCCGCCGGGATCCGGATCCTGGTGATCTACGCCCGCCAGCTCAAGGCGATCCATGGCCGGCTGGCCGTGATCAACGCCTCGTCCAACGTGCGGACCGTACTGCAACTGGCTGGACTGAGCGCGTTCCTGCAGGTCGGTGTCGGTCCCGCGCGGCCGGCGGCCGAACAGGCCACGGGCGTGTTCGCGCTGGCGCAGCCCGGCACCCAGGCGGAGGTGTACGAGCTGGATTCCCAAGCCACGCTGCAGGTCGCTTGCCTCGGCGATGCGGCAGAGTGGCTCTCGGGCCGCGCGTCGCCGACGGCCTGTACCGGCGTCGACTTTCCCGTGCCGGCCCTGGGGCTGGGCCTGGGGGTGCTGGGCTCGGATCCGGTGATTGCCGGAGAACGTCTGGGCGAGTTCCTGGCTGCCGGCGGCGTCGCCGTTTGCCAACCTGCCGACGGGACGCAGAAGCCCGACTACATGCTGTTGCAGGGCGCCCTGATGCCGACGGTGCAGGTCGCTTACGGCCTGGTAGGACACGGCGGCTTTCGTCGCTTGCTGCGGTTCGACAAGGGCCCGGAGCAGACCAGTGTGCCGCTGAGCGCGGTGGTGCGGGCCTGCCTGGAGGCCGTCGCCAGCGATGCGGTCGGACTGGTCATCGTCGCGGAAACGGCGGCCTTGATCGGCGCCTCGCTGCAAAAAACGCCCAGCCGCCCGGCGGCCGAGCAAGCCCGCAGTATCTTCGCATTTCCCGATGTCCGCGACTGGCTGAATTTCACCGCCGAACCGGCGTTCGCCAACACCACCAGCTTGATCGTCGGCGTGGTCGCCACGGCTGCGGGAGCAACGCGGCTGCCGCTGCTCAAGCCGCTGATTTCCTCCGGAGAACTCCACGGCCATCTCCATGCAGCCGCGTTTCCCTATCGTCCGCTCCGCAAAGGCCGGGTCGAGTTGGCGGCGACCGTCGGGCCGCTGTTCGAGAGCGAGCAGGTGTTGGGCCTGCTGCACCTGTTGAATGATTGGCGGATTGTCAATGGGGCCGGCGAAAGCCGGTTCCTCCGCGGCGCCTGCTGGTGCGCACCGATCGACGCCTCGCCGGCCGAACCGCCCCCAGCCAGTGCCGCTCTCCGCGAGACGGTCGAGTGGTAAGAACACGAGAACCCCCGGGACAGCCATGAACCTCTTACTGGGCGCTTTCACCATCGGACTGATCCTGTCGCTGTTGGCGCTGGGGATCTATATCAGCTATCGCGTGTTCGACATCGCCGATATCACCACGGATGGTTCGATCACGCTGGGGGCCTCGATCTGCGCCGTGCTGATCGTCCGCGAAGTGAATCCGTTGCTGGCCACGCTGGCCGGCTTCGCCGGCGGCCTGGCGGCAGGCACGGTCACCGGGATCCTGCAGGCCAAGTTCAAGATCAATGCCCTGCTGTCGGGCATTCTGGTGATGACCGGCCTGTACTCGGTGAACCTGCATGTGATGGGCAAGAGCAACGTGCCCCTGCTGTCCGGCACCAGCTTGACGACTTGGGCCGAGCGGCTGGGGCAGGCCTGGTTCGGCCAACCCGAAGTCGACCTGTTGGGCTGGCTGGTCAGCGCACGGGATCTGGTTACGCTGCTGGGTGCGCTGGCCATGATCGGGACCGTCGGCCTGGGCTTGTACGTGTTCTTCCGCACCGAGCTGGGCACCGCCATGCGGGCCTCGGGCGACAACGCCCAGATGATCCGGGCGCTGGGCGTGAATGTCGAACGGTACCGCATCATGGGCCTGGCCCTGGCCAACGGGCTGGTCGCCCTGTCCGGAGCGTTGCTGGCCCAGTATCAAGGCTTTGCCGACGCCCAGATGGGGATCGGCATGGTGGTCTGGGGCCTGGCCAGCGTGATCATCGGCGAATCGCTGACCGGCTCGCGGAGCCTGGGGCTGGCGATCTACGGGGCCGTCGCCGGGTCCGTGCTGTTCCGCTTGTTGGTGGCCATCGCGTTGCGTTGGGGATTGAACCCGAACGACCTCAAGCTGGTGACGGCCCTGTTTGTGTTCGCCGCGCTGGTGCTGCCCCAGTTGCTGCAGCGCCGGAAACGGTCCGCGGCGGCCGCGGCGCCACGCCGCTAGTTGGAAAGGCAAGCCATGCTCTCTGTCCGCAACGTGTACAAGACGTTCAACCCCGGCACGGTCAACGAAGTCCGCGCGCTGCGCGGCGTCAGTTTGGATCTGCCGGAAGGAGCCTTCCTGGTCATCCTGGGCGGTAACGGCTCCGGCAAATCGACCTTGCTCAACGCGGTGGCCGGCTGCTTCCGACTGGACGAAGGCGAGATCCACCTCGGGACGCATCATGTCACCCGCTGGCCGGAACATCGTCGCGCCCGACTGATTGGCCGCGTGTTTCAAAACCCGTTCACGGGCAGTGCGCCCAGCATGTCCATTGCCGAGAATCTGGCGTTGGCGGCCCGCCGGGGCCTGCCGCGCCGGCTGGGCTGGGCCATCCCCAAGGGGCTGCGGAACGAACTCCGCGACCGAGTCAAGGAACTGGAGATGGGCCTGGAGGATCGACTGGACAACGCGATTGGCAGTCTGTCCGGCGGCCAGCGTCAAGCGCTGACACTGTTGATGGCCACCTGGCGGAAACCCGACTTGTTGCTGCTGGACGAACACACGGCGGCCCTGGACCCCAAGAGTGCCGACCAGGTTTTGCGCGTCACCGAGGCGATTATCAAGCGTCACAAGCTGACGACGCTGATGGTTACCCACTCCATGTCCCAAGCCGTGAATCTTGGCGACCGGATCCTGATGATGCACAAGGGCACCGTGGCCTATCGGTTCGTCGGCGCCGACAAGCGACGGCTGAGCGTCGAGGACTTGCTGGGGCGATTCGAAGACCTGCGGCGGCGCGAGTTGCTGGACGAGACCGCCGCAGCACTGCTGGAAGAAACCTACGTGTGAGCATGGTCCGAGGAGGATCGGTTGGGTATCGAGTGAGCGGCAAGGCGCTAGCCGCCGGTGTTTTGGACGGTTCCAAACCGGTGGCTTGCGCCATTCCGCTCGCCTGTTTCTCGAACGCTGCTGAGCGGTCCCGCCCGCAAGGCGACAGGCACACGGTTCTTGCCATTCCCGTTCCTGCCATGGGGTCTTTCAGCGCAACGTCGACAGGTCGCGGTTTTCAGTCAGCCCGCGCAGGGCGAGGGCGATGCGTTGGTGAGTGAAACGTTCCAGGTCGGCGCCGGTGCTGCCAGAGCCGATCAGGAAGAAACTGTCGCTGCGGCGAAAATAGCCTGCGCCGACTCGGATTACGGCTTTCACAATCATGTTCCGCAGCAAGTGCAGCCAGAATCGCGGCAGGTATTGCTCCGGCAGCGGACGGACGCGGGCATAGCCGGCCAACGCTCGCTCGATGACCGGGGCGTCGTAGAAGCAGCCCAACAGCGACAGGTCGTCCAACGGATCGCCGGAGATCGCGTCGTCCCAGTCGATATAGGCGGCGATGTCCGGCGGTGTGCCGAGGATGTTCCACAGCGCCAAGTCTTTGTGTACCAGGCAGCCCTGCGCCAGAGCCAGCAGGTGGCGATGGGCGTCGACGGCCGCCAGCACCGCGGCGGCTTGCATGTCGGTGAAGAATTCGCCAGCGACCAGAAAGGCAACGTGCCGGTTCAGATTGAGTGTATAGTAGTCCGCATAGGAAGCGTGCAGGCCGACGAGTTGGCCTTGCTCGCGCGCCTGTTGGACGCTGAAGGGGCCGAAGCCGGGCGGGTGGATGTCCTGCCAGCGCGCCACGGCCTGGCCGATCGGCTCGGCGACCTCTTCCAGCGACAGCAGGCCCTGTTTGTGCGCCTGGTTGAGGTCGGGGTGCGGGACGTATTCCAGCACTTGCCAGGCGAAGCAAGCGGTCGCGCTGCGGCTGGTGTCGCAGGCCAGTACGCGGGGCGCGGGAACGTGGCGAGCGCGTACGGCGGCGAGGACCAACGATTCGACATCGAAGTAATTATCGCCTTCCGGCCCGTCTTCGGTCCGCACGAAAGCCTCTTCCTGGCCGAGCGTGAGGCGAAAGGTGCGATGGTTGCCTTGGCCACCGGCGGGCCGCAGATGGAGGCGAATGCCGGGAAAGTGTTGTTCCAAGGCCCGGCGCAACTGCGATTCGTGCAACGCGTCGTTCGAGCGGACCGCGTCGGTGCCGTGAAACGCGGCCGACCGGTCGCATTTCCAGTAATAAATGCCGTGGCGGTCCTGCGATGGGCTGGGCGTCTGCATGAGAATTGGCTCGTGTGGCGAGGAAAGCGGGGTCTTGCTGCGGGCGTTGCAGGCCCCTATCCGGCTCAGACGTACAGAATTCAATTTTCGCGGTCCCTAGTCCAACCACGTGGAAAACCTTCCCCCGCGAAAATTGAATTCTGTACGTCTGAGCCCCGGCGCTAGACGATGTGCAGCCACTGCCGGTCGCGACTGACAAAGCCTGCGGGATGTGGTAATCTCTCGTCGAGTGTTTGACAAGCACACGAACGGGGTTGGGCACAGGAGCATTCCGCCGTGGTTGATTCGCAAGCGTTCGCGTTGGGGGGGTGGGATTACGCGGCTTTCGTCGCGTATTTCCTGGGCCTATCCGCTGTCAGTTATTGGTTCGGCCGCAACGAACGGGGCAGTACCACGGACTATTTCCTGGCCGGCAAACGTTTGCCGTGGTACGTCGTCGGCGGCTCGTTCATCGGCTCGAACATCAGCACCGAGCATTTTATCGGGATGATCGGCGCGGCGACCGTCTACGGGATCTGTGTGGCGATGATGGAATGGATGAACGTGGCAACGTTCTCGCTGCTGATCTGGTTCTTCATCCCGTTCCTGCTGGCCTCGCGGGTGTTTACGATCCCCGAATTCCTGGAGAAGCGGTTCAGCTTGTCGCTCCGCCAGATGTTCGCGGCGGTCACGGTAATCAGCAACGTGGTCGCGTTCCTGGCGGCCGTGTTATACGGCGGAGGCGTGGCAATCGAGAAGCTGTTCGGCTTCGACCTGTGGCTATCGATCATCGTGCTGGGCGTCGTGGCCGGCGGTTGGGCGATCTACGGCGGGCTGTCGTCGGTGGCCTGGGGCGATCTGTTCATGGTGGTCGTGATGGTTTGCGGCGGGTTGGCCGTCACGCTGTTGGGACTGAACGCCTTGGCGGGCGACGGTTCGCTGGCCGACGGGTTTCGCGTGATGCTCGAGCGGAATCGAGCTGCTAGCGGCGCGTGGTCCGAGGCCGTGGCGCTGCATGTCCGCCAACTGGCCGGCACCGACTCGTACAATCGGTTGTCGGTCTTTCAGCCGGCCAGCCACCCGATCGTGCCCTGGACGAGCCTGCTGTTGAGCATCTTTTCCATCAGTGTCTGGTACAACGTGTTGAACCAGTTCATGATCCAGCGGGTATTGGGCGCCCGGGACGGCTATCACGCGCGGATGGGCATCGTGTTCGCCGGCTTTATGAAGGTCTTTCTGCCGGCGATCGTCGTCTTGCCGGGGCTGATTCTGTTTGCGTTGCATCCGGAGTTGCTGCTGCAGCCTTGGGAGGATGTGCGTCCGGCGGCCGATCGAGGCTACATTCATCTGTTGCAGACGTTGATGCCCATCGGCTTGCGCGGGCTGTTCTTGGCCGGTTTGTTCGGAGCCATCCAGTCGACGGTCAACGCCGTGTTGAACTCGACGGCCACGGTGTTTACGCTGGACATCTACCAGCGGTTGCTGCGGCCGGGCGCGAGCGACAAGCACCTGGTCAACGTCGGCGTGGTTTCGTCCATCGCGATTCTGGCGATCGCCATCGTGCTGGCCGGGTTCATCGGCCGGCTGGGCGGCGGATTGTTCATCTATATTCAGACGTTGTACGCTTTTTTTGCGCCGCCCTTTGCCGCCGTGTTTCTGTTGGGGATCCTTTGGCGGCGCGTGAACAGCTGCGGAGCGCTGACGGCGGTGATCTTCGGATTCGTCTTCGGAATTGCCATCAAGTTGTATCTGGAAGCGGTGGCCGACCATCCGGCTTGGCTCGAACCCTACGCGAACCAGGCCGCGTTGAACTGGCTGCTGTGCTGTCTGGTCTGCACGGCCGTGAGCCTGGCGACCGCACCGCCGCGTCCCGAGCAAATCGGGGGCGACGTCACGATCGATTGGCGGAAGCTGAACATCTTTGACAATCTGGGGACGACCTGGTACACGAGCGTCGTCACCTGGTGGCTGCTGTTCGTGGTCCTGATCGCGGGGCTGTTCGTGTTGTTTTCGGGGTTGGTGTTTTCGACGGGGTTGGGATAGTATCTGCAACGCGGCCGGGAGGCGGGCGTGGATCTGGTCCTGGCAGGCGGCGCGGCGGAAGTTGCTGGGCGCGACGGGGTTTACGTCGAATCTGGCGTTGCTGGCCGGGACCCTGGACAACGTGGCGGCACGAAGAGCGTCAACAAGTGCGGCCTGGGCGATGGCGTCCTGGCCGTCCAATTGCTGTTCGATGACTGGCACAGCATGTCCGTCGTCCGACCGTGGTGAAGCGGGGCGAGCATCTTTCTTGGCGGTATTATCTTGGCGGTATGGTTGAAAATGCCTCGCCGGGGACGTACCATACGGTTCTTAGACCTGAACTATAAGGATCCGAGGGCCTTGGCATGCGACTGCGAGATCTGCTCGATGAAGCCTCTGTGAAAGTCGGCTTGGAATCCCTAGACAAGGAAGAGTGCATCGAGGAGCTGGTCGATGTCTTGGTACGGGCCGGGCGGATCGCCGATCGCGCGGGGGCGCTCAAGACGCTCCGCGAGCGCGAGGCGATGGCGACGACGGGAATTGGTAAAGGTGTCGCTCTTCCGCACGGCAAGCACGATTCGATTCCGAAGCTGGTTGCCGCCATCGGCACATCGCGCGAGGGAATCGAATTCGACGCCATCGACGGCGAGCCGGTCCACATGGTCGCGCTCCTGTTGGCCAGCAGTGATCAAACCGGTCCGCATTTGCGCGCCATGGTCGAGATCGCCCGCTTGGTGCAAATTCCCGGTTTCTATCGGAAAGCGTTGGAAGCCAGTACGCCTGCCGAGTTGCTCGGCCTCATTGACGCGGAGGAATAACCTTGCCTGACGGACTGCCGATGCATGATGTGGTCAAGCTGGTGCTCCAGGCGGAAGGGGAGGCCCGACGCATCCTGAACGATGCGGAGGCCGAGGCGGAGCGGCTGGCGGCGGAAGCCCGACGCCGGGCTCAGGAGATCGTTCGAACCATGCGCCGCGAGACCGCCGAACAGGCTGACACGATCGTCACCACCGCCGAGCAGGAAGCCCTGCGCGAAAGGCACCAGCGGTTGGCCCAAGCGGCCGCCGAAATCGAGACCGCCGTCGATTTGGACCCGCCGTCCGCTCGGGCGTTGGTCGAAGCCGTAGTACGCTGCGTCAATGGAACGTCGTAGCCCGCTTCCAACGAGTATCCTCATGGTATCCGTACTCCCTGTCGATCTCGATTACCTTGTCGCCCGGCTTCACGGGCGGCGTGGGTATTTGGCCGAGGCCGATCGGCTGAACGGGTTGTGCCGCTTGCGTTCGATGCCCGATCTGGTGCGCGCGTTGTCTCCCGGGGCTCGCTTCACGACGGTTGCCGAGTTCCAGCAGGGGCTGATCCTGCAGATGGTGAGCGAGTTGGCGGATTTCGCGTCCCAGCTGGCCGGCTCCGGAGCGGCGCTGATGGCTTGGCTGCGGGTCCGCGTCCAGGTCGAAAACCTGAAGGTGCTGGCTCGGGCGTTTGCCACGGGCAAGACCAGCGAGCTGGCGCGGCAGTACCTGGTGGCGCTGCCCGCAGATCTGGGGTTGGACATCGAGGCCCTGACCGACGCCGACTCGTTCGAATCGTTCCTGACGGCGATGCCCTCGGGCGTATTGCGACTGGGACTTGCCGAGGCGGCCGCGGCCTATCAGGACATGCCGCGGCCGATCGTGTTGGAGGCGGCCTTGGACCGCGCGTATTTTCGCGAGCTGTTGAAGCGGACCAAATCGCTGCCCTCGGAAGCCCGCGGCGATTCGCTGAGTATTGCCAAGCAGGAGGTGGACACGTTTCATCTGATGCTGGTGGCCCGTGGGCGCTTTACCTACGGCCTGTCGGCAGAGCGACTGGCGAGCCTGCACGTCGGCGGGGCTGGCATCTCCCACGAGCGATTCTGCCGGATGCTGGACGCCGGCAACTTGCGGGAAGCCGCACAACTGGCCGTGGGTCCGGTCCTGAGCCGCTTGCCGGAGGACGAGGAAGGGCTGGACGCCGCCACCTTGGAGACGCTGGCCTGGAACCGCTATCTGCGGCTGGCCCGCCGGGCGTTTCGGAACAATCACATGGGACTGGGTGCCGTCGTGGCCTTTACCGCCATCCGCCGCATCGAGGTGGCGAACCTGATCACGCTGTCCGAGGGAATCCGGACGGACATGGAGCCCGACGTGATTCGCCGCCGGCTGGTCCCCAGTGATGAGGAGGTCCACCGTGTTTAAGCCTGCACCGATGGTCCAAGTCAACGCGCTGGTACTGCAACGGGATGAACGGGCCTTGCTGTACGGCCTGGGCAGAGCGGGGGTCGTGCATCTGTCGCGCACCGCGGCTGGTCCGCAAACGGCTCCGCTGGAGCCCCCGGACCACAGCCAGGATCTGGCCTGCTGCGACGAGTTGCTGCGGCGGATCGAAGCCGTGCGTCGCGCCCGTGGCGTGGCGGACCAGCTGCCGTGCGAAGGCTCCGCCTCGCTGACCCTGGATCAGGTGGACGAACGATTGCAGGGCATCGAACAAGCGGGGGACGAGCTTGCGCGGCGGCGCACACAGCTGGAGCAGCAGTGGGGGCAAGTGGCCGTGCTGCTGGACCAGATCTCGGGCTATCAGGATGTGGATTTGCCCTTGGAGCAGCTTGGCAGCTTCGCGTTTCTGCACTTTGCCGTCGGCAGCCTGCCGGGCAAAAACTTGGAAAAACTGCGGACGACCAGCGAAGAGAACGTCGTGCTGCTGCCGCTAAGGCCGCAGGGCGAGCGGCAGCCGATCGTAGCCGTGACCAGTCGCAAAGGCCGTTTTGCGATGGAGACCACGCTGCAGCAAGCCGGTTTTCGCCACGAGAAGCCTCCCGTCGGAGAGGGCGGCGACGTCAAGACCCTGATCGAAGAAAGCCGTGTGGAACGAGGGCGACTGGCCTCGGAACTCGAGCGGGTGCGCGACCAGCAGCAACGCGCGGTCGTCGAGATCGCTCCCGAACTGGCGCAGCTGGAATACGCGGTGCGTCAGGAACAGGCGATCCTGCAAGCCGAACAGCACTTTCCGCACACCGAGACCGCGGTGCTCGTCACGGGCTGGGTGCCTGCCGAACAGGCCGATGTCCTGGTAGCGCAATTGAAACATGTGACCGGCGAACGCTGCGTCATCCACCTGGAGAGTCCCGATCACGTCCCCGTCGATCAGATCCCGGTGCTGCTGCGTCAACCCGGGTGGCTGCGGCCGTTCGGGACACTGGTCACCGGTTACGGCCTGCCCGGATACCGCGATCTGGAGCCGACCTTGCTGGTGGCCGTCAGCTATATGTTGATGTTTGGGATCATGTTCGGCGACGTCGGGCACGGCGCGGTGCTGGCCATCGGCGGGTTCACCGCGATGATGGTCTCCCGCGACCAGAAGAAACGCGATTACGGCCTGTTGGTGCTGATGGCCGGGATCTCCAGCGCGCTGTTCGGGGCGGTATATGGCAGTTATTTTGGGATTCCGTCTCTGCATTACTATGGCTTGTGGCACGACCCGTTGCACGACCCGGTGGGGCTGATGGTGGCCGCCATGGCCGTGGGCGTGTTAATGATCAGCCTGGGCGTGGTGCTGAACATCATCAACGCCTTCCGGCGCGGGGAGTTTCTGCACGGGGTGTTGGACAAGTTCGGGATCGTGGGTGTTGTCTTCTACTGGGGCAGCCTGGTCCTGATCGTGAAATACTCGACGCTCAGCGAACTGGGCTTGGCGGGAATCGTCCTGGTCATGGTGGTCGTCTTGCCGCTGTTGGCGATGACCTTGAAAGAGCCGCTGCAGTATGTGCTGAGCAAGCGTGCCGGGCACCTGCCTCATGCCAACAACCTCGGCATGGCGTTCATCGAGTCGGCGATCGAAGCGTTTGAAGCGACGCTGGCTTACTTGGCGAACACGATCAGCTTCGTGCGACTGGCGGCCTATGCGATGAGTCATGCGGCCATTCTGATGGCGACGTTTGCGGTGGCCGAGGCGATTGCGGACACCCCCGGCATCGGGGACGTGCTGTATGTGATGATCGCCATTTTCGGCAACCTCGTGGCACTGATCCTGGAAGGGGTGGTGGTCGCCGTCCAGGTACTGCGTTTGGAGTACTATGAGTTTTTTGGCAAGTTCTTTTCGGGAAGCGGCCTGCCGTTCAGGCCCTTCTCGTTTCTCGGCAAGGAAAAGGAGGTATCGTGATGCATTTACGTTGTCATCTCGTCGGGGGTGCTCTGGCCGGCCTGTTGGTGTTCGGCACGGTGGCGATGGCTGCCGGAGACGTCGCCGCCGCGCCGGATCCGACCGCCCGGCAAGGCACTTTCTCGATGACGGAAGTCTATGTGGCGATCGGACTTGCCACCGCGGCAGCGCTGACGGCTTCGTTCAGCATTCTGGCCGCTGCCTATGCCGTGGGCAAGATCGGGTCGGCGGCGCTCGGCGCGGCGGCGGAGCATCCCGAGTTGCTGACCCGCAGTCTGCTGTTCGTCGCCTTGGCCGAAGGGCTGGCCGTTCTGGGCTTTGCTGTGGCCATGTTGATCGTGATGAAGATTCCAGGATCATAAGGCAGCCTGTCGGTTGCGAAGGGTGGCGCGGTGAAGTTCTATTGCATCGGTGACGAAGACACGGTTCGCGGGTTCCGGTTGGCCGGGATCGAGGGTCAGGTCGTGTCCGGTGCCGCCGAAGCCGCCGCCGCCCTGCAGGCTGCCGTCCGGCGAAGCGGTTTGGGCGTGGTGATTATCACCGACGCCGTCGCCGCGGACATCCGTTCCCAGGTGGACGCGATCCGGATGGAGTGCGAGCGGCCGCTGCTGGTCGAGGTCCCGGGGCCGCAGGGACCGATTGCCGGCCGCAAGACGCTTCGCCAACTGGTCCAAGAGGCGGTGGGGATCCGCATCAGTCAGGAAGAGGAGAGCACATAGGTGAACCGGTCCGATTCCAGTTCGCACGAAGTCCTGCGAGAAGAGATCTTGGCGGACGCGGTGCGCCAGGCCGAGCGGATGGTCCGCAAGGCCGAGCGCGAGGCCAAGGCGTTGGTTGCCAAAGTCACGGACGAGAGCGAGCAAGAGCGTCGCAGCAAGCTCGCCGCCGCCGAAGCGACGGCCGAGCGTCAGCGCATCTTGACGCTGGCCACCGTGCCCATCGAGATCGGCCGCTCGCGGGCCACGCGCGTCGAGCGAGAACTGCTGGCGCTGCGCGATCAAGTTCGCGAGCGGCTGCTGGCCCGGCAGGGCTTCGCGTACGGCGAAACCTTGGAGAGGCTGGCTGCCGAGGCTTTGGCGCGGATGGAGGGCGACGCGTTTGTGCTGGAGTTATCGGCAAACGACCTGCAGCAATTTGGCGCCAGCTTGGCCGGCGCCGTGGCGGCGCGTGTCGGACGCCCGCACGTGACCTTGACCGTCAGCGACGAGCCTGCCAAGATCGCGGGGGGCGTGATTGTGCGCGACCCCCAGGGACGGCAGATCTGGGACAACAGCCTCGCGGCTCGCCTGGACCGCCTGTGGCCGTTGCTCCGCAACAAGATCGCGGAACATCTGGGACTTGACAACCGTGCGGAACCATCCGGAGGGCCATCGTGATCTCGCCCGTAAACCAAGACAACGCTGCCGTTTCTCGTGTCAGCGGTCCGATCGTGACCGCCACCGGCATGTTCGGCGCCCAGATGTACGAGGTCGTCGAAGTCGGAGACGAGGCGCTGGTGGGCGAGATCGTCCGGCTGGCGGGCGATCGAGCGACGATCCAAGTCTACGAAAACACGAGCATGCTCAAGCCGGGCGCGCCCGTCAAGCGGACGGGAGCCCCCTTGTCCGTCCAATTGGGACCGGGATTGGTCGGGAATATCTACGACGGCATCCAGCGTTCGCTGCCCGGCATGCAAGCGATGAGCGGCGCCTGGATCGCGCGCGGCGAAAAAGTCCCGCCGCTGGACGCCGAAAAACGCTGGGCCTTCGAGCCTGCGGCTCAGGTCGGTCAGCCCATCGCCGGCGGCCAGCTGCTGGGCGAAGTGCCGGAGACCGCGCTGGTCAAGCATCGTGTCCTGGTTCCGCCGGACGTCTCGGGCACACTGCGGTCCCTGGCGCCCGCGGGCCAATACACCATCTGCGACACGATCGCCGTGGTCGACACGCCCGCCGGACCTCGGGAACTGACCATGGCCCAGCGCTGGCCCGTTCGCAGCCCCCGGCCGATCCGGCAGCGGCTGCGGATCTCCGAGCCACTGGTCACCGGCCAACGGATCATCGACGCCCTGTTTCCCATCGGCAAAGGCGGCGCGGCCGCCATCCCCGGCGGCTTCGGCACCGGCAAGACGATCACCCAGCATCAGTTGGCCAAGTGGTCCAATGCCGACCTGATCGTGTACGTCGGCTGCGGCGAGCGGGGCAACGAGATGACCGACGTGTTGCAGGAGTTCCCCAAGATCGAGGATCCCGTCTCGGGACGGCCGCTGATCGAACGGACGATCCTGATCGCCAACACCTCGAACATGCCCGTCGCTGCCCGCGAGGTCTCGATCTATACCGGCATCACGCTGGCCGAGTACTATCGCGATCAGGGCCGTCATGTGGCCGTGTTTGCCGATTCCACCAGTCGCTGGGCCGAAGCCCTTCGCGAACTGGCCGCCCGCCTGGAAGAGATGCCGGCGGAAGAAGGGTTCCCGGCCAGCTTGGCCACGCGCCTGGCCCAGTTCTACGAACGAGGCGGCGCCGTGACCACCCTGGACGGTCAACAGGGCTCGATCACCATCGTCGGCGCCGTCAGCCCGCCCGGCGGCGATTTCTCGGAACCGGTCACCCAGCACACCCGCCGCTTTATCCGCTGCTTCTGGGCCCTGGACACCGAATTGGCCAACGCCCGCCACTATCCGTCCATCCACTGGCTCCGCTCGTATTCGGAGTATGTCGAGGACGTCCGCCCGTGGTGGGAACGACGTTCGCCCGAATGGAGCCAGCTCCGGCAGGAAGCGATCGAGGTCCTGCAGCGCGAAGACCGCCTGCAACAGATCGTCAAACTGGTCGGCCCCGACGTCCTGCCGGATACCCAGCGCATGATGCTGTTCACCGCCGAGATCCTCAAAGACGGATTCTTGACGCAGAGCGCGTTTGACGAGAAAGACATGTACTGCCATCCGGACCGACAGCTGGCCCTGCTGCGGCTGATCCTGACGTTGCACCGCCGGGCCAGTGCGGTGATCCACGCCGGCGCGCCCCTGGTGCGGGTAAGGGAACTGCCTTGCGTGCCCCAGATCATCCGCGCCAAAGGGGCCTACGGCAACGACGAACTGGAGGGCCTGCTGAAACTCGAACAACAACTGAATCAGGAACTGGAGGAACTGGAGAAGGAGTACGTCAGACCGTAGTCGTCCCGGCTCCCGAACAGAACGTCTCAACCCCCTTCGCGCGAAAGAATATAACGTGTCGGATCTGCAATTTGACATCCAAGACCGCGGGCTGCAGTACGTCGGTACGGCCAAGATCGACGGCCCGTTGGTCGTTGTCGAACGTGTCCGGGATGTCGGCTTCGATGAGATCGTCGAGATCCTGGACGCCCAGGGCAAGGCCCGTTTGGGCCGCGTGCTGGATATCTCCGACCGGCAAGCCGTGATCCAGGTCCTGGAGGGAACCACCGGCCTTTCCAACCAGACGACCCGCGTCCGCTTTTTGGGCGAGAGTTTCTGCCTGCCTGTTTCGCGGCAGATGCTCGGCCGTGTCTTCGACGGCTTGGGCCGCCCCCTGGACGGCGGTCCCCCGCCGCTGTCGGCGGACCGCCGCGATATCAACGGCTTGCCGATCAACCCGCACGCCCGGCAATATCCTCGCGAATTCATCCAGACCGGGCTATCCGCCATCGACGGCATGAACGCCCTGGTGCGCGGGCAAAAGCTGCCGATCTTTTCCGGCAACGGGTTGCCGCATGACCGCGTGGCCGCCCAGATCGTGCGACAGGCGAAACTGCTGGACGAAGACGTCGAGTTCTCGATCGTGTTCGGCGCCATGGGCATCAAGCACGACGTGGCCGAGTACTTTATCCGCAATTTTGAGCAATCCGGAGCGTTGGGACGCGCCGCCGTGTTCCTGTCCCTGGCCGACGCGCCCAGCGTGGAACGGCTGCTCACGCCGCGCGTCGCCTTGACGATGGCCGAGCATCTGGCGTTCGACTGCGGCCGGCATGTGCTGGTGCTCCTGACCGATATGACCAACTACTGCGAGAGCCTTCGCGAGGTCGGCACCGCGCGGGGCGAGATCCCAGGCAGAAAGGGCTATCCCGGCTATCTGTACTCGGACCTGGCCGGTCTGTACGAACGGGCCGGGCGAATCGTGTCGTCGTCGGGCTCGGTGACGCAGATGGCCATTTTGACCATGCCGGCCGACGATATCAGCCATCCCGTGCCGGACTTGACCGGCTATATCACCGAAGGCCAGATCGTGTTGGATCGCACCCTGCACCAGCGGGGCATCTATCCTCCGATCGCCGGACTGCCGAGCCTGTCACGATTGATGAAGGACGGCGTCGGCAAAGGGTACACGCGGGACGATCATCCCGCCTTGGCCAGCCAGCTGTTCGCCTGCTATGCCTATGTCAAACGCGTGCGGGCTTTGGCCGACGTCGTCGGCGAGGAAGAGTTGGGGTTGCTCGACAAAGAATACCTGCGTTTCGGCGACACGTTCGAGCGCAAATTCCTGTGCCAAGGCGAGAACGAAGACCGATCCATCCAGACCACGCTGGATATCGGCTGGGAGGTGCTGTCCATGCTGCCCCGCGACGAACTGCATCGGGTGAGTGACGCGCTGCTGGACGAACACTATCGAACACAGCGGGGTACCGATGACTAAACTAAACGTCGCACCGACGAAATCCAGCTATCTCACGCTCAGCCGACAGCTCGACTCGGCCAAGGAAGGCTACGACCTGCTGGATCAGAAACGCCAGATTCTGGTGTACGAGCTGATGAGCCGGTTGGGACGGGCCCGCGACGCCGAACGCCGCTTGGCCGCCGCCCTGGCCCCGGCCCACGAGGCGCTCCGCGAAGCCGTGTTGGATGTCGGTTCCGGCGGCGTCGACCGGGCGGCGCTGGGCGTCGCGTTCGATCATCAGATCGAGTTGGACCAGCAGAACTTGATGGGCATCCGCCTGCCGACCGTCACCGCACGGACGGAGGAGTCGAGCGTCCAGTTCGGGTTCGGCGGCACTTCTGCGCAAACCGACACGGCCATGCAGCGATTCATCGAGGTGTTGCCGCTGCTGGCCGAGACGGCCGAACTGGAGAATTCCGTGATCCGCCTGGCCCGTGAATTGCGAAAGACCCAGCGGCGCTGCAATGCACTGTCCAAAGTGTTTATCCCGGATTACTCCGAGACCATCGAGTATATTCTGTCGAGTCTGGAAGAACGGGAACGCGAAGCGTTTATCATCCAGAAGATGATCAAGGACCGTCTTACTCTCCAAGCCGAAGGGAGCGATGAACCATGAGGTCAGCGATCCATCACATCCTTGTCCTCGTCGACGGCACAGCATCCTCCTTTCATGCGTCCGATTACGCGATCGAACTCGCCCGCACGCTGGGGGCGCAGTTGACAGGACTGGCGGTCGTCGACACCGACACCCTGCGTCAGTTGCTGAACGTGCGGATTCTGGTCGATTCCGAGATGGCCGAATTCGAGCGCGAGTTAGCCGAAAGCGGCCAGCATCAGCTGGACGAAGTCCGGGCGCGGGCGATGAACAAACGCGTCAAGTTCGACGACGTCCTGCGGTCCGGCAACAGCGAAGTCGTCGTGCCGATTGAATTGGCGCAGCGCAAAGTCGACCTGCTGGTGATGGGGGCATTCGAGTCCAACCGGGTCAAGTTCGACCTGATGGCTCGCCAGCGGCAACAAATCCTGGACCGCGCCCCGTGCCCGATCCTGGTCGTCAAATAGGCCGGAATGATCGCCGCACCGTTCGGGCGTTCCGGGGGAGCCCGTCCTGCAGGAACGTCGAGTTCGGGTATGGTCCCGATTCATCGGGAGGAATCCTGCGAGGATGCAAACGGCAGTGGATTCTGAGTAACCGGCCGTCGAACGCTGAGAGCGAAAGAAACTCGGATTGGTACGAGCTTGTTCAAGGCGTTAGCGCAGCGGGACATCCTGGAGGGGTGTCCCGTACTGAGACCTTCCGCCCCGCTGGAGATCATCGCGACGACGCCACTTCTTCCATGGCGGCCTTCAAGGCCGCAATCCCCGTGGCAATCTCCCCAACCCGGTCGTCACCGGCTTCTCGCTCGAAGATGTAGTCGCCTTCGTAGTCGGTCTCCGCCAGAATCCGTACAAAGGCGACCCAATCGACCTGGCCTGTTCCTACGACCACTTCTTCGCCCCACTGTCCCTTCACCGTGGTTCGCTTCGCGTCTTTGACATGCACCTGCTGGACGTGGGACACGAGCTTCCGCAACGCCTCGATCGGTTCGTCCATATCGTAGAGGATCATGTTGGCCGGGTCGAAATTGACCGTCACGTTGCTCGCGCCTCGCCGGACCATCTCGTCGAGGAACACCAGGAGCGTATCGGCCGACTCCTGCCCGGATTCAAGCAATAGCGATGCACCGATCTCGGAATACATCTGCGCGAGCGTGACAACGCGTTCGCTCAGCTTGTCGAAATCAGGATCGCTCTGCTCGTGGGGCAGAAACCCGGCGTGGGTGCTCACCAGCTTCAGGCCCATCTGCTGGGCCAGTGTTGCCGCAGCTTGGCCAATTCTTTGGTTCCCTTCCCAGTGTTCGTCGGGCACGATTCCGCCCGTCTTGCGGATCGTTTCGGGCGTGGTGTAGTCCTCGCCAATCGTGGAAAACATGCCGGAGACGATCGAGATCCCCGATTCGCCAAGGATCTCCTGGACGCCTTCCCAGGTGCCCGGATCGTCGCGGTGGGGCGTAAGGCCGAGTTGCACTTTCTTCAGCCCGAGGGTTCTCACCTTTTCCGCAAGGTCCTGCGGCCCCGTGGCTTGGAGCGACCAACTGCAAACGCCGATCTGATCTGCCGTCTGGGTCTTCATTACATCATGTCTCCGTGATCGTGAGGCTCGCCGGGCAAACAGGCAAGTCAGATAAAGGAAAAATTCACAGCGGCTCAACATACCCGATTTTCGAGCGAATGCAAGATTCGACTCCTCCGGCCAGCCGGCCCTGAAGCCATCGAGTTCGTCTTGGTGGCAACCCTCAACGGCAACTTGCCGACCAGCACCTCGTCCCGCACGGCGTAGCCCGTTGCCAACTCGTAATCCAGCAGCCGTGCCAACAGCGGGTGCCACCAGATGCGAGTCTTTCCCGGCCGGTCTTGGCGTTCCGAACCGTCTGTGTTCTGCGGCTTAGTCATGGCCGCAGCATGCCACATTCTGCCTCGTGTGGCGAGAAGAACAACCCGGCGGCTCGGGTACATCATGTCTCAATTCAATTCATGGCTGTCGTCGCCCTTGATCTTGAGAATCTTGATCGCGGACGATTTCACCTTAAAAGGGAAATCGACGTACTTCTTGTCAGTAGTGAAGCCGTCGAAAATGATGACTGGAGTCTCGGTGTAAATCCCTTCAGTCTCTTTCGTGTTCACCCGTCCAGGCGGGCTGGAAGAACGTGTTTGACGAACAGTTTGACGGCCAGGGGAAGGTCGCCGCGGAGTAGACGACGCCGGCCACCGGCCACCGGCATATCCGCGGCCGCCAACGAGTGTGCAGACCTTGTCGCCGGCTTTCCAGCGGCCGCTTAGCTCGACTTTTGCCAAAATTTTGGGTGATTTTTGCGCCGCGCGGACGGCGATTTTTCGACACGTTCCGAAGTCCGCGCCGACAACATGGGCCTCTCGTTTTGCGTGGCCTTGCTCGGCAAACCGGGCAAGTCACACAGCCTGACAAAAATGATCGAGGATGAATTGCTGCAATTTCGGTGGCAGGTTTTTGCAGGCCTTACGAAAGTAAGGCTGTGCCAAAACCGTTTCCTCCCAAAACAGCCGCCGCACCGTCGCGATCGCATCGGTGAAGGTCGGTTCGCTCTTGGTGTAGCAGGGTCGGTCACACGTCGTGGCCTTGTGACGCTTCAAGTATTCCTGATAGATCAGACAGATCACACTGAACAGCCCCAGCAGGCAAGGCGTCATCCGCAGTACCGAGTTCTCGACGCGTTGCCGTGTCTTCTCGAAGCCCAGGTGAGCGCGCAACTCTTGGAACGTGACCTCCAGATTCCAACGCAGGGTATACAGGGTGACGAGTTGTTCGGGAGTGAATCCGTCGTGCGTCGTGTAGAAGTACTCATCGCGCCGCGTGCCTTGCGCATCGCGTACAAACACCCAGTGCACGGGAACCAAGCCAGCGCCTGCGTGATACCACTGGCCGCGACCGTCGCAGACCAGCACCTGACGTTCCGTGGCACCGTACCAGGAGACCGTCGTCTCCCGCAGGCGGCTGCCGGCCACGACGGCTTCAGGTGTCTTCAGCTTCTTTCCTTTGACCCGCGGCCGTCCGCCTTTCTTGTTCTTCTTTGGCGGAGGCGGAGGGGCGTAGAGCGCGCCGTCGGGAACGAACTTGCTGACCAACGCCAGGCGATCGCGATGACGGTGGCAGAAGCGAGCCAAGTCATGCGACGCATAGCCGCCATCACCCAACAGCACGAATTTCTTGTCCGGAAACCAATGCAGCAAGATGGCCATCAAACCTTGGGCCAGTTGAATTGGCGTTTTGTGCCGACGTCCTTCCTTCTTGTTGAGTTCCTCCGGACGGTACAGGGCCGCCAACACCGGCAAGGCCCACGGACGACTGCAGAAGGGAAATCGCACCACCACGGCCAAGACGACCCAACGATGGCCCCAGCGATAAGCCTGATGAGTGTCGGAGGAACGTACCGCGTCGTGATGGCAACCTTTCCCGAAGACTTTCTTCCCTTTGTGTTCGGCTACCGTGCAATCGACCACCACGCGAATCCAGTCGTCGACGCCGGCCAACTCGATCACGACGACCGCGAGTACTCGGCCCAGCTTCCACAGCGACCAAGGCGCCCGACTGAAGACGCGATGGTAGTCGCTCGGATCGCCTTCCGCCAAATCGCCCACGTTCCACAGCAGGTTCGTGATCGTGCGCCGACCCCTGGTAAGGATCGCGCCCACCAACAGCACCAAAGTGCGCTGGAACGTCGGCTCGGTAAATGCTATAGAGAAGGACATCAACAGTGGCTCCGCCACAGTAGGCAAATTGATCATTACCAGACTCCCTTCTGGTCCAGACGCGGCAACGAACGGATCGGAAGGGGGTCTTTTTATGCGCCACGCGGTTGCGTGGCTATGTCAATTTCCACCCAAAATTTTGGCAAAAGTCGAGCTTAGGGACCGCGCAAGAACAAGTTGTCCAAACGAGCCTCTGTTTTTCATCGACCAAGACTGCGAGCAGGGTCGTCAGGTCAAGATCCCGGCGGTTGACCTTGCCGGACATGGCAAGTTTGCGCATGCCCTCCCGGCCCTTCGACCGGCATTTTATCACCGATCGGGGCGGCGACGAAGATCATATCCCGAAAGCCTCAAGCCTTCTGAAGACTGCGCGAGCTTGTCAACATCAGTCGCAACCGCCGAAGAACCCGTCGTCGATCCAGATCGGTTTGTACCCGTGTTCCGTCACGTGACGCAACGCGGTATCCCAACGTTCGAAAATATCCGCTTTGTAATTGCGATAGAACGGCCACCAGTACTGTTCGTGGCCCGCGATATTGATCAGCAGGTTCTGCTTCGGGTTGTCAAGTTTCCGATGATGGAGCCATTCGGTTTGCGTCGTCGGAATCCACTCACAGGTCGTCGGCATGGCACCGTTGTAAAAAATGATGCCGGAGTCGGGGTCCATCCAGCCCTGATGTTCCCGAAGGTAGGCCGTGATATGGTTCGGAAGCATGAAATCGCAGTATTTGTCCCCCGTTCCGGGATGCTTGCTTCCGGCGGTCGGAAGCATCTTGACCCCGCGATCGGCCAACACTTGATAGGAATCGGCACGAACCATGGCGAAGTGGATTTGCAGACCCGCCGTATAGGCTTTGCCCGCGATCCGCTTGAGTTGCGTCGCGGTCAGATCGAAGTCGGCGGCGAGTTCTTCCGGTGTCGCGTTGCGGTACGGTTCAGCGGGGAACTCGTTTTCCGAGTGGAAAGCCAGTCGGAGCCAATCGGCATTGTCCTCGAATTCCGGCTTGTACTTTTCCGGAAACATCGCAAGGGTAAAGTCGCGTTCCGGCGTCGAGTTGAAGCAGTTCAGGACGATCTTCGTTTGATAACGTTTGTGCAGTTCGCGGAGTTTCGCGAAATAGAAGCAGTCGAAAATGCTCTTGCACTGCCTTTGCAGAATATCTCGGAAGCAAAAGCTGTGGTCGTCGATATAACAGCGATAGCGTTTGTAAGCGTTCTTCGCCCACAGAATGCGACAGGTGAATTCGACCCGCTCGCCGTTCCTTGTACCACGCGCTTTGAGAACGGACAAACGGTCCTTGAGCAAAGCTGTACCCATGAGTGCGCCGGAGATGTATTCCATCGGGATGACGGTACCTTCGGGATCAAAAACCTGAAGATTCCCGACGTCACCGGGCCGGACGACGACGTGAATCCGCAGCTGTTTGACTCCGTCGGCTCCCGTCTCCGTGCCAAGAATCGGATAGCCGGTTCCTTCCTGAAGCACACCGCCGTCGAATGGGTACTCGAAGTAGAATACCGGTTTCTCCTGGAAGTAGAACTGGTCGTAATACCGCATGCGGGGATCGTCGCTGGGGGCGGGGGGCGCGCTCCGGGCGGGAGTCGCGGGCTTGTCCGCGGCCGCCAGGGCGGCAACGGAAACGGCTGCGGCGGCAAAAGCGGAACTCTGCAGAAAACGCCGTCGTGATGTACTCATCAGAACACTCCTTGATACAAGATGTCGTCTACTTCAGCAACCACAGGCCAGCCGCGGCTTCCTGTTGCGCGGCGTCGCCGGTGAAGGTCACGAGCCCGTCGCCCGACGCGGCGGCGCGGTACGCGGCGGTGACGAGCGCGGGGTCTGCCCCCTCGCCGGCGAGCCAGAGCGGGCGAGGAGCGTGCAGCGCGAGCAGGCCGGGCAGGTCGAGGTATTTCGCGCCGCCGGGGAGGAACAGCGGATCGCGGTAGTCGAGCAGCTTGGCGAAGCGGAACCCCTGGGTGTCCACCGCAACGCGGTCGAGGGCCTCGCCAGCCAACGCGCCGCCTGCAGCCACGAGAGGACCGGTGTTGCGCCAACCGGCAATGGCCACGGACTTGGGATTCGGACAGGGGCCACCAGTCGCCTGGCGGAGGAAACGCACGATGGTCAGCACATCGTGTGTGCGTTGAGCGAAGAGCGTGTGGTTGTAGCCGAAGGTGTAGCCGGCGAATTCGCGGGGAGTGGCCACGACGCGGGTCTGCTTCACCGGGTCCCCGCCCTGGAAGAGTAGATCGGCGCCCAGGACGGCTGCGCCCGCTTGAACCAGCTTCTGCACCGCGGGCTTCAGGCTGCCGTCGGCGTTGCGGAGCGCGGTTACGCCCTGGTCGTCGAGCCAGACGACGGCGCGGCCGTTTCCTTGCTTCGGACACAGAATCACGACCTTCACCTCCTCGCCGTAGGTCTTGTTCAGCAGCGTGCCGGTCCGTTCCAGGAACTCGCCTCGATCCTGCTCGTCCTGCAGTGTCCATTCGACGTCGCCCGCGTTGGCCAGCGTGCGGCCGATGAGCACCTCGACCGCGGGGCGGATCAGCTTCTGCAGCCCGTTGGGCGTCGTAGCGGCAGCCAAGACTTGTTGCTGGGCGTCTTCGGTGAACCACGCCAGCAAACGGCGCTCGAACTCCGGATCAGCGGCCTTCGGCGCGGGATGCTCGTCGTCCCAGACGGTGAGTTGATCGGGCGGCAGCGGATCGAAATCCGTCTCGATCACGGGCGCTGGCCAGCCGAGCTGGAAATGCTTGTTCAGGAAGGTGTAGAAGGCGGAACGCGTGACCGCGTTGTAGTTGTGCGGGAAGTGCTCGCCGCGTTTCAGGTAGACGTTGTCCTTCTTGCCGAACAGAGCGTAGAGCTGCTGCAATTCGGGGAAGCCCTTGGCGGCCATCTCCTTGGTCCAATCGTCGGCGCTGTTCATGCCCTGCGGTTTCGGCGCGAACAGCGCGGCGAACTCGACATTGCCCGTGTTCACTCGCAGCAGGCTGGCGTTTTCGCACGTGCAGCCGCCCTGCATCGCCGTGCTGACCATGACGACGGGAAAGGAGAGCTGGATGCGGTCGTCGATCGCTGCCAGCAGCATCGTCTGCGTGCCGCCGCCGCTGGCACCGGTGATGGCAATCCGCTGCGGGTCCACCTCGGGCAGGCTGAGCAGGAAATCGAGGCCGCGCACGGCATTGAGCGTCTGCAAGCCCAGGATGTTCTGGCAATGCGCCTCGGCCTGCGGACTGTACAAGCCCCAATTCTTCGTCGTGTTCATCTCCGGCCGCTGTTTGGCGAAGCCATGCACGAGTTGCCGCGAAAACTGGATCGAATCCGAGTCGCTGAGCATGTCCCACTGCCAGACCACGCAGCCCATGCGGGTGAGCTGGCGGCACTGCGACTGGTACGTGCTGCGCCCGGCCCGCTCGAAACGCTCCGCGCCGTCGGCGATGCTCTTGCGCAGCGTATCGTCCGGTGTCAGGTACAGGCGGGCGTTCTCCCGGTGGCCGTGCGCGAACATCACGCCCGGCACGCGGCCCTGGATGTTCTTCGGGCGGTACAGGTTGCCGGTGACGAAGAAACCCGGTGCGCTCTCGAAATAGACCTTTTCGACTATGTACCCGTCGCCGTCAATCCTGCCGTGGATGACCGCGTTAAGCGGCGTCTTGGTCGGCATCGGCCAGAGCCCCGCCGCCAGCAGAATCTGCCGCCGCACGTACTCCTTCCGCTGCTCCCACTCGGGCAAGGATCTCGGCGGGGTGAAGGGGAAATAACCGTTCAGATCCTTGAGCGGCTGCAGGCGGATGTCTTCGGCGAAAGCCGTCAACGAGAGGCCCAGCAACAAGGCAAGAGCGATAAAGCATCTCATGGTTGGCGAGACGGCAGGAGCGATGTAGTGTTTCATGGTTGCAGTGGTGAGCGAGTTGATGGTTGCGGTTGTTCGGGCGTCTCGACGGCGTAACGCAGAAGGTCAATCTGCTCCGCGGGTCAGTTTCCGCCGCACTTCGGTTTCCCGATCCGAGAGAATCGGGCGGGCACCTGCGGGGCCTGCAATCAGGTTAACCGCCCCGCCTCGCCCGGTCCCAGGCGGCATTGTACCACGCGGCGGGGACTGCAACATCCAAGGAATCCTATCACGGCCACCAAATCACTGCCCTGGAAGTTGACGTAGGCCTTCGACCGGCTCGATAATTAAGGGCAAAAAGATAAGGGCAAATGATGCGAGAACGTGACACCATGTTTCACAAGTGTTTGTATCTGGCCGTACTCATCCTGGGGGTGGCGCACGGGGCCTTCGCAAACGAGCCATTCTTCCACGACGGCCGCACCGACTGGAAGATTTACCTCTCCCCGCAAGCCGCACCGACGGAGACGTTTGCTGCCGAAGAATTGCGATCCGCGCTGAAGAAGATCTCCGGCGCCGAATTTGAGGTGCTGTCCTCGGCCGAGGCGCCGCCTCGCCGGGCGATTATCATCGGCGACCTCAACAATCCGCAGGTGCAATTGCGGGCCGAGGCCCTCAATCTCCACGCAGGCAAGGTCGAGCAGATCGCCGTGTCCACCTTGGATGGCCGACTGTACTTGGCCGGAAACCAGCCGCGCGGGGCCCTGTACGCGGTGTACCGCTTTCTGCAGCAGGAACTTGGCGTGCGCTGGCTGTGGCCGGGCCCGGACGGAGAATTCATGCCTGCCAAAGAAAGCTGGTCCCTCCCCAATTTGGAATACCACTACAAACCCGCCTTTGCGTATCGGGGTTTCCATCTGTGCGGCGACTGGCGCGACGTGGACCGCTGGCGTCTGGCCATCGAGGGCAACCCGAGTGCGGCGGCCGTGGCGAAGAAGAACCAAGGGGATCTGGCCTTGCTGAAGGACACCTTCCGCACCACCGACTTCCGCGAGTTGCTGGCCCACGGCCGCGTCGACGCGGTGATGATCAGCACGCCCGACCACTGGCACGTACCGATCGCGCTGGCCGCGATCAAGGCCGGCAAGGACGTGGCCCTGGAAAAGCCGATCAGGCTGGCCATCGCCCACGGACGAGTGCTGGCCGATGCGGCGGCCAAGGCGAAGACCGTCTTTCGCACCGACAGCAACTTCCGCTCCGAGCCCGAGTTGTTCCGCGCGGTGAGCCTGGTCCGCACGGGCAAGATCGGCCAGTTGAAGACCATCCGGATGTCGGTGCCCATCTACCCCGTTCCTGCGCCCAACGAGACGCCGATGCCGGTGCCCGCGGATTTGGACGACGAAATGTGGCAGGGCCCCGCGCAGCGGCAGCCGTACACCGAAGACCGCGTTCATCCCAACAAGAAGTTCGGTCGCCCCGGCCGGTACAGCAACCGCCTGTATTGCGATGGCATGATTTGCAACTGGGGCCATCACCCGGCCGACCTGGTAAAGTGGGACCCCGTGAAGGAAGAATGCCCTGGCGACGAGGAGGCCAACACGCTGGTGCGCGGTCAGCCGGGGCTGCCGCCATGATCGAATGGGACATCTCGGACAAAATGGGAGTTTCGTCGTATTGTTTTCCACACTCGAGAAGGAGCCTGCCAGGAGCGCTCTGCATTACATGTTCCCTTGCCTGCTAGCGATCGGTGCGGTTGTGCCTGCGGCGCATGTTGATGCCGCGACGCTGCACGTCGGCGCGGCCAGTTGTGATATTACGCCGGACATGCCGTCGTTTCTCGCGGGCCAGTTCTCGCCCCGCGTGTCGCAAGGGGTCGAATACCCCTTGACAGCCAATGTCCTGGCGCTGGAATCGCGCGACGGCGACAAGCCTTTGGATTCGGCGATCATCATCAGCGTGGACACCGCCATCGAAGGGATGGAGGATCATGACGTCAACACGATGTTCTTCTGGGACATCTGGGACACCAGCGACAAACTGCTGGCGATCGTCGTCAATGTTTCCTGCCCGTCGCAAGAGGTGGAAAGCAATCGCCTGCTCTCGTCCGACTACTGGGGCCCGACCCGCGAAATGCTCAAAGAATAATACCGCCAGGACGTCACGATCGTGGGGCTTTGCGAAGCGGCGGGCGACCAGTCGCCGCATCTACGTTACCGGCAGGCGGCCGACGACCGGATGAGGAGCCTGCGAAAGCTGGACCGGTTGCAAGAGATCGCCCGGCGGATCGTCCAGGGAGTCGACGAGGCCTACGAGGTCGTTCAAACTGCCAAACAGGACGATGTGGTCGTGAAGCACCGACATGCCGTCCTCCGTCTTCCGCAGCGCATCGTCACCTACATGAGAAGGTGTCGGTGACGAGCCGCTGGCTACGGTCGGTGGTCCAAGGCTGGTTCAACTACCATGCCGTGCCAGGCAACTTCCCTTGCCTCGATCAGTTCCTCGGTCTTTTTTCCGCACTTCCAAGCATCAGGAGGACTCCGATGTCCAAGAACCCGATCCACATCATCCGCTTCGGCTTGATCAAGGCCTGCATCTGGCAGAACCAGCGCCGGAGTCGCAAGCTGGCACAAATGGGCAAAAAATGTCACGGAAGGCCGAAAAGGGAGAAGAAGATCCAGATTCAAGCTGGTCGTCCGAAGTCCTTGCAGAGTCAGGACTTGACGCCGATTGTCAGCAGGCTTCAGCGGCTGACACAAGTACGCCCAGGAGGATTCGAACCTCCGACCTGCGGATTAGAAGTCCGCTGCTCTATCCAGCTGAGCTATGGGCGCAAATGCTTGAAATCAAACGAGTTACAAACCAATCTGAAATCTGCATCACTGCGGAACGACACCCGTGACGACCCCCTTAAACAGGGGTATGCCCGCCGTCGGCGCGGCGGGTGGCCAATTCCTTCGCGGTTTAACGGAAAGGAACCGACACGGCCAGTATCGCATCGGAAACTGCTATCGACAAGCCCACGATTCCCGCCTGTGCCAAGGCTGCGGCCAATACTTGGTTCGTCGCTGCCATCAATCAGCCGACGCGTTTCACGTGGGTGCTCACCCCATCGACCAGCGCCTCCTGCGTCATGCCATCGCTACGCGACAAATCGCCCTGCCTGCAATTCCCCTGCCCTGCCCCCCAGTCCATTCCTATCCCGCCCGACCAACTTATCGGCACAAGCCCGTTTCAGTGCCCCCGTTTCAGTGCCCCGTGACGGGGACCAGCAGGCCATCTGGGCGGAGGCCGATCACCGTGGGCATCCCGCGCAGCTCGACGTAATGGTCTTCGAGCACTCCGATCGTGGGGCGGCTGAGCGTCAACCGCCACACCTCGTCGCGTTCCGCGCTGGCACGCTGGATCTGGCAGGATTGCGCAGAGGAGATATTCTCCTGTTCCCAGACCTCCGCGCCCGTGGCATCGAAAACCGCGGCGGACACACGTTCCAAATCGCCCGAACCCCAGAGACGCACAGCGAACTCCCGGACCCCGGCCGGTACCAGGAAGTAGAACTCGCCGCGAGTGCTCAGCAGATGGATCGGTCCAAACTCGCCGGCGAGCAGCGGCGCATGGCTGCTCGACGCCACTCGCACCGTATGCCCACCCGCCTGGCATTCCATGCGATAGATGCCCGCCTGGCTCGCGGTGAACTCGACCTCCGCCTCTTGCTGGAACTCGACCGCAGCTTGCTTGACCAGCTGGCCGGAGGGGCTGATGATCCGCACCGGCACCGGACTGCCGCTGGCCCGTCCTACGGCTTGCGAGGCCAGTCGCAACGTCACGGTCTGGTCCTGAACGGCCGGCACCAGGAACAGGCTTTCGCCGCGCAGACGATGTCCCGGCAGCTGGCCGCCCGTAAACGCGCTGGGCTGAGCCACCGCCAGCGGCGTCTTGTTCAGCGGCCAGCGCGGGATTCGCGTGGCGGTGTCCAGCGGAATGAGTTTGGCGAGCGTCGCCTCGTCCAGCTGGAATTCCTGACGCTGGCCGTTCCGCTCGACGGTGATGCTGCCGGTGACGTCGACCAGCGGCACGCCCGCCGGGTCGTCGTACTGAAACAACGGACGCTCGATCCGCTCGCGAACCGTGACTCCGGCGAACTCGATGCCGCCCAACGGCTCGATCGTGTCGGGCCGAGTCCGCAACTGGATCGGTGCCGCCACCTGGGACAGCTCCGCCGGGTCGGCCAGCGTACAGTCGGCCATCCGCACGCGGACGCCGCGGGGCGTCGTCGAGTCGATCGTGACGGCAGTTGTGCCGACGTCCTCGAAGCGGCAGCCGATCAATTCAATCAGCCCGGATACGAGGCCGTTGGGTCCACTCGACACGACGATGCTCGCCGAACGGGCGTTGGTCCCTCGCGTGATGCAGTTCTCGATGCGGATCGACAGCGGCTCCGACGTGGCGTCCAGGTTTGGGGCGTAGATGTGCAAGGCATAACCCTGGTTGTCTTCGATCGTACAGTCGCGCATCACGCAGTTGACCAGCCGCTCGTTGGCTCGGTTGGGTTCGAAATCAATTCCGGCGGCCGGCGGCGTGCCGGCGGTGCCTTTCAGCACACAGCGTTCGATCAGCAGGTTTTCGGCGCTGATCACGCTGATTCCCTGGCGATAGTTACGGTCGCAGATCACGTCGCGGATCACCACGTCTTTGCACGGCGCCCCGCCGGGGCCGGCGCCCAGATAGATCCCGTCGCCGCCGCTTTCGGCCAGCGTCAGTCCTTCGATAGTAATCCCCGTACAGCCGTGGAACTTGAGCACGTGCCGCCATTCGGCGTGCTTGTAATCCGGGCCGTCGTAATCGGCGCGGCGCATCCGCAACGTGGCGCCGGGGCCCACGAGCTTAATGTTCTTCTTGCCGGCGGCGCTGAACAGGGAATCCGCCGATCCGCGGAAGCTGCCCTGCTTGGCCAACACTTCCGCACCGGGTTCGAAGTGCAATTCCTGGTCGTCCGCCAGACGTAGCGGGTCCACGATCCAGGGCGAGGGCATCCGTTCGATCACCACTTTCTTGGCCCCCGAGTCGATGGCCGCTTGCAGCGCGGCGGTCGATTCCTCGGGCTGAAAGCCCCACCAGGCAGCGTGCGCAACGTCTCGCTGGCCGCTTCGCACTTCCTCGATGGCCTGCGGATTGGACTCGGCGGCCATCGCCTCGGCGGTGACGGACAAGAGCAGGATCCAGATCACGGCAAGGCAAGAGAAACGCAGAGATCGAGCAGGCAC